>Ga0102812_10002280_pt1 | contig 12983 bp, 13 predicted proteins | sample ColrivemetaGS713_FD_79334 | JGI IMG/M metagenome (GOLD analysis project Ga0102812, IMG submission 79334) | Estuarine microbial communities from the Columbia River estuary - Flood tide ETM metaG S.713 | ecosystem: Environmental > Aquatic > Marine > Intertidal zone > Estuary | place: USA... | reverse complement strand
GGGTCCTTGCGACTTGGGCGTATGGCTGGAAGGCGATACCCGCGCTGATAGTAGGTGTAAGCCTATCTGCCTGGCTGTTCAGCCCGTCTGAAGATTTGAATTTCCTTGAACCGGCTCTGATAGAGGGCATCCTTGTTGGGGCAGGCTCCGCATTTATTGCCTTCGAGCTCGCGCGTTTTGCCGGCTACAATTTCTATTTCGGCGGCTCTAAGAAACTCCGGTGGAAGGGTATGATTGCAGTGGGTGCACTTTCGTCTGTTATCAACTCACTTGGCCAAACTCTCGTCTACTCGGATCTGATTGATTTTGAGAAGATCATTGGAGTTTGGGCCGTCTATGCGGTTGGAGACCTGATTGGTCTCGTCGTCTGTATGGTTGTCCTGATGCTCGTGTTTCGATGGAGCCGAGCCTTCACTGTCCTGAAAAGCTGAAGCCGGACACGCTAGGCAAACACCTCAGAATCCAAGAAGTCGGAACGAGGTCCTCGAAAACAAAACAAAGAATGGTAGCAGACCTAAATGGTAAGTGTGGTCACTCTAGAAATGCAATAGAGAGATAAGGACGAAGCAAATCTAGAGTGACCTTAAGTGCATACTCAGGGGAAGCAGCGCCTAGGTCCACTTTAGGCCCAACTCAGTACCAAGCAATGATTAATTTGTCATTTTGATAATTTATTTGCAGCCAGACCGATCCACGGTAGAACCCAAAAAAACTAATTTACTTTGGTCACTCATCTTGTTTCGATCGGCCCATTCATTGTTTAGCAGGAGAACTACGATGTCCGAGTATGTTTTTATTTCAGATCAAAGAGTAAGCACAGATTGTGCGGCAATCGGACTGACTGATTGGAGCAAAAGAAAGGATGGTCGGGTAGAAGAGCGAGAGGCGGATATCATTCGACAAATTATCGGTGACGAAGCCCTCGAGATTCCGCTCTTAGAATTCATAGCGGGATTGGAAATCGAGCTTGAGCATGGAACAAAATTTCCAGCGGCCAATGTAAGTGGCAACCATCCCATCGCGACCGGGCGTATCGTGCTTGCTCACCTGAAGGAGAGTCTCGACTACTACCTTCGGCTTGCATGCATGGAACTGGAAATGGAATTGACCAATGCTCTTGCTGCAGGAGATTCAGAGCGCGCTTTAGTCAAACGGAGGGATTTGGCCGCCGCTCGTGAAATTCTTGAGAAACGTGTTCTTGAAACGCTTTCCAAAGCACCCTGATATTAGGCAATGAGAAGCAACATTGTAGTGCCTGTTTTTAGGCTCAGAGCGGCCCTTTGCTGAGGACTGTAAGAGTAATCGCTATGCGGGATGCCACCATCTTTCGCCATGGTGTCTTACTCGAGATCAATTGCAGAATGCAGCGTTGGGCATTGAACCGTTAGGCCTTTTTTCTGCAATTCAGTCTGCATGCTGGACATGCCTTTTGCATAATCTCCGTGAACAAGAAAAATCGTCTCAGGATTACCTGCTTTAGACGCCCAATAGAGTAGTTCCCGCTGGTCGGCATGAGCAGAAAACCCGTTGATCGTATAAATGTCGGCATTTACCTTAATGTCTTCTCCGGAAATCCGGATATGTTTTGCCCCGTCAACGATTTGGCGTGCCAGTGTTCCCTGCGCAGCAAATCCGACAAAAACCACACTGCATTCTGGCCGCCAGATATTGTGTTTCAAATGGTGACGCACGCGCCCGCCTGTACACATTCCAGACCCTGCCATAATCACCGCTCCACCCTTTATACGATTGATGGCAATGGAGTCGGCCGTCTGACGGGTAAAGCGCAGACCGGGCGGATTAAAAGGATGTTTCCCGGACAGCATGTCATCCCGAACTTCGTCGCTGAATCCATTTGCATGGCGACGGAATATCTCGGTCGCGGACACGGCCATGGGGCTGTCCAAAAAAATGGTAAGCGATCTCGGTAATTCACCGCTATCGATCGCATTTTTCAAGTGGAACAGGATCTCCTGTGTACGCTCCATTGCAAAGGTGGGGATCACGACATTTCCACCGCTGGATATGGTCTTGCTGATCGCCTCTACCAATTCAACAACTGAAGCATCAAGATCCTTGTGCATCCTGTCGCCGTAAGTTGTTTCCATAACGAGGTAGTCGCACTCTGGCGGTGGTGTTGCATTCGACAGAACCGCGTGACCCGGGCTGCCAAGGTCACCTGAAAAAGTAATCCGACGTTTGGTCCCATTTTCTAGCGCTTCAACAACGACAGACGCAGAACCCAGAATATGGCCAGCATTGATGAAGCGCACTGTCACAGCGTCATTCAAGACGATATCTTCATCGTAAATTGCATTCCGCCCGAAGCTATCCAGAGCGGCCAACACATTGATCTGGTTGTAGAGTGGGTGAATATCTCCATGCCCACCGCGCCGCCTGCGACGGGACGCCCGCGCTGCGTCTTCTTCCTGAATGTGCGCAGAATCCATCATGATCAGCTTGGCAAGATCACGGGTCGCTGCAGTAGTGATGATCTCTCCGGTAAATCCGCGTTTGACGAGCAAGGGGATCCTGCCGCAATGATCGAGATGTGCGTGGGTCAGAAGCAGATAGTCGATCTCAGAAGGCTTGAACCCAAAATCACCTGCATTCTCTTCATCCGCGTGTCTCGCCCCCTGGAACATTCCGCAATCGATCAGAATGCGCAATCCACCTGCTTCAAGCAGATGACAGGAGCCAGTTACATTGTGGGCGGCACCATGGAATGAAAGTCTCATAAGTTCGGCTCCGATCAGGTTTTTAGGACGCTAGATTTCTGTGAGGGGTTTGATGGTTTCTCAATGAATGGCTCACCCGCTTTAGTGTACCAGTCGGCGATGATTTGCAGAATTTCGTCAGACGTTTCAGCGAAGCAAAACAGGTCTTCGTCCTCGGGATCGATGACCCCTTCTTCGACGAGATATGGAATGTCTACGGCCCGCGACCAGAACTCGCGTCCCACCAGAATAATGGGCAAAGGTGCAATCTTGCGGGTCTGCACCAGCGTAAGCGTTTCAAAGAGTTCATCCATGGTGCCATACCCACCAGGAAAAGCCACAAGAGCGCGCGCCCGTTTCAGAAAATGCATCTTGCGCAAGGCGAAGTAGTGAAATCGGAAACAGAGACCCGGTGTAAGATATGGATTGGGGTACTGCTCATGTGGCAGCGTTATGTTTAGGCCAATTGACTTTGTACCGGCATGGAATGCACCACGGTTCGCAGCCTCCATCATGCCCGGTCCGCCCCCTGTCATAAGAGCAATTCCTCCACCGTCACGAACATCTTTCATGCGCCCAATAGAGTCCCCGAACTCCTGCGCTATCGCATAGTACCGGCTTAGCTTGAGGACGCGTAGTGCAATCGAAACCATCCTCTGCAATGAGGGGTCTTTGGGATGAGCGTCTAATTTGTTGCATGCCCGTTCCAAACGCACGCGTGCAGCGACGGGTTCAGGAATACGGGTACTGCCAAAAACAACTATCGTATGCTTCACCTGATGATCCGTGAGCCCGTGTTCAGCTTTCATGAAATCTAGCTGCAAACGGACGCCGCACATTTCATCAGAACCAAGAAAGGCAACGTCTTGGTCGGCTTGGAGATATCCTGGGCTTTTCAGGATTGCGGCGACCCTTGCAGGAGCCTCCTTGTCTTCCAAAGCGGCCTTTGGCGACTGCCATGGCAAAGGTACGTTCCGCGTCTTTGGAGCAGGCTCTGGGACCTTGGCAGTCGGACGGACCTCACTACCTGGTTTTTTCATGACGTCCCCCTTTGCGCATCTCCCGGTTTCCAAGTCTCAATGCCAGAAAATGCTTGATACGTATGTTTGGCCAGTTCAGCCTTGGACGAACAAATAGCCACTCGGTTCAATTCAAAATCTCTCAGCGATAGAGCGGGTGCTCGAGAATATTTTCCAGGATCTCACAAGCTGGTCATAATTCTCAAAAATATGAACCAATACTCACCGTTCCATTTTTTCTTAGTAGCCCAGAGCGCATTTTCGAGCCTTGATCAAAATCAAGCTCCAATTGCATGCGAACACTCAACGGGGCGCTCCTAAGAATACCAATTACGGATTGCGTTGTGTGCGGCAAATTCTCACAATAAGTACGCACAGAACTATTCTGGGCTGAAATCCGTCAGAGGCTACATTGCGGAAGAACGGTAGTCTGGGCTCGAAGGATACCTTCGCCGCACGCTGCGCAGGTGTCTGCTCTGCGGGACGAAGCGCCACTTCGCTGCGGCTGCGCCAAAGTCTGCTTCTTATTCAAAAACCGAAAGCGCAATTTGAAAGACTGACTCTATATCTTTTTGCGAAGCGCCCTGCCGTTGCATGTTCATGATGCTTGCGATCTGGGCGTCGATGTAGATTGCAGCCGTGCGCGGTGAGATGGATGACGCAAGCTCACCATTTGCTTTTGCTCCTTCAATCCATCCTTGTAGAACGCTCACGGACAAGTCTCGAAATTCGCCGACTTTTGCGCTTGTCAGCTCGCCCAAGTGGTCTCGGCATTGGCACATATCGACAAATAGGCAGCCCATAGGCATGTCGTATTCTTGATGATCGCGCAGAATATAATTCTTCAAATTTACCAAAGCGGTGTCAAAAGGCTGATCCACTGCCAACATCTCGTAGAGCGGAGCCAACGTCATTTTGTGATAGTCGGAGAGAACGGCCTGCTTCAATCCGTCTTCGCTTCCAAACTCTTGATACAGCGACGGTTTAGATACTTGTGCCAGCTTGCATACTGCGTTCAGCGAAACCTCAGATTGCCCCTCTTCCCAGTAGGCATGCATCGCGACCGCAACCACATGGTCGCGATCGAACGTTTTGGGCCGTCCACGCGGCGCTTTCTTGTTAGCTTGTTTCATTTAAATACTGGTCGGTTTTTTATCATTGACAGGTCTTATGGAGAATTTTACAACCACTTGGTATTAAATATCAAGCGAGAAGCACAATGAGCGAACTTACGATTTCAAGTCTTGGCCTTATCCTGTTGATTGTGCCGGTTCTGGTTCATGGGATCGAAGTGCTTTTTCCAACACAAGCCCGGTGGGTTGTGAACTGGGTTCTGCCTTTCTTTGCGCCGATGCTGCCTCGTAGCGCCAAGTCCCTGCAGCTCAATGATCAAATGGCGATGATGGATGCAGCAGTTCAAGCGGCCCCTGACGACAAGAAACGTGCGGGGGAGGATTATGTGTTCCTCTTGATTTTTGAACAGCGCCAAGGCGCGATTTGCTTTGCAGCCATTGCAGTAGGTGCGCTTTACGGTCTGACCCTCGGTCTTGCTGATCGCGACGCGTTGCACCTTGTGTTCGGTGTTGTTGCAATCTTGATGATGTTCGTGAATGCAAATCAAGCGGGGTTTCCGTTGTTTGGAAGCCACCCAAGAGTGTCCACGAACGGAAAGCATGTTGGGTTTGTCTTCACGCCATTCTGGCTCATCGCGACCGGCCTGAATTGGCTTGGACTGACTTATGCTCTGGCTTGAAGCTGCCATTCGAACAACTTGCAGCATTGCTCACTTTGGGCTCTTAGTTGCCGTTCGCTGCGTTGTTCGCCGATGACCTCTAAGCGGACAAAGTGTGAATTCGCTGCGCTCGCTCCAATGGCTGCTATCAGATTGCAGGCACTAGTCCGCAAACAACCCCTCGAACGATCTTGGACCAGATTTCAATTATGTGCCAGACTCAGCCACTCATGGAACTATTCAACCTTCCAGAACGATGACTTTGCAGCAATATCAAGATGCACTGTCAGATACAGTTTTCTCGTGGAGTCCAAAATGATCAATGAAGCATTAAGAACAAATATTCATAACGCGATCTCCGACAGCAGGGACTTAGACACCATGTTCAAGATACTTTTGGACTTTAGAACTAATGGAGGAAGGCAATCAGAAGCGATCGATACACTGGAATACATGAGAAAAGAATCATCAGGAGAATACGAGGACAAGATACTGGAGATCATGGATTTTGCATCAGGGTTTTGTATTCCCAAGTACAAGGTTTGGCAGTAACGGGGTCGTGTCCGGCTGGGGGTGGAATCGTATCATAAGGCATTCCAGACATTCGCTATGCGAAGTTTGAACCTGTAAGATGCGGGACATAGCCGCCTTTTGCTCATGCAGCTATTGCTCACGCAGAAAACCTTCGCATGCGTAGCGTCACTCATTTGGCAATGCAGCGGATTTCACAGAACCTGTCGTTTGTACGCTATCGCTGCGTCCAGACACTATTACATTGATGCAAGCCCCTCTTACCCAGAGAAATCTCCGTTCGCCTCTACTGAGAATCTTCAGCAATTGCGGCTGTCACAATAATTTCGACTTTGAGTGTGTCCCGCGCCAGGCGCGCTTCGCCACACGCGCGTGCGGGCGCATGGCCGCTTGGCACCCATCTGTCCCATACGGCGTTCATTTCGTCAAAATCGCTCATGTCAGACAACCAGATAGTCGCTTGGAGGATATGGTTGGGCGATGATCCTGCTTTTTCCAGCAGCGCTTCAACACGCGACAGGCAGTCCTTTGTCTGGTCTGCAACGGTTTCGCCATCGCCAACTTGCCCGCAGAGATAGGCTACGCCGTTGTGCTTCACGATTTTGCTCATGCGTTGTCCGGTCTCAATCCGTCCGATCATTTTCTTACCTCAATTGTTTCAGCTTCCGCCATGGCGGCAATCTCACCCAATGTAATCGGCTTCAGTGGAGGACGTATTCGGTAATATCCTGTTTTGTTTGGTGGAATTTCATTCGCCGCAGACAAAATTTGCGTCACTGAAAGACCGCAATAGCGCCCTTGGCAGGGGCCCATTCCCGGCCGCCCGAACGCCTTGGTCTGGTTAGGACCAATACAGCCTAGTCCAGCCATGCGCCTGACATCACCAGCAGTAACCTCTTCGCATCGACAGATGATTGTATCGTCTGATGGTGTAAGTGCGCCTGCGTAGGGGGGATAGGCAACGTCAATGAAAGGTCGGGCTGCGCGCTCTGCATTAAGGCCTTTTCGCAATGGTTGAACCGAAGCATCGCGATCCTCTTTCGAAACGATGTTCAGATCATGGGCTATTTCCAAGGCAGCAATCTCTCCGGCATAAGCCGCAGCTTTTGCGCCACGGATACCGGCTCCGTCGCCTGCGATGAACACTGTCGCCACTGAGCTCCTCCCCCATTCGTCGCATTCCGGCGCAAAGCAGTTTTGTGCGTCATCCCAACTATGTGGGATGTCGATTGATCGCGCGGCTTGCGTGTTGGGAACCACGCCGTGGTGCAACAACACAGTGTCGCACTCGATCCGGTGTTTAGTATTGCCGATCCGAAAGGTGACGGCTGTCGCACATTGGGCCCCGTCAACCGCGATCTGCGTTGCACCGACATGACGGGTAATTCCGGCGCGGCGCAACTCGACCAGCATCTTCAACCCCTTGAGAAGATAGGGCCACCCGCGCAAGGCGCCGCGGACATGGCGCATCGCGCGCATCAGATCAGTTTTCGTCTGGGTTTCAACCAGCGCAAGGGGCGGAACACCTGCCCGCACCATTTGTGTCGCCACCAGATACAACAACGGCCCCGATCCGACCAAAACAGCGCGTTCGCAGGCAATTCCTGATTGTTTGAGCAGGATTTGCGCCGCCCCGGCAGTCATGACTCCCGGTAAGGTCCATCCCGGCACTGGCATGGGCCGTTCCAGCGCCCCCGTCGCCAAAAGTATCCGCTGAGAGCTGGCGAATTCGGCTCTGCCGTCGCGCGTGAACGCCACGTGGGTTCCGTCCTCGATTTGCCACACCACGGCGCCTTTCAGGTGGGTTATATTGTCGTGCTGCAACCCTTTGGTCAGGGTTTGGCCGTCTCTGAAATCTTTGCCGAGTATGTCCCCGCGCAAGGCGCTGGCACGGTCAACATCGCGGTAGATCTGCCCGCCCGGTGCCGGCTGTTCGTCAAGTATCAGGACCGAAAGGTCGGCTGACGCGGCGCGGCGAGCGGCCGACATGCCTGCCGGTCCCGAACCGATGATGATCAGATCAGCGCTCAGCATCGTCAGGTCCTTTGGCTGACGGCATGGTGATGTCCATGCCTTCGGTCACCAGCAACATGCAGGCTTGCTTAGTCACGCCGTCGATCTCCACCAGACAGTCGTAACAGGCCCCCATCATGCAAAACGGACCTCGTGGTGCCCCCGACACGGGCGTTTGACGAAATGGCATAATTCCGGCGACAAGCAATGCCCCAGCCAGATTTTCGCCGCGGGGCAGCATCAGGTCCGCCTGTTCAAAACGGACAGATACGTGATCCCCGGCCGGGGTGATTTCACGAAACGGGGAAACGATCTTCACTGAAAACCTCCAGATTTGGGGCCGTGTTTGCCCCTTCGAGCCAATCCGGTAGGAACCGGGCATGTGCGGCGGCAAGCGTGATCCCGCTGTGGCAGGTCACAAGATAGGCGCCCGGCATGTCAGGACTTTCCTGATAGATAGGCAATCCATCAGGCGACAGGATGCGTAGCGCGCCCCAACTACGGACAAGCTGTGCCTTGGCCAATGCCGGAAACGCTGCAATCGCTTCGGCAGCGAGGCCGGACATGCCGGGTTGTGTGACGTGATCATCAAGGCCGACCTCTTCGTTGGTGGCCCCGATCTGGATACCGCCTTCATTGACCTGACGCGCAATCAGGGAGGGGCGATTGATGAGTTTTGGGAGTTTTTCGGTGATCATGACCTGCCCACGTTGTGGCCTGATCGGGGCTTTGAACCCCAACTTCGGACCAAGTGACATCGCGCCCAGTCCGGCAGAGAGGATCGTTTTGCGTGCGCGTACTTCGGTTCCGTCTTCGCATTTGATGCAGAACAGATCAGTCTTGTCGACGCTGACGACCTGCTTGCCGTTAAGAATCACGCCCCCCAAGCGGCGCACGTCGTCTGCCAGGGCTTGCAAGAGTTTCAGCGGATTGGCATGGCCGTCTTGATGATGCAGGATTGCACCCACAACTTTAGGGCCAATTGCCGGTTCCTCGCGGCGCAGGGCATTATGACCAAGCACCTCGTATGGGTAATTACCACCGAGCTTTTTTTTAAGAATTTCATATTTTGCGATAGTCGCTTCGAGCGTTTCTTCGGAAAAGTGGAAATCATAGCCACCTTTCTGTTCCAGCCCCAGATCATGCCCCGTTGCGTCGTTCAGTTCCGCAGCAAAGCCCGCCCACGCCGCTGCGGCCTGTTGCGACCACTCTGCGTAACGAGGTTGGTTCATACCTTTGGATTGCACCCAGACAAGGCCGAAGTTGCCACGGCTAGCCCGGAACGATCCATCGCCACCGTCCAGAACGGTGACCCGTAGCCCGCGTTTCAGCAAGCCCCAAGCTGTTGAGAGGCCAACAATTCCGCCGCCGATGATGGCATAGTCAGAAGTCATGAAGTGTCTCTCATAGGTTTGTCGGGATGGTGCGAACACACCACCCCGATTTACGGTTTTAGTTTCCAGCAGCTGCCACTTGGTCAAGGATCGCTTGGCCCCATTCGGTGCCAACATCCTCCAGTACAACAGGCCATACTTCAGCGCGGACCTTTACGGACATTGCTGCAAGGTCGGCGTCCGAAAGCTCCGCCACAGTCGCGCCCAGATCATCGACCAGACGTTGTTCATTACGGCCTTGGTCTGCTTCTGCCACCGTCCAGCGAGTTGCCTCGAAGGCCGCAGCCTGTTCTGTCAATGCTGCCTGATCTTCGTCGGAAAGCGCCGCGAGGCTTTCGTTAGAGATGATCATGTACCAGACTTCAAAGTGCGTATTGGCGGGAATATAGGTCTTGGTTACATCGCGGAAAGAGGCATAGTAGCCTTCGGCACCTGACCCGATCACACCGTCAACAACGCCAGTCTGCACAGCTGTAAACGCTTCTGAGAACGGGATGGGCGACGGGATGTAGCCCAGTGCTTCGCCTGTCAACTGGAACGATTTGATACCCGGCACGCGTACCTTGATGCCGTTTGGTTCAATGCTGGCTGGATTGGGGTTCTCCACGTTAAGTGAAATACCGCCAAAATAGACGGGGTAAGCTGCCAACATCGTAATGTCTTGTTCGGCATAGAGGTCCGTCATGACAGCACGTACCACGCCATCAGGGCCATAGACTTCCCGCGCCTGTGCCCATGTCTCTGCGAGATAGGGGAACGACGAAATTTGCATACGGCGATCCACAGCTGCGGCGGCGGGTTGTGTCGCCATGTCCAATGCGCCAACGCTGATCCGCTCTTGCACGGCTGTATAGTCACCAAGGGCCGACGCCGGGAACAACTGGATTTCGACATCACCGCCTGTCGCTTCGGATACGGCGGATGCAAAGGCACGCAGTTCCATGTCGACGGTCGTGTCCTGCGGACGGACATGGCTCATTTTGAGCGTTTCAGCGATGGCGGGCGAGACTGTCATCAGGGTTGCTAAAGCTGTTGCTAGGATTCTGGTCTTCATGGTTTTTCTCCTCAGTTTTGGTTGTTCGGTTATTCGGTCGTTCGGTTAGTTGGTGGAAGGCGCCGGGTTTAGTAGCCGAAAAGGCGTGGTAAAAAGAGTGACAAGTCCGGCCAGAAAGAGGTTAGGAACACGACGGGCAGATACCCTGTCACGATCAGAAACATTGCGGGCGGGATGACCTTGGTAACTTTTACCTTCCCGATCCGTGCACCCAGATACAGGATCGATGCATATGGTGGCGTCACGCCGCCCATGGCCGTGTTGACACCCATGATCGCGGCGAACTGGACGGGGGTGATCCCGATGGCAGTCATCAACGGCAGCAACAAAGGGGCAATCAGAATAATCGCAGTAATGTCATTGACGACCATGCCGACTAAAAACAACAGGATGTTGATAAAGATCAGCAGCACAATCTTATTTTCAGTGATTGCGAAGATACTCGAAACGATCTGCTGTGGGATGCTCTCATAGACGAACATCTGGCTGAGGATCATCGAAAAGAGGATCATAAACATGATCGCACCAACGGCTGTTGCGGCCTCTTTGCCTGCCTCCAGAAAGTTGGATAGCCGCAAACCCTTGTAGATCAGAAAACCCACAGGCACCGAATAAATGACGGCAACTGCCGCCGCTTCGGTTGGTGTCATGATACCACCATAGATGCCGCCAAGGATGATTATTGGCATCAAGAGTGCCGGAAAAGCATGAATCCCGCGCTTGGCAACTTCGGAGGACAACTCGCTAAAGGTTGGTTTGTCATCAAGGACGAGATTAAACTTGCGACTCATCCACAGGTTCACAACTGAGAAGCTGAACATGATCAGCAGGCCAGGGCCAAGCGTAGCGAGGAAGCAAGCCAAGATTGAGGTATCTGTCACCCAGCCATAGACGATCATCGTGACCGATGGTGGGATCAGCAGGCCCAAGATCGAGGAGTTCGCGATCAATGCTGTCGCATATTCACGCGGATAGCCGCGCTTCTCCATTTCAGGGATCAGGATAGGACCAATCGCGGCGATGCCCGTCAAACCTGATCCTGAAATCGCGCCAATGACCGCACAACTGACGGCTGCAACGACGCCCAGACCGCCCCGGATATGGCCGACAAATGCGTTTACAAACCGCAAGAGTGACGCGGCTATGCCACTTTCGGCCATGATCGTGCCGGCGAGTACAAAAAGCGGGATGGCAAGCAGGATCGGGTTGCCAAGCTGCTGTACCCCCCACAACATCATGCCTTTCATCGTGACGTCACCGATGAAATACATAACCATCAGTGCAGCCCCGAAGCAGTAAGGCAGCGGCACGCCAAGGGTCAGTGTGATAACCAGAATAGCGATAGCAAGGAGTGCAATCTCAATCATGCGACTGTTCCATTTTTCAAAGTGAGGATGTGCTTGATGAGGTGCCAAGCGGTGTAAATCATCATCAACGTCACCCCAACAAGCAATGCGACATCAGAATAGAATGTCGGGATATAAAGCGTCGGGCTTTCGCGCCAGACGCGCCATGCATATTGGGTATAATCCCACGCCCACGTGAGGATCCAAAGGCCGACAATCAAACTTATGACCTCGCCGACAATGGCCAAGATGATGTGAGACCGTTCTTTAGAGATGAAAATCTCAAGGACGTTGGCGCGGATGTGCGTGTTCTCACGCGATGCGTTGATCGCACCGAAGATATAAAGCCAGATCGTTGGATAAAGCATGGTTTCCTCGAGGCCCATCACAGGGATCTGAAGCACGTACCGTGTTATGACCTGAAAGAACTGCCCCAAAGCGACAAAGCAGATTAGCCCAGTCAACAAGATGGCTACAAAACGATCCATGGTGCCTCCCCCTCACTTGAATTTCTCAAACTCAGCATCATATTTTTCTGTCCATCAATTCAAATTTAAAATATTACTATTCCCATAAATAGGATTTATGGCATGCTACCCAATATAACCATCCGACAACTTCAGACCTTTCGGGAAGTGATGCGCAGCGGGTCTGTTTCCGAGGCGAGCCGCACGCTCTTGCGCACGCAACCGGCCGTCAGCACGATGATTGCGAACATCGAGAAAGAACTTGGATTGAGTCTGTTTGTTCGCGAACATGGAAAGCTGACGCCGTCGCCTGAGGCACATTACTTTCTGGAAGAAGCTGAAGCAGTTCTGGACAGAATGGGCCGGACCGTTCAGACAATGTCAGAGTTTGAAGCCCTCAATAGAGGCAGCCTTCGCATCGCGTGTTATCCTGCATCGTCTGGCTTTTTCCTGCCAAGGGTTTTGGCTGAGTTTCTCCGAGCCAGGCCCGATGTCAAAGCAGACCTTATGATGCGTGCCTCGCATGTGGTGGAAGATCTGATCGCATCCCAGCAATTCGACATCGGGCTGGCCGAAACACCGCTCCCTCGCGGTTCCGTCAAGATTGAGGCATTCGATCCAGAATGTATAATTGCTCTTCCTGCGTCGGACGCTTTGGCGGACTATGAAACTCTGACACCAGTCGATTTGGATAATTATCCTATGGCTAT
>Ga0102812_10002275_pt1 | contig 12989 bp, 9 predicted proteins | sample ColrivemetaGS713_FD_79334 | JGI IMG/M metagenome (GOLD analysis project Ga0102812, IMG submission 79334) | Estuarine microbial communities from the Columbia River estuary - Flood tide ETM metaG S.713 | ecosystem: Environmental > Aquatic > Marine > Intertidal zone > Estuary | place: USA: Columbia... | reverse complement strand
TATTTAACTCCAAGAGTACATTCTACAAATTTCGATGCCATCCCTAAAAATCCAGCAGCGATCATCCAAAACGTCGCTCCTGCTCCACCAATTGTTAATGCAATTGCAACACCGGCAATATTACCAAGACCTACTGTTGCTGAGAGCGCAGCAGTCAATGCTTGAAAATGCGTAACTTCTCCATGATGATCCGCATCTTGTTCTACCCTAATTGTATCAGGATTATCTCCATCAACTGTAAATACAGAATCTGACGACTCAACATGGTCATCTCCTCCTGACTCAATATCATCATACTTCCCTTGAACCACCTTAATTGCTTGGAAAAAGCCGGAAAAATTTATCAATCTAAAATAGAATGTAAAGAACATTGCACCAAAAATAAGTGGAAACAAAACCCAGTACACTTTGATTTCTTCTGTAAAACTTATTTGATAGAAGATCGCATTAACAAACCAACCAGTGTAATCACCAAATTTTTCGTCAATGATTTGATCCATTCCCTTTTCCTGAGAGAATAAAAATAAAGGCGATAAGATTGAAAGAAATGAAATTAGAATCTTCATAAGTTTAATGCATTAATTTTTTTTGATTAGTGACAAATATAACAATAAAACCAAACAATTATAATCGACTATTAGATAGCGATTTAATGATTTAAAGAGAAATGAGCTACAAGTTTTTTAATTTGTCCTGTACTTCCAAGTATAAATAATTTTGACCCTGGTCCGACCTTAGTTTCAAGACCTGGATTAATTATATAATTGCCATCCGTTCCCTTAAAACCGATTATTGTTGCACCAGTTATTTCTCGAGCCTCTAACTCTCGAATTGTTTTATCTTGAAATTCCTTTGGTAATTCGTCGTAAGAAATGGATTCAATATTTGCTCCTTCGTATCCTTGAACTCTAATAATATCAAGAAACTCCATAACATCAGGATTAGCGATAAGCGAAGCCATATGTGAGCCACCAATAGAATCAGGCATAATTACGTTGTTAGCTCCAGCCATTTTCAATTTAGATACAGCTGCATTTGTTGATGCTCTACTAACAATCAATAATTTATTATTGGCTTCTCGCGCGGCCAAAACCACATAGACATTATCTGCATCTTTTGGAAGGCAAGTAATTACAGCTCGAGCATTTTTAATTCCCGCATTAAATAAAATATCATCATGCGTTGAATCACCCTTTAAAAACAAAACATCTTTATGATTAGATTCTTCAAATATTGCTTCATCATTAGCCTCAATAACAATAAATTCATCGTTATGAGAAAGTAGATCTTTTGCAACCTGTTTTCCGACACGACCATAACCACAAATAATTACGTGGTTTTTTAATTTACTAGACTCTTTCATAGATTTATACTCTTTAAAATAACGTTTGTATTCTCCACCAACTAAATAAGTTGTTATCGATGTTACCGCATAGGCAAAAATACCGAAACTAGACATGATTAAAAATGCTGTAAATAGCTTGCCGTAACTGGAAAGTTCGTTTACTTCACCAAAACCAACGGTCGAAATTGTTATCACAGTCATGTAGATTGAATCAATAAATGACCAATCTTCAATAATAACGAAACCAATTGTCCCCCCTGCAGTAATTAAAATTAGCAGAAGTAAAAAATAGTAAACGCGAGAAAATAATTTAAAATTGAATAACATCTTCTTTTACAATTCCCAAATGGTATTTCTTTTCCTTCTTTGGAGTTTAAAATAATGCTTATGCTCTAAAATCCAAGCCATAATTAAATACAACAACAAAGGAGATCCTAACGCTATAAATGATGAATAAACGAACCCTAATCTTACCTTGGACGAGCTTATTCCTAGTTTTCGCGCCCACCAAGCACAAACCCCAAAGGATCTCATTTCAAAGAAGAAAATTATTTTCTGTATCATCGTTACGTTTCAAGTGCCTTTTTGCCAACCATACAAGATAAGCATTTTTTCTGACTACAATAATACTTATTTAAAGACAATAATGCTTGTGAATCGAATGCATTTTTAATTACAACACCAACAGAATTCCACCTTCGAGTTATATAATTTTTTTCTTGAGCTAACAACTTTAGCTTGTTTTTAACCAATTTAATTCCAACAGTTTTATTAGAACTAAAAAGATACAATGTGGGGCAGATTAAATTAATTATTAGATGTTGGTAAAAAGAAGAGGACAACTTTAGATTTGATTTTGAGGTTTCATTATAATCATGGATAATTTCGTTTAAAATAGTCTCACAATTTTTCATTTTAAAATTTGACGACAAAACTATCCTAGCAAAAACATATGCAAACTGCTCAACCCTTACTTTTGGACTATTTGAAGGTCTTACACCTTTTACATTCCAATGAATTAATGCATCTTCCTTCGGCAGATCGACTTGACTCTTTAACAAAATGAGTTGACGGACATCTTCAAAGCAATTCATAGCTTTAACATTTTCGATATTAATGGAAGCAAAAAGTTGCAAAAAGGCATTCTGATTCACGTTCGTGCCAAACGCCTTTGACATAAATACTAGAAAAGAAAATAAAAAATCTTTTTCCATCGTGTTTGATGGCAAGTTAAACTGATTGTATTTTAATGACAAACTTATGTCTTTCATCTCCTCCAAAGAAGCATTCAAACTTGTGAAATCAACACTTTTTTGACAAATAAAATGTTGAATAATTCTCGATTCAAAACTTCTTAAGTGAATAAAATCAATCTTATTTTTAATTTGAATTGTTGGAACCTCTCTTCCGTTCTGAATAACATTCTTGTCATGATTATACACCACATGTAAAATCACATTATCATAAGCGCGATTTTTATCGTGATTATGCTGATACCAATCTGAACTGTTTACATGAATCTCAATTGTTCCGTGAAAGATTAAATCGTCCATTAAAACCGAAGCGAATAAAAAATCTGGACCATCTAGCTTTTCGTTATGTACACCATAGTCGATTACTACGACATTCTCTCCATTTGTAGTGATAAATTCATTCGATAAAAATCTTTTTTGTGACCAAATGAATTGCAAATAATCCTCTTTCATATCCTACTTTCTTATTTAAGATATAAAAAAAAGGCACTTAAAAAAAGTGCCTTTTCAATAATTCAAGATGAATTATCAAGGATATTTTACAAATTTCAAATGATTAGCATCAGCTGCTGGAGCTGTTGCTGGATCAAAATCCATTGTCACAACTTTACCTTCAGTTCTTCTATTAAACTGGTGAAGTAATGAGAATAATTCTTTATTTGAAGATTTAAACTGATTAATATATGCTTCAGTTAAAACAATCTCTTCAACACCAGTCATGTCCTTAGGACGAACAGCTAAATAAGAATCCTCTTTTTTGTAAACTGTACGTGGTTCATTCTCACCTTTTCCTACAGGAACAATTCTCCTTGGGTCAACACCTTTTTCTTCAACCAAATATTTATAACATGCTTTCGCTCTATTTTCAGATAATTTTTGGTTGGCAGAGTTAGACCCTCTAGCATCCGTATGAGAACTTAACTCTAGTACCATTCCTGGATACTCCTCAAGTAAATTGTATACAAACAATAATGAATCTGTTGAATTAATTGTGCTATCAACAAGTAACTCCCATTTATTCAATGGATAACGAACCTCAGGTAAACGGATTGGTTTCTTTGGTAAAAGAGCCATATCCATAATAAAGTTTTGATCATAATTTAAACCTGTAGTTGTAAATGTAGATCCTTTTTTGTCTTCGTGAAATCCTTCTTTAGAGATATTAATTGTATAAGATTGATTTTCATTTACAAAACGAGTTCCAAATTTAGGGTCGTCGTTTGGTCTTTTGTCCCAAAAAACAGATCCGTTTTCATCCGTATAACCTTCCCATTTTGAACCATCAGCTCCAGTCACAACAACTTTAACTTCTTCAATTTTAATGTCTTTATTTCCTAATTCAGAAACATTAACTTTTAAATCAAATAAATTTGGAGGCAATTCATAAGAGAAAATGTCTGGAACATACTCTCCATTCACACTTTTTCTTTCACTTGTGAAATAACCATGACGCTCATCTTTTTCAATTAAAGCATAGTCATTGTTATATCCATTAATAGGAGATCCAAGATTTGTTGGGTTTTCCCATTTATTTTCCTCACCAACTTTTGTTGCTCTAAAAATATCCAAACCACCTAACCCAGCTCTACCGTCAGTTGCAAAGAATAAATCTCCGTTCATTGCAAACGTAGGGAATAACTCATTTCCTTTTGTATTAATTTCAGGACCTAAATTAACTGGAGCAGACCAAGACTCTGACTTTCTATCGTAAGAAGTAGACCATAAGTCTCTACCACCAAATCCACCTGCCATATCAGAAGCAAAGATTAAGTACTTACCATCAATTGTACAAGGATGACCAACAGAAACCGAATCATGAGATTTCAACGTTAATTTAGTTGGTTCTTTCCATTCGTTTTTCCCTTTAGCTTCAGACATCCAGATATCACAACCTAAATTTTGTTTTTTAACATTTGGACAACGTGTAAAGAACATTAGTTTATTTCTAGAATCAAAACAAACTGTTCCTTCATTGTCAACTGTATTAATCCCTTCACCAACAACTTGATACGGCTCAGTCCAATTCCCTTTTTTATCCAATTCAGAAACCCATAAATCCATATAACCTTCACCAGATCTAGGATCTTTATCATCACCCATAGAAGCATCACGCCCTGAACCAAAATACAATTTAGATTCTTTTCGGTCTCCAAACATTGGAGCCATATCGAATTCTTTCTTATTTATTGCGGTTTGGTTTTCAACAATGTGTCTTGTTTTCTCAGCAACGAAAGCCTTGTTTCTTTCACATGATTCAATTCCTACCTTTGCTCTATCATCTTGTGGTACAAGTTTTAGATAATCATTATAATTTGATATCGATTTATCAAATTCAGACATCATTCTTAACATGTCTCCATTGTATAGTAATACTTCAGGAACAATTTCAGAATACTCTAATAAGATTGCACGATCATACCATTCGTTTGCATCTCTGTATCTTTCAGTTAATCGATAGCTTTCAGCAGTCATAAAGGCCATCTCTCCCTTCATTTTTTTTGCTTGATTCCCTTTACGAGTCAGTTTAGTATATGCCTCAGCACATCTTTTAGAGGCTTCAGCATAATTTTCACTTGCGTAGGCTGTTTTGGCTTTAACAACATATTTATTTTGTGCATAAGTTGTTGTAGAAAGCACTATTAAAGTAAGGGTTAAAAAAATATTAAATTTCATAAAAAAAGCTGTTAACTAATTTAAATTTATAAGTAATTAAATCTCAAGTCATTTAATCCAATCTCGTAAAAGTAACAAAAAAAATAATTTAAGGAACTTATGTTAAGTATTATTCATATTATCCTTGAAGTTCTATTTATTTAACTACCTAACAATTGTGTACTTTCTCCACTTTTCAAGTATTGCCTCAAAGCCAGGTGCCAATTCTGAATCCAAGCGAATATACTCTCCTTTTGTAGGATGTTCAAACCCAAGTGTTTTAGCATGTAAAGCTTGCCCTGGAATCAATTCAAAACAATTCTCAATAAAACTTTTATACTTTGAGCTTGTAGTACCCTTTAATATGGCATCTCCTCCATATTCAAGATCATTGAACAAAGGATGACCAATATGTTTCATATGAGCACGAATTTGGTGTGTTCTTCCAGTCTCGAGTTTACACTCAACGAGAGTGACATACCCAAACCTTTCTAAAACTTTAAAGTGAGTAACAGCATGTTTACCATATTCACCATCTGGAAAAACAGTCATCACTTTTCGATTCTTCAAAGACCTCCCAATGTTTCCTTCTACAGTGCCATCTTCTGTTACATCTCCCCAAACTAACGCCCAGTATCTCCTTTCAGTCGTTCGATTATAGAATTGCTTCGCCAAGTGAGTTAAAGTGTTTTCCGTTTTAGCGACGACCAATAATCCTGTTGTGTGTTTATCTAAACGATGAACAAGGCCAGGCCTCCCGTAATAATCGTTTATTTTTGTAGGCAAATTATCAAAATGGTAAACTAAAGCATTCACAAGTGTACCTGAATAATTTCCATAACCAGGATGAACAACCATATCTGCAGGTTTATTTACTACAACAAGTTCTTCATCTTCATATGCTATCGATAAGGGGATGTCTTGTGCAATTAATTCAATTTCGCTTACCGGGAATGGCAATACAATTGAAATCTCATCATTTGGTTTGATCTTATAATTTTGCTTAACAGCAATTGTATTCACCAAAATATTACCATTTTTTGCGGCAATCTGAACCTTATTTCTTGATGTGTTTGGAATGCGATCCATCAAAAATTTGTCTATCCTTAAAACCTCTTGTCCGGGATCTGCTGTAAACCGATAATGTTCAAATAATTCTTCTGATCCAGAATCTTCGTTTTCAATTTCTTCGTTATTCATTAATTCTTGATGACTTTATAAATTCTTGAATCTCCCTTTATTCTAACAAAGAAAATTCCATTTTGCAATGCACTGATATCAAATGATGATGTATTCGTAGTACAAACCATCTTGCCTTGAATGTCAAAAACTTCAGCAGATTCGAAATTTTTAGTTTTTATTTCAAAAACTCCACTTGATGGGTTCGGAAAAATCGTAGCAGCTTTATCTTCATTTTTCACTTCAGGAATCCCAAGTGTTACATCCATTGCGGTTGAGAAAATTGGACGAATCATTACTGAACCAAGAAATCCAGACTGATTCCATGTGTTTCCATTGTTAACGGAATAAAACGTTTTATCATTATTAACAATATTCATATCAAGTCCAACATTTAATCGTTGAGAATCAAACTGTCGCCATCCAATATAAAATGTACCCGAAACGTTCAATTTCATAGTATCTTTAAAGAAATAATAAGCAAAATCATTTGATCCATTTCCGTAAGAAGGTGTTCTAGGGAAAAATGATTCATCTTCATAAAGCACTGATCCAGGCACACCATTGTTATCATCCCAAACTGTAAGAATGAATAATTTATTTGAAACATCATATACTGAAGGAACAAAGTTAATCATGGCTCCTACGAGGGAATCTGCCTCATAAGGAATATATTTTATTGCCAATTGAGATTGGAGACCAGTTGGCCCGTATGCTAATTCAGCTGTCCCATCATCATAGCTATAATAGTTTTTGAATACTTGTTTACTATGAACAGAATCATTGACGGTTTCATTCGTGAACTGAGCAGGAACAATACCTAGTATATCAAACTCTTCTTCAATACCCGGTTTTGTTTCATCGAAATGATATCCGGAAGAAAAATCGTGGTATGAAACGTAAGTGGTTCTTGGACCATAATTTAAAGCCCCGTTTGATAAATTTGCCCCATTCAAGACAAAAGTCCCTTCAATACCCCCTCCATACGAGACCTCAACTGAACCGTTCAAATTGTTATTTTCAGGGGTAATACTGCCGTTTCGAATAACCATTTTTGCCGCATCAGTCATTTTCCCAGCAAAATTGTTTTTATAATGATCCCAAGGAACTGATGTATAATCATTCAATAAAGTATATATTGGATAAACGAAGGCAAAATCTTCAAACAATGTATCGTTGTGAAAAGAAAGATCTAATTCAACATAGTCTAGGTGAAAATGATCCAAACTACCTGAAAGTCCGCCATAATTTTTGAATCTGAATTGAAAATAATCGGTGAAATAAATTACACTATCAATTAAAATGTGACCAAAATCAAAATCTTGAACACTCGTTCCTCCTCCAGACCAGACTGTATTCCATTGATCCGTTCCTTTTTCATAAAACTCCAAAAACAAGGAGTCGCCAGCCTCTGGAGCGTCGCACAACCCTTGAGGTTGATAAAGGAAACTCAATCGAATTGAATCTGAAGCATCATATGGTGTCATGTCTATTGGCTTAGACGTTAAATGATCAGCAAAACCACTATTATTTGTCCCAATAGCATAAGGATATCCATTTTCATCCAAGCCATCAAATGTCGCAACACCAATACTCCATGGATCTTTAGCCATTGAATAATTGTGATATGCTTCTGATTCCAACCAATACTTTTCTTTATCATTAATTGGAGCAAAAAACTGCGTAGCAGAATCTTGATAAATTTCAGCATCTAATATCCAAATTGTATCTACTGGGTTTGGATAATCAAGCGTATCATAAATATAATAGGGTGGGTATGCTGCTATTGGATTATAAACCACAGGATAACTAGATAAATCGCCTTTTTGAATCGATACTGAACTAAATGGAATATCTGTAAAACTTGAATTTGCTACGTCAAAAACTCTTTTAAAAGTAACTTGTTCCGTATACAATACATCTGCCGCAAGCGGCGAAGAACCAACATCTAGCAATCTATACTTCTTATCAAAAGTAACTCCTAGATCAGAATAATCAGCATTGTAAGTTTGAAATTTATTTGTGCTAAAATCATCAAACAATCGAATAGACAACGTGTCTGGGATATAGATAAATGTGCTATCAAAAGTACCTGTATTTGATTTGTTCATCAAATTACTTTCTGACTTCGCCAATTCTTGTCGTTGCATGATTGGGCCAACCTCTTCTTGTGCAAAAAGATTAATCGTTAACAATAGAAAAAGGCCTAGAAACTTATACATATTAATCTAATTAATTATCGTTTTCAATAGGTGATTTCGTAGCGTAAATAGTAATGGAACCTCCTGATGAGATTATTGCACCTTCTGAAAACTCAGGAGACTGAGACTGAACTCTTGCCATTGATGAATCAGCTGAAGTAACACAATCTGGGCATACAACTAGAAAATCCATGTTTAGCATCGCATTAACTCTTCCTTTAGCTTCAACGATTGACATTCCTTGAAGGTTGGGTAGTTCAACAGGAATCCCCACCTCATTTCTTCCTACTACGATAAGAATCGTAGATCCAATTGGAATTTTAGTTCCTTCAGCTACTGGTTTCCCTTTATATAATTGTTTAATTACTGCACCATTTGATTCTTGAGAAGGTTGATATTCAAGTTTATATTTGAACGAACGATTTCGTAATATCCCTTCAGCAAATCTTTGTGATTTATTTATGAGATTAGGAACTTCTATTAATCGTGTGCGCTTTGAAACTCTTACACGGATTACTCTACCCTCTTTAACAAAAATTTTAGAAGATGATGTAGGCATTGGATCTTGCTCCAAAATAGTTCCAACAACTTTTGTAGGGTCATAGATTGAATCTAGAACCTCAACAATTAGTGGTGAATCTGCCATGATGTTTTTCAAGTTATTTTGATTCTTCCCAATCAAGTTTGGAACTTCTATTTTTTCGCCAAAATTGGTTTTGTATTTCATGCATCCTTTTACACCGAAAAACAATAGAATATAAAACAAGATTAGAACTCCAAGATTAATTGCAAATCTTTTGGACAAAACAAAACTTTTTATTTTACTCAACATTATTGAAATATTAATTCTGACAAATATAAGCTTTTAGAAGTTTGGTGATAATTGATGAGACTTATAAAAATCTTCAATAAAATCATAAGCTTCTTCTGCAGTATCAACAATTCCGATTAAATCAAGATCTTTAGCAGAAATATTTTGTTCTTGCTCTAACATTTGATCTTTGATCCAGTCAATTAGTCCAGTCCAGTATGATTTTCCAATTAACACAATCGGACGGTTATTAATCTTTTTTGTCTGAATAAGTGTCATAGCCTCAAACAATTCATCTAAGGTTCCAAATCCACCAGGAAGAACAACGAAACCTTGAGCATATTTTACAAACATTACTTTTCTAACGAAGAAATAATCGAATTCTAAATTATGTTCTTGGTCAATATAAGGATTGTGATTTTGTTCAAAAGGAAGATCTATATTAAGGCCAACTGACTTACCTCCACCTTGTTGAGCTCCTTTATTTCCAGCCTCCATAATTCCAGGGCCACCACCAGTTATTACTCCATATCCTCCTTGAGCCAATAGTTCTGCAACTTTAACACCTAATTGATAATACTTATTATCTGGCTTTGTTCTTGCTGAACCAAATACGGAAATACATGGTCCAATTTTCGCCATTCTTTCGTAGCCTTCAACAAATTCAGCTATAATTTTAAAAATTGCCCAACTATCATTAATCTTTATATCATTCCAATCTTTAATTATCTTATTCATGTATTTAATTTTTGATTTGATTAAGTGCGAAAAGTGATGTGGCTACTACCGTAGTATTGGTAATTCTGTTAATGTATGCGCGAAACAAATTTAATTATATTATCTCTTTAACGGAGAAAGAGTTTAAAAATTATCTATCAACTCGAATCTTTACTTCAAATCAATTAAATTCGCACTAATGAGCAAATTTCTCACTTACATTCAATTGCTACTGATCGTAAATTTTTCATTTTCACAAAATGACTTTTTTTCGGACAGCGATACTTTAAGTCCTAAAAGAGTTGGATTAGTTTCCGGAACCGTGGGTTCAGCATGGATTGGTAGTATGATAGGATTGTCACAAGTTTGGTATAAAAATATTCCTAAAACCAAATGGCACACTTTTGACGACTCGAAAAATTGGTTGCAGATGGACAAATTTGGTCATTTCTATACAGCATATAAAATAAACAACTTAGTCACAAATTCTTTTGAATGGTCTGGTTTACCAAAAAACAGTTCTATAATTTTAGGGACAACAGTAAGTTTTGGATATCAAACAACCTTTGAAATTTTCGATGCTTATAGTCAAGAATGGGGTTTTTCTTGGAGCGACATGGCTGCAAATACCATTGGCTCTGGTGGTTATTTAGTTCAGAAATTAGTTTGGGATGAAGAACGCATAATTCCAAAATTCTCATTTCGACCTACGGAATTCGCAAAATATCGACCTGAAATCTTAGGAAAAACTTTCAGTGAACAATTACTCAAAGATTACAATGGACAAACCTATTGGTTAAGCGCTAGTCCTGGAACATTTTTGAAGGATTCAAACTTCCCTAAATGGCTTTGTTTTTCTGTAGGATATAGTAGTCATGAAAAACTAGTTGGATCTGAAGAATATTACATTGACCAAAATACGGGAAAAGAGTTTTTTTCAAAAAGGGAGATTCTCTTTTCCCTAGACATTGATTTCACAAGAATTCCAGTAAAAAAACCATGGGTTAAAGCTATCCTCAGCCAACTAAATTATCTCAAAATACCATTTCCAACAGTTGGAATTAGAAGCAATAGTCTTTATGGAGATTTTCTAGGGTATTAACTCGCAAAAAGCCTTAAACGAAACAATATTCCCTTCTGAGGCACTTGGATTCATACCAAACTCTGTCCGGTCTATTTTCCCAGTAGCCAATAATTGAATTCCGGACTCCGTCTTTATTCTGTTCATAGCCACCTTGATTGATTTACTTACACCTAACATTGTAAATTGTCCATCAAAAATCAAGCTACCGTCTTTGTCAATTATCATTTTTTTAGCAACATAAGTCATCCCAGGATATTTGGCTTGATTAAAATACAAGTCAGTCATTAAAGACTCATCTCGATAAGAATCAAATGTTGAGAAATTATCAAGTGAAAGTTCAATCGTGCATGATGAATTTTGCAAATTCTCAGCAAATTCAATTTGACCATTCATTTTCTTAAAAGTTCCTTTCGTTTCTCCAGATTTACCCAATTCAAAAAGGATTTTTGAACTTTCTGGATTTATAGTATATTTCCCTGAAACACCTTGAATCGGAATTAAATCAAGTGGTTGTTCTGACACTACTTCTTTCGCGTCAATACTATTTATTTGGTCGGTGTTTTCTAATTTTAAAACAGGTTGAAACAACGCACCAATAACAATAAAAACAGACAATAAACTTCCACTTAAACGTATTTCACCTAACAAAACTGTTGCTATTGAAAATCCGACCAACGACGCTATAAAAGCATCCATTCCGCCCATTCTATTATAAACATCACCCAATAGTAACAAACCTAAATTCAACCCGAAAACAAGCAAATAACCAACAAGAACACCAATCAATCTATTTTTCTTAAGCTTCCATAATTTCCACATGAAATAATAACTAAAAACACCTAAGAAAAGACCTGCAGCAATATCCCCTGATGCGATAGTACTATACAGAAAAGTATCGCTATTTGAAATTACAGATATCGCAATCCAAACATAAAAGGGCACTAACATTCTTCCTGATCGATCTCTTCGGTAAAAAGAAGAAGATAGAAATGCCGCGCCAATTACCAATACACCTGTTGTTCCTATACTAAAATCCCCTAGAAATAGACCTGCGGCTAAAAACAAAAACAATAGCGCATTTATAAAATCAACCTGATTCATCTTTCCGAAAAATCGTTGTAAAATCTTGATTTTTGCAACCGCCAGCTCGTAACCAAACAATGCCAGTATTACTCCAATTATTAAAAACTTGTTTTGAAACAATGATTTCTCTCCATTATATTCAATAACCTGATCATTGAAAAGAATTAATAACAATAACCAACTAACTGTTAAAGCTGATATTTTTATCCATTTTTGTGTAATTGACTTCACGCTTCCGATTGCCAAGTTTAAAGAAACTACAGCTAGAACACCAAACACTATGGAAGATGATTCTTCGGTAAAACCAGGATAAACTGTTGCAAGGAATGCCAAGAATAATAAAAAACTCAATGGGTTATTTTGTTTCTTAGTATCCTTATACAATAAGATAAACGACAGAATAGCTATAACAAAATAGCCTATAATTAGTGCAAATGACATATTATTCAGTTTGAAATTAGTATCAAATTAAAATACTAAATATAAATTAAAGAGAACTGTTTTTTAGATCCAATTCGGATAATTCTTGAAAATATTTCAAATTCAAATTCTTCTCAAGTAACATTAAATGATCCATTCGGTGACAATCGGTCCCTACAAAATCAACCAATTTATGATCAATTAATTTTTCAGCCTGATTTTTCACTTCTGGTCCATAATGTCC
>Ga0102812_10002273_pt1 | contig 12990 bp, 13 predicted proteins | sample ColrivemetaGS713_FD_79334 | JGI IMG/M metagenome (GOLD analysis project Ga0102812, IMG submission 79334) | Estuarine microbial communities from the Columbia River estuary - Flood tide ETM metaG S.713 | ecosystem: Environmental > Aquatic > Marine > Intertidal zone > Estuary | place: USA... | reverse complement strand
TACAAATCTATTAAAGCTAACAAAATAGAATTAGACCATTATTTACATCAACTTTCAGAGAATTCTCCTAAGGACACTTGGTCGAAAAATGAATTACTAGCTTATTGGATAAATACATACAATGCATTTACAATAAAATTAATTATAGATAATTATCCTATTAACAGTATCAAAGACCTAAAAAGTCCTTGGGATAAAAAGTTTATTAAAATTGGCAATAAATTAGTCTCACTAAATTATATTGAGCATGAGGTATTAAGAAAAATGAATGAACCTCGTATTCACTTTGCCATTGTTTGTGCTTCTATTTCATGTCCAAAATTGCTCAACAAAGCATATCAATCCTCAATATTAGAAACACAATTGACTACAGCTACAACATCATTTTTAACTGATACTTCAAAAAATAACATATCTAAAAATGAAGTACAATTATCCAAGGTTTTTAAATGGTTTGATAAAGATTTTTTGACAGATGGAACATTAATAGATTTTCTAAACAACTATTCAGTTGAACCCATTTCAAAGAAAGCAAAGACTAGTTTTAAAAATTATAACTGGAATTTAAATGAATAGTATTTCTATCATTATACCTGTTTATAATGAAGCAAAAACTATCTCTAAGTTGCTTTGGCACCTTAAAACACAAGCTACAACAACTATTATTAAAGAAATTATAGTTGTAGATGGAGGCAGTACAGATAACACAAAACAAATTGCTTTATATGAAGGTGTAACTGTGATTTCTTCAAAAAAAGGAAGAGCCAAACAAATGAATTATGGTGCTAAACACGCTAAAGGATCTATTCTTTACTTTTTACATGCAGATAGCTTTCCTCCTAATGGTTTTGACAGACTAATTTTTACTGAAGTTGAAAAAGGTAATTTTGCAGGTTGCTTTAAAATGAAATTTGACTCTAAGCATTGGTGGTTAAAACTAGCTGGTTGGTTAACCCAATTTAACTGGAAAGCCAGTCGTGGTGGAGACCAAAGTCTATTTGTAACAAAGGATTTATTTATTGAATTAAATGGATTCAACGAACAGTTTACTATTTATGAAGACATTGATTTTATTAATAAATTGTATAGAATTAAACAGTTTGTTGTAATTCAGCAATGGATAATTACCTCATCTAGAAGATATCAAACAAAAGGTATTTGGAAATTACAGTATCATTTTTGGATGATATACATTAAAAAATGGTTTGGAGCATCAGCAGAACAACTCTACTCTTATTATGCTAAATATATTCAATAACTCTAGTCTTTATCTCTATTTTTGAAAGGTTTTATAACTTCTTCGACCAACTCACAAACACATATTATGAACACGGATACTAAGCAAGAACTAAACAAAGAACCTAACATTTTTACATGGGCACTTAAATTTGCAGCATCTGCTGGAATAGCCGGAATACTATGCTGCGTTGCTCCTGCTATATTATTTATGTTTGGATTAATGGGTGGTATTTATGCTATCTCTTTTGCTGATTTCTTTTATGCAGACGATGGTTCAGTTGGAATTGGCTCATGGATTCTTCGTGGTTTAGCTGTGCTGATTGGTATTTATGGGATTTATATGTTTCGCAAAAAACAAAACCAATGTTCTATTGATCCAAAACGCAAGAAAAAGAATCTTATTCTTGTTACTATTATAATAGTTGTTTTAGGAGTTGGTATTTTCCTGTCTTTAGAAAAATGGTCATCTTATTATTTTGATAAGCATATTGTTCCTGCGCAACAGGAAGAATACAAACAAATAGATTTAGAAAATAATTAAAAGTAATCTACCTTTACTTAAAATAAATCTTAGTGTCAATAATAAAAGTCATTATTCCAGCTTATAATGAACAGAATTCCATTACAAATGTAATTAACGACATACCTGATTTTGTTGATGAAATTATTGTAATTAATAACAACTCAACAGATAATACGCTTGACAATGCTAAACAAGCTGGAGCAACTGTTTTAACTGAAACTCAAAAAGGGTATGGCTATGCCTGTTTAAAAGGAATGGACTACATTTCTAAACAAAATGTGAAACCAGATATTATTGTTTTTCTGGATGGTGATTACAGTGATTTTCCAGAAGAGCTCACAAAAATAATTAAACCAATACTAGATGATAATATTGATTTTGTAATTGGAGCTCGTGTAAAGAAATTAAGAGAAGCAGGTTCAATGACACCTCAACAAATCTTTGGTAACTGGCTAGCTACTTTTTTAATAAACCTTTTGTTTAATGCAAAATTTACGGATTTAGGTCCTTTTAGAGCGATTACCTATGATAGGTTATTAGCTCTAAACATGGAAGACAAAACCTATGGATGGACTGTAGAAATGCAACTAAAAGCTTTAAAACAAAAACTCAGTTATATTGAAATTCCTGTAAATTACAGAAATAGAATTGGGACTTCTAAAGTATCTGGAACTCTAAAAGGATCTGTTATGGCTGGAATAAAAATCTTGACTTGGATATTTAAATACAGTATTAAAAAATAATCGACAATATCTAAATTAACTAACCCTTAGATATTTTATCAATTAGTCTCATTTCTTCTATAGAAAAATCTAAGTTCTCTAAAGCAATAATATTCTCTTTTAATTGATTTGAAGAACTTGCACCTACAAGTACGGAAGCAACTTGCTGTTGATTTAGCAACCATGCAATTGCCATTTGAGATAGTTTCTGACCTCTTTGATGCGCAACTTCTGCTAAGGCTTTTACTTTCTCAATATTATTAGAAACAGTTTCCTTATCTAAATAGGTAAATTGTTTTGCTGCTCTTGAATTCTCAGGGATTCCGTTAATATATTTTTCTGTTAATAAACCTTGAGCAAGTGGAGAAAATGCTATACAACCAACACTATGCTTAGAAAGTGTTTTAAGTAACCCTTCTTCAACCCAACGATCAAATATTGAATATCTAGCCTGATGCAAAATAAAAGGAACTTTTAATGCTCTTAGAAGTTCTGCCGCCTTTTCAGTCTGATCTGCTGAATAATTTGAAATTCCAACATATAATGCTTTTCCTTGTCTTACAATATCTGCAAGTGCTAGCATAGTTTCTTCTAGAGGCGTTTCCATATCTGGTCTATGATGATAAAAAATATCTACATAATCTAAACCCATTCTTTTTAAACTTTGATCAAGGCTCGCAACTAAATATTTACGTGATCCCATATTTCCGTAAGGTCCAGGCCACATATCGTATCCAGCTTTTGATGCTATAAAAAGTTCGTCGCGATAAGGTAAAAAGTCTTTTTTAAGTATCCTTCCAAAATTCTCTTCAGCAGAACCATATGGTGGTCCATAATTATTTGCTAAATCGAAATGTGTGATTCCTAAATCGAAAGCTGTTCTTAAAATCTCCTGTGAATTCCAAAAATTATCTACAAACCCAAAATTATGCCATAATCCTAATGAAATTGCAGGCAGTAATACACCACTATTTCCTGAACGATTATATTTCATTTCATCATATCTTGACTTAGAGGCATTATATGTTATTACCCCAGATTTATCATTAATTTTCATATACTATTAATATTGATGAAAAGCATCAGAAACAAACTTTAAAACTTCTGGAAGAGATGCTCTCCAATACGTCCAAGTGTGCCCTCCATCTCGTACTCTAAATTCATGTTTAATATTCTTTTCTCGTAAAGCTATATGTACTAAACTATTGCCTTCATATAAAAAATCGTCATCCCCACAATCTATATACCAACGTACGGATTCAATCTCTTTTTTAGTCATTTTTTCAATTAGAGACAATGCATTATGGTTTAGGAAGTATTTTTCAGCTTCTATATCACTTACTTCAAAATTGTTATATTGTTTTGCAAACCCTTTTAGCTCTTCACTGTTTTTTGGACCTATATATGCACTTAAAGGACAAGCGGAAGAAAACATTTCTGGATGATGTAAAGCATACATAAAGGAGCCTCCTCCTCCCATCGATAATCCGGCAATAGCACGATAGCGTTTTTCACTCTTAATACGATAGGTTTTTTCTACGTAAGGCATGAGTTCATTAAAGAAATAATCCTCATAATTCCAGTCACCTCTAATATCGTTAAAATAGCCTAATCTATTTGTAAATGCATCAGGCATAACAATTATCATGGGTGTAACTTCGCCTTCTTTTATGGCTTTGTCTGTAATATTTAAAACTTCTCCAAATTGTACCCAACCAGTTTGGTCGTCTCCAGCACCATGCAATAAATATAATACAGGATAAGAACGCTGTGAAGTCTCGTAATCTGGTGGTAAATAGATAGCGTAATTACGCTCTGTTTTAAGTATTTTACTTGTGTGTGTTAATTGGTCGAATACTTTTCCTGTTTGCCCAAATCCAGACATTGAAATAAGAAAACTTAAAACCAATAATTGAATAGCTTTTTTCATTTTTTATAATCTTAAAGAATAAGACTACAAGTTAAGAGTTATTCAATTTAAAGTCAACTATTTTGGGTACTTACTTTTTATCTTATTCAAACACAAATTTCCAATACTACCAATATGAGAATGTTGCTTACTCATGTCTGGTTTGTAGGTGTCATCTTGAACTTGAGAGCCTATTTGCTGGTACGCTTCTCTAAACGACATGCCGTCAACAACAAGGTTATTTATACTATCTACAGTAAATAGATATTGGTACTTTTCATCATTTAAATCGATGTCTAATACAATGATTTGCTGTATGGAATAATTAAAAATATCTAGGATATCTTTTACATCTTCAAATGCATTAATAATATTTTCTTTTAAAAGTTGAAAATCTCTATGGTAACCACTTGGTAAATTATTAGTAATTAACAACATTTCAGTATGCAAAGCTTGAATTTTATTGCACTTACCTCTTATCAATTCAAATACATCTGGATTCTTTTTATGAGGCATTATACTACTTCCTGTTGTTAGTTCATTTGGAAATGATACAAATCCAAAATTCTGACTCATATACAAGCACACATCCATCGCAAATCTTCCTAATGTATTACATAAACCTCCTAATGCACTTGCAATTGCACGTTCACTTTTTCCTCTGCTTAATTGCGCTGCAACAACATTATATTTTAAGGTTGAAAAGTTTAATTCTTTAGTTGTTATTTCTCTATCTATAGGAAATGAACTACCATATCCAGCTGCTGAACCTAAGGGATTTTGGTCTGCAATTTTAAACACTGCATTCAACATATAAACATCGTCTATTAATAATTCTGCATAAGCAGAAAACCACAATCCAAATGATGAAGGCATTGCTACTTGCAAATGCGTATAGCCTGGAAGTAAACTCTCTTTATGAACTTCTGCTAATTGTAAAAGGGTATCAAATAATGTTTTTACTTTGACATTAACTTCTACAAGATTTTCCTTGTAATATAGCTGAAGTGCAACTAAAACCTGATCGTTTCTTGAGCGTGCTGTGTGGATTTTTTTTCCAACATCGCCTAACTGTTTAGTGAGTTCAAATTCAATTTTAGAATGCACATCTTCAAATTGATCTTCGATAGTGAATGTACCTTCTTCAATCTGCTTTAATAAATCTTCCAATCCACTTCTTAATTGATCTAATTCAACCGAATTTAAGATTCCAATAGATTCTAACATTATGGCATGTGCTAAGGATGCTTTTACGTCATATTTAGCAATATGCAAATCAATTTCCCTGTCGTTACCAACTGTAAATTGTTCTATTTTTTTATCTATCGAAAACCCTTTATCCCAAAGTTTCATTTTTTTAGTTTTTAGTAGTTAGTATTGAGTATTGAGACACTTTACATTTAAAACTTCTCAATACTAATATCTCATTTCTCAATTCTATATTATAATATTTTTTCTAATAATTGTATATAAATATCTATGCCTTCTTCAATTTCAGCTAAATAAATAAACTCATCTGCTGTATGTGAACGCGGACTGTCTCCTGGTCCTAATTTTAAGGAAGGGCAACTCAAAACTGCTTGATCTGATAAGGTTGGAGAACCATAGGTTTTTCTCCCTAACTCCACTCCTGCTTCAACTAATGGATGACTAATTGGAATTGACGAAGAATTCAATCGTAAACTACGTGCTTCAATAGTTGTACAAGGTGACTTCTTTTTCAAAATTTGTGCAATTTCTTCATTTGTATATCTATCATTTACGCGTACATCAATTACCAATTCAACTTCAGCAGGAACAGCATTATGCTGTTTCCCTGCTTTAATTTGAGTTACTGTCATTTTTACATCACCTAAAACTGGAGATTTCTTTTCGAATTTATATTCCTGAAACCATTTTAATACATCAACAGTGTTGTAAATGGCATTATCGTTATTAGGATGAGCTGCATGACTAGATGTTCCTTTTACTATTGCATCAAAAACAACCAATCCTTTTTCTGCTACAGCTAAATTCATTAATGTTGGTTCTCCTACAATGGCTACATCAATTTTAGGAATAATTTTAAGCATACTGTTTAGTCCGTTTGGACCACTACTCTCTTCTTCAGCAGAAGCTACTATAACTAAATTGTATTCTAAATTTTTCTTGGCATAGAAGTGCGTAAAAGTAGCTATTAAAGCCACCAAACATCCTCCTGCATCATTGCTTCCCAAGCCATAAAGTTTTTTATCTTCTACAATTGCTTTAAAAGGATCTTTTGTATAACCATTATTAGGCTTCACAGTATCGTGATGAGAGTTTAAAAGAATAGTTGGCTTGCCTTCGGTAAAATGTTTATTAACTGCCCAGACGTTATTCTTAGTGCTTTTAAATGGAATTTTATAATTCTCAAACCAACCTTCAATAAGCTTTGCAGTTTTATCTTCTTCTGAAGAAAACGAAGGCGTCTCAATTAAACTCTTGAGTAACTCAATTGCATTTTTTGTTAATTCCTTTTGTTTAATCATTATTTCTGAATGGTTGTAAATTTAGAATTCGATTTAAATAACATTTCTGGTTTTCCAATACAAACCTTAGATACTTTATTTTCGATTGCATGAAAGCAGTTGTTTAGTTTTGGTAACATACCTTCTGAAACAATTCCTAGATTAATTAAATCTTGATAAGTCTTTGTGCTAATATTTTCAACTACTGAATCATCATCTTCAACATCTAGAAGTACACCATTTTTTTGAAAACAGTAGTACAATTCAACCTCGAAATCTTTTGCAAAGCCAATTGCCAATTCTGATGCTATAGTATCTGCATTTGTATTTAATAATTGTCCTTTAGTATCGTGGGTTAGAGCACAAAACACTGGAGTTACATTATTATTAATCAACAGTTTTAAAACCTCTGTGTTTACTTTTACTACATCTCCCACAAAACCAAAATCCACATCTTTTACTGGACGCTTAACTGATTCAATAGTATTTCCATCTGCTCCAGAAAACCCTACAGAATTACAATTATTTGCTTGAAGTTGTGCAACAATGCTTTTATTAATTTTTCCAGCATACACCATAGTTGCAACATCTAATGTATCTGCATCTGTAATACGTCTGCCATTAGTTATCTTAACTTCAATTCCCATTTGATTGGCTAACTTGGAAGCTAATTTCCCTCCTCCATGTACTAATACTTTAGGTCCTTCCAGTTTTGAAAATTCAGCAAGAAAAATCATCAACGCTTTATCATCGTCAATAATGTTTCCTCCAATTTTTATAATTTTTAATGTTTTCATTTTCTTTTATTTGTCATTACTAGGAATTTAAATGACGAAGTAATCTGATTTGAAAAGATTGCTTCAATCGTGTCTCATTCGCAATGACGTTACAAGTTTTCTAAGATTTTCTTTAAGACTATTTGCGCTGAGTATGTTCTATTATTAGCTCCCTGAATCACTACTGAATGGTCACTATCTAGTACTGCATCTTCCACAACAAAGTTTCGTCTCACTGGTAAACAATGCATAAACTTAGCGTTTCCTAATTTTTCTTTTGTCATCATCCAGTTCGTGTCTTCACTTAATATTTTTCCATATTTTTCGTAACTACTCCAGTTCTTTACATAAACAAAATCAGCATCTTTAAGAGCTTCCTCTTGATTATAAATAATTGTTGAATCCTTAGTGATTTTAGGATTTAAATCATATCCTTTAGGATGCGTAATACAGAAATGAACATCCATTTCATGCATCATGGTTACAAACGAATTTGGAACTGCTTGAGGTAATGCTTTAGGATGTGGAGCCCAAGACATAACAACTTTAGGTCTTTTCTTAGTTTTTAATTCTTCAATTGTAATAGCATCTGCCAAAGCTTGTAATGGATGAGCTGTTGCGCTTTCCATACTTACTATTGGAACAGTTGTGTGTTTTATAAAACTATTAAGCATAAATTCAGACTCATCCTTCTCTTTACTTTTTAAATCGGGAAATGCTCTCACTGCAATAATATCTGCATATTGCGAAAGTACTTGTGAAGCTTCCTTGATATGCTCAGCTGTATCCAAACTCATAACAGTTCCATCTTCATATTCTAAGTTCCAAGCATCGTTAACATTAAGCACCATAACATCCATACCTAAGTTTTTTGCAGCTTTTTCAGTACTTATTCGTGTTCTTAAACTTGAATTAAAAAATAGCATTATAAGCGTTTTATGCTTTCCTAGGTCTTCAAACTGAAAAGGATTTGCTTTTAATTGAATGGCTTCCTGAATAATTTCGGGAACATTTTCAATATCGTCTATGTTCGTATATTTTTTCATGCTAATTCTTGTTTTAAGGCTTCAATAAAAACATCAATATGTTTTTTTTGAATAGTTAAAGGTGGAAGAATTCTTAAAAGATTTGGATTTTTTGCACTTCCTGTAAAAATATGATGCTTATAAATTAGAGTTTTTCTTAATTCAGTTATTGGAAAATCAAATTCTAATCCTAACATCAACCCTCTTCCTTTTATAGTTTTTAGCTTTGGTATTTTTTGTGTTTTCTCTGTAAAATATGCTGAAATTTCTTTAGCATTCTCTAAGAGTTTTTCGTCTTTAAGAACTTTCAAAACTGCTAACGAAGCTGTACACGCTAAGTGATTTCCACCAAAAGTTGTACCTAACATACCATAAGAAGCTTCAATTTTATTGTTAATTAAAATGCCTCCTATTGGAAATCCATTTCCCATGCCTTTTGCAATCGAAATAATATCTGGAGCTATTCCGTGTTTTTGAAAAGCGAAGAAATCTCCTGTTCTACCAAAACCAGATTGGACCTCATCTGCAATTAACAATGCATTATGATTGCTACAAAGTGTGCTAAGATTTTTGTAAAATTCGGTAGTGCTTTCATCTAATCCACCAACACCTTGAATACATTCTACTATTACAGCACAAACATCTGCGTTTTGCAAAGACTTTTCTATGGCTTCAATATTTCCTAACTCAATAAATTCTACTTCTTGTTGTGCATTTATTGGAGCTATAATTTTTTTGTTATCTGTAGCTGCAACTGCAGCAGATGTTCTTCCGTGAAACGAATTATTAAATGCAATTACTTTCTTCTTACCTGTTTTAAAAGATGCTAATTTTAATGCATTTTCATTGGCTTCAGCTCCAGAATTACATAAAAACAGATTGTAATTTTTGCAGTTTGAAAATTCTGTAAGTTTTTCAGCTAACTCAACTTGTAATGGATTCTGTATAGAATTACTGTAAAAACCCAACTTACTGACTTGCTCACTTATACTTTTTACATATTCTGGATGCGAATGACCAATAGAAATTACAGCATGTCCTCCATAAAGGTCAAGATATTTTGTATTGTTTTCGTCATACACATAAACATCTTTAGCTTTTACTGGAGTGATGTCAAACAAAGGATATACATCGAATAGACTCATAACTGATCTGTTTTTATAGTATTAATTTTATTGAATGAGCACACCATTCCTTGAATTAAAGATGAGCTCAATCCTTTATGTTCCATTTCGTTTAAACCTTCAATTGTACACCCTTTTGGAGTCGTTACTTTATCTATTTCCTGCTCAGGGTGATTGCCAGTTGTAATTAATAAATTGGCAGCACCTTCACAGGTATGCATTGCTAACTCCTGCGCTTCCTTAGCATCAAAACCTAACTGAATTGCTGCCTGTGTTGTTGCTCTAATCAATCGCATCCAAAAGGCAATTCCGCTAGCACAAACAACTGTAGCAGCTTGCATCTGATTTTCTGGAATTGCTATTGAAGTCCCTAATCTATTGAAAATAGATTCTGCGATTTTAATTCTTAAACCTCCTTTTTCATTACTACATAAACAGGTCATAGATTTACCAACTGCAATTGCTGTATTTGGCATAGCTCTAATTAAGAATTGATCTTTACCAACTATACTTTCCATTTTAGCAATAGAGAATCCAGTAATTGTTGAAATCAATACATGATTTTCATGTAGTAAGGGTCTAATATCTAATAATATATTCTCTAAATGCGCTGGCTGAACAGCAAAAATTAGAATGTCTGAATTATTTACTGCCTCAGCATTATCAGTTGTAAGGATAACGTTTTTATAACCTTCAAATTCTTTTATACCATCCAAACTTCTTTTAGTAAGATATAACGTTGTTATCGCATTGGCTTGTATTAATCCTTTTGCGATTGAACATCCTAGATTCCCTGTTCCTATAATTGCTATTTTCATTTTTATTCTTTTTTGTTATTCCCTTGAATAAGTAAATCTTTTTGTTTATTAGTTCTTTTTCATAATGGATTCCTGCCTACGCAGGAATGACAGTTAATTTTACACCATTAAAGTTTTAAAAATATGTTCCCTTTAAATTCAAGCCTTCTGTTTCTTTAAATCCATACATTAAATTCATATTATGAATCGCTTGTCCAGAAGCCCCTTTTAGAAGGTTATCTATTGCACTTGTAATTAGTAATTTATTATCGTGTTTGTGTAAATGCACTAAACATTTATTAGTGTTTACAACTTGTTTTAAATGCACATCATTATCGGACACAAAAGTGAATGCTGCTTCTTTATAAAATTCTTTATAAATAGATTTTGCATCTTCTAAAGAACCACTAAACTTAGTATAAACTGTTGCAAAAATTCCTCTTGAGAAATTCCCTCTGTTAGGCATAAAATTGATTTCTGAGTTGAAATTATTTTGCAACTGATTAACAGTTTGGTGTATTTCTCCCAGATGCTGATGTGTAAATGGTTTGTAATACGAGAAGTTGTTATCTCTCCAAGTGAAATGTGTGGTTTTTGATAACGACGTTCCTGCTCCAGTTGCTCCAGTTACTGCATTAATATGCACATCGTTATACAACAATCCATTTGCTGCTAATGGTAAAATTGCCAATTGCAAGGCTGTAGCAAAACACCCAGGATTTGCAATATAGTTTGCAGATTTTATTTTTTCTTTTTGTAACTCTGGCAAACCATATACAAATGTTTTACCATCAAAAACCTCATCCTTTTGTAATCTAAAATCATTACTTAAATCGATAATTTTTGTTTTGGTTGAGAACGTATTGTTTTCTAAAAAGGCAGTTGAATTACCATGGCCTAAACACAAAAACAAAACATCGACATCACTATTAATTGTATCTGTGAATTTTAAATCTGTTGAGCCTTCTAAATCCTGATGAATCACATTTACTTTGTTTCCAGCATTTGATGTACTGTACACGAAATTGATTTCTGCTTTTGAGTGATGTATCAACAATCTTATAAGTTCTCCTGCTGTATAACCAGCGCCTCCAATTATTCCTACTTGCAACATAATTAGTTATTTACTTGTTGATATATTTTGTTTTGATTGCCTAGAATTTTAATAAATCCTTTTGCGTCATCTGATGTCCATCCTTTATGCATTTCACCGTAACTACCAAACTTCGCATTCATTAAATCGTGTTTTGAAATAATACCATCTAAACTAAAATGATACGGTTTTAAGGATACAATTACATCTCCAGAAACTTTGTCTTGACTACTTTGTAAAAAAGCTTCCATATCTCTCATTACTGGATCAAGATATTGCCCTTCGTGTAAATGCATTCCGTAAAAACTTGACAAATAATCTTTATGCTGCAATTGCCATTTGGTTAGCGTATGTTTTTCTAGTAAATGATGCGCTTTAACAGTTATTAGTGCTGCAGCAGCTTCAAAACCTACCCTACCTTTAATACCAACAATTGTATCTCCAACATGAATATCTCTACCAATAGCATACGCAGATGCCAAATTATCTAGTACTTTAATATTAATTTCTGGGTCGTTTTCAAGTCCATTAACAGCAACTAATTCTCCTTTTAAAAATGTAAGGGTTACTTTCTCTTCTTCGGCATGTTGTAATTGTGAAGGAAAGGCTTCATTAGGCAATGGTTTATCTGATGTTAAAGTTTCTTCACCTCCAACACTTGTTCCCCAAAGTCCTTTATTAACTGAATATTTAGCTTTATCCCAAGACATATCAATATCATTACTTTTTAAGTACTCTATTTCTTGTTGTCTTGATAATTTTTGATCTCTAATTGGTGTTATTATTTTTATACCTGGTGCTAATGTTTGAAAAATCATATCGAACCTTACCTGATCATTTCCAGCTCCAGTACTGCCATGAGCAATATATTCTGCTCCAATACTTTTCGCATATTCTACAATTTCTATTGCTTGAATGATTCTTTCTGCACTTACAGATAAAGGATAAGTATTGTTCTTAAGTACATTCCCAAAAACTAAGTACTTTACTACTTTTTGGTAAAATGTAGTAATCGCATCTATATTTTTATAGGTAGAAACACCCATTTTATAAGCATTTGTTTCTATTATCTCAATTTCTTGTTTTGTAAAACCTCCAGTATTCACACTAACAGCATGAACATCGTAGCCCTCTTTTGATAAACTTACTGCGCAATATGACGTATCTAAACCTCCACTATATGCAATGACTAATTTTTTCATTTTTTATTCTTTTTTAAAAACATACTATGCTTTATATTTTTTAATCTTGTCCAGACTTTCTTGTCGTATTTGTGTTCATGTCCTTTTGATT
>Ga0102812_10002271_pt1 | contig 12998 bp, 10 predicted proteins | sample ColrivemetaGS713_FD_79334 | JGI IMG/M metagenome (GOLD analysis project Ga0102812, IMG submission 79334) | Estuarine microbial communities from the Columbia River estuary - Flood tide ETM metaG S.713 | ecosystem: Environmental > Aquatic > Marine > Intertidal zone > Estuary | place: USA... | reverse complement strand
AATTTCTTTTATTCAAAACCAAAAAACTATAAAAAAGGAGTTTGTTCTCCATATAACGAGTTGTATCCCATTTGAGAGCAATATTATCGGAAATTAAGCAACATAGAATTATAACTATCTTGAACGGATTGAATAATTAAAGTCTTATCTGAATTCAAGCCTTCAATATCATCTATTTCATTAAATTCTCGCATATTGGAATCTCCCCACAAACTGAATTCAATAATTATTGGAGTTAAACGAATCCCTTTTTTCGTTAACAAATAAATATTTTCTTTTTTGTTATCTGGCACTTTCGTTTTGAAAATCAGTTTATACGATTCTAATAATTTTAATCGTGCAGATAAAATACTTGGTGCAATCTTTTCATCTGAATCAGAAATTTCCTTGAAAGTCTTTTTGTGCTTAACAAGCATATCTCTAATGATTAACAAAGACCATTTATCACCTATTACATCTAATGTAGATGAGATTGGACAGCCAGAGCGAAATTCTTTTTTCATTTTTTAAAAACTATTACTATTAATTCGATAGTAATTATTATTTTTGCTTTCAATTCCATAGCAAAAATACAAAAATTAAAAAGAAATTATGTTAGCAGGACATTTTACTACGGCATTAATAGCAAAACAAAAATTCCCAAAAGGAACGTTAATTTATTTTTTAATTATATCCCAATTACAAGATTTTTTGTGGTTTACCTTTCACTATTTAGGTCTTGAACTAACCAATCCTAGTGATGCCTTTGATGCTACTTTAAGTAATATGGCAGTAGATATGTTATACAGTCACGATTTACTACCTCAATTATTTTGGTTAGCAATTGTATTCTTACTTGGTAAACTTCTATTTAAAAGCACCAAAATAGGCTTAGTAAGTGTCGCTTTAGTGTCAATCCATTTTGTTTTAGATTTCTTTTCCGGTCATATGCACTACATTTTTGGGGCAGACACAATGCAAGCTGGTCTTGGATTGTACGCATCTAATCCTTATTTAGCTATTTTAATAGAAGTCTTGTTTAGTTTTGGTGCTCTTTGGTATTTCTTTAAAGAAGAAGTCAAAAAAGGAATATCGAGAACCACAAAAAATAGAATTGCCATTATTTCCGTATTTGCTTATGGAATCATTTTTATGCTACTAATTGCAACAAAATCTTTTAGAGAGTTATTTGGTATTCCAGAATTTGATTTAGGATTTAATACCAATATGCCTACGCTCATTTTTACATACGGAGCAATGCTTTATTGCCTGAATTATTTTACGCCGAAGTTTACGCTTGATAAAAAACAATAAGGTAATGATTGAAGGAACATTGAATTTTATTAAGGAATTAAAAATTAGGAACGAGTCCTTATTTTATTTTGGTTTGTTCTGCTTATCTCTTTCAATAGTATTTATCGTTTTAACCAAACTTACAACTACCCAAGTTCAGGGAGTAAACGCTTGGTTTAAGCCGTTAAAATTTGCTATTTCAATAGGTTTATTTGCTTGGACAATGGCTTGGTATTGTCATTATTTGTCAAATTTTAATGTAACACCTTTCAATTGGACAGTAATCATTTTATTTGGTTTTGAACTTACTTATGTTGCTTTTCAAGCCTCTAAAGGACAATTATCACACTTCAACTTTGACACACCACTTTATTCTATATTATATTCGTTAATGGGTTTGGCGGCCGTAATCGTTACACTCTATACGGCTTATATTGGCTTCCTCTTTTTTACACAGTCCTTTCCAAATTTACCAAGTCATTTTATTTGGGCAATTCGTTTGGGAATCTTGATTTTTGTTATTTTTTCATTTGAAGGCGCTTTAATGAGCTCTCAGATGAGTCATAGCATTGGTGCAATAAATGATAACTCGAATTGGTGGATTATAGGTTGGAGCAAAACTGTAGGTGATTTAAGAGTTTCGCACTTTATAGGAATGCACGCTTTACAGCTACTTCCATTGCTTTCTTTTTTTATATTTAAAGATACAAAAGCCACTATCATTATTTCATTGCTGTACGCAGTTCTTGCTACCACAACATTAGTTCAAGCTTTAAATGGAAAACCTATTTTTACGGAAAACGAACAAAAGAAATCGAAATAAAAACAGCATGCAACAATGTATATAAAATATAGCTAATAAGAACTAAATCGAAAGGTTTACAACTATTTTAGTAGACCTCCAAATTTTTAAATTTGGCTTATAGAATTGAAAAAATAGATACAAAATATAAAAATTCGGCCCGTGTATAATCTGAATACAAGTACTTTTTTACACGCTTCGTTTCATATACGGAGACGTTGCACACCATTTTGACAGTCCTAATCCTGAATAAATAATGTTAAATGAGAATAATTATTCAAAACACTTAAAATTAAATAAATTTATCTAATGATTATGAAAAATTCAACATCCCGTTTAAGAAAAAATATCCAATTTACTTTAGCTATATCGTTACTCTTTTTTAGCTGTTCAAATGATTCTTCAAATTCAAATGATTCTTCAAATTCAACTGATATAGATATTAACCCAGTAGTTCCGTTAAAATCCGAATTCGCTTCAAACTTGAACAAAATTATAGAAGGTAAGCAAATAAGTTTTACAGAAAAATCTGAAGGCGAGCCAACTAGTTGGAGTTGGACTTTTGAAGGAGGTACCCCAGCAACATCTACTGAAAAAAATCCTGTAATATCGTATAGTGAACAGGGTACTTTTAAAGTATCTCTTACTGTTTCAAAAGACGATGATAGTGAAACTATAGAAAAAGAAAATTTGATCGATGTATTAGCTTTATTTGACGAAAATGAAGTGCCAGAAACGCAATTGTGTAAACTTGATAAAATATTTACAAATGATTATGTAGATATAGGCTTCCCTAACAATGGGCCATCATCATCACTAGGACAAGTTAATATTCAAGTATTATTTGTAGACTTCCCTGATGCTGTCGCTTCTCAAACAACAACTTCTATTTTTAATTTATTAGAAAACATTAATACTGAATTTTACGAAGAGATGTCCTATGGTAAAATGGGAATAAACCTACTACCATACCATTCTTGGTTAAGACTTAGTATGGTTTCATCACAATATGCTGAAAGTCTAAATTCTTCTTCTGGACATCTTTCATTTATTCAAGAAGCGGTTGATTTGGCAGATGACCAAGTTGATTTTAGCGATACAGATATTGTGTTAGTAATGTCCAATCCTGATGCTTCCGAAATTGAATATGGCCCAACTTTTGGATCCCTAAATGATAGTTTCGCTATAAATGCAGATGGAAATAGTATTCTAACTGGAATTACTTCTGGATTCGATTTTAATTATTGGGGAGGTATTTGGCTTGCACATGAAATGGGACACTCTTTAGGGCTACTTGACTTATACGCTTACAGTAACTCTAATAATCACAGATACGTTGGTGGTTTTGGAGTTATGGGAATACAATCAGGAAGAGCACCAGGCTTTTTTGCATATGAAAGATGGTTACTAGGCTGGATTGATGATTCACAAATTTATTGCCATTCAGAGGGGTCAATAACTATAGAAATACAAGAGTTAGCTACTGAAGGAGGAATAAAAGCATTATCAGTGCCTCTAAACTCAAACAAAGCTATTCTAATCGAGAGTAGAAAAAAGAAGGGTTTCGACTCTTCCATGCAAAAAGAAGGAGCGTTAGTTTATGTTATTGATACTTCTATACCAAGAGGTCAAGGTCCTTTAAGGATTTTACAAAATTCTAATACTGGTAGTATGAAAGAAAATGCACCTATGATAGCTGGAGATATTTACACTTACGAAGGAGTCACAATAGAAGTAATAGAATCTAAATCATCTAGTGATATAATTCAAGTTACTTTGCAATAATAATAATGTTTCTTAACAACTATTTATCCAATCCATAGTTTAATGGAATTTCTATTAAAAAATGTTTTTGATGTTTTAAATTTTTATTTAGACTGATTTACAGCATAATATGTAAAATAAAAAAAGCCAGTGTACAACAATGGCTATAATTCATGCCTAGGCGTGAAGTTAATATCAAAATTAAATCCGTTTTTAATATTCGATTTAGATAATGTCTGTTTCGGCGCAAATCACAGCCGAGATGTTAGCTGCAAACTAAAAAAAGGGAACTAATACAGTTTTTAATAAATAGCTCTTAAAAAAAATTAATTTATCTGTCAGTAATTATATAATGTTAATTGTTATCAAATAAATAAAACTAATTTCAAAAAATTATTATTACTCGCACTATAAACATTTAATGAGCTGTGAAAAAGACGACACGAATGAATCTCCAACAGTTTATGATATTGAAGGCAAATGGTTGTTTGCTCCAAATCTCTCAAATACAATGTGCATTTTTGAAGATGGTATAAGATATGCGTATTACTGTGTTGAAGGGGATTGCCTATCTCAATATGAAACCTTTGAAGCTGCTGACGGTAATCACATCCCAGGAACTAACGATTATACATTTGAAGATGGTACTTTAACTGTAGATTTAAATTTTGGAAATGAATTAGTTGCTTCTCTTACATTTGAGTGTGATGGCGATAAAGTTTATGCTGCATCACCTAATCCATTTTACTTTTACAAATTAAATTCTGATTGTGATTAATTATAACTAACAAAAGTGTAGCTAAAAATAGCTATTAGCAAACACCGCGTATAATTAACCACATAGTTACTAACGACTTACAAATATTGCTTCGCCAGTTCGCTTCGCTTGGGTCTATCTGTGATTTATTTACTAAATTACATACTTAAAACACGCAACAAACCATATACAAACACGATCTTAGCAACAGGCTATAAAAGTAATTCTGAACATATAAATATTCATTTCAAATAAAAAAATATCAACTAATTTTTTAGGATATTTAGTATTTTGATTGTTATATTAGATATTTAAAAACCAGCAATTTTTAATAAATCATCAACTATAGTAGTGTTATTATTAATAAACTTAATTTGAAAAACATAAAACTTAAATTAGTATTATACTGTCTAGTGTGCATTTCCATTTCTAAAGTGTATTCGCAACGTGATTCACTTAGAATCATTTATACAGATGTAAAACAAACGGATTCTGTGAGATTCATGGCTTTAGACACCTTGTTTTTTAAGTATTATTATAAAGAACCAGATTCTACTTTAAAAGCCATAAATTACCACAAACAGCTTGCTGAGGAAAACAATAATAAAGAAGAGATTTGTAAATCTCTAATAAGAGCGGCACTGATATACGGACCAAAGCGCGAGTATGAAAAATGCTTAAGACTATTCAATGATGCATTAGTAATTGCAAAAGAGCTTAATAAACGTAATCTTGAAGCTATAATAATTTCAAGAAAAGCACTATTATTTCAGGAAACATATAAGTATTTAGAGGCAGTTCAAAGTGGAAATGAAGCATTGGTTATTTTTAGGGAGTTAAAAATGAATAGCGAGGCAGCCTGGGTATTACAAAATTTAGGCAGTATCAATCTGTATTTAGGTAATTATGACCTAGCTTTAGAATATTTTCAGCAATATCAAACAGCTCATGATACGTATAACTTTCCAAACGACCAATCTTTTGCTTATAATCAAGAGCTAATTGGAAGGGTTTATCTTGAAAAAGAATTATACGAAGACGCTCTAATTTATTTTGAAAATGCGTTCAAACATTTTACGTCGCTCGAAATAAAGTATAAAATGAAAGATTCTTCTAAATTTTTAGCGATAATACATACAAAGTTAAACCAACTTGACAAAGCAACCAATTATGCTCAAAAAAACTTAGCACTTAGCAAAGAACTTAAATCCGAAATGGATTTAGATATGGCAGAATTCATACTTGCTGAAATTACCTTTAAAACGGATATACCTTCTGCATTAAAACAAGCAAAAGCTATTTTAAACCGTCTTCCTAATGATGGATTTTATAGTATTAAAAAAGACATATACAACCTACTTTACAAAGGCTACAAGTCACAAAATAATTCAAAGTTAGCTGTAGAAATGCTCGAACGCTCTACTGTTTATAAAGATAGTATAAACTTAGAAATAGATCGTTTAGCCGTTACGAGAGAATTGGTAAAACAAGACTATGAGCATCGAATCTCTGAAAGTAAACTAAAAAGCGAAAACGAAAAAGCAGCACTCAAAATCACACAACTTAAAAGAACGTTTGCCGTAGTCATAATTTCTGCCCTATTCATTTTTTGTGTTATTTTCTATTTTAGATCTAAAACCAAAAAAGATAAAGCAATACGAGCTGCAATGTTGGATGAAATAATGCGTCTCAAAAACAGTTCAAATCAAGTTGTAGCTGCTACTACTGTATTTGAACTGGTTAGAGAAAAAATTGAGCACTCCATTAAAAGAAAATTAAATGAAACCGATTGGAAGGTGCTAAATGTATTATTGGTAGAGCCCGTAATGACCAATAAAGAAATTGCCCAGAAAGTTTTTTTAAGTGTTGATGGAGTTGGTTCTTCGCTTCGCAGAATGTATGAGTATTTTAATATTAAAGAATCGAAGTATAAAAAAGTTTCATTGTTACTAGAGACAATCAAGCGCTCCAATAGCTAGCATAGACCGCTATAATCAAAAACAAATTCTAACCAGAGCATATTTTCACGTCTAAGCGTGAAGCATTTCTTGAGCAATTTTCAGAAATTTACACAGGGATTATGTTCCCCTAGGATTAATAGCAACCCGTTAGAGCCTCACAAGCAATTTTGTTCGTGGGGTTTTATTTTATCTAATAATCTTATTGAAACATCATGCTATGGGTATAAAACAGAAATTAACAACTTTATGACGCTTTAGGTTTAATTTCTCAATTAAAACTAAAAGCTTTGTTATTACTGAATAGAAAAGGTCAAGTTTTAAAAGTATAGTCTCATAAAAATAAACACATCACGCAATTAATTTAAAGCACCCGTCATTACCAATAAAAAAACCGCCGAAAAAGTTTTTTTGAGTGTTGATGGACTTGCTTCTGCGCTTCGTGCAATGTACGAGTATTTTAATAGTAAAGAATTAAAGTATAAAAAAGTTTCATTGTTACTGGAAGCTATCAAGGGCTCTAGAAGCTAGTATAGCTCGCTATAATAACAAATACATCTACCCTAAATCACATTTTCACGCCTAGGCGTGAAGTGTATTTTCATGCTTAGTCGTGAAGTGTATTTTCAATAACTTTTGGATGTTTGCGATAAGATAATTTGGATTACATAAGATGTGAGAAACTCACCGATATTTTTTTTGGCAGGTTTCTAGTTTAACTAATAAAAAAAAGTGATAAAAACATACAGAGACCACAATTAGTTTGCATAAGACACTTAATTTAAAGTAGCCTCAAAATGAAACAAATTAGTTTACTTCTAGCCTTCTGTTTAGGCTCTCAGCTAGCCTATTCTCAAGGCAAGGTGATAAACAAAGGTGTGTTGAAAATAGAATCTGGCACATCTTTTTACACATTACTAACATTTGAAAATGAGCTTACTGGTAGCTTAACCAATGAAGGCGATTTAGTATTACGCGCAGATTACAAAAATCAAGGAATTACCACTGCAACAATTGGTACCACTCACTTAATTGGTACAACCAATCAAAGAATGTATTATAATGAAACTTCCCCATTACATAGTATAAACATTAATAATTTAGTCATTAATAACTCAAGTTCTACAGGTATTTCTGTTGATGATAATTATGCGTTAATTATTAAGGGAGATTTAACTTTAACTAATGGAGATTTAAGATTGGAAGGTGAATCGCAACTCGTTCAAGGTTCATCTTCTACATTAAGCGCTGGTGGTGCAGGTTCACTACTGCGCGATAGACAAGCTGGTGCTAATACGTATGCATACAACTATTTTTCATCGCCCGTAAATAATGGCGGAACATATAATTTAAACACTGAGGTTTTTGATGGTACAGATGCTAGTATTAATAGTTTTACACCACAATTAATTCAATTTAATTCAGGGTCTCCATACAATGGGGCTTCATCCGTTGTTGGTAGTGGTGGAAATGTAACTACACCATTAACCATAAATGATAGATGGCTATATACCTATTTCAATGGGAGTGGTGCATATTCTGAATGGATATCTATTAATCCAAGTTCGCCGTTAAGCCCAGGCCAAGGCTATACTATGAAAGGGCCCGGAGCAGTTAGTCCTAATCAAAACTATGTATTTAAAGGAAAGCCAAATAATGGTAATTATACGTTTAGTAGTATTTTATTAGGTAATTACTATTTATTGGGTAATCCCTATCCATCGGCATTAGATGCTGATCAATTTATTACAGATAATAACGCAATAGATGCTTTATATATATGGGTTGACGGAGGATCAAATTCTCATTATTTATCAGACTATTTAGGGTCTTATGCTACCAGAAATTTAACTGGAGGCACTACAGCGTCTGTTCCAGCAGAGATAAGCGGTGGAGGAACTTCAACAAATGCAGCTCTTGGTCAATACGTTCCGGTGGGGCAAGGCTTTTTTGTTGAGGCTGTTTCTAATGACGCTATTGTATTTAGTAATTCGCAAAGAGCTTTTGTAACCGAAGCAGCAGGCGATTCGAAATTTTACAGAACAGCATATAATAAAGATGCTACACAAAAAAACCTTGTTAGATTGGGTTATGAAGATCCAGAAGGTTTTCACAGACAGCTATTATTGGGCTTTATTCCAAATTCACCAGCCAATTTAAGTTTTAACAACGGTTATGATGCTTTTATGAATGGATTAAGAGCTGATGATATGTATTTTATTATAGATGATGATTTATCAAAACAGTATGTTATTCAGGGTGTAGGAGCTTATGATGCAACTAATTTATTTCCAATTGGTGTAATAATCTCAGAAGAAGGAACTCATACAATTATGTTAGATGAAGTTGAAAACTTTACGGACGATGTTTATTTGTATGACAACGTTTTAGAACAAACTTATAACCTTAGCCAAGGTGAACTGGAATTAAATTTAGAACCAGGAGAATATCTAGATCGATTTAAAATTATGTTTCAAGATCAAAACGCATTGGGAATTAATGATGTAAGCTTAGAAGACTTAAAAGTATTTTATGATAATGATAGCCATATTATCATAAACAATACATGGGGATTAGAAATAAATACCATGGCTGTTTACAATATTTTAGGACAAGAGTTGCTTCGTAAAAAGAATTTAAGAGGCGTAAATAATTCAATTCAATTTCAACACCCAAAAGGGGTGTATGTTATTGTGGTTGAAACAGATAAAGGAAAAAAATCATATAAGATTATCAATTAAATTATAAAATAATGTTCAAAAATAAAAAATCAATTTTAATTATTTTTTTAATTATTTTAGGTTATAATTCTCGTACAATGGCACAGGTAGGAATAAATAATGTTACTCCAGACCCAAGTTCCATGCTAGATATTCAATCTACAGGAAAAGGCTTACTAATTCCAAGGATGACTAAAGCTGCTCGAGACGGGATAGATAATGCTGCCACTAGCCTACTGATTTATCAAATTGATGAAACCCCAGGGTTTTATTACTTTGATGGCGCAGCCACATGGATTGCAATAGCAGGTGCAAAAGATGATAAATGGACTGTAGAGGATGACAACATGTACAATGCCAACATCGGCAATGTAGGTATTGGTACAACTACGCCAGGAGCAAAATTGCATGTAGAAGGAGATATGTTGATGGATGTAGGAAGAGGAGATGTGCTTTTTGAAAATAATTCAAATGATAATGTAGACGGAGCTGGGATCACCATAAGAACAAAAGCTAACCCATCATTGGGCGCTATCTTCGCAGTGAGAAGTTCTGGTCAGGCAAATCGTTTATTTGTGGGGCAGAATTTTACATCCACTGGTTATAATAATTTTTATGTTGGATCAACAAGCTCTAGGGATGCATCGAATACCTCACTTTATACCAATAAAATCGCCAAATCCGGGGATTCTTATTTTAATGCAGGTAATGTAGGTATTGGAACTACTGCGCCTACAGATAAATTAACCGTAGCTGGCACTGCAGGTTATAATGCAACAACAAATATGGGTACTAGTGACACTGATTTTGCTAGTAAAAAATATGTAGATGATAATTCTGATTCTGATCATTCGACATTAGTAGCAAGCTTACGTGCCAATGAAAATATTTCTGGGGGTGGTGTAATAACAGTCAATGGTAGTGGCTTTATTAAAAACTCTCAAAGATTTATTGTAATTTCCAATGGCCGTGGAACTCATTTTAGCAACAGTGGTTATTTCAATATTGACATACCAACTTCAGGTACCATTACCGGTGTTGGTGGTGCCTCTAATAGATCAGCAACAGCTAACGGTGTCCAATTAGGTAGCTGGGAAGCCCTCTATTATATTTTACCGATTGGGAGTGCTCGCACTTCTCTCGCTGCAAATTTTAGAGTTGCCGCTTATACAGCTAATTTGGTAATACCTGAAGAGTGGGTGTTAATCGCGATGAAAAACGGTGATACTGGTGGTAAATATCACATTATAGATAAATACATATTGGCAGCAGGCGAGTCTATAAATACAGCTGCCGCTGCGAATACAAGTGTCAAAAAACATACGAAAACAATTACTATTGAATCGCCAACAAGTTCAGACGATATCACAATTTTTAGAACAGATGACGCTATTACTGTAAAGGAAGTTATCGCAGTGAGTACAGGTTCTTCACCAAATACTAGATTTAGATTAAGACATAGTACAAATAGAGCTGTTACAGGAAACGTATTATCTACCAATCTTGCTACAACTAGCACGACCGTTGGTAACAGGGCAACATTAAGTGATGCAACAATACCTGCAAATAGTTGGGTATGGATAGAAATGATTGCAGCTCGTGGAACTAACGTAACACTATCAGTAAATATAAGATATGTGATTGATTAAAATATCAGGAAAGCGAAGAGTTCTATTTAACTGGTACTTCTGTTATAGATAGTCTAAAACCACAAACACAATAATTTTTAGAATATTGTTACTTTTCTTAGAACTGCTCTTACTTTAATTAATGGCTCATCTGTAGTATTAAGATACCTTTTTATTTAAAATTTATAAATGTTATGGTAAAAAAATCATTATTATTGATGTCTTTTTTTTGATGATCAGTTTTGCTTGTTATGGGCAGCAAAAATGCTGTAACTATACTACCTGGACACCAGGAATGAGCATTGGACCCGGTTCTTATTGTAGTTCGTCATATGGTGGGTAAATTGTATCTTATCGAGGAAGGCTTTATACACATTAGGATATTGCTCTAGTCAAGGTCCGAACTCATATGAATTCGTAGATATTGGACCATGTGATGATAGTAGTAGCTTAGGTACGGGTAGTATTGGAATTCCTTAAAACCTTACAGCTCCTGCTGATACCGCTACTATTACAAATATCAATAATGGCGGTGCAGATAGCTATCAATGGCAATTTTCTGATGTTAGTGCCACTGGTCATTGAACCCTAATATCTGGACAAACAAAAAGGTACCTATAACCCACCGTGCTGTATAACAGCTACCCGCTAGCATTGAAGAAGAGGCTTTCAATATTCTGTTGAAGTGGACTGTAACCCCAATTGGACAAGCCGACTGCAAGTTACGGTAACTAGCAAACGGAGCGTGATTATCATAGATTAAGTAATAGATGTTTGAATGAGATATAGGAGTATAAAAGATTAGTAAAAAAGGCTAAGTGAAGAAGTAAACAATGATGTTAGCTCTAAAAAAGGAAAACGAAATCCTAAAAGTAGCTGTATTAAGTGTAAAAACGAGCCCAAGTGAAACAGATAAAAAACGAATATATACTCTCTGGACTGGGGTTTAGCAGAAGTAATGCAACTTACACCAGTTTCGTTTAACTGGAAGAGCGATTCTGCAATGAGAAGAAACAAAATTGGATTCATTGCCCAAGACGCTCAAAAAGTAATTCCAGATGTGGTAAACGTTAAGTCATCCCGAAACTGTTACAATTACCAAAGGAACTGAAAACTTGTTGTTAGAGCAATACACCAACGAACACTCCAAACGTGAATAGGCATTGAGGGCTTGGGTGTATTTTGAGCAACGTAAAAAATAAAATACACATAACACTTTATATAGCGCATTGAAACGCGCCATACACTTAACGTTAAACGAACCTCTCCAAAAAAAACTTCAACTTCACAAGTTAAAAAAAATGACAGCAAGTAAATGTGTTAGGGATTTCAATGTGAATTCCTATTTAGCGCTAAGTTTTACTTAATAGAGATACAAAAGTTAACAAATAATCAGATTCACTATAGAACTATTATAAGTCACTCTTAGCTTGCCTAACATCACGGAATGTTGGTGAATTCTCGGTAATGCTTCCTGCTCCTTTTTTATTAATTTTGAAAGTAACATCCTTTGTTGTGGTAAATAAAAGTACAGATGAAAAAGACGTTTTGAGATATGGTTTTAAAAATATAAAAGCTTCATCTAAAGTAAGCTCGCTTTCCTCATCTTCGGTCTCTCTAGATTGGTAACGCAGTTTTACTAAAACCTTAAAGCCATCTTTAGAAGACAATGGTCTAACAAATATATTTTTCAAGTCTGGCTTACCAATGGTTTTTGCCATAGTTAATTTGGCGAAACGACCTTCTTGGAAACTCTCTTTTACTTGTTCCCAGAATAGAACAAACACTTCTTGATACGGCATAAACTAAGGATTGATGATACAATATTTTGACACTTCAAAAATAGCATTAATAATTGATACCAATTACAACTTAAAATAAGCTCAATAAAACGTCTTTTTTTCCTTTCTTTTTTATTAAAAAAAAGAAACCGTAACTAAGGCAATGCTTTAATTTTAAGATACGTATTAATGCTATCGGTAGCTAAGTTTTCTGGAGTTGTGAGGATAGAATAGATACCGTATTTTTTTAATTCGTTGACAATGAGTCGTTTTTCGAATGTAAATTTTTATGCAATGACCTGGTTGTAAACCTTTT
>Ga0102812_10002268_pt1 | contig 13007 bp, 10 predicted proteins | sample ColrivemetaGS713_FD_79334 | JGI IMG/M metagenome (GOLD analysis project Ga0102812, IMG submission 79334) | Estuarine microbial communities from the Columbia River estuary - Flood tide ETM metaG S.713 | ecosystem: Environmental > Aquatic > Marine > Intertidal zone > Estuary | place: USA... | reverse complement strand
CACCTAAACCACTTGCAGCCAATGCTGGTGCAGATAACGTGGCACCATGCCAGCCAGTCAAATCTCATTTCGAATGTCTTCGCCAGACGATACTGCCCGATTTGCCGCGCGCCTCGGACGGCTTTTAGTGCCTGGAGATTGCATCCTGCTGAATGGCTCTCTGGGTGCAGGAAAAACACATTTTGCGCGCAGTCTTATCCAATCCGTTCTCTCAAATATTGAAGATGTGCCATCGCCCACGTTCACGCTGGTTCAGACCTATGATACCGATGTTGGCCCAATCTGGCACGCAGACCTTTACCGGATCAACGGCGCTGACGAGATCGAGGAACTTGGCCTGACCGAGGCGATGGAGGACGCGATCTGCCTGATCGAATGGCCAGACCGCCTTGGTGACTTGAAGCCAGACGACGCTTTAGTGTTGCAATTTACCGCCCAGGACGATCCGGACGCGCGCGCCGTTACCGCCACGTGGACGGATGAAAAATGGTCTGCGCGGCTGGAAAGGGCAATTCAATGACTGAACGTGCGAGGCAAATTACAGAGTTCCTGTCATCGGCCGGATGGGCCAATGCATCTCGGACAGTTTTAGCCGGGGATGCTTCAAACCGGCGCTACGATAGGTTGACGGACCAGAATGGGAATACGGCCGTTCTGATGGATGCCCCCGCGGACCGCGGCGAGGATGTGCGACCGTTTTTGGCAATTGCGAACTGGTTGAGCGCACTTGGGTTGAGCGCCCCTGAGATTCTTCATGCGGATACAGACAACGGGCTGCTATTGATCGAAGACCTTGGCGATGATTTGTTTGTACGGGTGATTGCCAACGATCCGGGCAGCGAAACCATGCTGTATCAGGCCGCTGTAGATGTGCTGATACAGTCGCAACAAGCCTCGCCGCCGCCGCTGCCTTCCTATGATGCAGACCGAACCGTTCCCTTGGCGGCTCTGGCGTTTGACTGGTATCAGCACGGGGCAACCGGACAGGTGGATACAGATGCGCGAATGGCGTTCATGACTGCCATGGACGCCGTATTGCGACCCCTTGATGCGTTGGCCGACGTGCTTATCCAAAGAGACTATCACGCGGAAAACCTGCTTTGGCTACCCCAACGATCCGGTGCAGCGCGCGTTGGCTTGCTTGATTTTCAGGATGCGATGCTCGGTCATTGCGCCTATGATCTTGTCTCCATTCTGCAAGATGCACGACGCGATGTACCCGCACAGACCGAGGCCCGCATGATACAGTATTTTCTGGATCAAACCGGTCTTGCGCCAGCCGCCTTTCGAGCAGCCTATGCTGCCCTGGGTGTGCAGCGTAATCTCCGCATTCTGGGCGTATTTGCCCGCTTGTGTATGAGGGATGGCAAGGCACACTACGTCGACATGATCCCGCGCGTCTGGGCGCATGTTCAGACCAATTTGCGCCATCAAGACCTTGCACACGTCGCGGACACGCTGCGCGCACACCTTCCCGAACCAACCCCTGACATCTTGAAAAGGCTCAAGGCACAATGCCGACAACACCCGACGCGGTGATGCTTTTCGCGGCCGGGTTTGGCACGCGGATGCAGCCGCTGACACATGACCGGCCAAAACCGCTGATCCCGGTGGCAGGCCGACCCCTGATAGATCATGCGCTGTCCCTGACGGGGGCAGTGTCACCTCGTGTTGTTGTGGCCAATCTCCACTACAAGGCACAGATGCTGGTGGATCATCTGACGCCGCTTGGTGTGCAAACGATCATCGAAAAGCCTGAGATTCTGGATACCGGCGGTGGCTTGCGCAATGCGCTTCCGCTGTTGGGCGAAGGGCCGGTCTTTACACTGAACACTGATGCAATTTGGGTGGGGCCGAATTGCATGACGCTGCTGTCAGAGGCGTGGGATCCCGACAAGATGGATGCGCTTTTGATGTGTGTTCCTATCGAAAGGGCCATTGGGCGAAAGGGTACGGGTGATTTCGATCTGAGCCCGGACGGCCAGTTGTCTCGGGGGGAGCCCTATGTCTACTGTGGCGCACAAATCATCAAAACTGATCTCATAGAGACTGTTCCCGAGGCTGCCTTCTCGCTGAATGTCATCTGGAACAAGATGAGAGAGCAGAATCGGCTCTATGGGCTCTCTTATCCCGGGTCTTGGTGCGATATCGGCCATCCTGAGGGCATCGCGCTGGCAGAAACTTTTTTGAGCTCTGCCGATGTTTGAGCCCACCGCCTTCCCCCGTGTCTTTGGTCTGGCACCAGGCGTGGATTTTCCGCGCGCATTGGTTTCGGGGATTATCAACCGCATGTCCGACAGTCCCCCCGAAGCAATGGCGCGGGTGCAACTGATCGTGAACACCCGGCGTATGCACCGCCGTCTGGCCGCGCTCTTTGCCAAACAGGATGCAATGTTGCTGCCACAACTGTGTCTGATCACCGATCTGGACGGGCTGGCGCCCGGCACGATGCTGCCACCAGCAGTATCTCCCTTGCGGCGTCGGCTGGACCTGATCGCACTGGTATCCAAGCTGATCGAAAAAGAGGAGGGGATCGCGCCGCGTGCATCTCTCTATGATCTGACGGACAGTCTTGCGCGCCTGATGGACGAGATGCAGAGCGAGGGTGTCAGCGCCGCCGACATCACACAGCTGGATGTGCGCGATCAATCCGGGCACTGGCAACGAGCTCAACAGTTCTTCCAAATTGCGCAAGAGTATGTGGAACGCATGGATGGTCCGCCAGAGGCGGAGGTGCGACAGCGCCAGCTAGTCGATCTGCTGGCACACCGCTGGCAACAGTCGCCGCCGGATCATCCTGTCATTATAGCAGGTTCGACCGGATCACGCGGGACAACCCTTCGTCTGATGCAGGCCGTCGCAAACCTGCCGCAAGGCGCACTTGTCTTGCCAGGTTTTGATTTTGAAATGCCCGCTGCGATCTGGTCTCAGCTGAATAACGAGATGATGTCAGAAGATCATCCGCAGTATCGGTTTTTCCGCCTGATGCAGGCCCTGGACATAACGCGCGGGCAGATCTCGCCATGGGACGACAACCCGCCACCGTCGCGCGCCCGCAACGCTTTGGTGTCACTGTCGCTGCGACCCGCACCGTTTACCCACGCCTGGATGACCGAAGGCACACAGCTGACCGATATCGAAAGTGCAACCAGCAAGATCACGATGTTGCGCGCACCGACACCCCGGACCGAGGCATTGGCGATCGCTTTGCGGCTGCGCGCTGCCGTGGATTCGGGACAGACCGCGGCCCTGATCACGCCCGATCGAATGCTGACGCGACAGGTGACGGCGGCCTTGGATCAATGGGGTATCCTGCCCGACGATTCCGCAGGCACACCGCTGCACCTGTCACCGCCGGGGCGATTGCTGCGGCATGTGGCAGCACTGATGCACCGCCGTCTGGACGCCGAAGCGCTACTGACCCTGCTGAAACATCCGCTGACCCACATCGGTCAGGGGCGCAACACCCACATTCTGAATACCCAAAAGCTGGAACTGGCGATCCGCGACGAAGGGCTGCCGTATCCTGACAGCACGGGGTTGATGCGTCTGATGACCCGAGCCACCAAGAATGCGAGCGATGCGGATGATTTGTTGAGTTGGGTGGCTTGGGTCGGGCGCACCATCGCCGGTCAGTATTCTGCGGAAGAACGGCCGCTAACCGAATGGGTGGCGCGTCATGTGGCATTGGCGGAGGCAATTGCAGAGGGCGAAACAGACGGCAAGTCTGGCGCGCTCTGGCTGAGAGCCGCAGGCGAAGAAGCCCGCGCGGTGATGACAAACCTGGCCGATCATGCGGAACATGGTGGAACGATGACTGCCGTGGCCTATGCCGACTTGCTCAACGCCTTGCTGTCGGACGCCACGGTGCGCGAACGGGATGCTCCGCGATCCGACGTTATGATCTGGGGCACGCTGGAGGCGCGCGTGCAAGGCGCGGATCTGGTAATTCTGGGCGGGTTGAATGACGGCACTTGGCCCGAAGCCCCGACACCTGATCCATGGATGAACCGCGCGATGCGCCACAAGGCGGGCCTGTTGCTTCCCGAACGACGGATCGGATTGTCCGCGCATGACTACCAACAGGCCATTGGCGCGCCGGAAGTGTGGTTGACCCGTGCAATCCGGTCGGATGACGCGGAAACCGTCGCCTCGCGCTGGATCAACCGGCTGAGCAATCTTCTGGACGGGTTGTCAATGCAGGGTGGGCCGGATGCGCTCAACGCCATGATCGCACGCGGCGACATGTGGCTTGCCAAAGTCGCGGCCTTTGAGGCGGTAGAGAATGCGCCCCCTGCGCCGCGCCCCTCTCCCAGACCCCCGATCCAGGCGCGGCCTCGAAAACTCAGCGTAACAGAGATCAAAACTCTGATCCGCGATCCCTATGCGATTTACGGCAAGCATGTGCTGCGGCTGCGACGGCTTGGAGATCTGGTGCAGGGGCCAGATGCGGCACTGCGCGGAACGTTGATCCACTCCGTAATGGAAACCTTTGTCCATGATATCGTGAGAGACCCAGAACTTTTGAACCGCGATCATCTGATGGACGTGGCCCGCACGGTTCTGAGCGGGCACGCGCCCTGGCCTGCGGCGCGCACCATGTGGCTGGCCAAAGTGTCGCGCGTGGCGGATTGGTTCGTGGAACATGAGCGCGTCAGGCAAACCTATGCCAGGCCCGTCGCTTTTGAAGATCGCGCTAAAGGGTCGCTGAACTGGTCCGACATCGGGTTCACGCTGACCGCAAAGGCGGATCGGATTGATAGGACCGAAAGCGACGATATCATGATTTTCGATTACAAGACCGGCAAAATTTCGACCCCCGCGCAACAACTCCAGTTCGACAAGCAACTGCTGTTGATGGCCGCGATGGTTGAAAAGGGTGCATTTGAAGGGCTGGGCCCCGCCCATGTTGCCGCCGCAATCTATATCGGGCTTGGCAGCTCGCCAAAGGAGGTTCCGGCACCGCTGGAAGAGGAACCGCCATCTGTCATTCTGGACAAGATGCACAGTCTCGCAGCGAGTTATCTGTCTCTGACACAGGGCTTTACCTCCCGGCGGGCAGTGGAGCTGACGGACTTTGCGGGGGACTACGACCAGCTTGCGCGCTTTGGCGAGTGGGACGCGACGACACCGGCCACTCCGGAGGATCTGACTTGACTGCGCCCAACGACGCAACGCTGGCACAGATGAACGCGGCGCGCCCCGACGCATCCACATGGCTGGCCGCAAATGCAGGATCGGGCAAGACCCGCGTGCTGACGGACCGCGTTGCCCGTCTGCTGCTGGATAATGTCGACCCGCAGAACATCCTTTGTCTGACCTACACAAAGGCCGCAGCGTCGGAAATGCAGAACCGGCTGTTCAAACGACTAGGAGCCTGGGCCATGTTGGCCGACGACCTTTTGGTGTTGGCGCTTCGAGACCTGGGTGTTGACGGCCCGATTACTCCGGAACGGCTGCGCATGGCGCGCACGCTGTTTGCGCGCGCCATCGAAACCCCCGGCGGATTGAAAATTCAGACGATCCATTCCTTTTGCGCGTCTTTGTTAAGGCGGTTCCCACTTGAAGCAGGCGTCAGTCCACAATTCACCGAGATCGAAGATCGGGCTGCCGATCTGCTGCGCGCGGAGATTGTGGACCAAATGGCTGACGGCCCGGATGCCGGATTGGTTGAGGGGCTGGCACAACACTACACCGGCGAGGATTTCTCGGCGTTGACGCGCGCGATCGTATCGCGGAGACAGGCGTTTGTTACGCCGATCAACTTGGCAGATGCGCTGGAGATTTTCGGACAACCCGCCGACCTGGACGAATCCGCGATCGAAGCTTCGGTTTTTGTCGGTGGTGAGCAAATGTTGATGGACACCATCATTCCACCAATGCTCAAGAAGGGTGGAAATGACGGAAAACACGGCGCGGCCTTGCGGGACATGGGGCCGATGACGCTATGTGCGCTTCCCGTGCTGGAATCAATATTCCTTTACGGACGCGACACCAAGACCAACCCCCCTTTTTCAGCAAAGATCGGCGCCGTTCCGACGGGACCAACTCGAGCCATTCTGGCCGAAGTGATGCCCGAATTGAACGCGTTCATGAGCCGGATCGAAGAGGCCAGAGACGCACGCCTTGCGTTGGCGGCCGCTCAGCGAACCCTGGATCTTCACCGTTTTGCCGCGCGTTTTGTAATTCTGTACGAGGCGGCAAAGCTCCTGCGCGGCTGGCTCGATTTCGATGATCTGATTGGCAAAGCGCGACAATTGCTGACCGATCCTCAGGTCGCCGCATGGGTTCTGTTCCGGATTGACGGCGGAATAGACCATATTCTGGTGGACGAGGCGCAGGACACGAGCCCAGCGCAATGGGATGTGATCCGCAAACTGGCCGCAGAGTTCTCTAGCGGTGAAGGTGCCCGCGGCAACACGGAGCGCACGATATTTGTCGTCGGCGACAAGAAGCAATCGATTTATTCTTTTCAAGGCGCAGACCCGAACGAGTTCGACCGCATGGAACAGGAGTTCCGGATCCAATTCGACGGCGCACAAAAAACATTCCAGTCCGAAAGGCTCGAATATTCCTTCAGGTCGTCGCCCGTGATCCTTGAACTGGTCGATCATGTCTTTGGTCATCTGGCCGAAGTCGGTCAGGCGGAGACCAGCAAACATCTGGCATTCAAAAACGAGATGCCTGGCCGCGTCGATCTGTGGCCTCAAGTCGAGACTGCCGAGAAAGAGCCGAAAGGAGAATGGTCCGAACCATTGGACCTGATGAGCAATGAACATCACACAGTGGTTTTGGCCGACAGGATAGCCCGGCAGATCAAGATGCTGACGGACGGCACCCATATGATCGCCGAAGAAAACGACGGGAAGATGGTGCAGCGACCAGTCCAGGCTGGGGATTTCCTGATCTTGGTGCAACGCCGTTCACCACTTTTTTCCGAGATCATCAGAGCCTGCAAAGCCGCCGGATTGCCGATCGCCGGCGCGGACCGGTTGAAAGTCGGCGCAGAACTGGCTGTGCGCGACATCGCCGCACTGTTGTCGTTTCTCGCCATGCCGGACGACGATCTGTCGCTGGCATCGGCACTGAAATCTCCTCTGTTCGGTTGGTCCGAACAGGCATTGTTCGATCTGGCACACAAGCGCAGCGAAGATCATCTGTGGCAGGCCCTGCGGACGCAGGAGACGTTGCACCCCAACACGCTGGCGATTCTGCATGACCCGCGCGCTTCAACGGATTTTCTAAGACCGTATGACCTGATCGAACGTATTCTGACCCGCCACAGTGGCCGCAGGCGATTGCTGGCGCGACTTGGTCCGGAGGCCGAAGACGGGATCAACGCGCTTTTGTCCCAGGCGCTATCCTACGAACAGACTGCTGTGCCGAGCCTGACAGGTTTTCTGATCTGGATGCAGGCAGATGATCTGATGATCAAACGGCAGATCGATGCCGCATCAAATGAAATCCGGGTGATGACCGTTCATGGGGCCAAGGGGCTGGAAGCGCCGATTGTCATCCTGCCCGATACCGCCAGGCGCAACGTGCAAATCCGCGATGAAATCATCCCGGTGGACGGAGTACCCGTGTGGAAAACGTCATTCGGGGATATGCCGCGCGCTCTGCAAACCGCAATGGACCAACGCAAGGAAGCGGAGCGCAAGGAAAGGTTGCTACTGCTTTATGTGGCTCTGACACGGGCCGAAAGCTGGCTGATTGTTGCGGCGGCCGGCGATTTGCCCAAGGAAGGCAGCTGGTACCAACTGGTGGAGCAGGCGATGCAGATGGCGGATGCGAAATCCGTTGAATTTGAGGGTGGTGCCGGATTGCGTATGGAATTCGGCGACTGGTCTGGACTGCCGGACAAGGTAACACAATCGCGCACGTCACCGGATGTAGTTCTTGAGCCGTTTCTCAACCAGCGAGCAGCACCTGAGCCAGATCTGCCAGAAACACTTTCGCCATCCAAACTCGGCGGGCCAAAGGCGCTGCCGGGCGACGATGGGCAAAATGAGGATGCCGCCAAGACATATGGCACTCTGGTCCACAGATTGCTGGAACATTTGCCTGGTGAGGCCCGCACCAACTGGCCAGACGTGACGGCGGCAATTTGTGCCGATGCCCCATTTGCAGCGCAGGCTTCGGAAGAGGCGCAGGCCGTTCTGGACACTCCCGAACTGGCATATATTTTTAGTCGCGAAACGCTGGCGGAAGTAACTGTGTCTGCGCGCCTGGGATCGCACGCGCTTCAGGGTGTAATCGACAGGCTGATAGTTGATGCAGATCGCGTTCTGGCGGTGGACTACAAGACCAACCGCGTTATTCCCTCCAAGCCAGAGGATACGCCATTGGGAATTTTGCGACAGTTGGGCGCATATGCCCACGCGCTGGAGCAGGTGTATCCAGGCAGACGTATCGAAACAGCAATCCTGTGGACCAGCGCGCCCACTCTGATGCAGATGCCGCACGATATTGTGACCGATGCGTTGCAAACGACGCTATATCTTGACGATCCCGGTCCGTCTTCATAGGTTCGTTCTCCAAGCATAGCCTGTCAGGAGAGCACCATGGCAACCCTCGCCGTTACGGACGCAACGTTCGACGCAGAAGTCAAAAATTCCGATATCCCCGTAGTCGTGGACTTCTGGGCGCCCTGGTGCGGCCCTTGCAAACAAATCGGTCCCTCGCTGGAAGAACTTTCTGCCGAAATGGACGGCAAAGTGAAAATCGTCAAAGTGAACGTCGACGAAAACCCAAACTCGCCTGCACAAATGGGCGTACGCGGCATTCCGGCCCTGTTCATTTTCAAGGACGGTCAGGTCGTGTCCAACATGGCCGGTGCGCGCCCCAAAGCGGCGTTGCAAAGCTGGATCGAAGACTCCATCTGATTAGCCGAAACAGGCTTCCCTAGGGGTCAGCATGCTGCATGCTGGCCGCTAATGCGCAGCGAATGTCTGATTGACCCGTCGCCGCCGACATCAAACAAGATTTGAGCGCAGACAAGGGCCGATACGGTTCGGTGTCTGCGCAGTCGGCGCTAAATCTCCATCTCTACGGCGCAGATATCAACCCTGCCACGCTCAGCGTTTAGACGATGCCGCTTTACGGCCGAGTTTTTCTTGCGGTTTCCTTGATTCCAGCCCGCAACTCTTGCGAGGCGGAAAAAGCCAGACCTGCAATTCTTCGTCGCAGTTCCAGAGACTGACTTTCATACATGTCTGCTGCGTCAGTAATTTGCCCACTGATCAGAAGATTTCTCAGATCAACAGAAATATCCGACATTCTTGTGTAAAGCTGAAAAATCTCATCGGCTTGGCGTTTTTGTTGCTCCGTCAAATACTTGCTGCGCGAAATTGCAATTGCGGCCTGCTTGGCTTCCAACTCCCCATCACCCCGGGCGTTTTCAAGGCGGAGGGTCCAGCGCTGCGGATCTGTTCCTCCTGAATTGTAGCTGAACGACCAATCAAACTCCTCGCCCATCAACGCGACCGCCTGCCAGAATGCGAGCTCTTCAGACAGGCGATAAATTGTATCGATATATTCCAGCGCTGTTGATTTCGCGGCTATTTCCTTGATCGCTTCATAAGGATCATTTGATTGGGCTATCGCGATCGTCGACCCAAAAAAGAGAGCCGAACAAAGCGCAAATATGCGCGGCAGAAACCACATGGTCATTTTCATTCTCCCTGGGTCAGGGGAACAATATCATAATTCCTCTAATCCGCTGAGTCTTGTTGGAACCATAGTGCCGCGCTCCCGACATTGGCCGCATCGTTGATTGAAGGCCAAAGACGATATTCACAAAGGATTCGACATTCGCCGCGCGCGCCATGTTGCTTTCAGCAATAACGCCGGATTCCGCCAACCCGCCTTGCCCTTGTGAAGCGCGCCCCATCGCGCCATATAACAGCCCAGCACCAAAGCAGGAGGCCATGCATGGCGCGGCAGGAATTTCCCGGTTGGCACGGAACAACGATAATTGGGGTCAAAAAAGGCGGTGAGGTTGTCATCGCGGGCGACGGACAGGTATCGCTTGGGCAAACCGTGATCAAGGGCACCGCAAAAAAGGTGCGCAGGCTGTCGCCCGGTGGCTTTGACGTGGTTGCGGGCTTTGCTGGATCGACTGCAGATGCCTTTACCCTGCTGGAGAGGCTGGAGGCCAAGCTGGAAGCCACACCGGGACAACTCGCGCGGGCATCGGTTGAGTTGGCCAAAGACTGGCGCACAGACAAATACTTGCAAAAACTGGAGGCGATGCTGATCGTGTCGGACGGCGCGGACATCTATGTGATCACTGGGGCCGGCGACGTACTTGAGCCTGAACACAACGTTGCTGCGATCGGATCGGGTGGCAATTTTGCACTGGCGGCAGCTCGCGGCATGATGGACAGCGACCGCGACGCGGAACAGGTAGCCCGCGACGCGATGGCGATTGCCGCCGATATCTGCGTCTACACAAACGGAAACCTGACCGTGGAAAAAATCAGCAAATGATCGCGCGGGACGATCTGCGGGCCGCTGTAGGTGCAGGTATACTGACAGAAGCGCAGGCGGCGGCCTTGATGGTTCTGGCTGACAGCAGGCGCGGCGCGCGTGAAAACCTGGAAGCAGGCGACGAGCCATTTGAACTTTTTCGCGGGTTCAACGAAATATTTATCGTCATCGGATTGGCCATTTTGGGCACCGGCTGGGTGGGGGTTTTGTCGCTTTATCTTGCCAGCCGCATCGCTGATGTGCGCAGTGTTGTCATTCTGTCCAGTCTGGTCAGCGCTGTCGTGCTCTGGCTTTTGGCGGAATATTTTGTCAGACGCAGGCGTATGGTTGCGCCGGCGATCGCGCTTTCGGTCATGTTTGCCATCAATGCGAGCTATGGATTTGCCATGGGTCTGGGCCAGCCACTGATGATCGCGCAAAGTGACTATTCCAGCTTGCCGATACCGTTTGCTCTGACGACGCTTGCGCTTTTGATTTTCTGGTTCAGGTTCCGCGTACCCTTTGCGCTTGCAATGATTGCCGTTGGCGCTTTTGCCGTGGCTCTTTTGACGGCTGCGATTACAAGCGGCAGTCCAGACAGTATGCGGCAGATCTTTTTGCTGTCCGCAGGTGGACCATTTGCGTGGATTACCCTTGTTTTGGGGCTGATTGTTTTTGCTGCCGCAATGGCGTTTGACATGTCGGATCCCCACCGTGTGACGCGCCGTGCCGCCAACGGCTTTTGGCTGCATGTCATTGCGGCACCCGCATTGGTCAACACTGTGGCGCTGAGCATACTTGAGCGAGAAGGCGGTGGCTCTAATCAGGCTCTTTTCGCAGTTTTGATTGTTTTTGCGTTTGTCGCCATCGTGATTGACCGGCGATCATTCCTTATTGCCGCCATCGGCTATATCACTGTCCTTGCTTCCGCCGTTTTTGACGGCCAGGGCGCTGTGATGACTATTTTCATCCTGGGCGGTGTTCTTCTAGGTCTGGGCGCGTTTTGGGAAAAAATCCGGACGCGTCTGCTGGCACTTCTGCCTGGATTCATTCCGCTGGATCGGCTTCCCCCTTCTGCAAATACAAAGGACTGAGATGACAGACCTGACCCCCCGCGAGATCGTGTCCGAGCTTGACCGGTTCATTATTGGCCAAAGTGATGCAAAGCGCGCGGTAGCCGTAGCGCTGCGAAATCGCTGGCGCCGCAAACAGTTGTCGGATGACCTCCGCGATGAGGTTTACCCGAAAAATATTCTAATGATGGGACCTACTGGCGTCGGGAAAACCGAAATCAGCCGCCGTCTGGCGAAACTGGCGCGGGCACCTTTTCTCAAGGTCGAGGCTACGAAATTTACCGAGGTCGGTTATGTCGGGCGCGACGTGGAACAGATAATCCGCGATCTGCTGGACAGCGCGATCACTATGGTGCGCGACACCATGAGAGAAGACGTAAAGGCCAACGCTCACAAGGCCGCTGAAGAGCGCGTGATCACGGCGATTGCCGGCGAAGACGCGCGCGAAGGCACGCGCGAAATGTTCCGCAAAAAGCTAAAATCAGGCGAGCTTAACGATACGATGATCGAACTGGAGATTGCCGACACGTCAAATCCATTTCCCATGATGGACATTCCGGGACAGCCGGGTGGCGGCGCGGGCATGATGAATCTTGGCGATATTTTCGGCAAGGCATTGGGTGGTCGAAAGACCCGCAAGCGCATGACCGTCGCAGAAAGCTATCAGGTGCTGATCAGCGAGGAAGCTGACAAGCTGTTGGACGACGAAACCGTCACGCGCGCCGCCATTGAAGCGGTGGAGCAGAACGGAATCGTGTTTCTGGATGAAATCGACAAGGTCTGCGCGCGCTCTGACGCGCGCGGCGCGGATGTCAGCCGCGAAGGGGTGCAGCGCGATCTACTGCCGCTGATCGAGGGAACTACGGTAAGCACCAAGCACGGCCCGGTCAAAACAGATCACGTGCTCTTCATTGCCTCCGGCGCGTTTCATATCGCAAAACCTTCTGATCTGCTTCCCGAATTACAGGGTCGTCTGCCGATCCGGGTGGAGCTGCGCGCTCTGACAGAGGCTGATTTCGTGCGAATCCTGACCGAAACAGATAATGCGCTGACCCTGCAGTACACAGCACTTATGGGGACCGAAGATGTCACTGTTAGATTTACCGAAAACGGGATTGCAGCGCTGGCCAAGATTGCCGCAGATGTGAACCAGTCGGTTGAAAACATCGGCGCGCGCAGGCTCTATACAGTGATGGAGCGTGTTTTCGAGGAGCTTTCGTTTACCGCACCGGATCGCGGTGGCGAAGAGGTTGTGGTCGACGCTGCCTTTGTCGACAAGAACTTGGGCGAGCTGATGAAATCAACCGATCTGAGCCGCTACGTACTTTGACCCTTTTCATTTCCCGCGCCGCCTGAAAACAAGAGGCATGGGATATCTGGGCTTCGTCAGGATCAATTGGTCGTTTCTTTTGGCAGGTTTCCTGCTGACATTCACGTCGTCGTTTGGCCAAACCTATTTCATCT
>Ga0102812_10002264_pt1 | contig 13016 bp, 10 predicted proteins | sample ColrivemetaGS713_FD_79334 | JGI IMG/M metagenome (GOLD analysis project Ga0102812, IMG submission 79334) | Estuarine microbial communities from the Columbia River estuary - Flood tide ETM metaG S.713 | ecosystem: Environmental > Aquatic > Marine > Intertidal zone > Estuary | place: USA... | reverse complement strand
TCCGGTGCTCTAACCAACTGAGCTATAGGCCCTTGCTGTTAAGCGCGCCAAAGATACGGATACCCGCGTCTTTGCGCAAAGAAAAATGCTCAGAAACGTAAAAAAGTTCCTTAAGGGAAGTCGTAAAGGGATGTGTGGCGATTTAGCTTCACTGCTACTGAGTGGTTATCGCCACTTGAAGTAGAGGGTAGAGGGACTTTAAATATGCTATTAGCAACTCCTTGCTATCTCTCTACGCTTTACCCTAAGGGCGCGAAGCAGCCCGCATCCCTTTACTGACTTTTCCGACTTCTACTTGCCCATATGCACATCCATCTGCGGGAACGGAATGCTTACACCACCGGCATCGAATCCTTTCTTTACGTTTTCCTGCATGTAGAAGAAGGTATCCCAGTAATGCTCACTTTTACAGAAGGGGCGAGTATTGAGGTTAACCGAGCTGTCACCGAGTTCGCCAACGACGACTCCTTGCTTGGGCTCTTCTAAGATCCAGGGGCATTCTTTACCAACGCGGAGAATAATCTCCCGGGCTTTGTCGATACTGTCTCCGTAGCCAATGCCAAAGGTGAGTTCTACACCGATGGTACCCTGTCCGGAAATGTTGGTGATCACATTGCTGGTCACTACGCCATTGGGTACAATGATCCGCTTATTGTCAAGCGTAGCCAATACCGTGTTGAAAATCTGAATGCCTATAACCGTGCCCGTTTGGCCTCCGCCAATGGTGATTAAATCCCCCACTTTATAAGGGCGGAAGGTGAGCAACAAAACGCCACTGGCAAAATGCCCCAGGCTTCCTTGCAAGGCCAAACCAACGGCAAAAGCCATAGCACCAAAAATGGCAACAAAAGAGGTGATTTCTATCCCAAACATACTGGCAGCAGCCAATAAAATCATTACTTTGAGGCCTACACTGATCAGAGAGGTAAGGAATGGACGGATGGTTTCATCCATCTTCCTGTTCTCCATGCTTCTCTCTACGGCACGAATAACTCGGCCTACGATCCAGAAACCAATAACCAGCGTAAGTAAGGCGCCTACAACCTTTGGAGCATAGGCGGTAACCAGCTCTGATAATTTATCTAAGTCAAAAAAATCCATAATCGTTCTCGGTTTTTATAATTAATGGGTATAAATGAAATACATTTCAGATAGCAGCAAAACGATAGCACAGAACTATTCAACAGTGTTTATTGTATCAGATGGGACGAATATAAGACATAAAAAAATAAACAAGTAACAGCAGATCCCTTTAAAAGTAGTCAAACTTTATGCAGAAAAAGTACCTCACCAAGGCACAGGCCTTAAAAAAATTGCAGCGTTACTGTGCTTATCAGGATCGCTGCCACTCGGAGGTACGCAGTAAATTGATTGAATTGGGGGTATACGGAGACACCCTGGAAGAAGTGATGGCCGAACTGATTGTTGAGCGCTTTCTTGATGAAGAACGCTTCGCGCGTTCCTATGTCCGCGGTAAATTTCGCCTCAAAAAATGGGGCCGTATCCGTATCAACCAGGAATTGCGAATGCGTAAAATTTCAGCCTATTGTACCAAAAAAGGACTGGAAGAAATTGAGGAGGAAGAGTACCTCGCCTGCCTGCGCACCATCCTCGAGAAAAAAATCCAAGACTATGCCCGCAAGGATGATGATTACACCTCCCACCAAAAGGCTGCCGTCTACGCTAATGGCCGCGGCTATGAATATCCTTTGATTTGGGAGATACTTAGGGAAATTAGGGGAATTAGGGTTGATAGTTGATGGTTGATGGTTGATGGTTAGCTCAACCAACAACCAACAACCATCAACCATCAACCAACAACCAAATCCTCTATCTCCTCAACACCAACACCTGCCCTTGCGTCCAGGTGCCGTCCTGGGCTTCGTGGCGCAGCCAGTAGGTGCCGGCGGGGTACTTGCCAAGATCCATTTCCAGTTGATCCTGGGCATTTTGCTGCAGCAATAGTTTTCCTTGCGCATCGGCCAGGTAGAGCGTGCCGGGGTTATCCGTGAAGCTCAAGCTGAGTGGCCCGCTGGTAGGGTTGGGGTAGTAAGTCCAGCCGCGGTCGGCGGGTTCGTCAATAGGGGTTTCTGCTACTGGAGTAGTACAGGTGCTGAGCTTGCTGCGGTCGATGCTCAGACGAGCCAAGACATCATTGAGGTACTCCACTTCGTAGCTATCGGTAGAGGGTTCGATATGGCTATTGCCAATGCCGCTGTGGTCGGTAATGAAAGTATAGGTACCATTGGTCGCCAGCGCCATGCTGCGCAGGAGAAACTCCGTATTCTTGTCCACACCGCTACAGCTTACGGGAATAATCTGGATGCCGCGCTGAGCGGCCTTGGTAATGGCCACTTGCATCCGCTTGATGTTCTCTTCCTCTTGGTGAGGGGGCGCATCCAGTACCAAAAACAACAGACGCGTGCTGGCCTGGTCGCGCCATTGCAGCGAGTCGAGCGCACTTTCCAGGGCTGCTTCTACCGCTTCCGGATAATCACCGCCGCCCTGGGCTTGCTGCTGTTCTACAAAAGATACTGCAGTTTTAGATTCCTTGGTGAAGGCCTGCACGCGCGTCAGGTATTCCTCTCCTTTGTCGCGGTAGAATACGCTGCCCATCTGTAAATCTACCCCCGGCAAACCTTCTCGTACCCGGCTAATAACGTCGAGCAACTCGGCTTGGAGATAGCTGATCTCATCTCCCATCGACCCTGTTGCGTCCACCACAAAAGCAATGTCCACCATCGCATCTTCCCGACAGTCGGTACGGATGGTCTCAAAGTTGATGCCTTCGTTAAATGGCATCGCATTGGCAATACGTTTTTTCTGTCCCTCGTAGTTGATCATGATCGTCAGACCATTGGCGGGGGTAGCTACATCACGGAAGTAGTGCGCCCACAGTTCGGCCCTTCCCTGGGCATCGGTACGCGCTTGCCACAGGGCATTGCCCTGGCCATCTTCCAGGGTAGCGATGGCGTTTACGACGGCAGCACCACTTTGTGTGGTGAGCTGTAGGGTGTAACGATGATCCGCAAATTGCTGCCACTGGCTGCGGTACTGTCCCAGGTCTTCCTGACTGATATCGGCCCACATCTCCCACTTGCTGAAGTCGTTGATTTCTCCGGCAGTGAGTTGGCCTGCTGATGGGAGGTCAATGCCTTTGGCTGCCACGTCTTTACTGCCACCACTGTCCTCCGCTGAAGGAGCCATTGTGGTCGAGAACATGGCGTCAGTGGTGTAAGCTTCTGATCGAGAAGCAGGTCCTTCTTCAAATACCGCTGATGGCGGTGGTGGTGGCGGTGGTGGTAAAGATGGCGAAGGAGGTGTCATCGCTACATCGGCTTCGGCGTAAGAATGAACACTCATCGGCATCGACCTTTTTTTGTCTGCTCTACGAACGCCCAAGCCGGTTACCACTACTTCGTCAAGACTAACCCCTCCTTTTAAAGTGAACGTGTTTTTTTTCTTTTCGCAGGCATTTTTTGCTTCCAGGGTTTCGTACCCCGTATAGTAAATAGAGAGATCAACACAAGGGGTTGGAGCCATTAGCTTAAAGTTGCCATCAATATCAACGACGGTGCCCATGGTCGTGCCCACCACCAGTACGGTAGCTCCGATCAGGGCTTCTTTGTCTTCGTCTTGCACAAGGCCTGTAATTTCGTGCTCGCCTCTGCTCTCTGTAGGGTGAATTGTACGACCATTTTCTTCGTATACCACGGGCAAATGCTTGATCAAATGCAGGGTGTGGGTAGTGCCATTGGCTGCTTTGGTGTCAATTGTAAGGGGTTCGTAACCAGGAAAATGGAGGGTCAGTGGTCCTGCCGTTTTTTCCTCCGTTAGCGCAAAACAACCGTTGACATCCGATTGGATCAGTAGGTTCCCATCCTGGTCTTTCACATCTACATAGAGCATCGCTTGCCCCGCTTCGTCGACCACACATGCACTAATGTTATTGGATTTTCGTGCCGAAAAAGCACTCCAACTCAAGCTGCAAGTCAGCAGAAAGGCTAAAAGGATAACATTCGTTTTCATATCGTTTTGAATTTATTTTTTTGTAGTATGGGCTTCAGCCCGGACGTTAAATGATTGTTAGGTGTTGTTTTGTGTTGTAGCATCACGATGGATTACGAATTGTACGTCGCGATGCATCGCGAGGGAGTGTACCAATTAGTATGTTTCGCGCAGAGACGCAGAGCGTCTTTATGATTGATTATCAAGTAGATACACTTTGACGACTTTTGTTAGACACAGTTGAGTGGGCACTCTCCATAGCGACGCTACGGCCGTAACCATCAAACCATCAACCATCAACCTACAACCCCTTCGCCTTACCAATCAACCCAATCATTTCTTTGCGGTACCCAAAGGGATCGCGGCCAGCCGACTGTTGGGCCATCTTCTCACAGTGGTCATAATCGGCGGTGCCTTTGTGTTTGCTGTCGCGCAGCAGCATCGCGAACTCTGCGACGGTGGCTGCCCAGCGCAAATTGGTGCTGCTTTGTCCGAAACTATTGGTGCGGGCGTCTACATTATAGGCCAACTCCGAGGCCGTGCTGGCGGTAGGTTGCTTGTAGCGTAGCCGCACGATGGCTGCAGCATCCGTAGCACCGGCGGTCAGACTAGGGGTGATTTCGTAGAGGGCGGTGATGGTATGCCCCGCACCCAGTTCGCCCGCGTCTTTGGCGTCGTTGCGGAAATCTTCGTTGGCCATCAGCCGGTTTTCGTAACCGATCAAGCGGTAGGAGGCAACATATGTGGGGTTGAATTCCACTTGTATTTTTACGTCTTTGGCAACGGTAAAGAGGGTGCCGCCAAATTCGGTGACCAGCACTTTTTTTGCTTCACTCAGCTGGTCGATGTAAGCGTGGTTGCCGTTGCCTTTATCGGCGAGGAGCTGCATTTTGTCATCCTGCAAATTGCCGCGACCAAAACCGAGCACCGAGAGGAAGATGCCACTTTCGCGTTCTTTTTCAATCAGCGTCTCCAGGCTCCCGTTGTCGCTGATCCCCACGTTGAAGTCGCCGTCGGTCGCCAGAATCACCCGGTTGTTGCCGCCTTCGATGAAGTTGGCGCGTGCTACATCATAGGCTTGCTGAATGCCCGCCGCTCCGGCAGTGGAGCCGCCAGCCGTCAGTCGCGAAAGCGCATCCTTGATCTTGGTTTTATTATCTCCTGGGGTAGATTCCAGCACCAGCCCGGATGCTCCGGCGTAAACCACAATGGCTACCCGGTCTTCGGGGCGCAGGTTGTCGGTCAGTATTTTCATGCTTTCTACCAAAAGCGGGAGGGCATCCGGGCGATTCATGCTTCCGGATACATCCAGGAGGAACACAAAGTTGGTGGCGGGTAGGTCTTCTTTCGCGATCTCTTCGGCGCGCATGCCTACCAGTAGCAGTTGGTTGTTGCTGTTCCAGGGGCAGCTGGCCAGCTCGGTGCTGATGGCAAAAGGGTGTTCTCCTTTTACAGGTGGCGGATAATTGTACTGAAAGTAGTTGATCATTTCCTCACTGCGGACCGCGTCGGCAGGAGGGAGTTCGCCTTCGTTGATAAAGCGTCGCACATTGCTATAACTGGCAGCGTCGACGTCGATCGCAAAGGTGGAGATGTTCTCCGTGGCGGTAGGGATAAAATCGTTTTCGGTAATGGTGGCGTAGTTGTCGCCATTGGTGGGCTCCGGAGAAGGAGCGTAGCTGCCTGGTGCAGGCGGTGGAGGAGGAGGAGGAGGGGGCGATGTCATCATCTTACTTGTAGTTGTACGATACTCCTCCGCTTGACGGCGATCAGCTCTCCGCTGACTTTCTTTTCTTTGAGCGCTACTACCCATTACGACCACTTCGTCTAAAGCCATACCTGCTTTTAAACTCACCTTGACCGGGAGATCATAACAGGCTTCTATTTCGGTGGTTTCAAATCCGGTATACGAGATCACCAGCGTATGGCAGGAATCTATTCCTGTTAAAGAAAAGCTGCCGTCAAGATCGGTGACGGTTCCTCGGGAGGTGCCTTTGATCAGAATGGAGGCTCCGATGAGCGCATCTCCATTACTCGCGGCAGTCACCGTTCCTTTAAAAGTATAATCGGTATCGCTTGAAATCGCGAAAAGGCAAATCGCAAATAAAGTTATTATCCAGGTTTTCATAGGCTTTTTTTTGAGTCCGGTTGCTAGATGCAGTGAGGAGACTTATTGCACAAGGAGTAATAATGTTTTCTTAAAATTGCGTATATCCCGACAACAAACTGCTATGGGCGCAGCCCAAGCACTTCAGTCGGGATAGACCGATCAAAGGAGTTTGGACAAAAGCCCGAATTATTTTAAGATCGGTCTATCTTTGGATCGAATAAAACGAACACTATGCCTTTTTTGGAGACGCCGATTGCTGATCTTTTCCTCTTTGAGCCCCAAGTATGGGAAGATGAGCGCGGCTATTTTTTTGAAAGCTACAACCAGGCAACTTTTGCCAAGCATGGCCTCGATTATACCTTTATTCAAGACAACGAAGCCAAGTCGGACAAAGGCGTACTGCGCGGCTTGCACTTTCAGCGTGGCGCTGCCGCGCAAGCTAAGCTAGTGCGCGTCACGCAAGGCGAAGTCTATGATGTAGTGGTAGATTTACGCGAAAACTCCCCCTCTTATCTCCAGTGGTTTGGGGTATATTTATCAGCGGCGAACAAACACCAGTTGCTGGTACCCCGCGGCTTTGGGCATGGCTACCTGGTGACCAGCGAAACTGCGGTGTTCAGTTACAAATGCGACAATCTCTATAACAAGGAAGCCGAAGGTGGCCTCCTCTACAATGATCCCGCTATCGGTGTGGACTGGCCCGAACTTGATGTTCCCTACCAGCTTTCGGAAAAGGATCGCCTTTGGGAAAGGCTAGGGTAAGAGGGTAAGGTTTCAAATTGGAAGCCAACGCCGGTACTTAAAAAAAAGAGTTATCGATTTTTTTCGATGGGTGACTAGATTTTTAATTACCCGCACCAAAAGACTGGTCTTTATAAAAAAGGGGAAGCGTGGCTGCTGGCGGGAGACTAGTGAGATATACCCTGTTAGAACCCATTTAGAAAACCTAACGAGATTTCAATACACGTGAATCTGACCAAGGAAATACTACTTGAGAAAATAGAGAAAACTTACCAGTCAGTCGCCATTGCGGGAGTATATGATGTCTAAAATTAAGCCAGCTATTGGGTTTCGAGTAGTTGAACCTAAAGAAGGCAAAAAGATCGCTAAGATTGGAGGCAGCAGATTTGGTATGCCCACCTTAGGAGAGTGTTCAAAATAGTGTGTCTCGCGCAGAGAAGCAGAGGCCGCAGAGATTTTTTGTAGCTGATTATCAAGTCGATACATTTCGACTGTTTTTAGTCAGACACTCATTAATGACCAGTCTCCACCTTAGAGCTTGTTGGGGAATTTTGCGAACTGATTTTTAACGATTTGAGGTTTTATTTCGACGGCAGGTTCTTAAATCCTTAAAAAGCAGGAAGCATTAACCTTTTTGTTTTCTTTAATTCGGGATATTTGTTTTTCGCCAAATGAAATTTCTCAACAAGCTCTTAGTTTATAAATTAACAGTCGCGTGCATTGATATTATAATAACTATTCAAGACAAATATGAGAAAGTTTATCCTGTTTGCTTTTTTTATAGGAACGATAAGTCTACCCGCTCAAACAACCATCTTCGAAATCTTCGATTTAGACCCGGCCGGATGTTCTTTGGCAACCGAGCAATCACTATCGGGAGAGGAAGAATGGCTCTACGAAGAGGTCCCGGATGAATGGATCTCTGAAGAAGAAGTAGAAGCATCGACCCCGACAACTTACCCTTCGGAAGCAGAGGCAATTGCCATGTTGAAGGCCTACGTAGGAACGCAGATAAGCAGGGAGAAAGACTTTCTGGAAGGGCATTTGGAATGGCGAGACGGGCTTGTTTTTTTTCTCAAAGACGGGAAGTGGGGCTTAAGAAAAAGTAGGGGCAAGGAGCTGATTCATCCCCGTTTTGATGCTGTTATGATCAAGCCAGATGCAGAAGGTTTTGTTGGTTGCAAGGATGGGAAATGCAATTATTATTATGAAAATGGAAAAGCCTATTTGCCGGAAGACTACCTGCATATTCAGCCCGTGAAACCAGGCGCTTTCATCGTTTTTACAGGAAAGGGTTTTGGACTCTTGGGCGAACAAGGGAAGGAACTTTTACCTCCGGTGCAGTTGGGGATCACTCCGCTCAAAGAGGGTACTCCTTTTCTGAAAGTCCGCTACGAGGACGAAAAGTACTATTGGTTCAATGTACTCAATGGGCAAAAGACTTATTTTCAGAACAGTTTCTTTGGGTTGAATTTCTTCGGAGACCGCTACGTGATCGTCGATGAGCAGTACCTTATTGATTTACAGGAGGCTAAAAGCGTGTTTTGTGGAGAAAAACTCAAAGTTAAACTCCTGGATGCTGATCATGGCTATTTATCCGTATCCCGCGAAAGCGATCCCTCTGTGAACTACATTGTCAACCCCGCAGGCCAGCTGATCAGCGAAATGGCTTTCGCCAAAGTGGATGCCTATCTACCCACGGGGCATTTTGTCGTTGGCTACGTAGAAGATTATGATCCTGATATTACGCAACGTATCCTCTCGGGCGTAATCAACGAAGCGGGAGAATGGACGGTGCCCGCCCGCTACAATTTGCTAGAGCAGCAATTATACGCAGGGAAATACCTGCAACTGACCCAAAGCTACCAGGAGTTTGGTTTGGTGAGCCTGACGGGCGAAGAACCTATTTTTCATCGCCGATATGTTTATTTTGGGCTGGAGCCGGACGGTGAACACCTGAAAGTACTGTGGCAAGAAGGGCAAGATAAATACGGCGAGTTATTGAATATCAATTCCGGAGAAGTCACTCCACTTAATGAACTGGGGTATTGGAAAAGGTCACCGATCGGCAACTGTGGCGCAGATACCGTCTACCGTGCACTAAATACCGAGGGGCAGATGTTGATCAACGCCAAGGATGAACCGCTGCTGAACGAACCCGCCGGTTTTATCCTGGAGAATGCCGGAGGGAAGACGTTTACCATCAAGCGCAAAGTGCTCGTCGAAGGAAAGACGGTGAATGTAGATGAGGTCGTTGATTGCCAGGGAACCTCCTTGTACAAAGGAACTACTGGCCAACATCAGGAGATCGTCCTTGATGAAGATTTTCTCTACCTCCGTAAAGCCAATGGAGAGCAGTTGTTTCAGTTGCCCAACGGAGCAGAAGTACCCGCTACGGAAAACTGGTCTTTACACAGCTCGTCTTTTGGTAAAGGCCACTACGTGATGTTCAATGACCAAGGTCGAAAAGGCGTGATCAACGACAAGGCAGAAGTGATTATCCCTCCGATTTTTGACAACTTATCTTTCCATCCCGACCTGGGTCTGATCTCTTTCGAATACGAAGGCCAAAAGCAGTACCTGGACGCTAATGGAGAGGTTCTTTTTAGTGGCGAATACAAGCGCGTGGAATATGCTCGCGATGGATTATTCCACATTTATAAAAATGGCCAATGGGGCATCGGTCGCCGCGACGGGACAATCATACTGCCTGCTGTTTACGAGAATGCTTACCTGGAGCGTGGGTTTATCGTAGCCAGTGATACGCAAGGGGAATACACCGCGTATGATTTTGCGGGTAAGGTGCTGGTGATGGAGTGAGGTTTGGGTATTGTGCGGAGTGCGGAGTGCTGAGTGCGGGGTGCGTAATACTTCTGGCTCCCTACTTCCGACTTCGAGAACCGTTGATGGTTGGTGGTTGATGGTTGTTTGTAACCCTTACACCTAGGCTGTTCAATCTGATGTTGTTCTAATACGACGGATTTATTAATGAGTCAACAATAGGATAGTATGCCAAAGCTGAACCATCAACAGGTTTCGCGGGCTTTAGTCCGCTCTTGGGTACTATCAGAAATGCGGGATATTTCTGGTAAACAAGTTGCTTACTTAGGTTTTCTTGTGGTAAAAATGAGTCGGTTTCACAAAAGAAACAAAGCGGACTAAAGCCCGCAGAACCTAAAATTGGTCTATTTATGGTAGAAAGACTTCAATATCAGATTGTGAACAGCCCAACCCTTACACCTTTCCAACCCTTCCACCTTTTTGGTGCGGGTTTTAGTGCGAAGTGCGTGGTGCGAAAGACTTCCGACTTCCGACTTGGAGAATGGTTGATGGTTGTTTGTAAAACCCTTACACCTTTGGCATAGCCATGCCTTCGGCATACCCCTTTCCAACCCTTCCAACCCTTAAGATATCTGCGCCCACCCCTTCAAATGCTTGTAATGCTGTTCCAAATGTATACCAAGCGGACGATGGTGCTCCTTCTCTAATTTGGGGTCATCATCGAGGATGCGGTGGGCAATTTCGCGGGCGGTTTGGAGGATGCGGCCGTCTTGGGCAAGGTCCGCTATACGCAGGTTGAGGATGCCGCTTTGCTGGGTGCCCTCGATGTTGCCGGGCCCACGGAGTTTGAGGTCGGCTTCGGCAATTTCGAAACCATTATTGGTGCGTACCATGGTCGCGATGCGTTCTTTGCCCTCTTTGCTGAGTTTGAAACTGGACAAAAGCAAGCAGTACGATTGATCGGCTCCGCGACCAACGCGCCCCCTAAGCTGATGCAGTTGCGAAAGCCCAAAACGTTCGGTGTTTTCGATGACCATCACGCTGGCGTTGGGGATATTTACACCTACTTCAATCACCGTAGTAGCCACCATGATCTGGGTGATGCCCTCTTTGAAGCGCTGCATCTCGAAATCTTTCTCCTCCGATTTCATCCGGCCGTGGACGACGCTGATCTGAAACTCCGGCATGGGAAAATCAAGCAGCAGTTGCTCATAGCCCATTTCCAGGGCTTGAAGGTCCAGCTTCTCGTTTTCTTCAATCAGTGGGTAGACCACGTAAACTTGTCGGCCCAGGGCGATCTGTTCTTTCATGAAGCCAATGACGCGGCGGCGTTGGTACTCGTTTTTGTGCTCGGTGGTGACGGGTTTTCGTCCCGGGGGCAACTCGTCAATGACGGAAACGTCGAGGTCGCCGTAGAGGGTCATGGCCAGCGTCCGCGGGATGGGCGTGGCCGTCATCACCAGCACGTGAGGCGGATAGGGGGTGTTCTTGTTCCAGAGTTTAGCCCTTTGCTTTACGCCAAAACGGTGCTGCTCATCGGTGATGGACAGTCCCAGGTTTTTGAAGATGACAGGCGGTTCCAGAATAGCGTGGGTACCTACCAGGATGTGGATGTCTCCGGCGGCGAGTTCTTCCAGCAGTGCTTTGCGCTTTTTGCCGCGAATACTGCCGGTGAGGTAGCCGATTTTCAGCCCCAAACCTTCTACATATTCCTGAATACCGTCGTAGTGTTGCTGGGCCAGAATTTCCGTTGGGGCCAGCATACAGGCCTGGTAGCCATTGTCGATGGCCATCAGCATACTCATCAGGCCTACCATGGTTTTACCGCTACCGACATCACCTTGCAGGAGGCGGTTCATCTGGATGGAGCGGCCCATGTCCTGGCGAATTTCCCGGAGCACGCGCTTTTGCGCACCAGTAAGCTCAAAGGGGAGTTTTTCTTTGTAAAAAGTATTAAAATAGTCACCAATGGTCGTGAAGGCATACCCTTTTACGGCCCCCTTGCGGCGCTTCTTGAGCTGAATCAGCCGCATTTGCAAGAGGAAAAGTTCTTCAAACTTCAAGCGATTACGGGCGGCTTTCAGTTCTTCGGCGTTGTTCGGAAAGTGGATGGCTCTGAGGGCCTCAAAGCGAGAAAGTAAGCGCAGTTTTTTGACCACATAATCCGGCAAGATCTCCGGCACGTCCGTGGGAGTGAGTTTCTCAAACAGCACCTGCATCATCCGGCTGCGTACCTTGCTGTCCAGCCCCTTGGTGTTGAGCTTTTCTGTGCTTGGGTAGACGGGCGCAAAGGAGACCGCCTCTTCGGCATTGCCTGCGTCAGCTGCTTCCATCTCCGGGTGCGACATGTTGAGGGTCCCCCGAAAATCCGTGACTTTGCCGTAAATGATGTACTCCTTGCCGACCACCAGATTCTTCTGCAACCAATGGACGCCCTTGAACCAGATGAGATCGATTTTGCCACTTTCATCCCGGAGTACGCCTTGCAGTCTGCTCTTACGGCCTTCACCCACCGTGGTGAGGCGCCTCAATATTCCCTTTAGCTGAACCGTACCACTATCAGGCATTAGCTCCCCGATGCGGTGAAACTGGGTTTTGTCGACATAACGAAAAGGAAATTGAAACAGCAGATCACCCAGCGTATGAATCGCCAGTTCTTTGCGGAGCAGCTCGCCCCGGGCAGGGCCTACGCCCTTCAGGTACTCAATGGATTGCTGTAACAGTGGACTTTTACCGGGTTGCATTAAAAGTTAACAATGGGTAGCTGGCAAAGTTATCAATAAATTGGTTGGTTTTGGAAGAAAAACCGAATGAATGTTTTAATTTGAGGGCGAATAATACCGCAAAATAATGTCCCTACTCACCACCATCCTCATCGCGCTCATTGCCCTGTTTCACCTCTACATCCTCTACTTCGAGATGTTTGCCTGGGAGACCAAGGGGCGCAAAGTTTTTCGTCAGTTTCCTAAAGAACTCTTTCCGCAGACCAAAGTGATGGCAGCCAACCAGGGCTTGTACAACGGCTTTCTGGCCGCCGGACTGATTTGGTCCCTATTCATTAAAGACGAACTTTGGCAATCAAATGTCGCCTTGTTTTTTCTGGGTTGTGTGGCCATTGCGGGTATCTATGGAGCCATGACGGCAGCTAAACAGATTCTTTATGTGCAGGCGATTCCGGCTTTGGTGGGGATTGTGTTGGTTTTGGTGTAAACCTCCGAAGTAGCGAAAAGTGAGAAAAACCTACGGAAATACCTGGTGGGGCCAACAATGGCTCAATGCCCTTGCTAATATTGATTATTCCAACCGCTTGCCGAGGGGGCGTACCTACGCCAACAAAGGGCTGGCCCGTGATATCGTCATCAACGGCACTAAGATA
>Ga0102812_10002262_pt1 | contig 13023 bp, 8 predicted proteins | sample ColrivemetaGS713_FD_79334 | JGI IMG/M metagenome (GOLD analysis project Ga0102812, IMG submission 79334) | Estuarine microbial communities from the Columbia River estuary - Flood tide ETM metaG S.713 | ecosystem: Environmental > Aquatic > Marine > Intertidal zone > Estuary | place: USA: Columbia... | reverse complement strand
TCGTCGGCATTTCTCACTGCAATATTGAACATGCTCCCAGTCTTTTTCCCATTTTTTACGCCATAGAAAGGGACGTCCGCAGGTTTTGCAGAGCTTTTGCGGCAAATCGATTTTTTTTCGCATTTTCATTTTCAAGCCCTGATCTGAACGGTTGCAGACTTATGCAGCTCTGTGGTGCTTTTTTTACGAAGCACAACCGGGCGCTGGATGTGATATAGGCGCAGAGCAGCAGATCGCCAGCCCGCACATGAACCTATGGGCGGTTTATCCCTCCCAAAAAGGCAAAGCGCCCTTGCACTTTGCAAGCCGTGGTTTAGACCTAAATTTATCAAAAGAAATGATGCTTTGAGGATATGCCGTGAAAGATGCCAGCCCAACTACCATTTATCTCAAGGATTACGCGCCTTTCCCGTTTCGCGTCAAAAATGTACATCTGACGTTTCAATTAGACCCTCTCAAAACCAGAGTCATTTCTTTGGTTGAATTTGAGCCGATTGCAGGTTCATCGCAACATGATTTGTTCCTACATGGTGAAGATCTACGCCTTATCTGGGCAAAAATTGATGGCGCGGCTGTATCTCCACAGATCACGAAAGGCGGCTTATCCGTTCGGGTTCCCAGCGCTAGCTTTGTTTGGGAATGTGAGGTTGAGATTGACCCACAAAACAACACATCGCTTGAGGGGTTATATATGTCAAACGGCATGTATTGCACGCAATGCGAGGCGGAAGGCTTTCGAAAGATAACCTATTATCCCGACCGCCCCGATGTGATGGCGCAGTTTCACGTTCGGATTGAGGGCGATTTGCCCATTTTACTATCAAACGGCAATCCAAAGGCGCAGGGTGAAAACTGGGCTGAATGGCAAGACCCTTGGCCCAAACCTGCCTATTTATTCGCGCTGGTGGCCGGCAGGTTGGTTGCCCATCGCGATACTTTCACCACCGCATCTGGAAATCATGTTGCGCTGAATATTTGGGTGCGCCCTGGCGACGAACACAAATGCGGCTTCGGCATGGAGGCGTTAAAAGCCTCGATGCACTGGGATCAGAATATCTATCAGCGCGAATATGATTTAGATGTCTTCAACATCGTGGCCGTTGATGATTTCAACATGGGCGCAATGGAAAATAAGGGCTTAAATATCTTTAACAGTGCCTGCGTCTTGGCCAGCCCAACCACCAGCACAGATAAAGATTTTGAACGCGTCGAGGCGATCATCGCGCATGAGTATTTTCACAATTGGACCGGCAACCGCATTACCTGCCGCGATTGGTTTCAACTTTGTCTGAAAGAGGGGCTAACCGTTTTTCGCGACGCCCAATTCACATCAGACCTGCGCAGCGCCGCGGTAAAGCGGATCGAAGATGTGATCCGGCTCCGTGCGATCCAATTTAGCGAGGATGCTGGCCCGCTTGCGCATCCCGTGCGCCCTGACAGCTTTATCGAGATTAATAATTTTTACACGGCCACGGTTTATGAAAAAGGCGCTGAATTAATTGGCATGCTGAAAACGCTTGTCGGCGATCAGGCCTATTACAAAGCTTTGGCGCTTTATTTTCAGCGTCATGATGGCGATGCCGCCACCATCGAAGATTGGCTACAGGTTTTTGAAGACAGCACCGGGCGCGATTTGAGCCAATTCAAAAACTGGTACACGCAAGCCGGCACCCCCGAAGTGAGCGTAACAGAAACCTATGCAAAGGGTGAATTCCAACTTACTTTTTCGCAAAAAACCCCGGCAACGCCAGGACAAATAGAAAAAGATCCCAAAGTCATACCAATTGCCCTGGGCTTATTATCGCCTTGCGGACAAGAGCTTTTGCCCACGCAGATCTTCGAGCTTAACCAACCCCAACAAAGCTTTACATTTGCAAGCTCTGAACGCCCTATCGCCTCGATTTTACGCGAATTTTCAGCCCCCATCCTGCTCAAACACACCCAGAACGACGCTACCAAAGCCTTTCTGCTTGCGCATGACCCCGATCCTTTCAACAAATGGCAGGCCGCCCGCACGCTGGCCGTTGAAAGTTTGAAAGAATTGGCGCAACACAATCAGGCTCCTGCGCTTGCGTTTTTGGATGCGCTGCAGGCTGTGGCCAGCGATGACGCGCTTGATCCGGCGTTTCGCGCCTTGGTGCTTGGCCTGCCATCGCAAGATGAAATAGCCCGGTCGCTCTACGCAGATGGCCTAACCCCCGAGCCACAGCGCATTTTCGACGCGCTTGAAACCCTGCATCAAACGCTTGCCCAGCATTTGCAAGATATCTGGCCGCAATTGCATGCCGCGCATCAGATACAAGAGCCTTATGCACCAAACGCGCAGCAATCTAATGCGCGCGCGCTGGCCAATAGGGCTTTGGTTTATCTAACGCGGATTGATGCCGGCGAGGCCGCAAAAAAACAATTCGACACCGCCAATAACATGACCCAGCAGCAAGCCGCGCTCAGCGCGCTTTTATCGGTTGAAAAGGGCGCCGAACAGGCGCAGGCATTCTATCGTCAATGGAAAGAAGATCGGCTGGTAATCGATAAGTGGTTTGCCTTGCAGGTGGCTTTCGCACCGCCGGAAAAAGCTGCAATTGTTGCAAAATCTCTTACGCAACATGAAGATTTCAATTGGAAAAACCCCAATCGTTTTCGAGCGGTTTTTGGATCACTGGCGGGCAATATGGCAGGGTTCCATCACCTATCGGGCCAAGGCTATGAATTAATGGTGCAGTGGCTTTCACGGCTTGATCAAATCAATCCGCAAACCGCCGCCCGCATGTGCGGAGCGTTCAAAACTTGGCGCCAATTTGATAAAGGTCGGCAAGCCCTATTGAAGCCGCTTTTGCAAAACATGTTAGAGATGGATGGGCTCAGCCGAGACTCGCGCGAGATGCTTTCAAGGATTGTACACGACTGACGCGCCGCGCAAACGGCCAAGCAGTCGCCCTGCTGGTGCGCAGAGCGCACTGCAACGAGAACGCGAATGAGGCGCAAAGAGATTGAAACCCGCAGCCGCATTGGCTAAACCGGCGCAAAGAAACCACGCCTTAAAGGACATGCACCATGCTGGATCTGACATTTGAACCGCCCAAGATCAAAACCATCGCCGGTGCTAAATATGACTGGGAATTGGTGATCGGCATGGAAGTGCACGCCCAAATTGCATCAAAAGCAAAGTTATTTTCTGGCGCATCCACAAAGTTTGGAAATGAACCAAATTCCAATGTTGCGTTCGTGGATGCTGCAATGCCGGGCATGCTGCCGGTAATAAATGAATTTTGCGTTGAGCAGGCGGTCAGAACTGGGCTGGGTTTGCAGGCCGAAATTAATTTATTCTCTGCCTTTGATCGAAAGAATTATTTTTATCCAGACCTTCCTCAAGGATATCAGATCAGCCAGCTCTATCATCCGATCGTTGGCGAGGGTGAAGTGATCGTTGATATGGCGCCGGGCGTTGCGCGCCGGGTCCGTATTGAACGCATTCATATCGAACAAGATGCCGGAAAATCGATCCATGACATGGATCCAAATATGTCATTTGTTGATCTGAACCGCACCGGAGTGGCGCTGATGGAGATCGTCAGCCGCCCCGATATTCGGGGCCCAGAAGAGGCCGCCGCATATATCGTGAAATTGCGTCAGATCCTGCGCTATTTGGGCACCTGTGACGGGAATATGCAAAACGGGAACCTGCGCGCCGATGTCAACGTCTCGATTTGCCAGCCAGGGCAATATGAAAAATATCTCGAAAGCGGAGATTTTTCGCATCTTGGCACGCGCTGTGAAATCAAGAATATGAACTCAATGCGATTTATTCAGCAAGCTATTGACGTGGAAGCACGGCGGCAAATTGCGATCGTAGAAAGCGGCGGAAGCGTCGATCAAGAAACCCGGCTTTATGATCCCGACAAAGGCGAAACGCGCTCTATGCGCTCTAAAGAAGAGGCGCATGATTATCGCTACTTCCCCGATCCGGATCTTTTACCTTTAGAAATCGAACAAGACTGGGTGGATGAGATTGCAGCCAATCTGCCAGAGCTGCCCGATCAGAAAAAAGCCCGCTTCGTTACAGATTTCAGCCTCTCGGAATATGATGCCAATGTCCTAACGGCAGAGCTTGACTCGGCGGGTTATTTTGAAGAAGTGGCCAAGGGGCGTGATGGCAAATTGGCCGCAAATTGGGTGATTAACGAACTTTTTGGACGCCTCAAAAAAGATGATTGTGATATAAGTGAAAGCCCGGTCACCCCGGCGCAACTGGGCGGTATTATCGATCTGATTTCCAAAGGCGAGATCAGCGGGAAAATCGCCAAGGATGTGTTTGAAATTGTTTATAGCGAGGGCGGTGAGCCGGCGCAGATCGTGGACTCGCGCGGCTTAAAACAAGTAACGGATACAGGAGCGATCGAAGCGGCGGTGGATCAAGTGATCGCAGATAATCCAGCACAAGTTGAAAAAGCCAAGGCCAACCCCAAGCTGGCAGGCTGGTTCGTCGGACAAGTGATGAAAGCCACAGGCGGCAAAGCCAATCCAAAAGTGGTGAATGAACTGGTTGCCACAAAATTGGCCCAATAAATACGATGGCAAGGCCCAGCGCGTGGCACCAGTTGGGTTTCAGCAACAGGTGCGGGCCCTTTCAAGCGGTTAAAGGTTAAGGCTTAAGGGGTATCAAGTTCTAAAGCCAAAGCGTGAATCGCGCCGATCAACTCTGGCCCCAGCGCTGCATGCACCGCACGATGCCGCGCGATTCGCGATTGCCCTTTAAACTGCTCAGATTTCAGGCGGACGCGAAAATGGCTTTGCCCGCCTTCTGGCGCGCCGGCATGCCCACGGTGCTGATCGCTCTCATCTACGACCTCCAAAAAGCTTGATTGAAAAGAATTCTCAAGATTTTTGCGAATTTGTTCCACTCGGGTCATATTTTTTGTTTTCGCCTCTTCAAATTACCTGAGGAAAGCCTATGCTATCTGCCTTGAACAGAAAAGGTGAATTTATGGCTGCCTCCGACCCATTTGGTTTTGATATGTCTGTGTCTTCTTCGAAGAAGAAAAATCCGCGCGGGCGGCGCAGCATGTCTGGAGCCTCGGACACCTCGACCCGACTGTGCGAACATGATGGCTGCCAAGAGGCTGGAAAATTCCGCGCGCCAAAAGCCCCCGATGTGTTGGATGATTTTTTCTGGTTCTGCAAAGATCATGTGCGCGAGTATAATTTAAAATGGAATTTCTTTAACGGCACCACAGAGGCCGAAATCAATGCCCAGCGCTCGAAAGACAAAGTCTGGGAAAGAGAAACCAAAGATTTCCGCGACACAGAAGCCCGCGCTTGGGCGCGGCTTGGGATTGAGGATCCGCATCAGGTTTTGGGCGAAAATGCCACCAAGAACCCAGGCAAATCTGGAGGCTCGGCTGGCAGTGGCCGGCGTCTACCGCCAACCGAGCGCCGCGCTTTGGAAATCTTAGAAGGCAAAGACAATTGGAGCAAAGCAGAAGTGCGCGGCGCGTATAAAGCGCTGATCAAAGTCTTACACCCAGATATGAATGGCGGCGATCGCAGCCAAGAAGAACAGCTACAAGAAGTGGTTTGGGCTTGGGATCAATTAAAAGACAGCCGAAACTTCAAATAATCAGGTCTGCACCCTAAAATCTACATATTGTTATGGCTGGCTGCTCTGTGAAACTCACAAAAGTGGGCTAGACTGCGGCAATCACGCTTTTTATCGGCGATAAAAATTATTCAAGCTGGTCAATGCGGCCGTAGTTGGTGTTGCACGCTTTCGGCATTCAATTCACCGAAAAGCTCATTCCCTTCGACGGATTTTCTGAAAGCTCGCAGTTCAAACAAACCGTTGCCAAATATTCGCCAGCGGGTAAGGATCCCTTTCTGCAATGCTCAAACAGCGCCAGCCCGCAAGCTGACCCTTTGATCATATGGGAACCGCTGGCGATCATAGAATATCGTGTAGAGCAAAACCCTCAGTTTAAGATTTGGCCCCGAAACGTCGCCTTGCACGCTCAAGCGCGCAGCCTTTGCGCTGAAATGCAGAGTTGCTTTTTTGCGCTGCGCAGACATTGCCCAACGAATATTGACGCAGATCTTCCCCAGATTGGCCGATTGATCTGGCGGGACAAACTTTTGGTCCGCAAAGACATAGACCGTATCGAGACTGCATGGCGCACTATTCTAACACTTTCTAAAGGTCCATTCTTGGCTGGAGAATTCAGCGCTTTAGATGCGTTTTACGCGCCCATTATCACACGTATTCAGACTTACGAACTGCCTGTTTCAGAAGATACAGCCCCTTATATGCAGCGTATCAGACAGCACCCATCGGTAAAAAAATCCAGTAAAGACGCAATCGAAAACGCAGTTTTTCGCGATTTTGAAGAACTCTATCGGTTCAACTCGAAGGATATACCTGATCCAGCAGAGTTTTTGGTTTAAGAAAGCAAAAAGTCCGGTTTTTTGCGTGACCTCAAGATCGAAATACGCCGCCGCCATAAAAGAGCGGATAGAACTCTATTTTGACTATTTTTGCCCTTCCCCTTGCCCTTAACCGCTTTATGTTGCACCAGAGCAGAGTTTAAAATTGGTAATTAAAGGAAACGCAAGTATGGCTGACGGCGGCAATACAATGGTTGTAAAACCGACTGAGGATATTTCAGTGCGTGAAATGTTCGGGCTTGACACAGATATGGTTGTGAAAGGCTTTGCAGATCGCTCTGAGCGGGTTCCCGAAATTGACACGACCTATAAGTTTGATCCCGATACAACCATGGCTATTCTAGCAGGGTTTTCGCATAATCGCCGGGTGATGATCCAAGGCTATCACGGAACGGGCAAATCAACACATATTGAGCAAGTGGCAGCCCGCCTGAACTGGCCCGCCGTGCGCGTTAATCTGGACAGCCATATCAGCCGTATCGATTTAATCGGAAAAGATGCGATCAAATTGCGCGATGGCGTTCAGGTCACCGAATTCCACGAAGGCATCTTGCCATGGGCGCTGCGCAACCCGGTGGCGATTGTTTTTGACGAATATGATGCCGGGCGCGCCGATGTGATGTTTGTGATCCAGCGCGTGCTCGAACATGATGGCAAACTTACCCTGATGGATCAAAACGAAATTATCACACCGCATCCGCAGTTCCGGCTGTTTGCAACCGCCAATACTGTCGGTCTGGGCGATACCACCGGCCTCTATCATGGCACCCAACAAATAAACCAAGCCCAAATGGACCGTTGGTCGCTTGTCGCTACCTTGAATTATCTGTCCATCGATGCCGAAACCGCAATAATTTTGGCAAAAGCCCCCCATTATAACACGGAAAACGGGCGCAAAACGGTAAAGCAAATGGTAACGGTTGCAGATCTAACCCGTACCGCGTTTATGAATGGCGACCTGTCAACCGTAATGAGCCCGCGCACCGTGATCAATTGGGCGCAAAATGCAGAAATTTTCCGCAATATAGGCTACGCGTTTCGTTTGTCTTTCCTGAACAAATGCGATGAGCTTGAGCGTCAGACCGTGGCAGAATTCTACCAGCGCTGTTTTGACGAAGAACTGCCAGAAAGCGCTGCCAGCGTCAGCTTGGGCTAAAGTTTTAAGCCGCAGCGCGCGCGCATTTTTGATTTTTCCAACCCTACAGGAAAGCGCGCGCTAAAACTCAGGTTGCGGCATTGTAAACAGAGCTTGCATTATTCAAACGTTCAGCGAGACTTGCGTTATGGGACCAAATTCAGATAACCCGGCCGATCCATTTAAAAAAGCTTTGGCTGAAGCCACCAAAGTGATGGCCAATGATGCCGATCTGTCGATCACCTATTCCGTGGATCCGGCTGGCGTATCCGGCGATGTCATGCGCTTGCCCCAAATCAGCCGTAGAATGACCCGTGATGAAGTTTTGGTGGCAAGAGGGACAGCGGATGCTTTGGCCCTGCACCGCAAATATCACGATGATGGAACGCATACAAAATACGCCCCCCAGGGCAATATGGCGCGCGAACTTTATGAGGCGATGGAAGTGGCCCGCTGCGAAGCCGTTGGCGCACAAGATATGCCGGGTACGGCGGGAAATATTGATGCGAAAATTGGCGCGGATGCAGCCCGGCTTGGCTATCTTAATATCACCGACCGCTCTGATGCACCTTTATCGACCGCCGCTGGATACCTGATCCGGCATTTGGCCACGGGGCGCGATATGCCGCCCGCCGCGCAAAACATTATGCAGCTTTGGCAGGGGTTCATCGAAGAGCAAGCCGGTGGCACTTTGGCAGATCTTCAGAGCAAATTGAAAGATCAAAGCGCGTTTGCGAAATTTGCCCGCCAAATCATTTCCGATCTAGGCTATGGTGACCAGCTGGGCGACGATCCTGATGATCTTGAAGATCAGTCTGACGAAGATCAGGATGAAGGTACGGAAGAAGATCAAGATCCCGACAGTACGGGCCAAGATGACAGCAATGAAGATGATACGGAAAGCACGCCTGAACAAAGCCAAGAAGAACAGCAAGATCCTTCAGCAGCACAAGTCAGCAGCGATGAAAGCGCTGAAGATGAGATGTCGGAAGAGACTGAACTGCCCGATGGCGATGCTCCAATGGAGCCCCCTGCTCCGCAACCAATTTCGGATGCTGATCCGAATTACAACGTCTATGAAACCAAATATGATGAAGAGATCAAGGCAGAAGAGCTTGCCGATGCCGTTGAACTAGAGCGTCTGCGGGCCTATTTGGATCAGCAATTAGAGCCATTAAAGGGGGCCGTAAGCCGGCTGGCCAATAAGCTGCAACGCCGCCTGCAAGCCCAGCAAAACCGTTCTTGGCTGTTCGATTTAGAAGAAGGCATTTTGGACGCAGGGCGTTTGGCGCGCATCGTCGCGAACCCCACTACCCCGCTTAGCTTTAAAAGGGAAAAAGACACCGAATTTCGCGATACCGTGGTCACGCTCTTGCTTGACAATTCCGGCTCTATGCGCGGACGGCCCATTTCCATCGCGGCGATTTGTGCGGATGTTTTGGCGCGTACCTTAGAGCGGTGTAATGTCAAAGTGGAAATTCTTGGGTTCACCACCCGTGCGTGGAAAGGCGGGCAAAGCCGGGAAGATTGGCTGAATGAAGGGCGTCCGCAACAGCCTGGGCGGCTGAACGATTTACGCCATATCATCTATAAGGGCGCCGATGCGCCTTGGCGGCGCGTAAGATCCAATTTGGGCTTGATGATGAAAGAGGGTTTGCTGAAAGAAAATATTGATGGTGAAGCGTTGGAATGGGCGCATCGTCGCATGGCTGGGCGCCCCGAGGCCCGCAAAATTCTTATGGTGATATCAGATGGCGCACCGGTTGATGACAGCACTTTATCGGTGAACCAAGCCAATTATCTTGAAAAGCATCTGCGCGACGTGATTGCGATGGTTGAAAAGCGCAAAGCGGTAGAATTACTGGCAATTGGCATTGGCCATGATGTCACCCGCTATTATGAACGCGCCGTCACGATCACGGATATTGAACAGCTTGCGGGCGCCATGACCGAACAATTGGCGGCGTTATTTGACAATGATCCGCGCGCGCGCGCGCGCTCGACAGGTATGAGAAAAGTGAATTGAGCCCGATGAAAACAGCCCATTTCCAAAGCTTTATTGACGACTCTGAACCCGATGCGGGCCCCGCGCGCCTAACCGCGCTTCGCAAGGCCATCTCTGGGGCACAGCTAAACGGCTTTTTGGTCCCGCGCAGCGATGTGCATCAAGGGGAATATGTTGCGAAACGCGATGAACGCTTGGCTTGGTTAACCGGCTTTACAGGTTCGGCCGGGTTTTGCGCCGTTTTACCTGATGTTGCGGGTGTATTCGTAGATGGGCGCTACCGGGTTCAAGTGAAAGTGCAAACAAACGCCATCTTCACACCCGTTGACTGGCCCGAAACGAGCCTGCCCACATGGCTCCAAAAAAACCTGCAAACGGGCACGATCGGTTTTGACCCATGGTTGCACAGTTGGGGCGAGATAAAAGCGCATCGCGCGGCGCTGGGCGAAAACGGCATTCAGCTGCGGCCAAATACCAACCTTATCGATCAAATCTGGACCGATAGACCAGATCCCCCCAACGCGCAGGCCTATGCCTACCCCGATGATTATGCCGGTGAAACCCACAGTGATAAGCGCAAACGCCTTGCCAAAATGCTGCGCGACAACGCGCAAGACACAGCGATCCTAACGCTGCCAGACAGCATCGTTTGGTTGCTAAATATGCGCGGCAGCGATGTCACCCATGTGCCCTTGGTTCATAGCTTTGCATTTTTGCACGCCGATGCTTCAGTGGATCTGTTCATTGCGCCTGGAAAAGCCGAACACCTATCGGGGCATTTTGGCGCCGGGATACGCCTCTTCTCACAAGATCAATTCGACGCGCAACTGTCGCAATTACACGGCAGAGTACGCGTTGATGCCGGGCATATTCCCTATGCCGTTGTCGATATTCTTCAAAAAGCACAGGTTGAAATCGCGTTTGAAGCAGACCCCGTCATCCTTCCAAAAGCCTGCAAAAACATTATAGAATTACAACATGCCCGCGTGTCGCATCAACGCGATGGCGCCGCAATGTGCGAGTTTTTGGCTTGGCTTGATAACGCGCCAATTGGCACCACAACAGAAATTGACGTGGTCATTGCGCTTGAAAGCTTTCGGCGCGCAAATTCAGAGCTTTTGGACATCAGCTTTGACACTATTTCAGCCAGCGGCCCGAACGCTGCCCTGCCCCATTATCGGGTGAATGAAGCGTCAAACCGGCAGCTTCAAGCCGGAGAGGTCATGCTGGTGGATAGCGGTGGCCAATATCTGGATGGTACAACCGATATTACGCGAACCATCGCGATTGGCGCGCAACCGCACGAGGTTTGCGCCGCCTTCACGCGGGTTTTGCAAGGGATGATTGCGATTTCTCGCCTGAAATTTCCTTATGGCATTTCCGGGCGCGATCTGGACGCGTTTGCCCGCGCGCCACTTTGGGCTTCGGGGCAGGATTTCAATCATGGCACGGGCCATGGCGTTGGGCATTTTTTAAACGTGCATGAAGGCCCGCAGCGATTGTCGCGTGCCTCTACAGTGGTGTTGGAACCAGGCATGATCCTATCGAACGAGCCCGGCTTTTACAAAGAAGGTGCGTTTGGAATTCGGATTGAAAACTTGCTCAGCGTTGGCGAGGCAGATCTACCCGAAGCTGCCAATTTAACACGACTTTTGGAATTTGAAACGCTTACCTATGTGCCGATTGATCTTCGCATGGTCATCTCTGATTGGCTGGACCCAACAGAAAAAGCTTGGATAAACGCCTATCACAAAAAATGTTGGGATCTGCATCAGGATCAGCTGAGCAGCAGCGCCGCGCAATGGCTGGGCCAAGCCACAAAATCGCTCTAACATGCGCCGCCAAAGCTCACGTTAAGGCCGCTAAAACGGCGATATCCCCCCCTCAAAGCTTAAGGGGCGCGGCGTGAAATTTGCGCCTCACAACCAAACTTGTCAGATATGGCAAATGGCTGTAACATCTGAGCAGCTCATTTGGGTCATGCAAAGCAGATGGCCCGCAACAAAGCGAGGTCATTACATTGGGTAAAAACATTATTGTTCCGGCAATTATCTTCGTTTTCTTGGTGGGGTTACTGGGCTATTCGATGATCTTTAAGCCCCGCAATGACCGCTTTGATGAAAGCGCCAGACGCGTTTTATCCAAATAAAGATCACGCCTGATTTACGCCCTGCCTTACAGCGCCGAGAGCGGTGCATAAAAAGTTTGCTCTAAGGCACGCATTGGCTGAAAGCAAAGGCAAGTTATGCGCCTTTCTGGGCGCAAACGCTCCGGCCACTTACCCTTCACACCTTGTACAATAAATGCGCGCTACACCGCCTCAACATATCTAAATTCGCGCGTTGCCCCATCGCCCAACGCGGCAAGCGCCTCTTGATAGGCGGGGCTGTTATAGCCGGCTTGCGCCGCTTCAAGGCTTGCCCATTCAACCACCACTGTCCGCGTCATCTGACCGTCTTCTGCCACCGCAACCGGCACGCCGCGCGCCAAAAATACCCCACCGGCGGCTTGCATCGCAGGCCCGGCAAGCTTGGCATAAGCCGCCAATTTCGCGTCATCTGAAATCGCGGTGTAAATAACCACCTGTAAAACCTTTGCCATCTTGAGCATCCTTTTCTAATTGTGCGTTTGACCACAGCTTATCAAATCACGCCCGGCTGAACAGCGCCAATCGTTAGAAAATTACAAAATCCTGGCTACACCGCACAGGTCAACACGCTGTGATATCTGGCGCTTGGCAATAGACAAATCCAAAAACCGCTCTAGGCTTACGCTTGTTGGTCATAGAAAGGATCATTATGCCCCAAATCACCCGTATCATCGCAGGTATGCGCAGGTTTTTTTATCTTTTTCTGGCTCTCGGTGTAAGCGCGCCGCTGTCTGCGGCCGAACTGGGCATAGACATCACGCAGAAAGGCAGTGGAGCAACCGCGCAAAACGGCATGCAAGTCAGCGTGCATTATGAAGGCCGCCTGAGCGATGGCACCGTGTTTGACGCCTCGCGTCCGCGCGGCCAGGCGTTTCGCTTTGTGCTTGGCGCCGGACAAGTCATCCAAGGGTGGGAGCAGGGTATTTTGGGAATGAAGGAAGGCGAGCGCCGAATATTAACCATTCCGCCACAATTGGGATATGGCGCGCGCGGTGCTGGCGCAAAAATTCCGCCAAACGCCACCTTGCGCTTTGAAGTAGAACTGCTGAAAACAGCTTGGCCGCCAAAATTACAGCAAGCCAGCAATCAAGATATGCAAGAGGCTCAGAAAAACGGTACGCTGATCATCGATATTCGCCGCCCCGAGGAATGGGCGAAAACGGGTATTATCGAAGGGGCCGAATTGATCACAGCATTTACAAAATCGGGCCAGCTTCACCCAGAGTTTCAACAGAAATTCATGTCGGTGATCACCGATCGCGATACCCCGATCATGCTCTATTGCCGCACCGGCAACCG
>Ga0102812_10002259_pt1 | contig 13033 bp, 13 predicted proteins | sample ColrivemetaGS713_FD_79334 | JGI IMG/M metagenome (GOLD analysis project Ga0102812, IMG submission 79334) | Estuarine microbial communities from the Columbia River estuary - Flood tide ETM metaG S.713 | ecosystem: Environmental > Aquatic > Marine > Intertidal zone > Estuary | place: USA... | reverse complement strand
GGGTCGGATCGGCCTGTGTCGGGTCTTCGGGCCAGGGATGCTTGGGGTAGCGTCCGCGCATGTCTTTGCGCACGTCAGCATATGAGGTTGCCCAAAATCCGGGCAGGTCGGTCGTCACCTGGACCGGCCGCTGTGCCGGCGACAGCAGCGTGATCTGAACAGGAGTACCGGCAACCACCGGGTGCTGCTTGGCTCCGAAAAGTTCCTGCAGTCGCAGCGCAATGCGGGGCTGCCCGTCCTCATAATCGATCGGTATTTGCCGCCCCAGCGGCGTGGTGAAATGCGCTGGAGCGGCTGTGTCCAATGCCTGCATGCGATCCCAATCCAGACGGGCGCGCAACGGTTGCAATAGATCAAAGTTGCGCCAGTCGGCGGCGCTGCGCACGCCCTCAAGGTGCGGCAGAAGCCAATCCTCAAGAGTGTCCATCAAATGCGCCTGTGAAAAATCTGGAAAGCTGTCATCGGCGACGTGCAAGAGGCGGGCGCGGTTGAGAAACCGGTTTGCTGATGCATTGGGTAGTAAACCCAGTTGGCGTACGCCCTCCAGCATGGCGCGGGCCACGGTGTCGGACGGGGCGTCCGGCCATGGCTGATCCTCCAGCACCAGCGCACCGAACCTTTCCTGCCTGCGCGCCAGAACCCGGTTGTCGCGCCGTGACCAATGACACAGGTCCTGCCAGATGATCTGGTCGGAAAAAATGTCGCGCAGGTCGGCTTCACTCAAACGGATCGCCTGTCGGATGCGGGCTTCTGTCGGGTTGCCGTCAAGATCGGTGGCGACGATCAGCCGTTCCGCGGCCATCGGGTCGTTTTGCGGCATGATGGCCCCTTTGCCACCCGACAGCACATAGCGCGGCGCGTCACCGCTGCGTCGCAGTCCGATCCGATCGGGGTAGGCAAGAGCGGCAAGGGCGCCGGGGCTGTGGGTGCCTTCCGGTTTGGTTCGCAGAGCGAGCCGTTTTGCTTCGTCCCTAATCCGGGCAAGGGTCGCGCGATGCGGTTCCATACCATGGGTTCGAACAAATTTCTGCGGGTTTTTCACGGCCTCGAGCCGTAAGTCCAATGCAACAGGGGCGCCGCGCAACAGGTCGCGTTCCGATAGGATGGCAGCGAGCAGAGGAGCGTCATGGCCACCTCGCACGACCATATGTGCCAGACGCGGATGCAAGGGCAGGCGCGATAATTCCTTGCCGTGCGATGTGATCTGTCCGGCTCGATCCAGTGCACCCAACATCTGCAAAACAGATCGCGCTTCCGTCAGGCGGCCGGGGTGGGGCGGCGAGACAAAGGACAGATCTTCGGCATTGGCGCCCCAGGCGGCCAGTTCCAAGGCAAAAGAGGTCAGATCGCCGACTTCGATTTCAGCCGGCGGATAGGCCGCCAATGCACCGTCCTCGCCGCGTGTCCATAATTTGTAGCACGCGCCTGGTGCCACGCGACCTGCACGACCCATACGTTGGGTGGCTTCGGCACGCGTAACGCGCGTCGTGATCAGACGTGACATGCCGGAAGCGGGGTCGAACATCGCACGGCGCGCTTGTCCGGCATCGACCACGATGCGGATCCCTTCGATGGTCAGCGAAGTCTCTGCAATAGCAGTTGCCAGAACGACCTTGCGGCCTTTTTCCGCCGGACGAATCGCCTGTTGCTGGGCTGAAAACTCCATGGCTCCAAAAAGGGGTGACAAGGTCACATCATCAGGGATTTGGGCGCGCAGAATGGCCTCCACCCGGCGGATTTCGCCTTCACCGGGTAAAAAGACCAGCGCACTGCCCTGAGACTGCGTCAAGGCGTGCAGAATGAGATCCGTCACTGCACCTTCCAGCCTTTGTGTCGTCGCGATCGGCTTTGGCAGCCAGTGCGGCGTGACCTCAAAACTGCGGCCCTCGGAGGTGATGATCGGGGCATTCATGAGAGCGGCTACCGGAGCCGCATCCAAAGTGGCTGACATTGCAATCAACAAAAGATCGTTGCGCAATGCACCTGCCACATCCAGGCATAGTGCAAGACCGATGTCCGCATTCAGCGAGCGTTCGTGAAATTCATCAAAGATGACAGCCCCGACGCCGGGCAGATCGGGTTTGTCCTGCAACATTCGCGTCAGTATGCCCTCGGTCACGACCTCGATCCGCGTCGATGAGCTGATCTTGCTCATGCCACGGATACGATACCCCACTGTTTGTCCAACAGGTTCTCCAAGCGTCAGCGCCATGCGTTCGGCGGCAGCACGTGCCGCCAGCCTGCGTGGCTCCAGCATCAGGATACGACCTTGGGTCACGTTTGCATTGAGAACGGCCAACGGCACGCAGGTGGTCTTGCCAGCGCCTGGAGGCGCCTGCAGCACCGCGCGCTGCGTATCGCGCAGGGCCGCCAACACATCGGGCAGGGCATCATCAATGGGCAGGTCAAACCGCATAGCAGTGTGCTTATCCGGGAAAACCCTGCACGCCAAGCTCTGGACTTTTGCGTGGCTCTGCCGGACAACCGAACCCCAGACAGAAGGACATTAGGCATCATGGATACGGCAGACTTGGCTGAACGTGTGGTGGCGGGGGATCGGCGCGCGCTGGCGCGGGCGATCACTCTGGTAGAAAGCGCGCGGGCCGATCATAGAGCGGAGGCCATAGCGCTTCTCGAGGCCATGCCCAAGGACCGCCAAAGCCTGCGCATCGGGCTGTCTGGAACGCCAGGCGTGGGCAAGAGCACTTTCATCGAAAGTTTTGGCATGATGCTGACGGGCAAGGGTTTGCGGGTAGCTGTATTGGCCGTCGACCCAAGCTCGACGCGATCTGGTGGATCCATTCTGGGTGACAAAACCCGGATGGACCGTTTGAGCCGTGATCCGAATGCATTTATCCGGCCCTCGCCCAGCCAAACCCATCTGGGCGGGGTAGCGCGCCGCACCCGCGAGGCTGTCAGTTTGTGCGAAGGTGCGGGATACGACGTGGTACTGATCGAGACAGTAGGGGTAGGTCAATCTGAAACCGTCGTGGCCGAAATGGCGGATGTTTTCCTGCTTTTGCTGGCCCCTGCGGGTGGTGACGAGTTGCAAGGGGTCAAGCGCGGCATCATGGAGATCGCCGATATCATTCTGGTCAACAAGGCGGATGGCGATCTGAAACCTGCCGCGACCCGCACCTGCGCCGATTATGCAGGCGCGCTGCGGCTGTTGCGCAAACGTGAACAGGATCCCGATGGATATCCGCGTGCGATGATGGTGTCGGCGATCGAAGAACAGGGGCTGGCCACCGCTTGGGAAGCGGTCTGCGATCTGGTGCAGTGGCGTCGCGCAGAGGGGCTGTGGGACAAAACGCGCGCACGTCAGGCGCGCTACTGGTTTGAACAGGAGGTGCGCCGTGCCATGCTCGCGCAGCTTGATACATCCGCGGCGCGAAGCGAACTGGCGCGTTTGGGAGCACAGGTGGCAGCTGGCACCGTGCAGCCGTCCGAGGCTGCCGAAACCTTTCTGGCGAAACTGTCGCAGTCGCCCTCATCAAAGTGACAGTTTCGTCTCGCTGTGGGTTGACCATATCTTTGATTCCCACTAAAGCCAGCAAACGAAATTCCGGGGTGTTGCCCGTTGGCAGCCCCCCTTTTATCGTTTTCCGGACCGCCGGAGACGACTCAAGACAAAAAAGGATGATCCCATGTCGCGCGTTTGCGAATTGACCGGAAAAGGCCCGATGACTGGCAATAACGTCAGCCATGCCAACAACAAGACCCGCCGTCGGTTCCTGCCGAACCTGAATGACGTGTCGCTTCAGTCTGAAGTGCTTGGGCGTACATTCAAGTTCCGGATTTCCGCCGCTGCGCTGCGCACTGTAGACCATCGTGGTGGTCTGGACCGTTTTATGGCAAAGGCCAAAGACACCGAATTGTCGGTCAATGCGCTGAAGGTCAAGAAGGCCATCGCAAAGGCTGCGGCACCGGTCGAAGCTGAAAGCTGATTTCTCATCACAACGTGATGTGCAGCCCTGCCCGAGAGATCGGGCGGGGCTGCGTCGTTTTCGCACGGTGAATCCTGCTGTTCGCATGCTCATATTGATGGTTGTGGCAGGTTTTTACGCTACCGACGCACGTCTTGGGCTCTTCGTCTGATTCCAGATGATCGTCCAGTGAAATTGGGAAACAGGAGACACCCATGTCTTTGACTATTATTCTGCGCGGCGCGCTCGCAGCTGTTATTTTGTCTTTTCCTTCATTCGCATTGGCGGATGGCATAGGCGTTTCGGACGCGTTTATCCGCAGTTCCGGTCCAGCCGCGGTTTCGGGCGCGGCATTCATGGTGCTCGAGAATTCGACGGATCAGGATGATCGGCTGATCGCGGTGTCTTCGGACGTGGCCAAAAAGATCGAGTTACACACCCACCAGCAGCAGGGCGACGGGATCATGAAAATGATCATGATCGAAGGCGGAATTGCCATCCCAGCAGGGCAAACTCATGCATTGGAACGCGGTGGTGATCATGTGATGTTGATGGGGTTGACCCGCCCTCTTGTCCAAGGCGAGAGCGTCGTTTTGACCCTGACGTTTGAAAAGGCGGATCCGCTTACGGTTGAGGTGCCAGTCGACCTGTTGCGCTGAACCGTTAGCGCGACAGAAAAACTGATCGCGCTTGCATGAGCTTTATCCCAGCAAGATTTCATCAACCCAGGCCGGGATGGTTTGTGTTGCGGGGCCTAGCCTATGTTCGGCGAACTGGCGTCCAACAGCAGAGCGTTCGAGGTTGAACTCGATGGTATGAGCTCCGGACCGCCGGGCTTCGGCGACGAACCCTGCCGCAGGGTACACATTTCCCGATGTTCCGATGGACGCAAAGATATCGGCGTCTGACAGAAGGTCGAAAATCTGGTCCATGTGATAAGGCATCTCTCCGAACCAGACGATGTCGGGGCGTGCGGCGGGAGCGGCACAGGAGGGGCATTCGTCGCCCGGCGCCATGACCATAGGCGCCTCCCAGCGGTGATCGCACGCTGCACACAGCGCCCCTGACAACGCCCCATGCATATGGATCAGCGCCTGTGTGCCTGCGCGTTCGTGCAGATCATCGACGTTTTGCGTGACAACGAAAACTTGCCCATCCAGTGCTGCTTCCAGTCGGGCGAGGGCCAGATGGCCCGCATTTGGTGCGGCCGCTGCGGCTTGGGCGCGCCGTGCATTGTAAAAGTCGACCACCAGCTTGGGGTTGGCCGCAAACCCTTCTGGTGTTGCCACGTCTTCGACGCGATGTTCCGCCCAGAGGCCGTTTTCGGCGCGAAAGGTTCCCAACCCGCTTTCGGCGGAAATGCCCGCACCTGTCAGAATAACGATCTTGGTCATGGGATGCTCCGTTCAGTTTTTGGCTGGCTGGTTAGGTATATGTTTCGCGCAAGCCTGCGTCAGGCGTCAATGACAGACAGGTCATGGCCCAGCCATGGCAGCTGGACGAGAACGGGATCAATCATGTGGGTTTGTATCAGGCGGCGCATTGTCTGTGCCACATCCGTGGGTACGTTTTCGGCCCAATCCGCATTCGCAAAGAGTGAAATCTGACGCGCAAACGGACGGTCAGGAAGAGGGTGCGCATCTACCTGATCGTGAAATCGGCCGGCGCGCATGTATCCCAAAGGCGTGGTGATTGCCCAGCCGATGCCGCGCGCGACCATAGCCATCAGTGCAAGATGACTGCCGATCTCGAAGCGTTCCGTCAGATCAATTGCATGGCGGCTGAGGTAACCTTCTATCTGCTGGCTGATCAGTTGCTCTTTTTCGTACCGAAGAAAAGGGAGCTGATCAGGTCCGTTTGCCTCTAACGGAATGGCACCCGTACCGCGGGGCGTCACCATGATAAACGGGTCGCGGGCCAACGGGTGTTCGACCACACCGTCCAGCAGTTGACCCGTGCTTGCGGATATTGCCAGGTGCAGTCGTTTTTCGATCATTGCATCGCGGATTTCATGGCTGGAGGCTGTGATCATCTTGAACCGGCAGCCGGTCAGGCTGTCCGCCAGAATAGTTGCCAATCGGGGTGTCAGATTATCATCGAAGTCATCGATGATCCCGATACTGAGCGCGCTGAGATGGGCAAGATCCATCACGGTCAGCTCGCTTTGCGCAAGTCTCAGCTGCGTCAGGGCTGCTTCTGCACGCAGCAAAAAACTCTCTCCGGCTGATGTCAGGCGCATAGGGCGTTTTGCATGATCAACCAGATCTGTGCCGAGGGCCGCTTCGAGGTTGCGCAGTTGTTGGCTAACGGCCGGTTGACTGAGCCCCGTCAAAACGGCGGTCTGAGCAACACTTCCTGTGTCGGCCAGCGCTTCGAACACTTCAAGGCCGCGCAATGTCACGCCTTTGATCAGCATGTGACCTCCGATCATTGATTTCATTTTTGTGAATGTAGAATTTCCTGACGTCAACAATTATGCGTTTTGAGGTGCGGAGTTTACTGTTTTTTGAATGGTGTGATTGCGCAGTTTGGTGCATGCAGCAAAAAAATGGCCTGACGCTGCAAAAACATGGCTACGCCGAATCCCCCTTGAAAACAGCGCAGAATGCGCGCATTTAGGCGTGTGCCCACAAGGGGTGGGTGGCAACTGAAGGAGAAACCATGGCCAAGGAAGATATTCTCGAATTCCCCGGTGTCGTGAAGGAACTTCTGCCGAACGCGACATTTCGGGTCGAGCTTGAGAATGGCCATGAGATCATCGCGCATACGGCAGGTAAGATGCGCAAGAACCGCATCCGCGTTCTGGCAGGCGACAAGGTGCAGGTCGAAATGACCCCCTATGATCTGACCAAGGGTCGGATCAACTACCGCTTCAAGTAAGCCTTGTTCATTCTGGGGTCCGGCAGTCCGCGCCGCAAGGAATTGCTGGCGCAAATCGGCGTATCGCCGGATGCCATTCGTGCGCCCGATATAGATGAAACCCCCAGGCCTGCCGAATTGCCACGCCCCTATTGTGTGCGTATGGCGAGGGAAAAGGTAGATGGGGTGACGGCCGGGTCGGATGATATCGTGCTGTGTGCAGATACGACCGTGGCGCTCGGGCGCCGGATACTGGGCAAGCCCGAAGACATCAAAGAAGCTGAAGTGTTCCTTCGGGCTCTGTCCGGGCGCAGGCACCGTGTGATCACGGCGGTTGCAGTCCGTCGCGGTGCGCGGGTTTGGGTCAAGGATGTGGTCAGCACCGTGCGGATGAAGCGGTTGTCTGACACCGAAGTAGCGAGCTATCTGGCCAGTGATGACTGGCGCGGCAAGGCTGGGGGCTATGGGATTCAAGGACCTGCTGGAGCGCTAATTCCCTGGATCAGCGGGTCGTTTACCGGCATCGTTGGTTTGCCACTGGCTGAAACCGCGAACCTTTTGCGCGCCGCCGGACATGATTTCGGAGTAAGTTCATGAAGGGACGTACGATCATTCTGGATCATCTGGGCGATCGCGAAGCGGCGGCGCTGATGGTGGACGGACAGCTTGAAGATTTGCTGATCGACGGTGATGCGCCGAGACCCGGAACTGTCTACCGCGCAATAGCTGACCGGCCGGTAAAAGGGCAGGGTGGCATGTTTCTCAAGACACCTGACGGACCTGCCTTTTTGCGTCAGGTCAAGGGTTTGTCGCCTGGGCAAGTGGTTCTTGTGCAGGTGTCGGGCTATGCCGAACCGGGCAAGGCACTTCCGGTCACGCAAAAGGTTTTGTTCAAGAGTCGTTTTGCAATTGTCACGCCGGATGCGCCGGGTCTGAATGTCTCCCGTTCGATCAAGGATGAGGCTGAACGAGACCGCCTGTTGGAGATTGCCCACGACACCTTGGGAGACGCCGGGTTTGGCCTGATCCTGCGCTCAGGCTGTGCAGGCGCGGATAGTGATGACATAGCAGAAGATATTTCTGCGATGGCGGATTTGGCTACGGCTGTCGCTACAGATGATAGCGCCGAAATGGATGTGCTGTCGCTGGGTGACGGCCCGCATGTGTTGGCTTGGCGCGATTGGGTTGCTCCGGCAGAGATTGTCACGGCGGCGGGCGGTTTCGCAACGCATGGTGTTCTGGAAGCTTTGGAAGATGCCGCGGAGGCGGAAATCCAGTTGCCGGGTGCAGGAAGCATGTTCGTCGAGCCGACGCGCGCGCTGGTTGCAGTGGATGTGAACACCGGAAATGACGCATCGCTTGCAGCGGGCATCAAAGCAAATATGTCGGCGGCACGGGCTTTGCCTCGCGCCTTGAGGGTGCGTGGATTGGGCGGGCAGATCGTAATGGATCTGGCACCGATGCCCAAAAAGGATCGCCGGGCGTTTGAAACAGCATTGCGTCAGGCGTTTCGTCTTGATGACGTCGAGACGGCGCTGGTGGGCTGGACACCGCTGGGCCACTATGAACTGCAGCGCAAGAGGGCGCGTCTGCCGTTGCGTGAGGTACTGGCATGAGTTGCCCGATGTGCGCCAAACCGACTGATCCAGAATACCGCCCATTCTGTTGCAAACGCTGTGCAGATCTGGATCTGGCTAAATGGCTGAACGGCAACTACGCCGTGCCGTCCAATGATCCTGAAGACCTCGAACATCTGGATGAGGCGTTGAAAATCGCATCACGCCGCGATGATGATACACCGGACAGGCAGCACTAAACCCGCGCGCTGACAGTCAGGATCTTTTGATCAACGTGTCGCGCTTTGCGCGGATCATGCGCTAGAGATCAAAGGTCGGCAGATGTTCGAACGCGGCGCGCAGTGCGTTGCCCCAGCCGCTGGAAATACTCTGATACACTTCATCTTCCTGTTCGATCCGGCGTTCCAGCCGCGGCTGAAAGGCATCGTTCTCATAAACCAACAGATCAAACGGCAAACCGCACGACAGATTGGCCCGGACGGTCGAATCGAACGAAACGAGCAAAAGCTTCACAGCATCCTCGAAACGCATGTTGGGCTCGTAGGCGCGCACCAGGATCGGTTTTCCGTATTTTGTCTCGCCAATCTGGAAAAACGGTGTTTCTTCGGTAACCTCGATGAAATTCCCTTCAGGATAGACCATGAACATTGTCGGGGGGCTGCCCTTGATCTGCCCGCCTACAATCACCGTCGCCTGAAATGCGGCGTCGCTTTTCTGGCCTGTGGTCGCACTGGCCGCAATTACCTCCTTGAGGCGGGCGCCAACCATCCGAGCAACCTGAAACATCGAAGGTGTACGCAAAATGGCCGGATCGCGGTCTTTGACCGCTTTGTCACGCTCTTCGAGCAAACCCACAAGAGCCTGTGTCGTTGCCAGATTGCCTGCCGTCATCAGTGTGATCTGTCGATCGCCCGGAATGGACCAGCTGAACATCTTTCGGGTCTTGGAAAAATTGTCGACCCCCGCGTTGGTGCGGGTGTCGGACATGAAAACGAGCCCTTGGTTCAATCTCAGGCCAACGCAATATGTCATCGGAGTCTTTCGTTGTGCAAAGAGGCGGCAATGCCCCTGTCTGCATTTACTGCTCAACGTGTAATGACACAACCATCGTTTCGTTTGCGTTGCTCAATCTCAGCCCTGAAATTGGCGCCGCCTGTCGATAGTCCAGCCCCACGGCCAGCCTGACATAGCGCATGTCCGGGCTGATGCCGTTGGACACGTCAAATCCGATCCAGCCCAGCCCATCCACCAGGGCTTCGGCCCAGGCGTGGCTGGCATCCTGTTCAACGCGATCGTTCATCATCAGATAGCCACTAACATAGCGGGCCGGAATACCTGCGGCACGCGCCGCCGATACGAAGATCTGTGCGTGGTCCTGGCAGACACCACCGTGGCCATTCAGGGCTTCTTCGGCAGTCGTTGCCGCATAGGTTTCCCCAATCAGATAGGGGGTGGCTTTCAGGATCGCATGCGACAGATCATGCAATGCGCTCAACCTGTCGGTCGCTTCTCTCACGACGCCTGCCAGCGCTTTGATGCTGTCGCCCGGCGCGGTCAGGGGGGTTTGGCTCAGGTAATACCAAGGCGCGGCAGCCCCTGGCCCGCGCGTCAAAATACCGGCAGTGTCAATTGTTTCAACAGAGCCGTGCGCCGTTATTGCAATGGACGTACTGCCGCCCGTCACGCTGAGCAAGTCAACGTGGTTGCCGTTGTGATCCGTGTAGCTGGTCTCGATCTTGCCGCCTTCGACGTCGAGACCCCAGTTCAGAATGTTTTGCTGCGATGTTTCCAGGGGCCTGAGGCGCACCTGTTGAAGCCCGTAATCAACCGGAGCGTCGTAGGTATAGTGAGTTGTATGGCGGATCGTCAGTTGCACTGAACGTTTCCTCTATCCATTGAAACGGTAATCCCGTTCGATTTGCGCACCTAATGCATTGTTGTCGGTGATGAATTCATTGATGAAATCGTGAAGCCCAAAGTCAAACACACTTGAGATCGACTGGCTGTCAAAGCGCTTGTGCAGACGGTCCGCGATATCATGGCAGGCGTGCCGGGTGCCATATTCATTTTCCAGATAGTGCAAATTTTCGCGGCTCTGTTTGACACAGAACGCAAGAGACCGCGGCAGGCGGCGATCAAAGATCAGAAAATCGGCCACCGCAGTTGCGCTCATGTCGCTTTCGTCCAGCCAGCGGAACGACCGGTGTGCGGACACCGATCTGAGGATCATTTCCCACTGCACATTGTCCAGCGATGAGCCAACAAAGCTCGCGGATGGCAACAGCGTGTAATATTTGACGTTGATGATCCGGGCTGTATTGTCTGCTCGCTCCAGAAACGTGCCCAGTCTTGCAAAATCGTAAATGTCGTTGCGCAACATGGTGCCATAGAGTGCGCCGCGCACCAGTGCGCTTTTTTGGCGGATGATGGCCAATGTGGTCGGCAATTCCACTTGCGTGATAGGCGCGCTGAGCATTTCGCGCAGCGTCATCCAATTATCGTTGACGGCCTCCCACACTTCCGTGGTCAGGGCCGTGCGCACCATTCGGGCGTTGTCCCGCGCCGCTTTGGTTACGGACAAAACGCTGGATGGATTGTCCATATCACAGAGCAGAAAGTGCATGACCTGCGTGTCATTATAATCGTCGTATTTGGATGCATAGATGTCGCCCGTGCCCGAGGTCGTCACAACGCTTTCCCATTCCGAAGTACCGCCTTCGGTTGAACGGGTCAGCGCCATGCGGAACCCGGCCTCCAGAAGGCGCGCGGTATTCTCGCTGCGTTCCAGAAAGCGGAACATCCAATAGAGGCCACCTGCGGTTTTGCCCAGCATATCAGTCCTCCAGCACCCAGGTGTCTTTGGTGCCGCCGCCTTGCGAAGAGTTCACCACCAGAGAACCCTCGCTTAGCGCGACACGGGTCAGACCGCCCGGTGTGATATTGATTGCACGTGGCGATACCTGGACGAACGGCCGCAAATCGACGTGTCGCGGCGCCAGACCCTGATCCACGAAAATGGGAACGGTCGACAGCGACAAAGTGGGCTGTGCGATGTAATTGCCGGGGTGCGCCAACAGTTTTTCGCGGAAGGCCTCGATTTCTTTTTTGCTTGCTGCTGGTCCTACAAGCATGCCGTATCCGCCGGAGCCGTGCACTTCCTTGACGACCAGCTTGTCAAGGTTGTCGAGGACGTACTTCAGAGCATCCGGTTCCGCGCAGCGATGCGTCTCGACGTTTTTGAGAATGGCCTTTTCGCCAGTATAGAATTCGACGATATCGGGCATGTAGGAATAGATGGCCTTGTCGTCCGCGATTCCTGTGCCAGGTGCGTTGGCAAGGGTAATGCCCCCCGCGCGATAGACGTCCATGATCCCGGGTACACCCAGAAGACTGTCCGGGTTGAATGTCATGGGATCCAGAAAGTCGTCGTCAATGCGGCGGTAGAGGACGTCAATCACCTTGTAGCCGCGGGTCGTGCGCATTGCCACGCGCCCGTCCACAACCCGAAGATCGTGGCCCTCTACCAGTTCAGCGCCCATCTGATCGGCCAGAAAAGAGTGTTCGAAGTAAGCCGAGTTGTGAATACCAGGCGTCAGCACAGCGACAGTAGGTTTCCCGTTGCAGATCGCAGGTGCGCAGGCCGCCAACGATGCCCTCAACGTTTTGGGATAGTCACTTACAGACTGCACTTTGATCTTGGAAAAAAGCTCCGGAAACATTTGAAGCATCGTTTCGCGATTTTCCAACATGTAGGATACGCCGGAAGGCGTCCTGGCGTTGTCCTCCAGAACGTAGAAATCATCCTCTCCTGTGCGAACAATGTCCGTGCCGACAATATGTGTGTAAACGCTGCCGGGCGGTGTAAACCCCATCATTTGCGGAACAAACGCCTCGTTTTTGGCGATCAGTTCCTGTGGTATCCGGCCAGCACGCAAAATTTCCTGTCGGTTATAGATGTCCCACAAAAATGCATTGATTGCGCGGACACGTTGCTCGATCCCCTTTGACAGGCGGCTCCATTCCCGGTGCGAGACGATCCGAGGCACGAGGTCGAAAGGGATCAGCCGTTCCTGCGCTTCGGCCGCGCCATAGACGTTAAAAGTAATGCCGGTGCGGCGAAAAAAAGCCTCTGCCTCGTCGGACTTTGTCTGAAGCCGTGCCGGGTTCTGTTGATTGAACCAGGCTGAATACTCCGCATACGGCTCTCTCACTGACCCGTCGCTCAGGCGCATTTCATCAAAAGGGACTTTATTTCTTGTCATAGATCCAGAATAGAGGCCTGCGCGGGAAGTACAACACGATCAGAGTAGCGACGGCTTCTCACAAATAAAGTTTGAAAAAAATTGCTCAAGTTTCGAGCACCTCTGTGTTCTTGAAATTGCCAAATGCAATTGGGTCGGCAAAGGACATTTGACGCGGTCATATACTTCGTCATTCGGATCGGATCATGGGTGTGGGAAGATCGGAAGCCTGCCTGAGCGCAAGCGCTTTGCACATCTGTCAAAAAGGCACTGGACAGCCCTGCTTCAACCTCCTAGAACCCGCTCACCCAGCCACGCGTGTGGCTCCCGTGCCCGGGTAGCTCAGGGGTAGAGCAGTGGATTGAAAATCCTCGTGTCGGTGGTTCAATTCCGCCCCCGGGCACCAATAAAATAAGATACTTATGTTGAG
>Ga0102812_10002250_pt1 | contig 13056 bp, 10 predicted proteins | sample ColrivemetaGS713_FD_79334 | JGI IMG/M metagenome (GOLD analysis project Ga0102812, IMG submission 79334) | Estuarine microbial communities from the Columbia River estuary - Flood tide ETM metaG S.713 | ecosystem: Environmental > Aquatic > Marine > Intertidal zone > Estuary | place: USA... | reverse complement strand
TTTGAAGTCTGCGAGCTCATCAGGGCTGCTTTTGGGATGCGCGAAAGAGCCGAGAGTAGCTTGAGACAGTCCGCTTGTCCCGCAGCAAATGCCTGCGGGACTGCCGGTCACAGTCGGGAAAGGGTCAGCGGGGGCGCCCGCAGGATTACTTTTGTTCGCTCTGCGGTGTAACGCGCAGGACTTCCTCGATGGTGGTATGGCCGCTGGCGACTTTCTGCGCACCGGACAGGCGCAGGCTGCGCATGCCCTCCTTGAAGGCCTGCCGGCGCAGGGCGATCAGGTCGGTGTCGGCGGTGATCAGCGGCTTGATGGCATCGTTGAGCAGCATGATCTCGTAAACCCCGGCACGACCACGGTAGCCGGTATCGCGGCACTCGGTGCAGCCCACAGCACGATGGGCCTGAGTCGGTAGTGGTGCGCTCCAGGGGCGAGTGAGGGCTTGCCAGTCGCCCTCATCAATTTCCACCGGGGCCTTGCAGTGGGGGCACAGGGTGCGGACCAGACGCTGGGCCATAACGCCGAGCAAGGTGGCTTTGAGCAGGTAATAAGGCACGCCTAGTTCAAGCAGGCGGGTGATGGCGCTGGGGGCGTCGTTGGTATGCAGCGTGGAGAGCACCAGATGTCCGGTGAGTGCAGCCTGAATAGCCATCTCGGCAGTTTCCAGATCGCGGATCTCGCCGACCATGATGATGTCAGGGTCCTGCCGCATCAGGGCGCGCACGCCACTGGCGAAAGTCAGGTCGATATTGTGCTGTACCTGCATCTGGTTGAAGGTGCCTTCGATCATCTCGATCGGGTCTTCGATAGTGCAGACATTGACCTCGGAAGTCGCCAGCAGTTTGAGGGTGGTATACAGCGTGGTGGTTTTGCCCGAGCCGGTGGGGCCGGTGACCAGGATGATGCCGTTCGGTTGCATTGTCATGCTTTCCCAGCGGCGCAGATCGTCAGCGGAAAAGCCCAGCTGATCGGGGTTCTTCAGCAACACTTCCGGGTCGAAGATACGCATGACCATCTTCTCGCCAAAGGCGGTGGGAAGGGTTGCCAGTCGCAACTCCACTTCGCCGCCGTCCGGGGTCTTGGTTTTGACCCGGCCATCCTGGGGTTTACGTTTCTCCGCCACATTCATCCGCCCCAGACTCTTCAGGCGGCTGACTATGGCCATGGTTACCTGTGGCGGGAACTGGTAGACGTTGTGCAGTACGCCGTCGATACGAAAGCGCACGGTGCCCTGTTCGCGGCGCGGCTCGATATGGATATCACTGGCGCGCTGCTGGTAGGCGTACTGGAAAATCCAGTCAACGATATTGATGATGTGCGTATCGTCTGCATCCGGCTCCTTGTCATTCGAGCCGATCTTGAGCATCTGCTCGAAGCTGCTAAGACCTGCGGTTCGCGGTTCACCGGCATTGGCACCGCTGACCGAGCGCGCCAGGCGATAAAATTCATTGGTGAAGCGTTGCAGATCAACCGGGCTGACCAGCACCCGCTTGATCGGGCGTTTGAGCACGTGCAGCAGATTACTTTCCCAGCTGCTGACAAAGGGCTGGGCGGTGGCTATGGTGACTGATGTGCTGTCGATCGCCACCGCAAGAATCTTGTGGCGCTGGGCGAAGGCATGCGACATCAGCGGCGTGACGGCTGCCACATCGATTTTCAGTGGGTCGATGCGCAGGTAGGGCTGGTCGGCATAATCCGCCAGCCATTGGGTCAGGGTTTCCAGATCGAACTTGCGGCCACCGCGGGTGAGGTCTTCAAGCTTCTGGGCAGCCAGAAACTCCAGAGGGTGCTGCTGGTTATTTACTGCACTGCGGCGAATCGCCAGCACATGCTCGGCGGTTTCCTGGGTGATCCGTGACTGGCTGACCAGTTCCAGCAATATTTCGCCGAGATCGAGCTGATGATCCTGGGTGAACGAAACTTTGGCGGACATGAAACTCCCTCGGTCGTTATGGCTTGAGCAGCTCCGGGGCGGAGAAGGCTACAAGGTATACCAACCCGCAGGGGCTAACTACCCAGCTGCTTCCAGGCGCGCAGTGTTGTCACAGTATGGGCTTGCAGGGTGCGTGCGGCCAGCTGCTCGGCATCGATCGGTTGGCGGGCCAATGTTTCCAGTTTCAGCAGTTCACCGTACAGCCGGTCAATTTCTGGCAGCTCGAGTAATTGGCGAGCGTGGCGCAGCCAGACCAGCAGGCGCTCGATGCGCGGTAGTTGCTCGGCCAGGTCTTCGGGTTGCTGCTGATAGCGCTTGAGTTGCAGGGCCGCAGCTTCGTCGGCGAGCAGGCGCGGCAACCATTTGCCGACCACAGCCTGACCCTGGCGGTTGCCACGTTCATTGCGGCTGGATTGCCAGCCGCGCTGTAATAGCCAAAGCGAAGCCTGCAGGGAGAACAGCCCCCAGCGTGTCTGACCCAATTCGGCGGCAAAGCGTTCAGGCGCTTGCTGGCGCATGGCATCGTCATGCTGGCCGGATAGCACAAACGGGCGCCAGTCATCGAGCAGTGCATCCAGTGCTTCGCGCAAAGCATGACTGCTGGCGCGCGGGGCGGCCTGGCCGAGGCTGGCCAGCAATGCGCGCAGATCGGTGAGTTGTTGCAGCCACTGTTCCAGCAGCTTCCAGTGCCCGTTGAAGCGATATTGTTCGGCCAGGCGCTGGCTGCTGCCCAGCAGATGCAAGGCCACAGCGGCAAATACATCATCCAGAGGCTGCTCTGCCTGCAAGGTTGGCGCGGGCAGAGAAAGGCTGTAACTGGCCGCATCAAACAGGCGATAACCGCGCTCGGCCTTGCTGATGTCGCAGGGCATTAAAGGCAGGTCGGCAGCCAGTTGGATGGCTAGCTCAAGCAGGCTCGCTGGTTCGCCGGCACGTAGCTCCAGCTCCAGTTCGCAGATTTCTTCCTGCTGGTCACCGGTGCATACCTGGCCCAGATCGAGTGCTGCTTCGATGGCCACCTTGCCTTTGCCGCGACCCCAGCCGATATCAGCCTTTTCGCGATTGAAGTCGGTGCTGAAAATCGGCTGCAGGGTGCTTTTATCAAGACTGGCAAGACTCGCTGGCCAGCAGCTGTCATCCAGTTTGCTCAAGTCCAGTTCGGTACTGTCCAAGTGCCAGTCCCATTCGTTGCGCTCGGACAACCCGGCCACACTCTGGCCGCGGCTTTTCAGCGTCTGGATCACAAACTCACCGTCACGGCGCAGGCGCAAGGCGACTTTCGCATCAGCCAGTTCATGGCTTGGTGTGTCAAAGTACTGGTTTAACAGTTCGTGCCTGTTCCAGCCTGACTTGCTGCGCTTTTTCAGCAGCGGATGCTCGCGAAGTGCTTCTAGGGTTGCCCGGCTGGCGCGCAGTTTGATTTCGGTTTCGGTAGGCATTGCGCATCGCTCGCTGTAGGAGTTTGTTACGAAAAAAAGAATCGAGGCTTATACTTAACTAATAACTCACTCGGGGAAGCCTATGCCAACCAATCCGTTTATCAGTCTGTTCGGTCGCTCACCAATCAAGCCAATGCAACAACATATGGCTAAAGCCCATGAGTGTGCAGCCTGCCTGGTGCCCTTGTTTACTGCAATTGTGGCGGGCGACTGGCCCATGGTTGGGCAAATTCAGCAGCAAATGACCCGTCTGGAAATGGAGGCGGATGTACTGAAGAAGGGTGTCCGGAAAAACCTGCCGAAAAGCCTGTTCCTTCCGGTACCGCGCTCTGACTTGCTCGAACTGCTCAGTGTACAGGACAAAGTGGCCAATCGAGCCCACGACATCGCCGGGTTGATGCTGGGGCGCGAAATGGGTATTCCCGAGTCGGTCAGTGCGCTGATGGTGACCTATGTGCAGCGCACTGTGGATGCCAGTGCCCAGGCACTGAAAGCCATGAATGAGCTGGATGAGTTGCTTGAGTCAGGTTTTACTGGCCGTGAGGCGACTCTGGTGGAAGCCATGATTGCCGAGCTGGATAACATCGAGCATGAAACCGATCATCTGCAGATCGATGTACGCCGGGCGCTGTTCAAGGTGGAGAAAGAGTTGCCACCGATTGATGTGATGTTTCTTTACCAGATCATCAACTGGATCGGTGAAGTGGCAGATCGCGCGCAACGCGTAGGTTATCGGCTGGAACAATTGCTGGCGCGTTAAGCGGCAGTCTCCTTTGTGGCTTTCAAGGTAATTTCTATATGTCGATGATTTCTGACTACGGCACTTTGCTGCTCCTGCTCGCCTGCGCCTTTGCCTTCTTCATGGCCTGGGGTGTGGGAGCCAATGATGTGGCCAATGCCATGGGTACATCGGTGGGTTCGCGCGCGCTGACCATCAAACAGGCAATTTTTGTTGCCATGATCTTCGAATTTGCCGGCGCCTATCTGGCCGGCGGTCAGGTTACCGAGACCATCAAGAGCGGCATTGTCGATGCTGAACTGATCACTCCGGACCTGATGGTGTTGGGCATGATGTCGGCGCTTTTGGCTGCAGGCACCTGGCTGCTGATTGCCTCGCGCCGTGGTTGGCCGGTATCGACCACGCACTCGATCGTCGGTGCGGTGATCGGTTTTGCCGCAGTCGGCATCTCGATGGATGCGGTGCACTGGGAAAAAGTCGGGCCGATTGTGGCCAGCTGGGTGGTATCTCCGCTGCTCGCCGGCCTGGTTGCATTCGGCCTGTTCGTCAGTGTGCAGAAACTGATCATCAATACCGACAAGCCGTTCAATAATGCCAAGCGCTTTGTGCCGCTGTACATGTTCCTTACCGGGTTCATGGTGGCGATCATGACCCTGACCAAGGGCCTCAAGCATATTGGTCTGCACTTGAGCGGTGGCGAGAGCCTGTTGCTGGCAGCAGGCATCGGTTTCGCGGTGATGCTGATCGGTATTGCGCTGATCAGTCGTATTCGCGTGGATGTGGAAGCCGATAAGGACTTCCACTATGCCAGCGTTGAAAAGGTGTTCGCCGTACTGATGGTATTCACCGCCTGCTCGATGGCCTTTGCCCACGGCTCCAATGACGTGGCCAATGCGATTGGCCCGTTGGCTGCGATTGTCGGCGTGATCGAGTCCGGTGGTGCTGCAGTGATTGCCACGAAAAGTGTGGTGCCAGGCTGGGTGCTGTTGCTCGGCGCCGTCGGTATCGTGATAGGCCTGGCCACCTACGGTTACAAGGTGATTGCCACCATCGGCAAGCAAATCACCGAACTGACGCCAAGCCGCGGCTTTGCCGCAGAGCTGGCGGCCGCTACCACCGTGGTGAGTGCTTCTGCGATCGGCCTGCCGGTATCGACTACGCATACCCTGGTGGGTGCGGTGCTTGGCGTAGGTATTGCGCGGGGAATCGGTGCGCTCAACCTTGGCGTGATCGGATCTATCTTCATGTCCTGGCTGATCACGCTACCGATCGGTGCTGGGCTGTCGATCCTGTTCTTCCTGATTCTGCGCGGTATCTTTCTGTAAGTCTGCCCGGGCGGTCAAAGGGCCGCCCGGGCAATCAATGGTTCCCTCTCTGTAATAGTCGGCCCTATGATGAGGGCCGCGATACGGAGATTAATGATGCCACTTCCTACCCTGCAAGACCGCTTTGCACAGCTGCTGGCTGTGCCATCAGTGAGTTGCACTCAGCCTGCACTGGATCTGTCCAATCGCCCGGTAATCGACCTGCTCGCCGGTTGGCTTGATGAGCTTGGATTCAGCTGCGAACTGCAGGAAGTAACCCCCGGCAAGTTCAATCTGTTGGCTATTCGCGGCAGCGGGCCTGGCGGATTGGTGCTGGCGGGGCACAGCGATACCGTCCCGTTTGATGAGGCTTTGTGGAGCTCCAATCCGCTGCTGTTGAGCGAGCGAGATGGTCGCTGGTATGGTTTGGGCAGTTGCGACATGAAGGGCTTTTTTGCACTGGTGATAGAGGCTCTGCAAGGATTGCTGGAGCACGATTTCCGCCAGCCTTTGATGATTCTGGCGACCTGCGACGAAGAAAGCTCGATGTCCGGCGCCCGCGCCTTGGCGGCGGCAGGAAAGCCCTTGGGCCGCGCAGCGGTGATCGGTGAGCCAACCGGGTTGCGGCCGGTTCGCCTGCATAAAGGCATCATGATGGAGCGCATCGATATCCTCGGGCAAAGTGGTCACTCATCCGACCCGTCCCTTGGTCACAGCGCCCTCGAAGCGATGCATGCGAGCATTGGCGAACTGATCAGCCTGCGCCGGCAATGGCAGGCGGAGTTCAGTAACCCGCAATTCAGCGTGCCACAACCGACGCTAAATTTCGGTTGTATACATGGTGGCGACAACCCCAACCGGATCTGTGGCCAATGCTCGCTGGAGTTTGACTTACGGCCATTGCCAGGTATGGATCCGCAGCAGCTGCGTGCAGCTATCCGGCAAAAACTGCAGCCGCTGGCCGAACGACATCAGGTGATAATTGAATACGAGCCGCTGTTCCCCAGCGTGCCACCTTTCGAGCAGGTCGCTGACTGCGAGCTGGTGCGTATTGCCGAACGGTTAACCGGACATACAGCAGAAGCAGTGGCCTTCGCTACGGAAGCACCGTATCTTCAGCAACTTGGCTGCGAGACGCTGGTGCTGGGGCCGGGAGATATTGCCTGTGCCCATCAGCCGGACGAATACCTGGATCTGGCGAGCATCAAGCCGACCGTGCATGTACTGCGAGAACTGATTAACCATTACTGCCTTTGAACACTGGAGCCTGAACGCAATGTTGCTGCGACGATAAAACAAACCGTGCCCTCTGCCTTGGTGGTGGAGGGTTGAGAAGGGGTGCCGGGCCGGCCTTCTTCTGCCGGCTCCCCTACCGCAACAGGCAGGGGGATCAAGGTTTTTTGGACGGGTTCTCCATGCACGATTACGTCAACTGGCTACGCCACGCTACGCCCTACATCAACGCCCACCGTGATTGCACCTTCGTGGTGATGCTGCCCGGCGACGGTGTTGAACACCCGAATTTTGCCAACATCGTTCACGATCTGGTGCTGTTGCACAGCCTTGGCGTGCGCCTGGTACTGGTCTATGGTTCGCGGCCGCAGATCGAGGCGCGGCTGGCCGAGCGCGGCCTGACGGCACACTTTCACAACAACCTGCGGATTACCGACAGCCAGACCCTTGACTGTGTGATCGATGCTGTCGGTCATCTGCGGATTGCCCTGGAGGCGCGGCTGTCGATGGATATGGCCGCCTCGCCGATGCAGGGTTCGAGGTTGCGCGTGAGCGGCGGCAACTTTGTCACCGCACGGCCGATTGGCGTGCTGGATGGCGTCGACTATCACCACACTGGCGAGGTGAGGCGGATTGACCGGCGCGGCATTGGCCGCTTGCTGGATGAGCGCAGCATCGTGTTGTTGTCGTCGCTGGGTTATTCGCCCACCGGCGAGATATTCAATCTGTCTTGCGAGGACGTCGCTACCCGGGCCGCCATTGAGCTGAAAGCCGACAAGCTGGTGCTGTTTGGTAGCGATACTGGGCTGCTCGATGAGCAGGGTAATCTGGTGCGTGAACTGCGCCCGCAGCAGGTGTTGGCGCATATAGCGCGTCTGGGCAAGGACAGCTATCAGACCGAACTGCTGGAGGCGGCGGCAGTAGCTTGCCGCGCTGGCATCAAACGCAGCCATATCGTCAGTTATGCCACCGACGGCTCGCTGCTGACCGAGCTGTTCACCCGTGACGGTAGCGGCACGCTGGTCGATCAGGAGCAGTTTGAGTCCCTGCGCGAGGCGACTATTGAAGACGTTGGTGGCCTGATCGATCTGATCAGTCCGCTGGAGGAGCAGGGTGTGCTGGTGCGTCGCTCACGCGAGGTGCTGGAACGTGAGATTGGTCAGTTCAGCATCGTCGAGCGTGACGGTCTGATCGTAGCCTGTGCCGCGCTGTATCCGTTTGCCGACACAGAGGCCGGTGAACTGGCATGTCTGGCGGTTAATCCGGATTATCGCCATGGCCGGCGCGGGGATGAGCTGCTCGAGCATATCGAGCAGCGGGCGCGGGCATTGGGGCTGAAGGCCTTGTTTGTGTTGACTACGCGCACTGCACACTGGTTTCGTGAGCGTGGCTTTGAGCCCAGCAGTGTTGAACGCCTTCCGGCGACACGTGCTTCGCTGTACAACTATCAGCGTAATTCGAAGGTGTTTGAAAAGACCTTGTAAGCAGCTGGCCGAAGCGGTCTGCTGCCGGTTTTTTAACCGCTTGTCTCAGGCGCTTTTTGAATGGGGCTGTAGTTGGGCCTGCTCCTGGCCATCCCACCAGCCAGCTTCCCAGGCGGCTGTCAGTACTTCAGCGGCGTTCAGAGGATGATCGGTAAGACCAGCCATATAGCCTTTCTGATAAGCCTTGTTCAGGCTTTCCAGGCTCCACTGCGATTCTTCTTTGGCGAGTTGACAGGTAGCGACCATGGCTCTGCTCGACAGATTGCAATACCCGCAGAGTAACTGCGCCTGACTGCCAACGGCTTGTCAGGCGGCAACTGTGTGACGCGCTAGACGTTTTTCAGCTGCTGTCCTGCTAACCGGTGATGCTGGCCTGATAGGCGGCAACGAATTCATCGAAGGGCATCGAATCATTGTCTTCGATTTCAGCCTGCGCGCTAAGCGACTGTCTGGCCTGCTCCTCGAAACTTTGTTGCTCCTCGCTGCTCAGCGGCTGGCTGCGGAAGTACTCTGCATGTTGCAGGCTTTGGCGCAGTGCAAAGCGGGTAAAGCTTTCCTGATTCTGCTTGAGGCTGGTCAGTACTTGGGCCGATGGTGTCAGTTCGGTGTTGGCGACCTTGTTGCGCTGCGTCTGCAAGGACTGGCCATGTGGCGCTTGCGGCAGTCCCTGGTCTAGCAAGTCGGCAACGGCGGCAATACGCTCGAGCAACTGGCTGGCCCACTCCTGTAGTGGCACGCTTTGACTGCCACGTTGCAGGTGCAATGCCGGACGGCGACCTTCGGTGACGACTTTCTGAAAATTGCTGGTGCTGTCCCGGCATTCGGTGCCGCTCAGCCCCGGGCTTTCCTCGAATGCGCAGAACAGCAGGAAGGCATCCATGAAGCGAGCTTCCTCCAGATCAATCCCCAGCGGCTTGAACGGGTTTATATCCAGACAGCGCACTTCCACATATTGCACGCCACGGGCCAGTAGCGCCTGGATCGGCCGCTCGCCGCTATTTACTACACGCTTGGGGCGAATGCTCGAGTAGTACTCATTCTCGATTTGCAGAATGCTGGTATTGAGCTGCTGCCATTCGCCGTCGCTGTGCGTGCCGGCAGCCACGTAAGGTGGGTAAGGGGTAGCCACGGCCTGCCGCAGGCTGCGGGTATAGCTGGCCAGATCGTTGTAGCAGGGGGTCAGGCCGGCCTGGGCATTGCTCTGGTAGCCTAGATCGCTCATGCGCAGGCTGGTGGCCCAGGGCAGGTAAAGCGTGTCGGCATCCAGCTGTTGCAGGTCGTGCGGACGGCCACGCAGAAAACCGGCGTCGAGCGCCGGTGACGAGCCAAACAGGTACATCAGCAACCAGCTGTAGCGGCGGAAATTGCGAATCAGCGCGATATAGCTGGCGGACTGATAATCACAAGCGTTGCTGTGATCACCTTCAGCGGCTTGCAGCACGGGCCACAGAGCTTCGGGTAGCGAGAAGTTGTAGTGGATGCCGGCAATGCACTGCATGGTGCGTCCGTAACGCAGGGCTAGACCCTTGCGATAAACATACTTCAGCTTGCCGATATTCGAATCGCCGTAGCGCGCAATCGGGATCTCATCTTCTTCCGGCAACGGCCCTGGCATTGACGGGCTCCACAGATACTCATCACCGAGTTTGCTGTAGGTGTAGCGATGGATGCGCTCCAGGTCGGCAAGGGTCTCTGCCGGATCGACTTCAGCCGGCGTGATGAACTCCAGCAGTGCTTCGGAGTAGTCGGTGGTGATCTGTGCATTGGTCAGTGCCGACCCCAGTGCCGCAGGATGTGGGGTCAAGGCCAGCTGGGCGTGGCTGTCGACACGCAGGCATTCACGCTCAATGCCATGCAGACACTGGCGCAGCAGGGACAGGTTGTCGGGTGCGCCAAGTAGCTTCAGGCGGCGGTTGAAAAGATCGCTCACGGTGAGCTCCTTGACCGTTGGCCGAACAATATGGGGGCTGTGCACGTAGTCTACAAGCCTGCGGCTCTTGTAAAATCATTGGCATCCGGTGGTCTGGCGGATATGTGCAGCAACTGGCAGCCAGGGTTTCAGGCATACGCAGAGGCTTTTCAGCGTGATGTGGCTATTGTTGCAACAGTCTTTTCCATTGTCTTACCAGGAACCCTCTTGATGGCCAGGTTACAGCTACCGCGCTTTTTCACTGATAGCTCCCTGGCGGCGATTGTTGCCGGCTTCATTGCCATGCTCACCGGTCATGCAAGCGGTCTGGTGCTGATTTTTCAGGCCGGGCAGGCGGCGGGGCTGGACAGTGGGCAAATCACCTCGTGGATCTGGGCACTGTCGCTGGGCATGGCGGTTTGTACCATTGGTCTGTCGTTGCGTTATCGCGCACCGGTTGTGGTGGCTTTTTCAACGCCGGGAGCGGCCCTGCTGATCAGCAGTCTTCCAGGGGTGCCGTATGGCGAAGCGATTGGTGCCTATCTGGTCTGCGCCTTGTTGCTAATCCTGGTAGGCGTGACTGGCAGCTTTGAGCGCTTGATGCGTCGGCTGCCGGCCTCGCTGGCCTCGGCCCTGTTGGCGGGCATTCTGTTTCGCATCGCCAGCGAAATCTTTCCGGCGCTGCAGGCGCATAGCGGTCTGGTGTTGGCGATGCTGCTGGCTTACCTGTTGCTCAAGCGCTGGCAGCCGCGTTATGCGGTGCTGGCGGCGTTACTGACAGGCAGTGCTGTGGCCTATGCGATGGGCTTGCTGGACCTCTCCAGTGTGCCGTTGGAACTGGCGAGGCCGCAGTGGTCCACGCCGGTATTTTCCCTTGGCGCCATCATCAGCATCGGGCTGCCGCTGTTTGTGGTGGCCATGGCCTCGCAGAATATTCCCGGTCTGGCAGTGCTGCGCGCCGACGGCTATCAGGTACCCGCATCCCCTCTGCTCAGTGTCACCGGCATTGCTTCATTTTTGTTAGCCCCGCTGGGTGCCCACGGGGTCAATCTGGCGGCTATCACTGCGGCGATTTGTACCGGAGCCCATGCCCACGAAGACCCGGGCAAACGCTATACAGCAGCGATCTGGTGCGGGGTTTTCTATGCCCTGGCCGGTTTGTTCGGCGCCAGTCTGGTGGCGCTGTTTGCGGCATTGCCAACGGCCTTGCTGATGTCAGTGGCAGCGATTGCCCTGCTCGGTTCGATAGGCAATGGCCTTGGTGTGGCGCTTTATGAACTGCGTGAGCGCGAAGCGGCACTGCTGACCTTTATGGTCAGTGCTTCGGGTATCAGCTTCTTCGGTATTGGTTCGGCCTTCTGGGGGCTGGTGGCGGGGGTGTTGACCTTGCTGATCGTCAATGCCGGGCGCGATTAGTCTGCTGTGCGAGTGCTGTTGATGATGGCGAAGGTGCCTTGCGCCTTGGCCACCAGCAGTTCGTCTTGCAGCACGTCGGCTTCCAGCACCAGGGTGCGGCGTCCGGCGTGAATCACCTTGGCCCGGCAGATCACGTCTCCCTGGGCTACCGCGCGCAGGTAGTTGATCTTGCACTCCAGAGTGACGCTGTGCTGATCGAAACCGTGGCTGTCCGAGCAGGCCAGCCCCATGGCGATATCCACCAGCGTGAACATCGCCCCACCGTGCAACTTGCCGCCACGATTACCCAATTCAGGACGCATGCGTAACAGCACCTCGGACTGACCATTGGCCAGGCTAAGCAACTCGGCGCCGAGCAGATTATTGAAGGCACTGCTCTGGTAGCTTTCCGGCATTTCCATTGGCTGCTCCTCAGTTCTTTTTCAGCTGCTTGGCATTGGCGAACAGCGCGGCCATGCCGGCATTAGCCGGTGCCGGCTTTTCCTGGCTGGAGTGGCGTTCGGTGCGCGGGGTGTTGTCACGTTTGCCAGCGCCGCGCGGGCCTTCAACCTTCTCGCCGGGGTTGTCGGACAGGCGCATGGACAAGGCGATGCGGTTACGCGGGATGTCCACCTCCATCACCTTGACCTTGACCACGTCGCCGGCTTTGACCACCTCGTAAGGGTCCTTGACGAATTTCTCCGCCAGCGCGCTGATATGCACCAGACCGTCCTGATGCACACCGATATCGACGAAGGCGCCGAAGTTGGTGACGTTGGTCACCACGCCTTCAAGCAGCATGCCGGGCTTGAGGTCTTTCAGTGACTCGACGCCTTCCTGGAATTCGGCGGTCTTGAACTCCGGGCGTGGGTCGCGGCCGGGCTTGTCGAGTTCCTTGAGGATGTCGGTGACGGTCGGCAGGCCGAAGGTATCGTCGGTGAACTGCTTGGGATCGAGGCGCTTGAGAAAACCCGAGTCGCCGATCAGCGAGCGGATATCACGGCCAGTGTCGGCGGCGATGCGTTGCACCAGCGGGTAGGTTTCCGGGTGCACGGCAGAAGCGTCCAGCGGGTTGTCGCCATCCATTACGCGCAGAAAACCGGCGGCCTGAATAAACGTTTTCTCGCCCAGCCGAGGAACCTGCAGCAGCGCCGCACGGCTGGTGAATGCGCCGTGGCTGTCGCGGTAGTTGACGATGTTTTGCGCCAGCGTGCTGTTGAGGCCGGAGATGCGTGCCAGCAGTGCGGCTGATGCGGTGTTCAGATCGACGCCAACAGCGTTTACGCAGTCTTCCACCACCGCTTCCAGCGAGCGCGCCAGTTGCAGTTGCGAGACGTCGTGCTGGTACTGGCCAACGCCGATGGATTTCGGCTCGATTTTCACCAGTTCGGCCAGCGGGTCCTGCAGGCGACGGGCGATGGACACTGCGCCACGCAGCGATACGTCCAGTTCGGGAAATTCCTTGGAAGCCAGCTCCGAGGCAGAGTACACCGAAGCCCCGGCCTCACTGACCATGATCTTGGTCATCTTCAGTTCCGGCATCAGCCTGATCAGCTCAATGGCCAGCTTGTCGGTCTCGCGGCTGGCCGTGCCGTTGCCGATAGCGATCAGCTCAACGCGGTG
>Ga0102812_10002249_pt1 | contig 13059 bp, 11 predicted proteins | sample ColrivemetaGS713_FD_79334 | JGI IMG/M metagenome (GOLD analysis project Ga0102812, IMG submission 79334) | Estuarine microbial communities from the Columbia River estuary - Flood tide ETM metaG S.713 | ecosystem: Environmental > Aquatic > Marine > Intertidal zone > Estuary | place: USA... | reverse complement strand
TCTAGATTCTGGCCTTTAAGTACTCAAGAAAACCCAAAACAGTTTCATGATATATTGGGATCTGGAGACACATTAATACAAAAAACATTTTACAGACTTTTAGAGTTTGTACCTCACGAAAATATTTTGGTACTTACAAATAGTCGATATGAAGAATTGGTTCATGAACAAATACCTATTCTAACTAAAGAACAAGTTGTTTTAGAACCAGATATGCGAAATACAGGACCTTGTATTTTATATGCTGCCTTAAAAATATTTAAACAAAATGAGGATGCAGTAATGATTGTTGCACCAAGTGATCATTGGATAGAAGACGAAGCTACTTTTGCTAAAAACGCAATTCAGGCTTTTGATTTTTGTGCTAAAAACGATGTGTTAATGACGCTTGGAATAAAACCAACATTCCCAAATACTGGATTTGGTTATATAGAGTACGACAAAACATCAAATAATGCAATTAAAAAGGTGTCGCAATTTAGAGAAAAACCAGACTATAAAACTGCAAAAGAATTTATTGCACAAGGTAATTTTTTATGGAATGCAGGCATATTTATATGGAGTGCAAAAAGTGTAATTAAAGCATTTAAAACTAATAAACCAAAGTTATACAAACTTTTTCTAGAAGGCTGTGATGTGTATAATACAGATTTTGAAGAGGACTTTGTAAAAGACAACTATGGAAAAGCTGAGAATGTCTCAGTTGATTATGCGATAATGGAAAAAAGTGATAATGTTTTCGTTTTACCAGCAGAGTTTGATTGGAATGATTTAGGTGCTTGGGGAAGTGTATACGATAAGATTGCTACTAAAGAAGATGAAAATGTAGTATTAAATACAAAAGCTATAATTGATAATGGTAAAGGCAATTTTATTAGAACATATAATAATAAAATTGTTGCTGTTGAAGGCTTAAGTAATTATGTTATTGTTGATGAAAAGGAAGTTTTACTTATCTTTCCAAGAGAAAAAGAACAGGAAATAAAACAATTAAGAACACGAGTAGGTAAAAACTATGGAGAGGAGTATATATAATCTTTAAAAATGGAAGAAAGTAAGTTTAATTTTTCAGAAGAAGAGAAAACAAGTGACGAAGCAGTTTCGCAATCTAAAGCAGCTGTAAAGAAAGATGCAAAAGGACTTTTTGTGAGTCTTAAAATATTTTTAATTGAGTTACTTGATTTTCGTCAAGATACAGACAGAGAAGCAACAATTGAAGCGATAAAAGGCGATGTAAGCTTTAAAGGAGCTACTGCTTGGATTTTAATCTGCTCTATATTTGTCGCTTCGGTTGGTTTAAATGCAAACTCTACTGCTGTTGTTATTGGAGCCATGTTAATTTCTCCATTAATGGGTCCAATTTTAGGTATTGGAATGTCTATTGCAATTAACGATGTTGATACCTTAAGAAGATCTTTAATAAACTTAGCAACGATGATTGTGTTAAGTTTGTTAACTGCCTTTCTGTTTTTTTGGCTCTTTCCATTAAGCGAAGATACTTCTGAGTTATTAGGACGTACAAAACCAGATATTAGAGATGTTTTAATTGCACTTTTTGGTGGTTTAGCATTAATTATAGCCAGAACTAAAAAAGGAACTATCGCTTCAGTGATATTTGGTGTTGCTATTGCAACAGCTTTAATGCCGCCATTATGTACAGCTGGTTATGGATTGGCAATTCAGAACTGGGATTATTTTTTAGGAGCTATGTATTTGTTTACAATCAACACTATATTTATAGCTCTAGCTACATTTTTAGTATTGAAACTACTACGCTTCCCAATGCTTAAATATGCAAATTCAAAAAAACGAAGTCGTATAGGTAAAATAGCAACTTTACTAGCAATTGTAGTGATGGTTCCTGCTGTTTGGACATTTTTAAATGTTTTAAAAGAAAGTCGTTTTAACCATGACGCTAAAACATATATAGCTAATGAGTTAGACGGTTTACCAAATGCAAATTACATAAAAAAGAATGCTGTCTATTTCTTTAATCCAGACCAAGGTTCTAGAATTGAAATTACGACTTTTGGCTCCGATGAAATTTCTGATGACACCATGCACTTGTTAAATAGTAGGTTGTTTAATTATAGAATGCTTAATGAAACAAAACTTGTTATTAATCAGGCAACATATAGAGAAGTTAATAATCTAGAATATATGGAAGAATTACGTTCTCGTGATTCTTTAGATTTGTTATCTCAACAACAAAAAATACATTATCTAGAAAAAAAGGTAGCTAGATTAGCATTATTAGAAAGAGATCAAATTCCTTTTGAGGAAGTTTTAAAAGAGGTAAAAATTAATTATGAAAACTTAGAACAATTTTCATTTTCAAATAAAATCACAAGTAACTTTACAAGAATTGATACTTTAAAAGTTTTTAATGTAAAATGGATTGATTCTCTAACTACAGAAGAATCTAGAGCTAAAGACGAAAATAGATTAATGAGATTTTTAAAAGAAAGATTAGAGTTAGATTCCTTAATAGTTAAGCGCTACAATTAACTATTGGTTTTCTTCAATGTACATTTTTCTCACTTTTTTGAATAACTCAGAAGAGTAAACAAAATCTGTAACGGCTTCATTGTCTGTTTTAAAAATGGTTTCACTAGAACCTTCCCATTCTTTAATACCATTTTTTAGGAATACTATTTTTTCGCCAATTTCCATTACAGAATTCATGTCATGAGAATTAATAACAGTTGTGATTTGGTATTCGTCAGTAATCTCTTGAATTAGGTTGTCGATTACAATTGCTGTTTTTGGGTCTAATCCAGAATTTGGCTCGTCACAAAAAAGGTATTTTGGATTATTTACAATAGCTCTTGCTATAGCAACACGTTTTTGCATTCCTCCAGAAGCTTCACTTGGCATTTTTTTATGCGCATCATCAAGGTTAACACGTTTTAACACAAAATCTGCACGATCTTCCATTTCACTTTTACTCATTTTGGTAAACATTTGTAATGGGAACATTACATTATCTGCAATAGTCATAGAATCAAAAAGAGCACTACTTTGAAAAACCATTCCGATATCACCTCTTAGATTTCGTTTTTCTTTTTCACTTAATTCAGAAAATATTTTTCCGTCATAAGAAATACAACCTTCTTCATAAGAATAAAGGCCTAACAAACATTTTATAAATACTGTTTTTCCTGATCCACTTTGTCCAATAACAAGACTGGTTTCTCCAGGATTAAAAACTGTACTAATGCCTTTTAAAACAGTAGCATCTCCAAATGATTTATGTAAATTTTTAACTTCTAACATTAGCCTAACATCATGTTTGTTAATATATAATTAAGTAGAATTATTACAACACTAGTCCATACAAACGAAGTTGTACTAGCTTTTCCTACTTCAAGAGCGCCACCTTTCATATAATACCCATAAAATGAAGGTATAGTTGCCAAAACAAAAGCAAAAACAAATGTTTTAATAAAAGCATAAATCATATGAAAAGTTTCAAAATCAAGTTGTACACCCATAATGTAGTCATCAATAGAAGAATAACCGCCATAAACACATGCAGCTAGTCCTCCTAATACACCTAAAAACATACCAATTGCAATTGCAAAAGGGTAGAATAGCATTGCAATAAATTTTGGAAAAACTAAGTAATTTAATGAGTTAATTCCCATAACTTCCAATGCGTCAATCTGCTCAGTAACACGCATAGTTCCAATACTTGAAGTTATATAAGAGCCTACTTTTCCAGCCATAATAATTGATGTAAAAGTAGGAGCAAATTCTAATATTACAGATTGTCTAGTCGCAAAACCTACAAGATATCTTGGTATTAATGGATTTTCAATATTTAATGCAGTTTGTATCGTAATAACACCTCCTACAAAAAATGAAATAAATGCTACAATACCCAACGAATCGATAACTAAATCGTCAATATCTTTTAGGATAAGTTGCTTCATTACAGACCATTTTGTTGGTTTGCGAAACATCTCAGCAATCATCATAAAATATTTACCAATATTATGTAGGTACTTCATATCTCCTTTGTTGTTGCTAAAGTATAAAAAACTATTACTTATTTAATGTTAAATTAATTTAAGATGTTTCAAATTCCTTATTTTTGAATACTTAATTCAGTATACAATGAAAAAATTCTTATTCACATTTAGTTTATTAATCATATGCATGTCTTGTAATGCACAAAAAGTTGAAATTAAAAAATTAGAATCATCAAATCCAACAATCACTGAAAGACCAAAATTAGTAGTTGGTATTGTTGTAGATCAAATGCGTTACGATTATCTAACACGATTTGAAGGTCGATATGGTGAATCGGGGTTTAAGCGTTTAATTAATAATGGTTTTAATTGTAAGAACAATCATTTTAATTACATACCTACATATACAGGTCCAGGACATGCTTCAGTTTATACGGGAACAACACCAAAATATCATGGTATAATTTCTAATAATTGGTATGATAAAGCTTCTGGAGATTTTGTGTATTGTGCTGGAGATGATAGTTTTGAATCTGTAGGAACAACAGATAAAGCAGGTAAAATGTCTCCATATCGTATGCAAACCACAACATTTACTGATGAAAATAGACTTTTCACTCAAATGAGAGGTAAAACCATAGGAATATCTATTAAAGATAGAGGTGCAATTTTACCAGCTGGACATACAGCAAATGCTGCATACTGGTTTCATGGAAAGGATGAAGGTCGTTTTATCTCAAGTACATTTTATATGAATGAATTACCGAAATGGGTTCAAGATTTTAACGATAAAAAATCTGCAGAAAAGTATTTTAAAGTTTGGAATACTTTATACGATATCGATACATACAATGAAAGTGGGGCTGATTTAAATAATTTCGAAGGCGGTTTTAATGGAAAGGATACAGCAACTTTTCCATATGATTTAGCTGCTTTAAAAAATAAAAATGGAGGATATGATATTTTAAAAGCTACTCCTTATGGTAATAGTATTGTAACAGATTTTGCTCTTGCAGCTTTGGACTCAGAAAATTTAGGTCAAGATAATGATACAGATGTGTTAGCAATTAGCTACTCAAGTACAGATTATATTGGACACAATTTTGGTGTTAATTCGAAAGAGATTGAAGACACTTATATAAGACTAGATTTAGAATTAGAGCGACTGTTAAATAATTTAGATGCTAAGGTTGGAAAAGGAAATTACACAGTGTTTTTAACTTCAGATCATGGAGCGGTTGAGGTGCCAGCATATTTAGAGAGTATGCATATTCCTGCAGGTTATATTAACAATGGAAATACAAACAAGAAATTTAAAACGTTCATGTTAGAAACCTTTGGTGTAGATGATTTAATTGCTAATGTGAGTAACAACCAAGTATTTTTAAACTATGAAAGATTAGCAGAATTAAACCTTGAGTTAGAAGATGTACAAGAAGCAATTATTGAGGAGTTAATTTCTTATGATAGCGTGTACAAAGTTTATAAAGCAAAAACAATGAATTCTACAGCTTTTACTACAGGAATAGAAATGTTATTACAGCTTGGATATAATCAAAAGCGCTCAGGTGATATTCTTATAGTTGGTGATCCAGGATTTATATCTTATAGCAAAACCGGTTCGACTCATGGTTCAGGATTTAATTACGACACGCATGTACCTTTAATTTTCTATGGATTTGGAATAAATAAAGGTGAAACTGTTGAAAGAACAGAAATTACAGATGTTGCACCAACAATTTCATCGTTGTTAAATATTAGTTTCCCAAATGGAGCTATTGGAACACCAATAGAAAAAGCAATTAACTAGTTTGATTTAATTCTAAATTAATTGATTCTATATAGTTTAAAAGATCATCTTTCCCGTTCCCTTTTGTTGAAGAAGTAATAAAGTAATTTGGCATTTCCTCCCAGGTTTCCAGAAGAATAGATTTATAGTCTTCAATGTAGTTCTCTATTGCTTTTGGTTTAAGTTTATCTGCTTTTGTGAAAATTATTGAAAACGGAATTTGATGTTCGCCTAAATAAGCCATGAAACTTAAATCAATTGGTTGAGGTTTGTGCCTAATATCAACAAGTACAAATGCGCAAACCAGCTGCTTACGCTTTTCAAAATAAGCAGTTATAAATTTTTGAAATACTTTTTTTTGAGTTTTTGATACACGTGCATAACCATAACCTGGTAAGTCAACTAAATACCAGTTTTTATTTATGATAAAATGATTGATAAGTTGTGTTTTTCCTGGTCTTCCAGATGTTTTAGCTAAGTTCTTCCTAGTAGTTAGCATGTTTATTAAGGAAGACTTCCCAACATTACTACGTCCAATAAAAGCATATTCAGGCATTGAATTGCTTGGACATTTATCTACATCTTGGTTGCTTACAACAAATTCAGCAGTTTTAATTTGCATGATATAAATCTAGAATGAGCGTTCTTTTAACCAGCTAAAAAGAATCTCATTAAATTTGTCAGGATGCTCCATCATTGCAGCATGACCACATTTGTCTATCCAAAACAAATCGGAATCAGGTAAAAGGTCATTAAATTCTATGGCAACATCTGGAGGTGTTACATTATCATTCTTACCCCAAATTATACATATTGGAGTATTCATTTTAGGTAAATCTTTAGACATATTATGTCTTATAGCACTTTTAGCTATAGCAAGTGTTTTTATTAGCTTATTTCTGTCATTAACAGTTGCGTAAACTTCATCAACAATTTCTTTTGTTGCAATTGCAGGGTCGTAAAAAACATCTTGGGCTTTTTTCTTAATCACTTCATAATCACTTCTCTTAGTATAACCTCCACCCATTGCACTTTCATATAATCCAGAACTTCCTGTTATAACTAAAGCTTTTACTTTTTCTGGATATAATTTGGTATGATATAAACCAATATGTCCACCTAAGGAGTTACCTAATAAAATCACATTATCCAGACCTAAAAAATCAATAAATTCTTTAAGGAATTTTGCAAAACTTTTTACATTAGTTTTTAGCAAAGACATTGAATAAACAGGTAATTCAGGTATAATAATTTTATAACCATTAGTGCTAAAAAAATTAGTTACACCTTCAAAATTACTAAGGCCTCCCATTAATCCATGAAGGATTATTATTGGCTTACCTTCACCAACTTCAATATAGCTGTAATTTCCTTCTTTTTTTAATGTATGCGACATCTATTAATAGTTGTAATCTGTTCTTAAAGCAAATCTACATAATTTTAATTTAAGAAAAATAGCTCTAAATCATAAATCCTAATAATCATTTCTAAGAATACGCTTTACAATTTATGGCATTAGATAATGCATTTATTCTAAAAGTCTATTAACATTAAATATTCCAATTTGTTCATTACTTAATAGGTAAGTGTAAACAACTGACAACTAGAATAAAACAAACTGCGATTTGTTGTTTTTTAGCGATTTAATATGCGTTTTGTAGAAAATTGTTAACAATGTGGTAAAAAGTGGTAAAAAGTGGCAAAAAATTTATTAGATTTGATTTCTATATACTATACACTCAAAAATCTGTATTGAAAACATTAATAGGAACATACGAATGTAAAGCTGATGCAAAAGGTAGAATAATGCTGCCTGCTGCTTTAAAAAAACAGCTTTCACCAACAATGCAAAACGGCTTCGTTCTAAAACGAGCAGTTTTTCAATCGTGTTTGGAGTTGTACCCTATGGATGAGTGGGAAACGTTAATGCAACGTGTTAACAAGCTTAATCGTTTCAACAAAAAGCATAACGACTTTATTCGTCGTTTTACGGCAGGAGTAAAATTTATAGAATTAGATGCTTCTGGTCGTTTGCTTGTACCTAAAGATTTAGTTGGATTCGCTGGAATTTCTAAAAATATAGTAATGTCAACTTCTATAAGCATAGTTGAGATTTGGGATAAGGAAAATTACGAGCAATCTATAGACGATACAGCAGGAGGTTTTGCTGATTTAGCTGAAGAAGTAATGGGACAAGACAATGCAGATGGACTGTCATAATCCTGTATTGCTAAATGAAACAGTTGGAGGTCTAAACATTAAAAAAAATGGTGTTTATGTTGATGTGACCTTTGGAGGTGGTGGACATAGTAGGGAAATATTAAAGCATTTAGGTGAGGATGGAAAACTCATTGCTTTTGATCAAGATCAAGACGCTCTTTTAAATACAATTGACGATAAACGATTTTTGCTGATTAACGAAAACTTTAGATATGTAAAACGTTTTTTAAAGTTTTATGGTGTTAGAAAGGTGGATGGGATTTTAGCAGATTTTGGCGTGTCATCTCATCAATTTGATGAGGCTAAACGTGGTTTTTCAACGCGATTTAATGCAGATTTAGACATGAGAATGAACCAGCAAGATAAACTCTCTGCATATAATGTTGTTAATAATTATGATGAAGGAGATTTAAAGCGAGTGTTATTGCAGTATGGCGAATTAAGGCAAGCTCCAGTTTTTGCAAGAACAATTGTTTCAGAACGTGAGAAAGAACCAATTAAGACAACTGAGCAACTAAAACAAATCTTAAGAAGGTATATGCCAGAACGTAGAGAAAACAAAATTTTGGCTCAGATATATCAAGCTATTCGGATTGAAGTTAATCAGGAGTTAGAAGCATTAAAAGAGTTTTTGTTGCAAACACCAGAATTGTTGGAGACAGGAGGAAGATTAAGTCTTATATCCTACCATTCATTAGAAGATCGATTGGTTAAAAGATTTATTAGAGATGGCATGTTCGAAGGGCAACCAGATAAAGATGTTTTTGGAAATGTAGAAGTGCCTTTAAAAAGAATAGGGAAATTAATAGTTCCTACACAAGAAGAAATAAAATTAAATAATAGAGCTAGAAGCGCTAAGCTTAGAATAGCAGAAAAAATATAAATGGTAAAGAAAAGTATTCAAAGTATACTAAAAGGGACTTTTTTAGTGAGTGATGACTCATTTAAAAACTGGCGCTTTATCATTTTTCTTTCAGCCTTAGCTATAATTATGATTGCAAGTTCTCATAGTGCAGATAGAAAAGTGCATGAGATTGCAAAATTAAATGAGGAGGTTAAAGAATTGAGATCAGCATTAATAGATGGACGAAAAAAATTAATGCATTTAAAAATGGAATCGACAATACGATTAAAATTAAAAGAATCAGGAATATTACCATCTGATGTTCCACCAAAAAAAATTAAAGTGTTAGCGCAAAACTAAAGCTCTATATGGCAGTTACCGAAAAGAACATATTAAACCGATTATATTTCATTGCAGGCTGTATGTTTGTCTTTGCGCTTTTGGTAATATTCAAACTAGTATCAATTCAAGTTGTACATGGAGAAGAATACAGAACTCTTGCTCTTGAACGCACAATTAAAAATGATATAATTCCAGCAAATAGAGGTAATGTTTATGCCTCAGATGGCAGCTTGTTGGCAACTTCAGTGCCTAAATACGATATTAGAATTGATGCTGTAACAATTTCAGAAAAAACTTTTGAAACGTATTTAAAACCATTATGTGATTCATTAGCAGTTTTTCATGGTAATACCTCTAGTTATTATCAGAATAAATTAAGAAAAGCAAAAGCGAGTAGAAATAGATACTTCTTGTTAGCTAGAAATCTTGGATATGGAGATTATATAAGAGTTAGGAGTTTCCCAATGCTAAATTTAGGAGCATATAAAGGTGGATTAATTGTAGAACAAAATACTAAACGAGAGCATCCTATGGGAGGAATTGCTCAGCGTACAATTGGTTACGAACGTTTTGATGAAAAAGGAAACGTAACACGACCAGGAATTGATGGTGCTTTTGGAGTTCAGTACTTAAGAGGTACTGATGGCATAAGAAGAAAGCAAAAAATCGGCAAAGGGCAATGGAAACCAATTGAAGACTTTAATCAAATAGAACCTAAAAATGGTTACGATGTGTACACAACACTAGATGTAAATATTCAAGATATAGCGCATCATGCATTATTAGAACAACTTGAAAAATATAAAGCAGATCATGGATGTGTTGTGGTTATGGAAACCAAAACAGGTGAGGTTAAAGCAATTTCAAATCTAGGAAAGACTAAAGATGGTAAATACTATGAAAGATTAAATTATGCTGTAGGTGAATCTCATGAACCTGGATCTACATTTAAACTTATGGCTTTGGCGGTTGCTTTGGAAGATAAGGTAATAGATACTACTACTATAGTAGATACAGAGAATGGAATTCTATCATTTTATGGTAAAAAAGTTAGGGATTCAAAAAATGGTGGATACGGAAAAATATCTGTAGCTAAAGCTTTTGAAGTGTCTTCAAATACTGGAATTGTAAAAGCCATACATAATAGTTATAAAGATAAACCATCAAAATTTGTAGATGGTTTATATAGAATGAACTTACAAGATACCTTGAAGCTACCAATAATAGGAGAAGGAAAACCAATTATTCCAGATCCTAGAATTAAAAACAAACGTTGGAGTGGCATTGCTCTAGAATGGATGGCTTATGGTTATGGTGTTTCGTTTACACCTTTACAAACATTAACGTTTTATAATGCTGTTGCCAATGATGGAGAAATGGTTAGGCCTAGATTTTTAAGAGAAGTAAGAGAATTTGGTACTCCAATTGAAACGTTTAAAAAGGATGTTATTAATAAGCAAATATGCTCTCCTGAAACTATAGATAAACTACAACAATTACTTAAAAATGTGGTTACAAAAAAACATGGGACTGGACATGGTCTTTATGCAGATAATTTTTCAATGGCTGGTAAAACAGGTACATGTCAAAAAGATTATAAAGAAAAAGATAAACTCAATTATATATCTTCTTTTGTTGGATTTTTTCCAGCTGAAAACCCAAAATACTCATGTATAGTTGTAATCCATGAACCAGACAAGAGTGTAGGTTATTACGGAGCAGATGTTTCTGGCCCAGTATTTAAAAAAATAGCACAAAAAATATATACAGATACACCATTAATTGATGAAGTAGGTAATCTAGAGATTGCTGCTAAAGCTGTCGCCAGCAATTACGAATCGTATTTCGAAACAGTTCAAAAACATAAAGCTATTATGCCAGATTTAAAAGGTGTTCCAGCTATGGATGCGCTTACAATCCTTGAAAATATGGGAATGAAAGTAAGGTTAATTGGTAGTGGTCATGTAAAAAAACAATCTGTTGAAAAAGGAGTAAAGCTAAAAGCTAAGCAAACAATAACATTAGAATTATCTTGATTAAATTAAAAGACATATTATACAAAGTAACTATCAATGCAGTTGTAGGCGATACAAATGTGATGGTGAATCAGGTACAATTTGATTCAAGAAAAATTTCAAAAGGAGATGTTTTTGTAGCAATTAAAGGTACTGTTGTAGATGGTCATAATTTTATTAATGATGTTATAGCAAAAGGTGCTATTGCTGTTGTTTGTGAAAAAACACCAGAAAATACTGTCCAAGATGTAACCTATATAGAAGTAGATAGCACTTCAAAAGCTTTAGCGTTTATAGCTTCAAATTATTATAATGTACCATCCGAAAACCTTAAACTGGTTGGTGTAACCGGTACAAATGGAAAAACTACAATAGCAAGTTTGTTGTACCAGTTATTTAAAAAAGCTGGTTATAAAGTTGGATTATTATCAACTGTAAAAGTTATGGTTGATGAAACTGAATTCACAGCAACACATACAACTCCAGATTCATTAAGTATAAATTATTATTTATCTAAAATGAATAACGAAGGTGTTGAATTTTGTTTTATGGAGGTAAGTTCACATGGTATTCACCAACATAGAACAGAAGGATTACATTTTACAGGCGGAATTTTCACAAACCTGTCTCACGATCATTTAGACTATCATAACACATTTGCAGAATACAGAGATGTAAAAAAATCATTCTTTGATAAACTTCCTAAAACAGCATTTTCATTGGTGAATATTGATGATAAAAATGGTGAAATAATGCTTCAGAATACAAGTTCAAAGCAATACACCTATGCATTAAAAACCTATGCAAATTATAGGGCTCAAATTCTAGAAAACCAATTTAGTGGTTTGCTTTTAAAGATAAACGATCATGAAGTTTGGACAAGACTAATAGGAAACTTTAATGCCTATAATCTTGTAGCAATTTATGGAGCTTCAGAATTACTAGGACTTGAAAAAACTGAAATTTTAAGGTTAATAAGTGAGCTGGAAAGTGTTAGTGGAAGATTTGAATATTTTGTTACAGAAGGAAATATTACTGTAATTATTGATTATGCTCATACTCCAGATGCTTTAAAAAATGTAATAGAAACAATTAATAGCATTCGTACTAAAAATGAATCCTTAATTACAGTTGTTGGTTGTGGTGGAGATAGAGACCGAACAAAAAGGCCAAAAATGGCTCATATAGCTTCAGCTTTAAGTACTAAAGTTGTTTTTACAAGTGATAATCCAAGGTCAGAAATCCCAGAAGAGATTATAGTTGAAATGGAAAAGGGTGTAGCACCTCAAAATTTCAAAAAAACAGTATCAATAGTAGATAGAAAACAAGCCATTAAAACAGCTTGCCAACTAGCTGGACCAAACGATATCATTCTGGTAGCTGGTAAGGGTCATGAAACGTATCAAGAAATCAATGGTGTTAAAACCAATTTTGATGATTATAAAATAGTAGAAGAATTTTTAAAACAATTGCAAAAGTAGATGTTGTACTACCTATTTGAATATTTAGAAAAAGAGTTTCAATTTCCAGGAGCTTCATTATTTGGGTTTATAACCTTTAGAGCAGCTATGGCAGTGATTTTGTCGTTGTTAATCTCTACTATTTATGGTAAACGTATAATCAACTACTTAAGAAGAAAACAAGTTGGCGAAACCATTAGAGAATTAGGATTAGAAGGTCAGCAGGAAAAAGCAGGAACACCAACAATGGGTGGCGTTATAATTATTTTGGCCACATTAATTCCAGTAGTACTATTTGCGAAATTAGATAACATCTACATTATTCTTTTAGTTGTTACAACAATCTGGATGGGAATTATTGGATTTATAGATGACTATATTAAGAAATTCAAAAAAGATAAAGACGGATTAAAAG
>Ga0102812_10002248_pt1 | contig 13059 bp, 14 predicted proteins | sample ColrivemetaGS713_FD_79334 | JGI IMG/M metagenome (GOLD analysis project Ga0102812, IMG submission 79334) | Estuarine microbial communities from the Columbia River estuary - Flood tide ETM metaG S.713 | ecosystem: Environmental > Aquatic > Marine > Intertidal zone > Estuary | place: USA... | reverse complement strand
AGAACCTTCAGGCGACAGGAAGCGCTCGGCTTCGCGCATGTTGTTGGTCATAATGGCGCTGCTGAGTCCTTGCGGTACACCGTTTTGCATAGCGATTGCTTCGTCGATGGTCTTGTACTTCATCAAGTACAAAACAGGCGCGAAGGTTTCGTGCTGGACAATCTCGTAGTGGTTTTCTGCTTCTGCAATACATGGCTTCACGTAGCAGCCGCTTTCGTAGCCTTTGCCTTCCAGTACACCACCTTCAACGATGAAGTTGGCTCCTTCTTCTTTGGCTTTTGCGATCGTATCTAGATACATATTAACAGCATCCGTATCGATCAGTGGACCTACGTGGTTGTTCTGATCGAGTGGGTCGCCGATACGGAGTTGAGCGTAAGCTTTTACCAGGTTCTTCTTGATGACGTCGTACATGTCTTCGTGGACAATCAGGCGACGGGTAGAGGTACAACGTTGACCACAAGTACCTACGGCACCAAATACGGCACCAGTCAGTACCAATTCAAGATCAGCATTAGGAGTGACAATGATGGCATTGTTACCACCCAACTCCAACAAACTGTTGCCTAAACGCTGGGCTACTGTAGACGCTACAATCTTACCCATCCGGGTACTGCCGGTAGCGCTTACCAAAGGTACGCGGGGATCTGTGGTCATGAACTCACCAACTTTGTAGTCGCCGTTGATGATGTTGCTCACTCCTTCAGGAACGTTATTGGCTTTCAAGACATCCTGGAAGATATTCTGACAAGCGACACTACACAGAGGCGCTTTTTCAGAAGCTTTCCACACCACAACATCACCACAGACCATGGCTAGCATGGCATTCCATGACCATACGGCAACAGGAAAGTTGAAAGCAGAGATAACACCAACGACCCCTAGGGGGTGCCACTGCTCCATCATACGGTGAAGCGGGCGCTCACTTTGAATGGTGAGGCCGTACAACTGGCGCGATAAACCAACCGCAAAATCACAGATATCAATCATCTCCTGTACTTCCCCCCAGCCTTCTTGCAGGCTCTTACCCATTTCGTAGCTTACCAGGCGGCCGAGAGGGTCTTTGTATTTACGAAGTGCTTCGCCGTACTGGCGCACTACTTCTCCGCGCTGTGGTGCCGGAATCATGCGCCACTCTTTGAAGGCAGCGAGGGCTTTGTCCATCATCGCGTCGTATTCTGCGCGCGTGGTTTCACTTACTTTACCAATCATCTCACCGTCTACGGGCGAGTAGGAGGTAATGTATTTTTCGGAGGTAGAAGATTCTAGACCAGTGCTGGTGCCGTGGTTATTGGTCTTCAATCCGAGTTTTTCGAGGAAGGATTTATCCATTTTTTTTGGTCTTAGAGCTTGTTGGAAAATTTTGCGAACTGATTTTCAACGATTTGAGGTTCTGGCTAAGAAATTAAACCTGAGCTTAGCGGGCTAAGTGAAGGTTTAATTTCGACGGCAGGTTCTGAAATCCTTGAAAAGCAGGAAGCACTAACCCTTTTTTTTGTTAATTTGGGATGTCTGTTTTTAACAAATGAAATTTTCCAACAAGCTCTTGTTTAGAGCTAAATTATTTGCAGCCGCAAAGGTAAGAAGAACTCACTAACTTTCCAGATCAGGAAATAATGACGGTATCATTGCATGCTATGCTTAGGAAACAGCTAATTGTATCCATTGTTTTGCCTTTGCAGCAAGCGCTGTACTAAAAAAGGGCGTAAAGGCTGCTATCGCTACCCTTACACCCTTTATATCGTTATTAGCGGTGTGTTTTTACACCCTGTATTGCACAATTTATTTTTGTGCTGTTTCTATGCTTACGAGTTCAATAATGCTTTAACCTTTGCGGAGATGGTTTTGCCATCGGCTTTACCAGCAAAGGCTTTATTCGCAGCGCCCATCACCTGACCCATGTCTTTCATGCTGGTAGCGCCTAATTGCTCGATAATCTCTTTGATGCGAGTTTCCAGCTCCTCGTCGCTCATCTGCTCGGGGAGGTAACGCTGGATAACTTCGATTTCTTCCCGCTCTTTGACGGCCAAATCTTCCCGATTTTGGTCTTCGAAGATTTTCAGGGAATCCTGGCGCTGTTTGATCAGCTTTTGCAACATTTTGATTTCGTATGCACTATCAATTTCCTGGCCCGTTCCATCGGTCTTAGCCATGGTAATGGCTGCTTTAATCGCCCGAACTCCCCGCAGGGCGGCCTGGTCCTTTGCTTTCATGGCAGTTTTGAGATCCTGCATGATCGTTTGCTCTAAACTCATTGTTTTATGGTCAGTTAAAAATCCAACATATTTAACGTCAGCAATATGGTAATGGTTCCAAAGGTAGTTATTCTTCACTTTGTTGTTGATATACCCGAAAGCAAGAAAATCTCCTATCTTTACGCTTTCTAAATAAAGATTCATGCATAAGCCCAAAATAGGCATCAGTATTGGTGATATCAACGGTATTGGCCCTGAAGTCATTATAAAAACTTTGACGGATGACCGTATCATGAACCAGTGTACACCGGTGATATATGGTTCGAGCAAAGTAATGTCTTACCATAAGAACATTGTCAATCCTGATTTTCATTTTCATGCTTGCCGGGAGGTGGACCAGACGGCACCTGGTAAGGTAAATGTTTTTAATTGCTGGCAGGAAACCGTCAATATTGAGCTGGGACAGGCCAATACCGATAGTGGCCAGTACGCAGCGATTGCCCTGGAGTGCGCCGTGACCGATTTGAAGGAGAAAAGAATTGATGCACTGGTCACCGCTCCGATCAATAAGCACGCGATGCAGCTGGGGGGAGGTTTTCCTTTTCCTGGCCATACCGAGTACATCACAGATCAGCTTGGCGCAAAGGAAAGCCTGATGTTTATGGTAAGTGGAGATCTTCGGATTGGCCTGGCGACCAACCATGTGCCCGTGTCTGAGATCGTTCACCTGCTCCGGAAAGAACTTATTCTGGAAAAGTTGCGACTGATGCACCATACGCTGAAGATGGATTTTGGCATTGAGCGACCCACTATTGCTGTTTTGGGATTAAACCCTCATGCTGGTGACAATGGCTTGTTGGGGGATGCAGAAGAGAAAATTATCCGACCAGCGGTGGTAGAGTCGAAGAAAGGTGGCATTCTGGCCTTCGGGCCTTTTTCTGCCGATGGTTTCTTTGGTGCAGGCCAATACAAGAAATTCGACGGTATTTTGGCGATGTACCACGACCAGGGATTGATTCCCTTTAAATTACTGGCTTTCGGGAACGGCGTGAACTATACTGCGGGCCTTTCCGGTGTCAGAACCTCTCCTGATCACGGTACCGCTTATGATTTGGCGGGTAAGAACGAGGCCGACCCTTCCAGTTTCCGGGAGGCACTTTTCCAGGCCATTGATATTTCCCGGCAGCGCAGCAGCTATTTGGAAATGCACGAAAATCCACTGAAAGTCAATGCTAAGAAGACGGCGACGGAGGAGGAAGAGGAAATTATTCCAGAAGAGGATTAAGTGAGCGTAAAAAAATAAGTGATTCCAATTTGGGTTTAGCAAAAAAAGATAAACAACTGACTAAAAAGAAGCCTGCCTGCCTTGCGGCGAGCAGGCAGGTTGTGTTCTTTTTCTTGCTAAGCCTTAAAACAAATTGGAATCACTTATTTTAGCTCGAATACTAATGCTTAGCAATTTGAAGAATTCTACCTTGGTGATCGGGATTGTTGTATTGGTTTTGATCGTTGATCAAATGATCAAGATTTGGGTGAAAACCAATATGCTCTACGGTGAAATGATTCCTATTTTCGGCTGGGATCGAGCGCTCATTCACTTTGTTGAAAACGAAGGAATGGCCTTCGGTCAACGCTTTAACATTCCCCATGGGAAGTTGATACTCAGCTTGTTTAGAATTGTAGCGGCTACCTTTCTGGTGTTTTTTCTGCGCAGTTTACTGCGAACACCAGGGATTACCAAGGGACTGCTCATAAGTTTTGCCCTGATCCTGGCCGGAGCATTGGGGAATATCATGGATAGTACCTTTTATGGCTTGCTTTTTTCCGATTCTTACGCTCACGGATTACCTGCTGAGTTTTTACCAGCGGGCGGTGGATACAGTTCTTTTCTGCACGGGAAGGTAGTTGATATGTTTTATTTTCCATTGTTTGAAGTTCAACTACCTTCCTGGATTCCTCGCTTTGGTGGAGAATCCATGTTGTTTTTTGGACCAGTTTTTAATCTTGCTGATGTAGCGATTAGTTGGGGCGTAACCCAGATACTCTTTTTTCACCGCAGTTTTTTTCAGCAACCTCCTGCCGCTGAAGAAGCTACGCCGCTAAATGAAGAGGAGGAGTAAAAAGTAGCTCCTAATTGAACTCTTTGATAAAAGCCCTCACCGCATCAATCGTATCTCCTAATTTATCGTAGGCGATTTCGTAAACGATATATTTACCTTTCCGTTTGGTGTCAACTAGGTTGGCTAAGCGGAGAATGCGTAAATGTTGTGAAGTGATCGACTGCTCCAATTGTAGCGTATTGTAAATCTTGTTTACATTAACGGAGCCGTGCTTGTCGATAAAGGATAAAATTTTCATACGCAGCGGATGGGCTAATGCCCGGAGAATCTCAGATGACACTTCAAGTTTTTCATCGTCGATAAGTACGCGGTTGTTCGATTTCTTTCTCATAGTAAAACAATTAAAAAATGGGCTAAAGGTGTAAGAACGAACACTTCCTTGGGTGAATGGGACGTGATTTGTTACTTAATCAGTTGTTTTGAATTGTGTTTAATACGTGGATTATAAAAAAAAATACGACTGAGAAAAGAGAAGTTTAACTAGACCATTTCAATATATTAGGGAGATAATAGTTAAACGTATTCAAGTAAAGATCGAATAATTTATCGTTTTTACAAAAAAAGATCCTTTTCCCCCCTAATATAAAAAAATCCCGGCAATTGAGGCTACTCAAAAGTCGGGAGTTTTTTTCCGTCGAAATACTTCGTACTTCTAGTGTGAATTAGAACTCTTCCACAAAGGCATTTTTAGCCAACAGCTAGTTCTTCGACTAATTTGCCGATCTGGGCCAGGCGATCATGGTCTAAAGCATAATAAATATACTTTCCTTGACGCTCCGTATCTACTACTCCAGCACGACGCAAAATAGCGAGGTGCTGAGAAGCCACTGATTGCTCAAGGCGCAGGCTGACGTAGATATCTGTAACGGCCATGCTTCCGTTCTCTTCAAGCAGGTCAATAATTTGTTGGCGTAACTTATGGTTGACCGCCCGCAAAACAATCACTGCTTTACGTAACTCGGCATAATCCAACTGGATATTATCGTTTCCTTTGTTGGTTAAAGTTACCGATTCAATCTTCTGTTTTTCCATCGGTTGGATTTTTTTTCATTAGAAAAATGGCACATCCAACTTGACAGTTCCAAATACCGTACCAATTTTCTCTCAAAGCTCTTTTAAAATAAAAACGACTTCATTGCAGCAGCAAAGAAGCAGAAACAAATATACAAAAAATTGGGAGCCTGTCTGGATAAATTTATGCTTTCATGCCTCCCGGCTTTCTAAAGCCAAACTTAAGCCACTAAGATACTGGGCTGTAGTCTGCTTCGGAACCAGGCCAAACTTCAGAGAAGCCTGATCTAAAAGGTTCAATGCGAAAAATTCATAGTTGAATTGGTGGCTTACGCCATCGGTGAGTTGTTGGCGGTCTTTTTTCATTAAAACCAATTCTGCGGTAGCCAAATTATTATCCCCACCGGCGTTTACATAACGACTTAGTCGGTGCTCGGTAGCGGCCAGCGCATCCTTCAGCATCACCAGCGCCCGTTGGGCATCGTGCAAAATCTGCCTTTGCAACAAAAGGTCGCCTTTCACTCGCTCGGTTTCCCGTTTTACTTCCAGGTCGGTTTTATTGGGCGCGTAATAATTTTCATCGATTTCATCGTGAAATTGCTTCAGGCAAACAAGGTGTTGCTGCGCCAATGCTTTCATCGGGACGATAATGGCGCTGAATTTATCCTGCAATAGACGGAAATATTTCCGTTCACCGGCCAGACTCGGCTGCTGGTGCTCGTCTTCTATTTTGATTAAAAATTTTAGCCAATTTTGTTTTACCGCACCTGATACCTGATGATCAACAACCCGTAAGCGGGAGAGCAATTGGCCAAAGGCCGTAGCTTCCTGGGTGAAAGTCTCGCAACGAGCAAGTAATTCATCCAATGCTGGAGTGAAGTCCTCTTCCTCTAGTGGCGGTAAATTAGAGAAGTCCAAACCTTCCTTGGGTGCATCGGTAGCTTTCTTCGCAGCTTGCTGCTCTTCTCCAAAGGCTGATTCGTAAGGATTGGACATGAACGATTGTTTTATGCTAATAAATGGTCGGGCGACCAAAATAGACGGTCAAAATCTACGACTTTATCGTCAATTACCGAAATACCTTCCGCCTCAAGCCGCTCTTGCATCAGGGTAGGTGTCGCAAAATGCCCCCGACCACTCAACTCCCCTTTCCGGTTAACCACCCGGTGAGCAGGAACATCACCGATGTGTAGCCCTGCATTTAAGGCCCACCCCACCATTCGAGCGGATCCCAAGGAGAGGAAGCTGGCAATGGCGCCATAATTGGTGATCCGCCCCTCGGGAATCAAGCGCACCACGTCGTAAACGTTTTCGTAATATTTCGGAAGTTCTTTCATCTTGATACTCAAAGATCACATTTTTTGCGCATACTTTCGACTAGTCATTATGTACCTTTGCGCCATTTATTGGATTGAAGTTCCAAATTGGACCTAATATGTTGAGTACTAAAGTTAAGGCAAGTGCCATTACCCACCTCACGGACGCGCGTTATTTTGCGGCTTGGGAAACAGAATGGCTGGGTTTTATGCTTTCTCCGGGATCGGAAGCATCCGTCGAATTACAGCTTGTCGCCGCACTAAGAGAGTGGGTCGATGGCGTGAAAATTTGCGGAGAGTTTAGCCTGGCAAGCTTACCCGAAATCGAAGCGGCCATCGATGTCCTGGGACTGGAGACGATCCAGTTAGGGATGTTGACGCCCTTGGAAAACTTGCAAGCACTACGGGGAAAAGTTGAAATCATTCAGGAGATTGTCGTCGAGGCCTACCTTACGGCCGAAGAATTGTCCGAGATGATGAAAGAACGCAAGGAGGCCGTTGACTACTTCTTGCTACAGTTTAATAAAGGTGGACTCACCTGGCCTGATATTCAGGAGGACACTCCTTTTGGCGTGGAACAATTGGCCCAGTGGGCAAAACAATATCCTTTACTGATCGATTTGCCCTTGGAAGGCACGACTCCTACGCAGTTTTTGGACCAAATTCCGGTCAAAGGGTTCAGTGTCGTGGGCGCAGAAGAAGAAAAAGTAGGGGTGAAAAGCTTTGACGAATTAGATGAATTCTTCGAAGATTTAGAAGTACAGATATGATCAATTATCGGATTATTAGCCGTGTTTTAGGAGTCCTCCTTCTGATCATTGGCTTGCTGATGTGGACGGGTATTCCGATTTCCTGGTATTACGAAAGTAAGGATATGGAATCCCTCGTTTGGTCGGGTTTGATTTGCCTTCTTTTTGGAGGCTTGTTGCGCCTGCCGAAGTTGGGTACCGACCGCTCTGTAAAGAAAAGAGAAGGGTACTTAATCGTAGCTTTAGGTTGGTTGGTCATGGTGATTTTCGGAATGCTGCCCTACCTGCTCAGTGGCGTTATTCCGACCATCCCGGAAGCCATTTTTGAAACGGCCTCTGGTATGACCACCACCGGTGCCTCGGTGCTCACGGATATTGAGATTCAACCACCGGGGATTTTATATTGGCGAAGCCTCACCCAGTGGATCGGTGGTATGGGGATTATTGTGCTCACTGTCGCTATCTTTCCACTATTAGGGATTGGTGGCGTAGAGCTCTTTGTTGCCGAAGCCCCGGGCCCCACCAGTGATAAATTGCACCCACGCATCAGTGAAACGGCCAAACGCCTCTGGCTGATTTATGTGGGCCTCACCTTTATCCTCGGTGTCCTCCTCTTTTTGGAGGGAATGTCTCCCTACGAAGCGGTCAACCACGCCTTAACCACCATGGCCACGGGCGGGTTCTCTACCCGCAACAGCAGTATGGCCGCTTTCTCTCCCTTGATTCAGTATACGGTCTGTTTCTTCATGTTTTTGGCGGGGACCAATTATACGATTATCTACTTTGGCTTAAAAGGTAAGCTGCGCAGGGTATGGTCCAGCGACGAATTCAAGGCCTATACTTTTATCATTTTGTTCTTTAGTCTTTGTGTCACGATAGCAGTACATCATGCGGTAGATATCACCTGGGAGCAAGCCTTTAGGGATAGTATTTTTCAAATTGTTTCCTTGATTACGACCACTGGTTTCGTATCGGCAGATTACACCAGCTGGTCGGTAGGGCTCACGCTTTTCTTCTTCATTCTACTGTTTGTGGGCGCTTGCGCAGGGTCTACGAGTGGGGGGATCAAGATCGTGCGGAATTTGGTATTCTTTAAGAATTCTCTCCTGGAGTTTAAGCGTATCCTCCACCCTCGGGCAGTAGTGCCTTTGCGCCTCAATGGTGAAATCGTCAAAGGACGAATCATCACCCACATCATTATTTTCCTACTGCTTTACCTTTCATTATTCATGATGGGGTCGCTGTTACTGGCCGCGATGGGCCTCGATTTTATGACGGCGATCGGAGCAGTAGCGACGTGTCTGGGCAACGTGGGGCCGGGGATTGGAAAAGTAGGTCCGGTGGATAACTTCGCCTGGTTGCCGAGCAATATTAAACTGGTACTCAGTTTTCTGATGCTGCTCGGGCGCTTGGAGTTGTTTACGATCCTGGTGCTGTTTACGCCCTATTTTTGGAAAGCTAATTAGGGTGAGCTTGCCTTTTTGTATTGCCTGGTAGGATGTTTTATGTAAGGCAAGCCTCACGGTATTAGGTACTGAGTAAAGGGTAGAGGGATTTGATATACCCAAATTTGACGTCCTACCAAGTACCGTTTACCTTGTACCCGGTACCTATGAAAACCTCACATTAATTGCAATTACGATGATGCCTGACTTACAAACCATCTGGCTCGATCCTCAAGACCCCTCTACCGTTTGGATTATTGACCAACGGGCCTTGCCGCACGAGCTGGTGCACGAGCCGCTCAAGACAACTGCGCAGGCAGCAGCCGCCATCAAGGAGATGCACGTGCGCGGAGCCCCGCTGATTGGTGCTACGGCCGCCTGGGGCTTGTACCTGGCCATGCTGGAATATCAGGGAGCTGTTGATTTTGATAATTACCTGGTGCGGGTAGTAGACCAGTTGCAGAACACCCGTCCTACGGCCGTCGATCTCTTCAATGCACTGGAAGCCTCGCGTTTACGTATCCGGGCAGCAGCGCCCCATGAGCGCATTGCCGTTGCCAGGCAGGCTGCCGAAGATTTTGCCACCGCGAGTGCTGCCCAGTGCCGGGCCATCGGAGAGCACGGCATAGAGATACTGCGCAATATTGCCGCGACCAAGCCCGGTGAAACCATTAATATTCTCACCCACTGCAATGCCGGAAAACTAGCTTGCATCGACTACGGTACCGCCACGGCACCCATCTATCTGGCCCACGAGCAGGGCTTGCCCGTACACGTATGGGTCGACGAAACCCGCCCCCGCAACCAAGGCGCTCGCCTCACGGCTTATGAACTGGCCGCTGCGGGTATTCCTCACACGGTCATCGTTGATAACCTGGGCGGGCACCTCATGCAGCACGGGATGGTCGATGTCGTTTTCGTCGGCACCGACCGTACGACCCGACAGGGAGATGTAGCCAATAAAATCGGCACCTACCTCAAGGCCCTGGCTGCCCACGACAACGGCGTCCCCTTCTACGTCGGCCTCCCCACCAGCACCATCGACTGGACCATCCGCGACGGTCTCCGGGAAATCCCCATCGAGGAACGCGGCGGCGAAGAAGTTACCCACATTCAGGGCCGGTTGAACGACAAGAACCAATGGGTACAGCTTACGCCCGATGAGAGTCCCGGCCTCAATTACGGCTTTGATGTCACGCCAGCTCGCCTGGTGACGGGCCTGATCACGGAACGGGGCATTTGTGCGGCGAGTGAGGAAGGGTTGTTAGGCTTGTTTCCGGAAGGGAGGAGGTAGTGGTCTTTTAACCACCAGAGTCACCAAAATTAGGGAAGAGGTATGTTTAAATAATTTGATCAATACATATAGATTATATGACTAAATTTGGACTTGTACTGACCTTTACTTTGCTAACAGTATTATGCTATTCACAATCAAATTACGCAGTAATTTTAGATAAGGATGGTTACTTAAATGTAAGGAAGGAACCGGGTAAAAAATCACCAGTTATTGGCAGAATAGAAGAAGAAATATTCTGGGCGACTTCATTATCACAATGTCTAATAGTGATGGAGCAGGATACTACTTATGTGCTTGGCAAGTATCTGTAGATGGGGAGGTTAAACGATATGCATTTCGCCCTTATTGACAAGAGAAAATGAATGCTGGCACCTACTTTTCGCTTACTGTCTTCTTCGAGATTACGGCCTTCAAGTCTGGTAAGGTGACAAAAGCTTGAAGTTCCTCAAAACTATTGAGTAAGCCTGGTATTTATTCGCGTACCCGTAGTTCCCTAGCGATTTATTATTTTTTATTAATTTGAGGAGCGCTTTATAAACTCTCATAAAAAATCTTTGAATAATGAACGCCAAGATTAGCATTTTAAGAGAGGAAGAAGCCAGTGATTATTTTACCGATCAAGGGTGGTTCAAGTATCTTTTTAAAGAAGATGGGAGTTATTTGCCATATAGCCAGTGGTTAGCAGGGGACGGAATAATTTATAGAGGGTATGAATAGACGTCAGTACAAAGTGTTGATACTATCAATAATGATGATCGTAGTTACATCGGCACAGTCGCAAAGTTATTTTCACTATCGTCCATTTGATAGTACAAGGGTATTCATTGAAAAGGTAGTCGTTCCTTTCGATTCCTGTACGAATTGCCAAGTCTTTAAGCGTGCCGACTTGCTTCCCCACTTTTAGTACCCAATCAAGGAATAATTCCTCCTGTAAAAACGTTACCTCAGCGTTTGTATACCCGGCACGATGCAGTACTGAAGAAAAGGCACCTCGTAACGGGAATGACTCACTACCATCCAGATAGGGCCCACAATAAACCTACTTTAAACTTCAAACCGCAATGCGAACAAACTCTTGTTTTTTCTACCTGATTATCAGTTTCTTATTCGTTTCTACCTCCGCTTTTGCGCAGGGGGGCAACTTTGATGAAACCTGGAAGGAATTCTTGGACAACGACAAGATTTCCAATATGAGCGAATTGATTAAGCCTAATATGGCTTATGAACAACCGAAATACGCCAAATACTTATTGATGAATACCAACTCTTGCCTTTGCCAAAGTCAGGTCGAAGATGCAGAAAGGTTGATAACGGAAGTCCAGGGTTTAAACCCGGCAGTGCTAAAGTCGATTCCTGGGTTCGTAGGAAAAATGGACGAGCTGGACTCAAAAATCAAAGCCTACTATAGCGTTGATGAGATTTGGAAAGATTTTTTACGTACCAAAGAAGTCAAGCTGCAAGAGCTGGAAGCCATCAAGGAAACGAAAACCATCTGCGAAAAAAAGACGCTGGCGAAGTATTCCTACATGACGGCCTACGCCCAATTCTGCCGCGGTGATGTCGCAGGGTCAAAGGATATTTTCGAAAACCGCACCCTCCGGTTGACTGAAAAAACCACCTTGCGGGTAGAAGATGTCTACGGCTTGGCAGAGGAAGTCGCCAGAATGAAGGCGTTCTATCAGGACGTGTCCAAATTGGATGCTGCGTGGAAGACCTATATGGACACTGGTGTATCGCCCGGCTTTGACATTGAGCTGGCGCTTTTCCCTTGTAACCCTACGCCAAACATGAAAGCATACGTCTTAAGAGGAGCACGGGATATCTGTAATTTAGCTCCCTTAATGCTAGCTGAGGTGAATAAATTGCAAGCCGAAAGCGGGGTGGCCCCCAGTGGAGAACTGAGAGGAAAGATCAAAGAACTGGAAGGAGCCATCGGTCAAAAAGAGGGCGACGTAGCTGCTTTGAACGTGGCCTGGGAAGCTTTTATCCCCGATAATAAGGTGAAACACATGGGCATGTATGGTTACGAATACTGCGAAAAAGAGCCACTAATTCGGGCCTACATTATGGATGGTTTCGCTTACCTCTGCGAATTGGGCGATGAAATGCTCCAAAAAATTGATGATCTCCAACGTGCTGACAGAACACCACTGGCAGAAATCACGATGATCAAAATCAATGAACTGGCAGCTTTAAGTGATGAATACGAAGCCAATGGAGGGAAAATTGAAATGATCTGGCGCAGGTTCGTCGCAAACGGAGATGTGCTCAAAGAAAACTACCAATCGGCCGACTTCTATTGTGATAACATCCACCAGGTCAAAGACTGGACCATGAAGGGGCTTTCTGGCACCTGTGAGCAGGGAACCCAGTATCTCGATCAAATTGAATCGTTCCAACGGACTTTTGAGTTCAATTTTCTTCCGGACCTGGAGTGTCGGGTTCAGCGCTTGCGCATCAAGGTGTGGGAATGCCGCCACGAGGCACTGCTCAAGCTCGCCCGCATAGAAGCACCCGATGCTTACGAAGCAAGGTTGGAAGTATTGATGCAAGAATACGGTGTTGGAGCACGACCGGAGGATTGTAATTTGTAGGAATAAACGCTTATCAGGATCATTATTCTTCGCCGATCCTCGAGGGTAAGAAAGGTCTGTTGATTTTTCTTACCCTTTTTCATTGTTTGAGAAGACAATTTTTACTCATTCGTCCACTCTGAAAATTACTCCCCATGTTTCAGTTGCTGTTCTAAAAACTGCCGGGCAGCAGTTAAATCCGGTGTTTTACGGTAAAAGACACGGTACTAAGTAAAAAGACGGAAATAACTGCCCCCATTTTTTCTACCGATTCGCGAATATTTTCACGCAAGCTCCTTTTAGTCGCTTGCTTAGAAAATTTTAGCGAATCAAAAATGGGGGCAGTTATTTTT
>Ga0102812_10002245_pt1 | contig 13067 bp, 7 predicted proteins | sample ColrivemetaGS713_FD_79334 | JGI IMG/M metagenome (GOLD analysis project Ga0102812, IMG submission 79334) | Estuarine microbial communities from the Columbia River estuary - Flood tide ETM metaG S.713 | ecosystem: Environmental > Aquatic > Marine > Intertidal zone > Estuary | place: USA: Columbia... | reverse complement strand
TGAGTCAATTAACTAAAAAATCAATTTTAAGATTAACTGATAAAGATTATAACGATCACGGTATGTCAAGTTTATTAGTTCAAGAAGGCACCGCGTATGATATTAATATTCAAATGTTTAATAAGTTTCAACATACAATTACGGGTTGGCCGGGGGGAAAACCAAATGCAGATGATTCTTCTAGACCAGAAAGAGCAAATCCTGTAAAAAAACGTGTTATTATTTTTAGTCCACACCCGGATGATGATGTTATTTCAATGGGTGGAACTTTTGACCGTTTGGTTGAACAAGGCCACGATGTCCATGTTGCTTATCAAACTTCAGGAAATATTGCTGTTTCAAATCACGAAGCATTAAAATATGCCGAAGTTATAAAAGATATACATGCTAACAATTCAAATATTGATTCAATAATTAAAAAAATTAGTTCTAAAAAAGGAGATCTAGAAGATGACATAGATGTGAGAAAACTAAAAGGTTTAATAAGAAAAAGAGAGTCTTTTGCTGCAACACGTTTTGTTGGTATTCCTGACAGAAATGTCCATTTTTTAAATCTTCCCTTTTATGAAACAGGTACTGTAAAAAAGAAACCATTAAGCGATGAAGATATTGATATTGTTTCAAATTTAATAGCTGAAATTAAACCTCATCAAATTTATGCTGCAGGAGATTTAGCCGATCCTCACGGTACTCATAAGGTTTGTTTAGATGCTATTTTTGCAGCATTAGAAAAACTAAAAAACAAAGATTATATGAAAGATTGTTGGGTTTGGCTTTACAGAGGAGCTTGGCACGAATGGGATATTCATCAAATAGATATGGCTGTTCCAATGAGTCCAGATCAGGTTTTAAGAAAACGTAAAGCTATATTTTTTCATCAATCGCAAAAAGATGGAGTTATGTTTCAAGGAAATGACACCCGTGAATTTTGGGTTAGAGCTGAAGAAAGAAACAATGAAACTGCAGTAAAATATAACAATTTAGGATTAGCTGATTATGCCGCTTTAGAAGCTTTTAAAAGATATTATTTCTAAAAAACACATTATGAAAAACATCATTTTTTTATTTATTGGATTATTTTCAATTTCTTGTTTTAGCCAATCTGACAATTTATACTTAATGCCTTGGCCAAAAGAAATAAAAGTACATTCTGGAAATTTTCAAATAAATCCCGATTTTACAATTGGCATAAATAAAAAACCTTCAAAAAGAATTGAAATTGCAACAACTAAATTTTTAAGAAGATTAAGTGGAAGAACTGGCGTTTTTATTGAAAATGGATTTTTATCAAAAAGTTACAGTTCAACAAATAATTCCCTAAATATTTCATATGATTCCATCGGAAAATTAGAAATTAATGAAGATGAATCATATGAATTAAGCATTACAAACAATATCATATCACTTAAAGCGAATACTGATATTGGTGTAATTTATGGTTTAGAAACGTTGTTGCAATTAGTAACAAATAATGATGATTTCTATTATTTTCCAAATGTTAACATTAAAGATGAGCCAAGGTTCACATGGAGAGGCTTAATGATTGATGTTGCCAGACATTTTGAACCTGTTGATGTTTTAAAAAGAAATTTAGACGCCATGGCGAGCTTAAAAATGAATGTCTTTCATTGGCATTTAACAGACGATCAAGGCTTTAGAATTGAGTCTAAAACACGACCAGAATTGCACGAATTAGCTTCTGATGGCTTATACTATACTCAAGAACAAATAAAAGACATTGTTCAATTTGCAGGAGACAGAGGAATCCGAGTTGTACCAGAAGTTGATGTTCCAGGACATGGTACAGCTATATTAACAGCATTTCCAGAAATTGGTAGTAAAGAAATGACCTATTCAATAGAAAGAAATTCAGGTATTTTTGATCCAACATTAGACCCTACAAATGAAAAAACTTATGAAATTTTAGGAGATTTATTTGGTGAGATGGCACAATTATTCCCTTTTAAATATTTCCATATTGGTGGTGATGAAAATGAAGGAAAACATTGGGATGAAAGTGAGCATATTCAGGCTTTTATGAAATCTCATAACTTAAAGACTAATCACGATTTACAAACCTATTTCAATATTCGTTTAGATAAAATTTTATCCAAATATGGAAAATCTGTAATGGGATGGGAAGAAATAATGACAGATAATATGCCTACCACAGCTTTAATTCATTCTTGGCGAGGGGTGAATGAGGGAACATCAGGTGGTAGCTCTTTAGTTAAAGCTGCAAAAAAAGGACACGAAACAGTGCTTTCAAATGGATATTATATAGATTTAATGCAACCTGCAAGCGAACATTATTTGGTTGATCCAATGCCTAATTCAATTAATTTAACTAAAGAAGAAAAATCAAGAATTTTAGGAGGGGAAGCAACCATGTGGAGTGAACTAGTTACCCAACTAAATATAGATTCCAGAATATGGCCAAGAACAGCCGCTATTGCGGAAAGATTTTGGTCGGACGCATCTATTAACGATATTTCAAGTATGTATAAACGCTTACATGAAATTAGTTTTAGGCTTGAAGAATTAGGTATTACACATATTCGAAATAGAGATGTAATTTTAAGGAATATTGCAAAAAATCAAAATATTGAAGCTTTAATAATGTTAACTAAAATATACGAGCCCGTTAAAATATACACTCGTAATCAAGGTGGTATAGAATACAAAACATTTTCACCTTTTACCCTTTTTGCAGATGCATGTACAGCAGACGCTTCAGATGGTATAATATTTAATAATTTAGTTACCAATTATATTTCAACATCCAACAATACTTCAAAAGAAGAAATAATTTATATGCTAAATAATTGGGCAAATAATTACAATCAGTTTTCACAAATAATAAACAATAACCCAATTTTAAAAAGCATTGTACCAATATCAAAAAACTTATCAGAAATATCAAAATCATTGATTCCAATTTTAAAAACAGAAACTATAAAAATCAAGGATTATGAAACTATTAAATCACAATATTTAAACCTTAAAAGACCGATAGTTGATGTTGAATTTGCAAGTTTAAATTCTATAAAATTATTAATTGAACACTTTACAAATAAAAACAAGTTGAAATTAGATTTAAATAATACTCAAATTCAACAATAACAATCCATTTATACTTCTAAAGTATTTCTTATATTTGCATAACTTGTAAAAAAATTATGGCTTATAAAAGAATTCTTTTAAAACTAAGTGGTGAAGCTTTAATGGGCGATCGCCAACATGGAATAGACCCAAAAAGGTTATCCGAATACGCTGAAGAAATTAAAAATATAGTTGAAAAAGGTATTGAAATTGCCATAGTTATTGGTGGCGGAAATATTTTTAGAGGTATTTCTGGGGCAAGTAATGGTATTGATAGAGTTCAGGGAGATTATATGGGCATGCTTGCAACAGCTATAAATGGATTGGCTTTGCAAAGTGCAATTGAAGCTACTGGGATTAAAACTAGATTACTTACGGCTATAAAAATGGAACAAGTTGCTGAACCTTTTATAAAAAGAAGAGCTGTGCGTCATTTAGAAAAAGGTCGTGTGGTTATTTTTGGTTGTGGAACTGGAAATCCATACTTTACAACAGATACAGCTGCTGTTTTAAGAGCTATTGAAATTGGAGCAGAAGTTATTTTAAAAGGAACTCGCGTTGATGGAATATATAACGTTGATCCAGAAAAAAATGAAAACGCCATTAAGTTTGATTCTATTACTTACAAAGATGCCATAAATAAAGGCCTAAAAGTTATGGATATGACTGCCTTCGCACTTAGTCAGGAAAATAATTTACCAATAATTGTTTTTGATATGAATACAAAAGGGAATCTTGAAAAAGTAATTTCTGGAGAAAATATTGGTACAAAAGTTGATAAGAAGATATAAAATTAAAATTTTTCAATTATGAATGAAGAATTACGCTTTATTATAGATAGCACAAATGAATTAATGCAAAATGCTATTACACATTTAGAAAAAGAATTCAGAAATATTAGAGCTGGAAAAGCAAGTCCTGCAATGTTAGGAAACGTAACCGTAGATTATTATGGTTCTCAAACTCCTTTAGCGCAAATAGCCAATGTTGGAACAATGGATGCACATACAATTACTGTGCAACCATGGGAAAAACACATGTTGCACGAAATTGAAAAAGCCATTATGAACGCAAACTTAGGATTTAACCCCACTAATAATGGTGAAATAGTAATTATTAATGTTCCAATTTTAACTGAAGAACGAAGAATAAATCTATCTAAACAAGCGAAAGCGGCTGCAGAAGATGCTAAAGTAAGTATTAGAAATGACCGTAGAGAAGCTATGCACGAAATAAAAAAAACTGAAGCTTCTGAGGATATGAAAGCCAATGCTGAAGTAGATATTCAGGCTTTAACGGATAAATATAGTGCCATAGTTGACGAGCACTATAAAATAAAAGATGTTGAAATTATGAAGGTTTAATAAAACCTAGCATAGTTAAACTTATCATAAAAGCTAAAAGCACTCATTCGAGTGCTTTTTTATTCTTATATATTTGTTAGTAGTTCGAAAAAACAATTTAATGAGGCAGTTTCTTTTTTTTATATATCTAATTCCTTTCATTACATTATCCCAAACACAAATACAAGGAATAGTAATAGATAGCATAACAAAAAGTCCGTTACCATTTGCATCAATAATTACCAATACGGGTTATGGAGATTTAACTGATATTGAAGGTAAATTTTCAATACAAACAATAAACCCATTTAATCAAATTAAAATATCATATATAGGATATAAATCTGTAACTGTTCCAATTAGTACAAAAGATAAATTTATTACTGTAAAACTAACTGCATCTGTAGAAAGTTTAAATGAGGTTTTAATAACTGCAAAAGAAAATCCAGCACTCCAAATAATTAGAAATGCAATTAAAAACAAACCTAGAAATAATATTGAAAAATCACTTAGTTCATTTAAATTCAACACTTATAATAAAATATTAGTTACCGCAAATCCTGATTCGATAAATGGCAAAATAGATTCTGTTTTTATTATAAAAAATAACGGTGAAAAGGAGTTTTCAAAACTTGACTCTACTAACTTTAAGTTTAAAAAAGATATTGTAAAACAACATATCTACATTTCTGAAAAAGTTTCGGAATATCAGTTTCAAAAAGGTAAAAAGAGAAAGGAAGTAGTTTTAGCATCTAGAATGGCTGGCCTAAAACAACCCATTTATGAACTACTAGCCCTTACATTTCAAGATCTTTCTTTTTATAATGAGTTTTACACATTGGCCGGCACAAAATATACAAATCCAATAGCTGACAATGCTTTAAAACAATACAATTACAAAATTTTAGACACTATTAGCAATGAAAATGGAACTTCAATTATAATTTATTTTAAACCAAAAGAAAAGAAAGATTTTTTGGGTATTGAAGGTGTTTTATATTTAGACACAGAACGGTTTGCAATAACTAAAGCTATTGCCGAATTAAAAGGTATGGTAAATGTAAAGGCAACACAAAATTATTCATATAAAAATGAATACAATATTTGGTTCCCAAATGATATGAATATAGTTTTAAGGAAAGGTGATAACGATGAAAATATTGCACTTTTTGGCGGTACAGTTAAATTTTCTAAAAGTCATAAAAACGACTCAATTATTAATACCAAAGGGAAAAGTGAAAGCGATGTTACTTATTTTATATCTAAAACTGTAAATTCTAATATAAACATTAACACACCTGTAATTGTAAAAAATGCTGCTTCTACTATACAATTTAATGATGATGCTCATAAAAAATCTGAAGAATTTTGGAATTATTATAGGACAGATTCGCTTACAAAAAGAGGTAAAACAGCCTATGTTTTTCTTGATAGTGTAGCTGAAAGTGAAGGCGTTGAAAAAAAAATAAACTTAGCTCGAAATATCTTAAAAGGCTATTATCCAACTAAATATATAAATTTAGACCTGGGAAAAATATTAAACTTAAATAATTATGAAGGTTTGAGATTAGGCTTTGGTGGAGAAACAAACTCTAATTTTTCTAATACTTTTAAAATTGAATCATATGTGGCATATGGAACAAAGGATAAAGATTTTAAGTATAGTTTTGGAGCATCAACGAGACTAAACAAAAATAATAACACATGGTTTGGAGCAAATTTTACAAACGATTTAAAAGAAGCCGCCTCGTTGGATTTTATAAAAGAGAACAATTCATTTTCACCTATAAATCCAAGAAATTTAAACATTGATAAATTCTATAATTACAAAACTGTAAATGCATTTATTTTACACGATATTCAACCAAATTTAGAAGCTAAACTTCAGTTTAGTACTGGAGATTATTTGCCTGTTTTTAATTATCAATTTATTTCTTCAAACAAAAATCTTTTAAATTACAGATTAACAACAGCAACTATAGGTTTACAATACAATCCTGAAAACGAATATATGAATTCACCGGTCGGAAAACTTAAAATTAAAAATGAATTTCCACAATTTACATTTCAATTAACAAAAAGTTTTGAAGAAGTATTTAATGGAGATTTTAATTTTACGCAATTAAATTTAAGAGTATTACATAAAATAAATCAAATTAGAAAGGCAAAAACTACCATTATGGCTGAAGGGGGAATTGTATTTGGAGATGTACCAATTTCACATTTATACAATTCAACACCAAATTATACGTTTAAAAACCCTTGGATTAAACGGGTTACTTTTGCAGGAAAAAACAGTTTTGAAACTATGGGTTATAATGAATTTATTTCAGATAAATTTGCAGCTATACATATAAAACACGAATTAAAACCTTTTAAGATTAGTTCTAAATTGCAACCGCAATTATCAATATTAACAAGAGCTGCAATTGGTGATATTGAAAATCCACAATACCACACTGGTTTATTATTTAAAAGTTTAAACAAAGGTTATTTAGAAAGCGGATTAGAATTAAATGGTTTATTTAAAGGATTTGGAGTTAGCTCTTTTTACAGATATGGAGCATATGGAAATAAAGAATGGAGCGATAATTTGGCTGTAAAACTAACCTATAAATTGAGACTTGGCTTTTAAAAAACCTAGCAGTTAAAAGCTCAACTATTTTCTTACCTTTGCAAAAAATTTTTTAATGGATTTTTGGACTCAAGTTTCTAGATTAATTTTAAAAGGTCGATACATAATAATATTATTAATTGCTGCTTGTACCTACTTTTTAGCTTCTCAAATGCAATATATGCGCTTCTCTTATACCGAAGCTAATTTACTGCCTGAAAATCATAAAATTAATATTGAATATAATAAGTTTTTAGAACTTTTTGGAGAAGAAGGAAACCTAATAATTTTAGCTACTGAAGATTCTTCAATTTTCACGCCTGATAAATTTAATGCTTGGAATGATTTATCTAAAAAGTTAGATAGTTTTAATGAAGTAGATTTTACAGTTGCAATTGGAGATATTCAAAAATTAAAGAAGAATAAAACAGAACAAAAATTTGATGTTGAACCTCTTTATGATAAAGCCCCATCAACTAAAGAAGAAGTTTTAAAAATAAAGAATGAGCTTTTTGAAAATCTTCCTTTTTTCGATAATTTTTTATATAATAAGAAATCCGAAACTATTAGAACAATAGTTTACTTAAAAAAAGATATCGTAAATACTGCGGCAAGAAAGGATTTTATTTTTGATGCATTAAACCCTACTATTGAAAAATTTGAAAAAGATTACAATTTAGATATCCGAGTTTCTGGTATGCCTTACATACGTACCATGAATGCTCAAAATATTATTGATGAAATTGGTCTTTTTGTTGTTTTAGCATTAGCTGTTACAGCCTTAATTTTCTTTTTCTTTTTTAGGTCTTTTAGAGCAACCTTTATAACCCTAGTTGTTGTAAGTATCGGGGTTGTTTGGGCTTTTGGTTTTATTGGTTTGTTCAGATATGAAATAACAGTTTTAATGGCATTAATACCGCCTTTAATTATTGTAATTGGTGTTCCAAACGCTATATTTTTAATAAACAAATACCAACAAGAAGTTAAAAAACATGGTAACCAAGCAAAATCATTACAAAGAGTAATTTCTAAAATTGGGAATGCCACTTTAATGACCAATGTAACAACTGCATCAGGTTTTGCAACTTTCATATTTACTAAAAGTCAGTTGTTGAGAGAATTCGGTACAATTGCCTCAATTAATATTCTGGCAATATTTGTATTAGCGCTATTAATTATACCTATAATGTATAGCTTTTTACCATTACCAAAAGAAAAACATTTAAAACATCTAGAACGTAAATGGATTGATGCCATAGTTAATTGGATGGAATCTATAGTTAGAAATCACAGAGTCTCTGTATATGCAACTACAATAGTTTTAATTATTGTTAGCATGATAGGTGTTTATATGATTAAAATATCAGGTAGTTTAATTGAAGATATGCCAAAAGGCAAACAGTTTTTTAAAGATATTGTCTTTTTTGAAGAAGAATTTGGAGGTATTATGCCTCTTGAAATTGTTATTGATACAAAAGTTGAAAAAGGTGTAATGAAACTTTCTACATTACAGCGAATGAATAAACTAGACGAAACTATTGATGAAATTCCTCAACTTTCAAAATCATTATCTGTTCTTAATATTGTAAAATATTCTAAACAAGCTTTTTATAGCGGATTACCAAAATATTATCAATTACCAAACAACCAAGAAAAAAATTGGATTTTATCTTATACCAAAAACTCAACTTCAAATTCAGATTTACTGAACAATTTTGTTGATTCTACAGGTCGTTATGCAAGAATGACAACCTTTATGAAAGATATTGGCACGGATAAAATGAAACTAATTGAAGATAGAATTCAACAAAAAATTGATAAAGAATTTCCAAAAGAAGATTATAATGTATCCATGACAGGGGGGGCACTAGTATTTTTAAAGGGAACAACCTTTTTAATCAATAACTTAGTAATTTCACTTTCCTTAGCAATTTTATTGATAGCGATTTTTATGGCATTTATGTTTCGTTCATTTAGAATGATTATAATTTCATTAATACCAAATGTGTTCCCATTATTAATTACAGCTGGTTTAATGGGCTATTTAGGAGTTCCAATTAAACCCTCAACTATTTTAGTTTTTAGCATCGCTTTTGGTATTTCTGTTGATGATACTATTCACTTTTTAGCTAAATACAGACAAGAATTAATTGCCAACAATTGGAGAATAAAGCAATCAGTTTATGCAGCTTTGCGTGAAACAGGGGTTAGTATGTTTTATACTTCAATTGTATTATTTTTTGGATTTTTAGTGTTTACCGTATCTAGTTTTGGTGGCACAATTGCATTAGGAGGTTTGGTTTCAATCACCTTGTTATTTGCTATGGTTTCAAACCTACTTTTATTACCTTCATTATTGTTGTCGTTAGAAAAGAAAATTGCCAACAAAAAAACATTCAAAGAACCTGCTTTAGATATTTTAACTCCTGAAGATACTAACGGAGATAAGTAAAATCACTCGCTATTAAGTGTTAAAAATTAGGTTTTAATAGATTATATTAGAGATTTTCAAATTATAATCTATTCTTTTTTGACCATTTTAAACATAAATACTTTTACAAAATAAGGCTTTCCAACTTTCATTAGTTCATGTATCTTTGTAACTCTTAAATTTTTTAAAAATGATTAGAAATAATGTAGCAGAACTTTTAAGTTCAAATAATTTTTTACAGGAAATAAATTTAAAAGGATGGGTTAGAACATTTAGAGCAAATAGATTTATTGCATTAAATGATGGCTCAACTATTAACAATATCCAATGTGTTGTTGATTTTGAAAATACTGATGAGAGTATTTTAAAACGAATTACAACTGGAGCTGCAGTTTCTATAAAAGGAAATTTAATTGAAAGTCAAGGAAAAGGACAATCTTTAGAAATTAAAGTTAGTAAAATTGAAATTTTAGGTGATTCTAATCCTGATGAATATCCAATTCAACCAAAAAAACATAGTTTTGAATTCTTAAGAGAAAATGCACATTTAAGAATTAGAACAACTACTTTTAGTTCAGTTATGCGTTTAAGATCTGCATTATCTTTTGCTGTGCATAAGTATTTTACTGATAATGGTTTTTACAATTTTCACGCACCAATTGTTACTGGATCTGATGCAGAAGGAGCTGGTGAAATGTTTACGGTGAGCACCCTTAATAAAGAAAATTTACCAAAAACAAAAGATGGGAAAATTGATTATTCTAAAGATTTTTTCGGAAAAGAAACCAACTTGACGGTTTCAGGTCAGTTAGAAGCTGAAACATATGCAATGGCGCTGGGTAAAGTTTATACTTTTGGACCAACTTTTAGAGCTGAGAATTCTAATACAACACGTCATCTAGCTGAATTTTGGATGATTGAACCTGAGGTTGCGTTTAATAATTTAGATGACAATATGGATTTGGCTGAAGATTTTATTAAATACGTAATTTCTTATGTTTTAAAAAACTATCCAGATGATTTGGCTTTTTTAGATAATCGTTTAACTCAAGAAGATAAATCTAAACCAATGAATGAACGGAGTGAAATGTCTCTTTTAGAAAAGTTACATTTTGTTGTAGAAAATAACTTTAAAAGAGTTAGTTATACTGAAGCTATAGACATCTTGAGAAATTGTAAACCTAATAAAAAGAAAAAATTTCAATATTTAATAGATGAATGGGGTTCAGATTTACAAAGTGAACATGAACGTTATTTAGTTGAAACTCACTTTAAATGTCCCGTTATTTTATTTGATTACCCGGCAAATATAAAAGCCTTTTATATGCGTTTAAATGAAGATGGTAAAACTGTAAGGGCGATGGATGTGCTTTTTCCTGGTATTGGGGAAATTGTTGGTGGAAGCCAACGAGAAGAACGTTTAGAAGTTCTTCAACAAAAAATTGCGGAACTTGATATAGATGAAAAAGAATTGTGGTGGTATTTGGATACCAGAAAATTCGGAACTGCTGTACACAGTGGTTTTGGATTAGGGTTTGAACGTTTAGTACAATTCACGACAGGAATGGGAAATATTAGAGATGTAATACCTTATCCTAGAACACCACAAAATGCAGAATTTTAAATATTTATATCTATAAACATATAATGTATAGTTATATGTTTTTTGTATTTTTATAAAAAAAGCAACAACTATTTTATGCTTAAGCAAAGCTTACAATATAAATTATTACAAAAGTTATCACCTCAGCAAATTCAATTAATGAAATTGATTCAATTGCCCACACAGGCATTTGAGCAAAAATTAAAGCAAGAACTTGAAGAAAACCCAGCATTGGAAAGTGGTAAAGAAAATTCAGATGAATATGATAATACCCAAAATGATGAATATGATGAAAGTGGTAATGATAGCATTAGCACTGAAGATATAAATATTGATGAATATTTAAGTGATGATGAAGTTCCAAATTATAAAACACAGGCAAATAATTATTCATCTGATGACGATGAAAAAAATATTCCTTACGCATCAGGAACTTCATTTACCCAACATTTAAAAACTCAAATGAATACTTATCGTTTAACTGATGAAGAAGAAGTAATTACAGATTTCTTAATTGGAAGTATTGATGATAGCGGATATATAAGAAGAGATTTGGTTGATGTTTTAGATGATTTAGCTTTTACTCAAAATATTTTCACATCAATTGAAAAACTTGAAAAATTACTTCATTTAGTTCAACAATTAGACCCTGCTGGTGTTGGTGCTAGAAATTTAAAAGAATGTTTGTTAATTCAATTAAAACGAAAAAGCGAAAAACCAAATAGAATATTGGCAATTAAGATACTGGAGAACTCTTTTGAGCATTTTGCTAAAAAACATTATAAAAAATTATTACAAAAATTTCATATTACAGAAGAAGAACTGAAAGAAGCTATCTCTCAAATTGAAAAATTAAACCCAAAGCCTGGAGGATCATTTGTTGGGAATAATAAAATTGCAGAACAAATAGTACCTGATTTTTCAATACTAATAGTGGAGGGGGAATTAGAGCTTAATTTAAACTCAAGAAATGCTCCAGAACTTCATGTTTCAAAAGAATATAACGATTTATTACACGGGTATAAAGATTCAAAAGAGAAATCAAAATCACAAAAGGAGGCTGTTCAATTTATTAAACAAAAATTAGATTCTGCCAAATGGTTTATTGATGCTATAAAACAACGTCAACAAACACTGCTTTTAAACATGAATGCTATTATGCATCATCAAAAAGAATACTTTTTAACAGGTGATGAACGTAAGTTGAAACCAATGATTCTAAAAGACATTGCGGATAAAATAAATATGGATGTATCTACCGTTTCCAGAGTTGCAAATAGTAAATATGTTAGCACACCATATGGTACTAAATTAATTAAAGAGTTTTTTTCTGAATCTATGAAAAATGATCAGGGAGAAGATGTTTCAACTAAAGAAATAAAAAATATATTAGCAAGTGTAATTAAAGAAGAAAGTAAAAAGAAGCCTTTAACTGATGATAAATTATCAGCTCTTTTAAAAGATAAAGGATATCCTATTGCAAGGCGAACTGTAGCAAAATACAGAGAGCAATTAGATATTCCGGTAGCTCGATTAAGAAAAGAAATCTAGAATTACAGTTAAAAACTATGAAATTTTCAAAATTTATTTCAATTTTTTTTCATCCAATTAATTTTCCAATATTAGGAACTTTAATCTACTTTTTATTTCTTCCAAAGTATATTTTTAAGCCTCAAGAATATATGATTGTATCGGTTATATTAATTGGAACCTATGTGTTTCCAATTGTATTTCTTTTTCTTTTAAAACGTTTCGGAATGATAAATAGTTACCACATGGTGACTATTGAAGAACGAAAATTTCCAACTTTACTATTTATATCAATAACTTACATTTTAGCAAATTGGCTTATTAAAACTTCATTAGTAGATATATTATCATTATTGTTTTTTGGATATGGATTTGGATTTTTAATTTCGTATATTTTTCTATATATAAAAATTAAAATAAGTTTGCATACGGCCGCAATAGGGG
>Ga0102812_10002241_pt1 | contig 13079 bp, 9 predicted proteins | sample ColrivemetaGS713_FD_79334 | JGI IMG/M metagenome (GOLD analysis project Ga0102812, IMG submission 79334) | Estuarine microbial communities from the Columbia River estuary - Flood tide ETM metaG S.713 | ecosystem: Environmental > Aquatic > Marine > Intertidal zone > Estuary | place: USA: Columbia... | reverse complement strand
TGGGCCGGTTACCAGGATAATGCCGTGAGGCTTGTGGATCAGAGTATCTATGGTGCGCATGGCATCGGCGCGCATACCAAGTTGTTCAAGATCCAGTCGACCGGCTTGTTTGTCCAGCAGTCGCAGCACGACTCTCTCACCGTGTCCCGAGGGCAGGGTGGAGACCCGGACATCAACGGCCCGGCCAGCGATTCTCAATGAGATACGACCATCCTGTGGCAGCCGTTTCTCGGCAATATCCAGTTTGGACATGACCTTGATTCGGGAGACCACCAGGGGTGCCACGGCACGTCGGGACTGCAGTACTTCGCGCAGCACACCATCCACCCTGAACCTGACTACCAGGCGGTTCTCAAAAGGCTCGATGTGAATATCCGATGCGTCTTCTTTTACTGCCTGGGTAAGGATTGCGTTAATCAATCGAATGATAGGCGCGTCGTCGTCGCTCTCTAGCAAATCCGATGGTTCAGGCAGGGCCTGGGCCACGCTGAACAGGTCAGTATCCGCGTCCAGTCCTTCCATCATCTCCATTGCCTGGCTGGAACCGGCCTCGTAGGCCTCCTGCAACAGGGTGTCGAAATGTTCGGCGGTAACGACTTTCAGTTCAAACGGGCGATTGAAAAAGCGTCTCAGTTCGGCAAGCACTCGTGGGCCAATTCCCGGACGGTGCAACGCCAGCAATTTTCTATCCGGCGTTTCCTGAACCAGCACTCCATGGCGCTTGGCAAATGTGAAGGGCAGGCGACGGCTAACGCCTTCGGTTGCGACTTCATCGCTAACGCCAATTACCTGTTCCTGGCTGGTAGACTCCATTGTGTTACTGGCCCCCGTCAGGCTCGCCTGAGGGCTTCACGCTGCCCAGGATATCCAGCTCAGGCAGGGTGGGGCGCTGCTGATTTGGCATCAGGCTTACATCTGGATTCTGTTCCGACTGCAGGCTACGGATCATTCGGTACTTGGCGTCGGTTTCTGTCGCGTATTGGTGAGCATCCCGCAGGATCGTCGGATGGATAAATACCATCAGGTTGTTCTTGTTGTTGGCGGTTGTACGCGAACGGAAAAATTCTCCAACCAGGGGAATGGATCCGAGTATCGGCACGCGCTGCTCAGTCTCGGTGAGGGTGTTCTGGGTAAGTCCGCCCAGCACAACAATGCCACCATCCTGGACCAGCACACTGGTGTGGATAGAACGCTTGTTGGTAATCAGATCTGATGCGCCTTCAACGCTTTGTGCAATGTCAGAGGCTTCCTGGTCAATTTTCAGCATCACCATGTCACCCTCGTTAATTTGCGGGGTGATCTTCAGCACGATACCGACGTCCTTGCGTTCAATGGTCGTGAACGGGTTCACCAGTCCGGCCGTGCCGCCGGTATTGGTGAACTGACCGGTACGGAAGGGCACTTCCTGGGCGACGCGAATTTCTGCTTCTTCGTTATCCAGGGTGATGACAGATGGGGTGGAAATAATGTTGGAATCGGAGTCCGAGGACAGGGCCTTCAGTAGTACCGCAAAATTCGTTCCCGAGTCGCTGAGGGTTCCCATTCCCAGGCTGATACCTGATCCCAGCGCGCCTAGCGCGGCACCTGCGTCGTCACCCCCTGAAGCTGCCAGCAAATCCACCACGCCTGGCGCGGTGTTACTGAAACGGGTTGCCATGGCGCCGGCATCTTCATTGCCGATGGCCCAGGTCACGCCCAGTTCGGCGGCCTTGTCGAACTGCATAGCAACCAGTATGGCTTCCACTGATACCTGGGCGCGCTGAATATCCAGTTTGTCCACGATGGACATCAGGGTGCGCATGGGTTTCGGCGGAGCCGTTATGACCAGGGCATTGGTTTCTTCCTCTGCCCAGATAATGATGCCGCTGTCGTTTTGCCTTGGGGCAGCTGCGCCACCCCCCGGGCCGCCCGGTGTTGCGGATCTTGATGCGCCGGTTACCTGTTCATTGAGCTTGGTTGCCAGATCTACTGCATTGGAATAATGCAGGTAGCGAACCCGGGTGTTGCCCACGTCTTCAAGCGGGGTATCCAGGTGGGCGATAAGGGACTGGAGTTTCAGGCGGGCGCTTCTGTCTCCGCTGACTAACACGGAGTTGGTGCGCTCATCCGCCACCATATTTATCTGGGCAGACTCGGGACCACTTGCCTGAAGCAAAGAGGTCAGTACCCGGACCACTTCGCCGGCAGATGCATGTTCAAGTGTCAGTACCTGTACGTCATCGTCTCCCGCGCTGTCGATGCGCTGAATGATTCGCACCATACGTTTCACGTTGGCGGAACGATCGGAAATGATCAGCATATTCGAGGCGGGATGTGCTGCCATATGGCCGTACTGGGGAATAAGCGGGCGCAGGATCGGGACCAGTTGGGCCGCCTGCACGTTCTTGACGCTGACTACCTGGGTGACGATTTCATCGCCCCCTGCACCACGGATGTTTGTCAAATCCAGGGCGGGCATCGAACGTGCATTGGCATCGGGAAGAATCTTGATGACATCGCCGGCGGGCAGCGCTACATAACCGTACACCTGCAAAATCGACAGGAAAGCCTCGTAAAACGCTTCGGAGGACAAGGCCGTATTGGAGATCATGGTCACGTTGGCCTTAACCCGGGGATCGACAATAAAGTTCTTGCCGGTCACCGCGCTTACAGCTTCGATTACCGTTCCGATATCGACATTGCGATAATTCGGTGTAATCGCCGCTTGTTGTGCCGATGCAATGCCGGGCAGGCTACCTGCCACGATCACGCTGCCTAGTAATCCAAGTAGCATTGGCGCCAGAAGATGGCGAATGCCCCGAGTCCGATTTTTATGCATAAGTTTGATCATGGCTTCTGATTACTCTTAGCTTGTCCGGAGCCAGCTATTCTTCATCCAGTCCCGCTAGCACAGCGGTATCCAGGACTAAGACCTCTGGTTGTCCATTTCGTTCGATTGTAACGGTAACTGACGTGGCATCACCCATTGACTGGAATACTTCCATTCCAGAGGCGGGGTCGTTCAGTGCCGTTCCGTTAATTTCTGTTACCAGGTCGCCGGGTCTAAGTCCCAGCGCAGCGAAGGTACGGCGGTCCTTTCCGGGGTACAGTCGGTAACCGCGCTGTTGGCCATCGGCAAATACTGGTTGCGGGCGCATCACATCCGTCAGCCTGGTCACGTTATCGGCGATGACATTCGCTACGGTTGGTTTACTTAATCTGCTGCTGCCTTGCCTGCTGCTGCCCCGGCTTGCACTGCGGGATGAGCCAGTACTTGTGCTACCTAATTCTTGCTTGGGCAGGCGCAGCGCTTCCAGTCGTCCGCCACGGTCCAGCAGTACCCGGTCAGGATACACGCCATGCAACCGGGTTCCGCGTGTGACACTGTCTCCGATAGCAAATACCTTGGTGTCCTTGCCACGCTCGTGAATCAGGGCAAAGGATTCCTCAGCGAGTTCCGATGCAATGGTTCCAAGCAACTCAAGACTTAAGGTCGTGTCCGGGGCGGCCGTGGGATCCATGATCTCCTGGGCCTGTTGAAATTCTTCCTGGGCTTGTTTGCTGACTTCACCGAAAAGGTGAGCGTTCACGAGACGATCAATTTCCGCCTCGTTCGCGGAGCTCAGTGAAGCCTGGCTGGGGACCCTGGAAAGCGGTTTTAGCGATGTGGTTTCCGGTTCTGGATACGGAGCAAAAAGCCATACCAGATGGGTCATCTGCCAGCCGATTGCGACAGCCAACACAGCCGCCACCGCTCCGGGGAGCAGCGCCAGGCTTTGCGTCAGCATCCGTTCTGGCGGCAACTGGCTGAATTCTTTAAATTTTTGACTTATTCTCATATATGAGACTTTCTTCTATTCGTGGCAGTCTTACTTCGGCGTCGCAGACATAATAAGGTGGATTTGAGGGCAGTCACAAGCGTAATTCCCCTTACTCGTCTTTCATGTTGCTCCCATTAGGTTAAACTTCAAGAAATTTTCTGAACCCACTGTAAAAAAAGAGTAATCGTTTGACTTCACGTGTCTGGATCCGGATTGTCATCAGCCTGGTGCTGTTCCTCCCGTTCTTTCTCAATTTGCGCGGCAACTGGCCGATTCCGGCTTTTCAGCATCTTGAGGACGTGGCTTACGACCTGAGAGTCAGGCTCACCATGCCGGGAACGGTGGACGATCGAATCGTTATCGTCGATCTGGATGAACGTAGCATAGTGGAAATTGGGCAGTGGCCATGGCCACGTTCGGTGCTTGCGGACCTGGTCACGCGATTGTTTGATGACTACGGTATTCGGGTCCTGGGTTGGGACATGGTGTTCCCGGAAAGTGACAGGAATTCTGCATCCGAGTTACTTGACGAGATCGAGTCAGGTTCTTTCGGACAATCGCCGGAATTGCGCAAGCGACTGAAAGAATTGCGCCCCACACTGGAGACCGACCGAATCCTTGCCGAGGCCTTGTGGGGGCGAAATGTCGTCCTGGGATTTGTTTTCCGCCACGCTGGGGATACCGGTTCCGATGTGCTCACCGGTGACTTGCCGCCGCCGCTGATTTCGGCTTCCCAGCAAGAGACCAGCATTCCTTTCATCGAGGCGCTTGCCTACACAGGAAACCTGGCCGAGTTGCAGGCTGCCGTTCCCTATGCGGGCTTTTTCGAGAATGCCACCCTTGATCACGACGGCGTATATCGCCGGGTTCCATTGCTTCAGGAATATAAGGGTGCCTTGTACGAATCCCTGGGTTTGGCTGTGGCCAGGGCTGCGCTGGAACGGCCGCCGCTGAGATTTGAGTTTTATTCCGGGCCCAATGGTCCCAGGGATGGGCTGGATCTTGAGTGGTTGTGGGTAAGTGACCGGAAGGTACCCATGGACGCCGAGGCGGCGGTACTGGTTCCTTATCGCGGCCCGCTTGGAAGTTTTCCCTATGTCTCCGCGGCGGATGTGTTCAACGGTACGGCACCCAAGTACCCCTTGAAAGACGCCATAGTCCTGATTGGTACCAGTGCCCCCGGCTTGCATGATTTGCGAACCACACCGGTGGGGGATCGTTATACCGGGGTAGAGATTCACGCGAATATTGTGTCCGGCATCCTGGATGAGAGGATGCTGCAGCATCCCTTCTATGTCAGGGGAATTGAGTTCGTCAGCCTGTTGCTGATTGCCCTGCTCATGACGCCGATACTGGCCAGGATTTCGGTGGTGGGCTCTATCGTGTTTTCACTGGGGCTGCTTGGGGCGATTTGTGGCTTCAACCTGGCGATGTGGACCCAGGCCGGCATGGTCGTTCCGCTGGCAACGCCGCTGCTGTATACCTTTGCGATGTACGTGGCCCATATGGTCTACGGCTATTTTGTTGAGGCCCGTGGCCGCCGCGCCCTGTCTAACCTGTTTGGCCAATACGTTCCGCCGGAACTTGTGGTGGAGATGGGGCAGAACCCGTCCCAGTTTGACATGAGTAGTGACAGTCGAGAGATGACGGTGTTGTTTTCCGATGTCCGGGGGTTTACCAGCATCGCTGAAACCCTGGCGCCCCGGGAATTGAGTCAATTGATGAACGAGTTCCTTACGCCGATGACCAAGGTAATTCATCGGCATCGGGGAACCATCGACAAGTATATGGGTGACGCCATCATGGCCTTTTGGGGAGCGCCCCTTGAGGATGAGAGTCACGCCCGCAATGCATTGCTGGCGGCGCTGGAAATGCAGGGCGCCTTGCAGGAGTTGCTGCCGGAGTTTGCCAAGCGTGGTTGGCCGAGTATTCGCATCGGTATCGGCATTAATACCGGCATGATGCGGGTGGGGAACATGGGGTCCGAGTTCCGCATGGCATATACCGTCATGGGGGATTCAGTGAACCTGGGCGCACGCATCGAAGGCCTGACCAAGACCTACGGGGTAACCGTGGCGGTTGGTGAGGTGACCCGCAATGCGGTGCCGGACTTCACCTTCCTTGAACTGGACCGGGTGCGGGTGAGGGGCAAGGACAAGCCAGTGGCGATTTACGAACCCCTGGGGCCACGCAACGGCCTGGATCCGGAAACCCGGGCCATGCTGCGCCGCTATCATGAGGCTCTGCGTTTGTACCGCTCGGGGGACTGGGAGGTTGCCGAGAAAGAGTTCTACATGTTGCACCAGACCTACCGGCAACGAAAAATCTTCCAGATCTACCTGGATCGACTCGCGCATTATCGCAATCAGCCCCCCGGGGACGATTGGGACGGGGTGTTCAGCTACGGCGAGAACTAGCCACGCCGGGCCTGTCGATATTTTCCCCATTGGGTGGCTTGTGTTCCCCCGACTTGGCCTTACTATAGGTTAGGTATAGACCCTTGACGCGGCGGTCCCGAATCCCTGATTTTCAGGCTTCAGTTGGCATCCGTTGCGGCGCTACCCCATGTAACACGCTGAAATTGGTTGAAAAGATCGAGTATGTCAGAGCACAGCAATCAACCCGACCGCGGAATCGCGGTGGAAGAGGCGCAGCCCAAGCTGAAGCGTCCTCCCATGTACCAGGTCGTTTTGTTAAACGACGATTACACGCCCATGGAGTTCGTAGTTGAGGTATTGGAAAGCATTTTTTCTCTGGACAGGACATCTGCCACGAGAATCATGCTTGAGGTTCACACCCGCGGTAAGGGGATTTGTGGTGTGTTCACGTACGAAATTGCTGAGACCAAGGTTGCCCAGGTGAACAGTTTTTCCCGTGAACACCAGCACCCCCTCATGTGCACACTGGAAGAGTCATGAGTATGTTAAGCAGTGAACTGGAGTTTTGCCTGAACGATGCGTTCGGTCGAGCCCGGGATGATCGCCACGAATTTATTACGGTAGAGCATTTATTGCTTGTCCTGCTCAGCGCCCCCAAGGTAGTCGAAATTCTTGGCTCCTGCGGTGCCAAGCTGGATAAGCTCGCCAAGGACCTGGAAGATTTTATCGACCAGAACACACCCAGGTTGCCCGAGGATGTGGACAGTGGCGTTGAACGTGAGGTTCAGCCCACCCTTGGATTTCAGCGGGTGCTTCAGCGAGCGGTATTTCACGTTCAGTCCAGCGGCAAAAAAGAGGTCACCGGCGTTAACGTGCTGGTGGCGATATTTGGTGAAAAGCAGTCCCAGGCCTGCTACCTGTTGAGTTTGCACGGGGTCTCCCGGCTGGACGTGGTGAATTACATTTCCCACGGACTGGCCAGGACAGATGATCAGGGCGAGGAGGTCGAGAATCCGGACGGCGCGGCTGAAGAGGCTGAAAGCAGTGCGCTGGAGAAATACGCCACTAACCTGAACGCCAGGGCGAAGGAAGGGCGCATTGATCCGTTGATCGGGCGGGATCAGGAAGTCGAGCGCACCGTGCAGATCCTCTGCCGGCGACGCAAGAATAATCCCCTGTACGTGGGCGATGCCGGCGTGGGCAAGACGGCCCTGGCTGAAGGTTTGGCCAGACGTATTGTTGAGTCCGAAGTCCCTGAGATTCTATGCGACGCAACCGTTTACGCCCTGGACATGGGCGCCCTGGTTGCTGGCACCAAGTACCGCGGCGATTTTGAAAAACGCCTCAAGGACTTGCTTGCCGAACTCAAGCAGGATCCCTCAGCGATCCTGTTCATTGATGAGATTCACACCGTCATCGGCGCCGGTGCAGCCTCGGGTGGTGTGATGGACGCCTCCAACCTGATCAAGCCGGTATTGGCCAATGGAGAGCTTCGCTGTATCGGCTCGACCACCTTTGATGAGTTCAGGGGTATTTTCGAGAAAGACCATGCATTGGCCCGGCGATTCCAGAAGGTCGAGGTGCTTGAGCCCTCAATCGAGGAGACCTACCAGATATTGAAAGGGCTGCAGAGCCGTTTCGAGGAACACCACGGTGTTACCTATACCGATGAAGGCCTTCGTGCAGCGGCCGAGTTGGCAGCGCGACATATCAATGACAGGCATTTGCCGGACAAGGCGATTGATGTGATTGACGAGGCTGGCGCAAGCGTACGCCTGAAGCCCGAGAGTGAGCGCAATACCGTGGTGGGTGTTGAGTTGGTGGAAGAGGTGGTTGCGAAGATTGCCCGGATTCCCGCAAACAGCGTGTCCGCCTCTGATCGGGATGTGCTGCGCACCCTGCCCAGGGATTTGCGACTGGTTATCTACGGCCAGGATGAGGCCATTGATACCTTGTCCTCCGCTATCAAGATGTCGCGCTCAGGACTGGGTGAGCAGGAAAAACCGGTAGGATCTTTCCTGTTTGCCGGACCCACGGGCGTTGGCAAGACCGAGGTCACCCGCCAGTTGGCGCATATCCTGGGTATTGAACTGATTCGCTTTGATATGTCCGAGTACATGGAACGGCACACGGTCTCGCGCTTGATCGGTGCGCCTCCCGGGTATGTAGGATTCGACCAGGGCGGTCTGCTAACCGAGGCGGTTACCAAGCACCCCCATAGCGTGGTGCTGCTTGATGAGATCGAGAAGGCCCACCCCGAGGTGTTTAACCTCTTGCTGCAAGTCATGGATCACGGTCACCTGACTGACAACAACGGAAGAAAGGCAGATTTCCGCAATGTGATCCTGGTAATGACTACCAATGCCGGTGCGGAGGAGATGAGCCGTACGTCTATTGGATTTACCAAGCAGGACCATGCCAGTGATGGCATGGGGGCGATCAAGAAATTGTTCTCGCCGGAATTCCGCAACCGACTGGATGCGGTGATTCACTTCAAGGCGCTTGAGGAAGAGACGATTGCCCGGGTAGTGGACAAGCTGATTGTCGAGTTGGAAGCCACTCTCGAGCTGAGAAACGTCACCATCACCCTGAGCGAAGAAGCCCGGCACTGGATTGCCAAGAAGGGTTATGACCCATTGATGGGCGCCCGACCCATGTCACGGGTGATCAAGGAGCATGTACGCAAGGCGTTGGCCGAGGAATTGTTATTCGGTGAACTGGTTGATGGCGGGCATGTCACCGTTTCGGTCGGTGAAGCCGGCGACCTGGTGTTGAGCGTCACGCCATTGCTGGAATCCGAGCAGAAGCCCGAGATGATTGACTAGCAGGAAAGGGGTCCACAAAACCGCCGCTCGGCGGTTTGGGAAATTAACGACCGCGGTAGGTGATTCGACCCTTGCTCAGGTCGTAGGGGGTCAGTTCCACGGTGACCTTGTCACCGGTGAGGATGCGGATGTAATGCTTGCGCATCTTTCCGGAAATGTGGGCAGTTACGACATGGCCGTTTTCCAGTTCTACGCGGAACGTGGTGTTGGGCAGAGTGTCGATGACAGTCCCTTCCATTTGGATTGCTTCTTCTTTCGCCACGAGTTACCTAGACCTGAATACCAATGAGGGCGCGAATTGTGCATAAAGTTCGCACTTATTGCAATTTGGGATTGCCACCATTACCCGGTTGCCAGTCGGCCAGGTAGCCCAGGTCTTTATCCATTTCGTGCCATTTTTCGCCCTTGGGCGACCCGCCGGTGTGACATTCCAGAAGCTTTAGGAAATCCTCTCTGGGTATGGTCCTGCTGCCCATGAATTCCAAATGGGCACTGTGCATTTGGCAATCCAGTAGCTCGAAGCCTGAATTTTCAAGGTGCCGGGCGAGGGCGCACAGGGCTATTTTCGAGGCGTCCCGTTGGGTACTGAACATGGATTCACCAAAAAAGACCTTGCCCAGGGCGACCCCGTAGAGCCCTCCCACCAGTGAGTCCTCGTGCCAGACCTCCAGGGAGTGGGCGTGCCCGGCTTCGTGCAGTGCCTGGTATGCCCCTGCCATTTCGTTGGTGATCCAGGTTTCCTCGCTGTAACTGCGGGGCTGGGCGCAGGCCCGTATTACCCCGGCAAAGTTTTTATCAAAACTGACCGTGAATGGCTTGTTTCGCAGGATTTTGCGCAAGCTGCGGCGCAGGCGGAACTCAGCGGGGAAGAGCACGGCTCTCGGGTTTGGGCTCCACCAAAGTATCGGTTGCTGATCTTCGTACCAGGGAAAGATGCCCATTGAATAGGCTTTAAGCAGTCGCTCAGGAGATAAGTCGCCTCCTGCGGCAAGTAATCCTGGTGGTTCCTCCAGTGCCCTGGATGGGTGAGGAAACCAAAGCTCATCTGGGTCCAGCCAGGGGATCATTGCGCCGGATCCTCTTGCCTGTCCTGCCGGAAAGGTAACAGTTCCCTGGCCGCTTCCTGATAGCCATCGATGTGTGCCGCTTCCCTGGCAAGGTAATTCGCAATCGCCTGGCGGAAGCCCGGGTGGGCTATCCAGTGCCCGGACCAGGAAAACACCGGGTCGAAGCCCCGGGTCAGCTTGTGCTCGCCCTGGGTGCCTGGATCAAAGCGTTTCAGGCCACGCTCGATGCACAGGTCTATGCCCTGGTAATAACAGGTTTCAAAATGCAGGCTGTCTACGTCGGCAATGCTGCCCCAGTAACGCCCGTACAGCGTGTCGCTGGAGAGGAAGAAGATGGCCGCTGCGATGGGTTGCTCACCCTGACTTGCCCGTATCGCCAGCAGGCTGTCTCCCATGTTGGCGCACAGACTGCGAAAGAAGTCCGGGTTCATGTAGGGATGCCGGCCCCGGCGAAGAAAGGTGGAGGCATAGCAGCGGTAGAGAAAATCCCAGTCACGTTCGCTCAGTTCGCTGCCCACCAGGTGATCGAAGTGGATGCCTTGCTCGGCAACTTTCCGGCGCTCCCGCCGGGTGGTCTTGCGGCGCTTGGCGGAAAAGCTTTCCAGGTAGTGGTCAAAGCTTTCGTAACCCCGGTTAAACCAATGGAACTGGCAGTCCTTGCGCAGTAGCCAGCCCTGGCGTTTCAGTACCTCCAGCGCATCGCCGTCAGGGAACAAGACGTGAATCGACGATGCCTGGCGTTGCCGGGCGAGTTCCTCGGCGGCTTTCAGCAAGGCTTGCTGTATTCCAGGGGAGTGGGGAGGGCTTAGCAGGCGTGGGCCGCTGACCGGTGTGAACGGTATTGCCCCGACCAGTTTTGGGTAATAGGGGACGCCGGCCTCTTGATAGGCCTGGGCCCACCCCTGGTCGAAGACGAATTCGCCCCAGGAGTCACTCTTCAAGTACAGGGGCATGGCCCCAAGCAGGCGGTCGTTATCTTCCAGGACGATGTGACTGGGTTCCCAGCCGGTACCTGGACCCACACACCCGCTTTGCTCCAGCGCGCCCAGGTAGGCGTGCCGGGTAAAAGGGTGGTCAGTACCGGCCAGCCCATCCCAGTTGCTGGCCGATAGCTCGTTGATGCCTGCCAGTATCCTTGTCTGAGCGGGCATTGCTGAATCTATTCGCCGCTGGCCAGATCTTCCAGGTAGCGGTCGGCATCCAGGGCGGCCATGCAGCCGGTTCCAGCGGAAGTAACTGCTTGCTTGTAAACCTGGTCAGCCACGTCACCCGCGGCAAATACGCCGGGAATGCTGGTTTGTGTGGCATTGCCGTTCAAACCGGACTGGACCTTCAGGTAGCCGTGATCCATCTCCAGCTGGCCCTCGAAGAGGCTGGTGTTCGGCGTGTGTCCGATCGCGATGAATACCCCGGTCAGGGTGATGTCTTGAGTGCTGTCATCCTTGGTGGAGCGCACTCGCATGCCGGTGACGCCGGTTTCGTCGCCCAGCACCTCGTCCAGGGTGTTATGCCAGAGGATTTCGACGTTGCCGCCGTCACGGGTCTTCTCGAACAGCTTGTCCTGCATGATCTTCTCGGCCCGCAGCGAATCCCGCCGGTGAACCAGGGTGACCTTGGAGGCAAGGTTGGACAGGTAGAGGGCTTCTTCAACCGCGGTGTTGCCGCCGCCGATGACAGCGACTTCCTGGCCCCGATAGAAGAATCCGTCGCAGGTGGCGCAGGCCGAAACGCCTTTGCCCTTGAAGGTTTCCTCGGATTCCAGGCCCAGGTAACGGGCGGTGGAGCCGGTGCAGATGATCAAGGCATCGCAAGTGTAGCTGCCGTTGTCACCGTGCAGCAGGAAGGGGCGCTGGCCCAGTTCTGCCTTGTTGATATGGTCAACCACAATTTCGGTGTCAAAGCGCTCGGCATGGGCCCGCATGCGGTCCATCAGGGCAGGGCCCATCAGGCCTTCCACGTCGCCGGGCCAGTTATCCACCTCGGTGGTGGTCATCAGCTGGCCGCCTTGCTCTACGCCGGTAATCAAAACCGGGTTAAGGCCTGCCCTTGCTGCGTATACTGCGGCACTGTATCCGGCGGGACCGGAACCTAAAATCAGCAGTCGGCAGTGCTTTACGTCACTCATTGCGATTGAAATCCTTATTCTGATGATCACCGCAGGGCCAGGGATGGGCTCCCGTTCCCGGCGGGTGGAGGAATCGGACTGACCCAGGGGCTGTCCGAACACAGGGCGCCATGTTATTCAAATACGCGTGGCTGGGCAAAGGGGTCGTGGAGATACGGCTGGATTCGTATACACTGCTTCCGCAAAGGGGTTTTTTGTAGCGTGAGCAGCGCGAACCCAAAAGCAAGGGCATCCAGATTATCGTTGATGCATGAGCGCAAATAAATTAATATGACTCAATGAGTTACAGTATTTTTCTAGAAATGGGCTAATATCTTGGCGAAGGCGAAAATAGAAATCGAAAGCACGGCGTTACTGGGATTGTCCGCAAGGCGAGCCCTGAGAGAGGCCGCGTTATGGATTTTCGGCGGTCTGTCCATCATGTTGTTTGCTGCGCTGGTGAGCTATCGCCCGCAGGATCCCGGGTTTTCATTCACCGGAGAATCCTCCCGTGTCTCTAACCTGATTGGCCCTGTTGGGGCCTGGCTGGCGGATTTGTTTTTTACCTTGTTTGGCCGCCCGGCATTCCTGTTTCCCCTGATGCTGGCGTTTGCCGGATGGCTGCTGTTCAGGATCAGGCGCTCCGAAGGACCAGTGTCCTTGTCACTGCTGGCATTCCGGGGCGCGGGTTTTGTTATCACCCTGGCCACCAGTTGCGGCCTGGCTACCCTGCATTTTGATCCGGGTACGCTTCAGTCCAGTGCCGGTGGCGTGGTAGGTGAGTTCGTTGGCCTGGGAATGGCCAGTGGCTTGAGTTTCCTTGGGGCAACCATGCTGTTGCTGGCCTTGTGGCTGGCCGGCGCGTCCATGTTCGTCGGTATTTCCTGGCTGGCAGTCATGGATCG
>Ga0102812_10002240_pt1 | contig 13080 bp, 13 predicted proteins | sample ColrivemetaGS713_FD_79334 | JGI IMG/M metagenome (GOLD analysis project Ga0102812, IMG submission 79334) | Estuarine microbial communities from the Columbia River estuary - Flood tide ETM metaG S.713 | ecosystem: Environmental > Aquatic > Marine > Intertidal zone > Estuary | place: USA... | reverse complement strand
GGCGTGGGGCCGGGTGCCTGGCTGTTGGCCTGGGGCCTGTTGCCAGCGGGAACGCTGGTGTTTGTCTACGGCGATAGTGGGCCGCTGACATTATTGGTAGGCGCTGCGGCGCTCGCCCTGGTGTTGCGCCTGACGGTCAATTTGTCGTTGGCGATATTGGCCAGTGTGCCGGTAGGTTTGCTCAGCGCGGTGTTGTTGATGACCCTGGGCGGCCAGTACCTGGAGCAGATGGTGACTTACTTCGGTGAGTTCCTGGCGACCCTGGAGCAGCAGTTGTCCCAGGGCGGCGAGGCGGTAGTACTGGCCAGGCCGGATGCACTGCAGATAGCGGGCATGCTCGGTGCCGGTAATGCCATGGTCGCCGTGTTCTGCCTGCTGCTGGCGCGTTACTGGCAGGCGGCCCTGTACAATCCCGGCGGTTTTGGCCAGGAGTTCAGGGCGGTGTATTACCCGCCAGCGATAAGTCTGGCATTGGCCCTTGGGGCATTGGCCCTGTGGTCGGCGGGGGTGAGTTATCACACCTGGGCCATGATCTGCGTGGTACCGCTGGTATTTAACGGCTTGGCACTGGTGCATGCGCGGGCCGCGTTGAGCGGGCAGGGCAGGGGATGGCTGACCGGATTCTATGTGGCCTGGCTGCTGTTTGATCCGGTGAAGCTGGTGGTGGTGGGCGCGGCGATAGCCGACAGCTGGCTGAAGTTCCGCCAGCGCTGGGCCCGCAAGGCCGGCGGAGACGAAAAACAAGACTAGCAGGCGGGAATAACCGCGTGCCGAAAACCAAAATTTGAAGCCGAGGGAGGCAACTCCCCGAAAAGAGGAAAGTAGGATGGAAGTCATATTGCTGGAAAACATCGGCAACCTGGGTAGCCTGGGTGACAAGGTTGACGTGAAGGCCGGTTTCGGCCGCAACTACCTGATCCCCCATGGCAAGGCTGTACCTGCCACTGCGGACAGCATTGCGGAATTTGAATCGCGCCGCGCCGAGCTGGAAGCTGCCGCCGCTACCGCCCTGACCGCTGCCCAGTCTCGCGCTGACAGCATCAATGCGCTGGGCCTGATCTCGATCGCCGCCAATGTCGGTGAGGAAGGCAAGCTGTTCGGTTCCGTGGGCACCCGCGATATCGCCGAGGCGGTTACCGCTGCCGGTTGCGAAGTGGACAAATCTGAAGTTCGCCTGCCCGAAGGCGCCCTGCGTGAAGTGGGCGAGTACGAAGTCGCCATCCAGGTTCACGGTGACGTCACCGCTGCTGTGGCGATTGCTGTAGTACCTGAGTAAGTACCTGAGTAAGTACCGGTAGGGCCGGGTTCACTCGGCCTTCCTGTTAAGCCCGTACAAGCCCGGCCGAACACGTTCGGCCCTGCAGGGCGGCTGGTCGGATTGATTCGACCATTCACATCCCTACTCCCGCCCTTTCGCTTGGTTGCCGTGCCAATTTCCGCTACTCTGTGCAGTCGCTCACCAAGTCGTTTTTAACCCATGTCTGAACCTGATTTTCCCAGCAATGTCTCTGAATTGCCCTACATGGGCGATGGCGATATTGCCCGGATCAAAATGCAGCCTCATTCCATTGAGGCGGAGCAATCCGTGCTGGGTGGCCTGCTGCTGTCAGCCGACAGCTGGGACGCGGTGGCTGAATCGGTGGTCGACAGCGATTTCTACCGGCCCGATCACCGGCTGATTTTCCGGCAGATCGCCAAGCTGGCCGAAGCAGCCGAACCGGTGGACGTGATCACCGTGGCCGACAAACTCGAGGCGCGCGGTGAACTGGCCGGGGCAGGCGGGCTGCCCTACCTGGCCGAACTGGCCCAGAACACTCCCAGCGCCTCCAATATCCGCGCCTATGCCCAGGTGGTCAGTGAGCGCGCCTCGCTGCGCAAACTGATCGAAGCGGCCCAGGAGATAGCCGAAAGCGGCTTCTCCCCGGAAGGTCGCACCTCGGATGAGCTGCTCGACGAGGCCGAACGCCGCATCATGCAGATCTCCGAGCAGGGCCCCAAGGCGGGAGGCCCCCAGGACGTCAACCCGCTGCTGCAGAAAGCCCTGGGCCGGATCGAGGAGCTGTTCAACTCCGGCGGTGATATCACCGGGCTGACTACCGGCTTCAAGGACCTGGATGGTATGACCTCGGGCCTGCAACCTTCCGACCTGGTGATCGTGGCGGGGCGGCCCTCCATGGGCAAGACCAGTTTCGCGATGAACCTGGTGGAAACCGCGGTACTGTCGCAGGCAAAGCCGATCCTGGTATTCAGTATGGAGATGCCGGCGGATTCGCTGATCGTGCGGATGCTGTCCTCCATCGGCCGCATCGACCAGACCCGTATCCGTAACGGCAAGCTCGAGCAGGAAGACTGGCCCAAGCTGAGCACCGCGGTAAACAAGCTCAAGGATGTGCCCCTGTATATCGATGACACCCCGGCGCTGACGCCGACCGAGGTGCGCAGTCGTGCCCGCCGGGTCATGCGCGAGCACGGCGAACTGGGGATGATCATGGTGGATTACCTGCAGCTGATGCAGGTGGCTGGCTCCTCGGATGGACGTACCGCAGAAATCTCCGAGATCTCCCGCAGCCTCAAGGCCATTGCCAAGGAATTCAAAGTGCCGGTGGTAGCACTGTCCCAGCTCAACCGCTCGCTGGAGCAGCGCCCCAACAAGCGCCCGGTTAACTCGGATTTGCGTGAATCAGGCGCCATCGAGCAGGACGCCGACGTGATCATGTTCATTTACCGGGATGAGGTCTACAACGAGGAGTCACCCGACAAGGGGGTGGCGGAAATCATTATCGGCAAGCAGCGGAACGGCCCCATCGGCATCTGCCGGCTGGCGTTTATCGGCCAGTACACCCGCTTTGAGAACCTGGCCCGCGGGTCGTACGACCAGTAACACCCCAAGGGCCTGGGATTAGCCTTACGCGTCCGGCTTGACCGTGTGCATGGCGGTTTGCAGGTAATTCTCCAGCCCCACCTTGTCGATCAGCCCAAGCTGGGTCTCCAGCCAGTCGATATGTTCCTCTTCGGCTTCCATGATGTCCACGAACAGGTCCCGCGACACATAGTCCTTGACCGATTCACTGTACTCCACAGCGTCTTTGAGGTCCTTGTGGGCCACGTGCTCGAGCTTGAGATCGCACTCCAGCATTTCCCGGGTATTCTCCCCGATCATCAGCTTGCCCAGGTCCTGCAGGTTGGGCAGCCCCTCCAGGAACAGAATGCGCTCGATCAGGGCGTCGGCATGTTTCATCTCGTCGATGGACTCGTGGTACTCGTGATCGGCAAGCTCCTTAAGCCCCCAGTCCTTGTACATGCGCGCATGCAGGAAGTACTGGTTGATAGCAACCATCTCATTGCCCAGTATCTTGTTGAGGTGCTTGATTACAGTGGCATCACCTTTCACGGCGTCACTCCTTGTGGGGGGTTGTGGATAGGAAAGCGGCCATGATCGCGTTCGGCCATGCCTATGTCAATTTAAGTGACTGATTTATATCATTATTTCTAATGATAATCAGTTAGATTCGCATCCGGGGGAGGCTAGCTGACCGCGTAGAACAGTTGTTCGTTGTTGTCGTTGAGGTCATTCAGGGATTGCCTGAGGATGTCGCGGGTGAGAATACCGCATTTGCCGCACTGGCTGGCAACGCCCAGGCTGTTACGCACGTCCCGCAGGGAGCTGGCCCCGTCCTGGACGGCGGCGCGGATCTGGGTATCAGTGATGCCTTTGCAAATACAGACGTACATGGTGGTAGCCCGAATTCCGGTGTGTTGACGTTGAGCTAAAAGTTAATGCTAATGAGAATGATTGTCAATCACTATAACGAGAAATAATTACGGATCTGGATGTTTTTGGGTTTGGTGTTCGCAAGCGGGTCTGGGTATCTCTAGAAGAACTCCGTGGCGCTGTGAGCTTTGGCTGTTGTTGTTGCAGGAGGTTTTCGGGGTTTGGTGTTAGCAAGCGGGTCCGGGGGCAGGCAGGCTTTTCAGTCGCTCCACGTGATTCGCTTGGTGAAAAGCCTGCCTGCCCCCGGACCCTCGGATTGTGAAGCGCCAAGACCGGACCGGACCAGATAGAAAACGCCATGACAGGCCCTTACCGAGGGTGCGGATGGGGGAGTGCTTCTCACCAAGCGAATCACGTGGAGCGACTGAGAAGCACTCCCGCGTCCGCACCCGGCGCAGGAATGAAAGAAAGTCTTTTCAGCCCTGAGCCCTGAGCCCTGAGCCCTGAGCCCTCAGCCCTCAGCCCTCAGCCCGAAGCCAACAACTGCCGAAGCCGAAACTCCACCAACGGCAGTCGATCATTCCCAAAATACATATCATCGCCATTGATAAAAATAGTCGGTGAGCCATAGCCGCCGCGAGCAATCAGCTCATCAGTATTGCTGCGCAGTAAATCCTTGTACTGCTGATTGTTGATAGCGCTGAAGAACCCCTCCTGGTCCAGTCCCACTGCCCGACAGATGTCGGCCAGCACCTCGTCCTTGCTGACATCAGGATTCACGCCACCCCAGTAAGCCTCAAACACCGCCCGCGAATAGGGAACGATAAGGTCCTGCTCCTGGGCGTAGAACGCGCCGCGCATGGCCTTGACGCTGTTGATGGGGTGGCCGGGGGGCATGATCGCGACCACGCCGGCCTCCCGGGCCCAGTCGTTGAGGTCCTTCAGGTAATAATCCAGGCGACGTTTGTTGTCGGCGTTGGTGAACATCGCCTCGCGGGCGGAGTAAACCTGCTGGTTGACCGCGTTGAATACACCGCCCACGAGGATGGGGCGCCAGCGAATGGGCAGGTTGAGGCGCTCCATCATCGGGATGATGCGTGTGAAGCCGAAGTAGGTCCAGGGGCTGGAGCAGTCGTAGAAGAATTCCAGTTCGATCGAATTTGCCATGATTGCACCTGTAATTTTTGCCGGGAAGCTTAGCACACAGATTGGGTGCTTCAGGTATAATCGCGGTTTTTTCCGCGTGCAGGAAGCAGGGTTAATGGATGTAGAGCAGTACATGGCCGAACTGGGGCGCGCCGCGCGAGCGGCGTCGCGGCAGGTAGCTGCGTCCTCCACGATGGTACGCAATAACGCGCTGCTGTATGCCCGCGATGCCCTCGACGGCGCCCGCGGCAAACTGGCGGCAGCCAATGCCGAGGATATGCAGCGCGGGGCTGACAATGGCCTGGCCGCGCCGCTGATGGATCGCCTGGAGCTGACCGGGGCGCGCATCGACGGCATGCTGGAGGGGCTGCGCCAGGTGGCGTCGCTGCCGGATCCGGTGGGTGCTATTACTGACATGAACACCATGCCCAGCGGGATCCAGGTGGGGCGTATGCGGGTGCCACTGGGGGTGATCGGCATTATCTATGAATCCCGACCCAATGTTACCGTCGAGGCCGCCAGCCTGTGCCTCAAATCCGGCAATGCCGCCATCCTGCGCGGCGGGTCCGAGGCGCTGGCCTCAAACTGCGCGATTGCCGAATGCCTGACCGAGGGCCTGCTTGCGGCGGGCTTGCCGGAGGCTGCCGTGCAGGTGGTGCAGACCGCTGATCGCGCTGCAGTGGGCCGGCTGATTACGATGCCCGAATATGTGGATGTGATCGTACCCCGCGGTGGCAAGGGCCTGATCGAGCGCATCAGCGCCGACGCGAAAGTGCCAGTGCTCAAGCACCTGGACGGCGTGTGCCACGTATATATCGATGACAGCGCGGACGAGGACATGGCGCTTGCCATTGCGGTCAACGCCAAGACCCATCGCTACGGAACCTGTAACACTATGGAAACCCTGCTGGTCGCCCGCTCCATGGCGGCAGTGATGTTGCCCCGGCTGGCGGCGGCTTACGCCGAAGCGGGGGTGGAGCTGCGCGGCTGCGCTGCAACCCGGGCGATCCTGCCGAGTGCGAAGGTCGCCACCGAGCAGGACTGGCGCGAGGAATACCTGGCGCCGATCCTGGCAGTGCGGGTGGTGGAAGGCCTGGATGCGGCCATCGAACACATTAATACCTACAGCTCGCTGCATACCGACAGCATTGTTACTCGCGATCATCCCCGGGGCATGCGCTTCCTGCGGGAGGTGGATTCTGCCTCGGTGATGATCAACGCCTCCACCCGCTTTGCCGATGGTTTTGAGTACGGCCTGGGGGCGGAAATTGGTATCTCCACTGACAAGTTGCACGCCCGGGGCCCGGTGGGCCTGGAAGGGCTGACCTCGCAGAAATACGTGGTATTCGGGCAGGGGCAGGTTCGCACTTGAACCAGGCCGGCTCACCCCTGGCCCCTGTCGGGGTACTGGGGGGTACATTCAACCCGGTTCACTATGGACACCTGCGCTCAGCGCTGGAGTTGGTGGAACACCTGCAACTGGGCGAATTGCGGTTAATGCCCTGTGCCGTGCCACCCCACCGCCAAGCGCCCAGCTGCAGCGCCGAGCACCGGGCCGCCATGGTAGAACTGGCGGTGGCGGGGGAGCCCTGCCTGGCGTGCGACAGTCGCGAATTGAACCGCCCTGGCACCTCCTACACCATCGACAGCCTGGTCGAGTTGCGGCAGGAGCTGGGTGCAGGCCACAGCCTGTGCCTGGTGATGGGCGGTGACGCGGTGCGCTCGATCGAGACCTGGCACCGCTGGCCGGAGCTGCTGGACTATGCCCACCTGGTGATCATCGCCCGGCCCGGCTGGCACCTGCCGGAGGATGGCGTGGTCGCTGACTGGTTGGCCGCCCACAGGCTCACCGATCACAGCGCCCTGCGGCGGCGCCCGGCCGGCGGTATTGTGATCGAGGAATTACGTCCCCTGGATATTTCCTCGACAGAGATCCGGGAGATGCTGGCCGCTGGCCGGTCGCCCCGGTATTTGTTGCCGGAATCCGTACTGGACTATATTAAGCTGCATCACCTGTACTAAAACTCGAGAAATCTGCACAAGTAACGCATTATGAACCGGCATTTGCCAAGGTAAGCGAAGGGAATGGAAACTGAAGCACTGAAAACACTTGTGGTCGACGCACTGGATGACCTCAAGGCGGTCAACCCGGTCATCCTGGATGTGACCGGGCTGACCGACATCATGGATTACATGATCATTGCCAGCGGCACCTCCAATCGCCACGTGAAATCCCTGGCCGACCATGTCTGCATGGAAGCCAAGAAGCAGGGCGTGCGTGCCATCGGGGTAGAGGGTGAAGGTGCCGGCGACTGGGTGCTGGTCGATTTTGGCGACCTGGTAGTGCACGTGATGTTGCCTGCTGCCCGCGATTTTTATGACCTTGAGCGACTTTGGGTTAACCCCGACAAAACCAGCTGATGCGGATCAGTATCATCGCTGTGGGCACCAAAATGCCCGGCTGGGTCAGCCAGGGTGTTGAGGAGTACTGCCGGCGACTGCCTCGCGAGATCAAGCTGGAGTGGCGGGAAATCCCCCTGGCCCAGCGCGGCAAGGACAGCAAACCGGAACTGTTGTGCGAGCGCGAGGGCGAGCAGATCCTCAAGGCTATTCCGGTGCGCGACCAGGTGGTGGCACTGGATGTGTTGGGCAAACGAATCTCCACGCCCGCCCTGGCGGAACAACTGAGCGCATGGCAGATGTCCGGTGATGACTACAGCCTGCTGATAGGCGGCCCGGACGGGCTCTCCCCGCAATGCCTGGAGCGGGCCCAAAGCAAGTGGTCACTGAGCGATTTGACCCTGCCTCACCCGCTGGTGCGGGTGCTGTTGGCCGAGCAGCTGTATCGGGCTTGGACAATCACCGTCAACCACCCGTATCATCGCGACTAGTTTGTTGATGGACGCCCTTCCAGGCCAAGCCCCCAGATGTCACAGCACTTCCAGCTAAAGGACCCCCATCGGGAGTCCAGGATTTACAGTGCCCGCACTGTGACTGCGCTGCTGCTGGTGATAAGCCTGCTCGGGGTGATCGTGGCCCGCTATTACAGCCTGCAGATTACCGAGTATGAGAACTACCGCACCCAGTCGGACCGCAACCGGGTGCAGTTGCAGCCACTGCCGCCCAAGCGCGGGCTGATTTACGATCGTAACGGTGTGTTGCTGGCGGACAACCGGGCCAGCTTTATCCTGTCCGTGGTAAAAGAGCAGGTGCCCGACCTGGAGGAGACCCTCGCCGCACTGCAGGAACTGGTGCCGGTCTCCGACAACGACCTTAAAAACTTCCGCAAGAAATTGACCCGCCGGCGCCCCTATGAGGCGGTGCCCCTGCGCTTCAAACTCACCGAAGCGGAGCGCTCCCGGCTGGCGGTTAACCGCTACCGGCTGCCCGGCATCGTGGTGGATGCCCAGCTGTTGCGCCACTACCCCTACGGCGAGCTGTTTTCCCATGCTATTGGCTATGTGGGCCGCATCAACGAGCGCGAGGCGGATGAGCTGGACGCAGCCGACTATCGCGGCACGTTTCACGTGGGCAAAGTCGGTGTGGAAAAGTTTTATGAAGACATCCTCCACGGTGAGGTGGGTTACCAGAACGTGGAAACCAATGCCCATGGCAGGGTGCTGAGGGTGCTGGAGCGCTATGACCCCACCCCCGGCGCAGACCTGGTGTTGCATCTGGATATTCATATCCAGCGGGCGGCCCGGGCGGCGCTGGGTGATCGCCGCGGAGCGGTGGTAGCGATTGACCCGCGCACTGGCGGTATTCTCGCGCTGGTCTCCACCCCTGGCTATGACGCCAATCTGTTCGTCAACGGTATCAGCTCCGCCGATTACAGTGCACTGCGCGATTCACCTGATGTGCCGCTGTTCAACCGGGCTATCCAGGGGCAGTACCCGCCGGGCTCAACCATCAAGCCGTTTATGGCCATGGCGGGGCTGGAGTCCGGCCTGGTCACTCCGGAGTCCACGGTACCCGACCCCGGCTGGTACAGCCTGCCGGGTGATAAACACCGCTACCGGGACTGGATCCTGCGTATCCGTGGCACCGGCCACGCCCCCAGGGTGGATATGCAGATGGCGATAGCCGAGTCCTGCGACGTGTACTTTTACGACCTCGCCCGCCGCCTGACCATCGATCGCATGGCCGAATACCTGCAGCCCTTCGGCTTCGGGGAGCGCACCGGGGTTGATACCACCACTGAGCGTCCCGGGGTGTTGCCCTCAACCCATTGGAAACGCGCCGCCATGGGCCAGCCCTGGTATCCCGGCGAGACCATCAGTGCCGGTATCGGCCAGGGCTATATGCTGGCCACGCCACTGCAGCTGGCGCTGGCCACCAGCGTGGTGGCCGGCAAGGGGATTCGCCATACCCCGCGCCTGGTAATGGCCATCGATGGTGAACCATTGGAGGCGCCGACCCTTGATCCCATCGTGGTCCCCGAGGCCTACTGGGACGCGGTGTACTCCGGCATGCTGGAAGTCGTGCACGGCAAGCGTGGCACCGCCAAGAACCTGGCCAAGGGTATCGAGTACCAGATGGCGGGCAAGACCGGCACCGCCCAGGTTATCGGAATCGCCCAGAATGCGGTTTACAAGGAAGAAGAAGTGTCGGAACGTAACCGTCACCACGGTCTGTTCATTGCCTTTGCGCCGGTTGAGAACCCCACCATTGCAGTGGGGATCATCGTTGAGAATGGTGGCGGCAGCTCCGCTGCCTCGCCCATCGCCCGTGAGGTGATCGATGTCTGGTTGCTGGGAGAACAGGGGGTGGAGGAAGCGGTGTCATCCGCAGCAGTGACAGCCACCGAAGCGGTGCCGGAAGCAGCGGCAGCGGCGGGAGTCCCCCAATGAAGCTGGCAAACCAATCGAGCAGGTGTGGCAATGGGTGATTATGTCCGGCAGATGCCCAACCAGGGCTCGGCCGACCTGGCCCGGCGCCCCAGCCTGGCCACGCGTGTGCATATTGACGTCCCCCTGTTGTTGCTGTTGATGGCATTGACCGGATACGGACTGTTCGTGCTGTACAGCGCCTCGGGCAAGGATGTCGGTGCAGTGGTTCGCCAGGGCCGCTACTTCCTGGTGGCTTACGTGGCGATGTTCGCCCTGGCCCAGGTCAGCCTGCAGCGGTTGATGCGCTGGGCACCCTGGTTATACCTGGTCGGTCTCGGGGCACTGGTGGCGGTGATTTTTGTCGGGGTGGGCGCCAAGGGTGCCCAACGTTGGCTGGAAATTGCCGGTTTTCGGTTCCAGCCGGCTGAGATCATGAAGCTGGTAGTGCCCATGGGGGTGGGCTGGTACCTGGCAGACCGGGCCTTGCCCCCGCGGTTCAGCTCGGTGCTGATAGCGCTGTTCCTGCTCGGTCTCCCCGCCGGTCTGATCCTGATCCAGCCGGACCTGGGTACCGCCCTGTTGATCGCTGCCAGTGGGCTGTTTGTATTGTTTATGGCTGGCCTGGGCTGGCGCTATATATTCGGCGCGGTGGTGCTGGCGGTGGCATCGGCCTGGCCGGCCTGGATGTTCGTGCTCAAGGACTACCAGAAACAGCGTATCCTCACCATGCTCGACCCCGAGAGCGACAAACTGGGCGCCGGCTGGAACATTATCCAGTCCAAGACTGCCATCGGTTCCGGCGGCTGGGAAGGCAAGGGTTGGATGATGGGCACCCAGTCCCAGCTGGATTTCCTGCCGGAGAGCCACACCGATTTCATCATCGCGGTGCTGGCCGAGGAATTCGGGCTGCGCGGGGTGTTGATGCTGATGAGTATCTACCTGCTGATCCTGTTGCGGGCCTTCTGGATCGGGGTGCGTGCCGACAGCAGTTATGGGCGAATGATGGCCGGCAGCCTGACCCTGACGTTTTTCGTTTACATCTTTGTTAACATGGGCATGGTCGCCGGGCTGTTGCCGGTGGTGGGTGTGCCCTTGCCCCTGGTCAGTGCCGGTGGAACGTCCCTGGTAACCCTGATGGCTGGTTTCGGCATCCTGATGGCGGTGAGCACTCAACGGCGCATGGTGGGTCATTGAGTACCCCCCGGCGGCGCGCAGCGCGAACCAGGTTTTATAGTTGTTATTACTTATGAGTTGCAGAATATGTCCGTACTTTTAATGCCCCTCCGTCGGTTTGCGAAGACCATTGTCAGCGCAGTTGTAATAAGCTGCCTCAGTGCAGGCGCCTGGGCGGCCGGCGGTAATCCCGGTGGTTATGCCGGGAATGAAGCCGCCCAGGCCCTGGTCGACGAACTGGTGGCAGACGAGGGCTTCAATCGCGAGGAACTGCTGAGCGTATTTGCCAGTGCCCAGCGTCAGGAAAGCATTCTCACCGCCATTGCCCGTCCCGCTGAAAAAACCAAGCCCTGGTATGAGTACCGCAAGATATTTCTCAACGACAAGCGCCTGGAGCAGGGTGTTGAGTTTTACCAGGAGCATCGCGAGACCCTGCTGCGGGCGCAGAGCGAGACCGGTGTGCCAGCGGAAATTATCGTGTCTATCATCGGGGTTGAAACCTACTACGGGCGCATCGCCGGCAGCTACCGGGTGATAGACGCGCTGTCTACCCTGGCCTTTGACTACCCGCCGCGCTCGCCATTCTTCACCGCCGAGCTCAAGAGCTACCTCATTCTCACCCGCCAGCAGGGCTTCGATCCGCTGGCGATGAAGGGCTCCTACGCCGGGGCGATGGGTTACGGCCAGTTTATGCCCAGCAGCTACCTCGAGTACGCAGTGGATTTTGACGGTGACGGGGTCATCGATATCTGGAACAACCCGGTGGACGCTATCGGCAGCGTCGCCAATTATTTCATACGTCATGGCTGGACAGCTGGCGGGGTGGTGGTGTCACCGGCCGATGTCACTGGCGAGGTACCCGAGCAGTGGTTTGTCCGCTCCCGCAAGGAGCTGGCGCCCACGCGTACAGTGGCGCAATTTATCGAGGCCGGGGTGGTCCCCAGGGACAAACTGGACCCACAGGCATTGGCTATCGCCATGGATTTCCAGCTGGAAAAAGGCTTTGAATACTGGCTCGGCCTGCACAATTTCTACGTGATAACCCGCTACAACCACAGTGCCATGTACGCCATGAGTGTGTACCAGCTGTCCCTTCAGTTGGCCCAGCGGTTCGGCGAGAGCGTTGCGCAGCTGGACGCACAGGAGGCTGTCGAGTGAGCCGAGCTGTTGCGCTGGCAGCACTGATTGCCCTGGCCACCCTACTTGCTGCCTGTAGCACCACACCTAAACCGGAGGAAGGGGAGCCCGCCGCCAAAGCCACGACGCCGGCCTCGCGCTACCCGATCTCCCGGGATGGCGCCCCGCTGGTGGCGATCAGCCCGGATGATGTCAGCGATGCCGTGCCCCGCCCGGACCCGTTGCTGGCCGTGGGCAACAAAAGCCCCTATACGGTGAACGGTGAAACCTACAGCATCCTCAAGGACTACCGCGGTTACCGTGAGCAGGGCACTGCTTCCTGGTATGGCGCCAAGTTCGATGGCCACGAGACGTCCAACGGCGAGATCTACGACCTCTACCAGGCCAGCGCCGCCCACAAAACCCTGCCAATCCCCTGCTTTGCCAAAGTCACCAACCTGGATAATGGCAAGAGCATGATCGTACGGGTCAATGATCGTGGTCCTTTCCACTCGGAACGCATCATCGACTTGTCCTATGCCGCTGCGGTGAAGCTGGGCTATATGTCGGCGGGTACGGCGCGGGTGGAAGTTGAGGTAGTCAATGTTATCGGCGTGGATGATTTGCGCGACACCACTGCCGGCAATTATCGCTTTCTGCAGCTGGGCGCTTTTGGTTCCGAGGAAACGGCCCAGCGCCTCTACGAGCAGGTGCAGGCGATGCTCAACCAAACGGTAATCATCAGCAAGGTGCAGTCGGGTGAAGATCTGCTGTACCGGGTTCGTGTTGGGCCATTGGCCGGGCATCAGGAGATGCTGGCGGTGCAGCGGTCGCTTGAGGAGAGCGGTTTTCCGGGTGGGTTACCTTTGCCTTAACGCCGATTTTTCCCGGTTTGGCTAACAGTTTTTTTCGCTCCGGCCCGACCCTGTGCCGGGTATGGCTTTGCTCCACATCGGCGGCCCTCCGGGCTGCCCTCAGTACCCGAAAAGCGGGGCAGGCCCTCGGTTGGAAGCCTTAAAGCGCTGCGCTGTCTTCCGCCACTCCTTCGGCGCTCGATTTTTATGTTCCGCAAAGCCATACCCGACACAGGGTCTGAGATCGAGT
>Ga0102812_10002238_pt1 | contig 13083 bp, 14 predicted proteins | sample ColrivemetaGS713_FD_79334 | JGI IMG/M metagenome (GOLD analysis project Ga0102812, IMG submission 79334) | Estuarine microbial communities from the Columbia River estuary - Flood tide ETM metaG S.713 | ecosystem: Environmental > Aquatic > Marine > Intertidal zone > Estuary | place: USA... | reverse complement strand
GTATGTTGCATCTGCTCAAGCTTGGCCAAAACCGGGTAATCCAGCCCGATATCGCGCAGTTCGACCACAGGTGTGCGGCGAATATAGGGTGCAATCCGCGCAGCGGCGGCGGTGATTTCCTGATCCCAGTTCATAATCTAAGCCCTCTGGCTGGCAATGCTTGGGCACAACCTATAGGAATAGCGATAAAGCACCAGACGAAAGGGCGAATTATGACCGAGATTCAATGGAAGCAAGAGCGGTTTCCTGATGCGGGCGAAGACCTGCAAACCCTGAAATCTATCCCCGATACGCCACAAACCCGCGCCCCGGCCTATCGTCTGGCCTTTGCTGATAATGACTTTTTGTGCCGAGATGAGTTGCGCCCCGTGCGCCTGCAACTGGAACTGCTAAAGCCTGAAATGGTGATGGCCGAGCGCGGAATTAAAAGCACCGTGGTGCTGTTTGGCGGCGCGCGTATTCCTGACCCCGTGAACAAGGACAAGGCGCGCACCAAGACCCTTGCCGACCTGTCCAAATATTACGATGCCGCGCGCGAATTTGCGCGGCTTTGCACAGTAAAATCGCTGGAAAGCTATGGCCGCGAAACGGTTGTTTGCACAGGCGGCGGGCCGGGGGTAATGGAAGCGGGAAACCGCGGGGCGGCGGATGCGGGGGGCGTGTCAATCTCGCTCAACATCGTGTTGCCGCATGAACAAGCCCCCAACCAATATGCCTCACCTGAATTGTGTTTCAACTTTCACTATTTTGCCATTCGTAAGATGCACTTTTTGATGCGCGCCAAGGCGATAGCGGTCTTTCCCGGCGGCTTTGGCACCTTGGATGAGCTGTTTGAGACTCTGACCTTAGTGCAGTCCGGCCGCATGGAGCCAATGCCGATATTGCTGTTTGGCAAGGCGTTTTGGGAGAGGATTATCAACTGGGAAGCGCTTGCCGATGCGGGCACGATTAGCCCGGATGACATCAAACTATTCCGCTTTGTCGAAACCGGTGCCGAGGCGTTTGAGGCCATGGAAAACTGGTTTGCACCGCACGCGGGCTAGGTATTTTGCCTAGATATTGAGGAGATTGTTCGCCGGCGAACAAACGGCAGCCCCGTGATTTTGTAAACTGGCTGATCTCGTGTAGAATTGAGCCAAATGGGGGTGGTGATACGCGGGGGCCAGATATGACGGGCGACAAGTTTCGGTTAACAAAAGAAGCGGCCATCAAGTATGACACATATAGTGTGCCGGCGATGTTTGGGCCCTTAGCGCGCGCCACGATGGACAAGGTGGAACTGCTGAAAGATGCGCATGTTATTGATATTGCTTGCGGTACGGGCGCGTTAACGCGCGAGATTGCCCGAAAATTGACGGGCCGGGGGCGTATTGTGGGGGTCGATTTGAATGACACGATGATCGATCTAGCCCGCGAAAACCAACCCAGCAGCGCACATGATGTTGAGTGGTTTGCTGCGGATGTTTGCGATTTACCCTGTGATGAAAATGCCTTCGATTATGCGTTTATTCAGCAAGGCTTGCAGTTTTTTCCCGATAAGCCGGCGGCTTTGCGGGAAATTCGAAGGGTGTTGCGTCCAAAGGGTCAGCTTATTTTAACCTGCTGGCGCGCCATTTCACCGTTCAATGGGGCCTTGGCAGAGGCGCTGGCGCGGCATGTAAACGAAGCTGCGGCCAGGAAGGCGCGCGCGCCATTTTCCTTTCGAGACGGCGTGGCGATTGCGACCCTGCTGAACGAAGGAGGATTTGATGTATTAAAGCTTGCAGGGGTGGTTTTGGAGCGTCGACTTGACGATTTGCGCGCGCAGATTATGGCCTTGCCGATAGAGGCAGATCTTAGGGCAGCTGGGGATGCGGTGACTGATGTCATGATCAATGATGTGGCGGCGGCGCTGGCGCCATATAAGACAGCGGGGCTTCTGTCTGTGCCGCAGGAAGCGCATCTCTTCTACGCTCGGCCAAAGGCGATGGTGCGGTAGCGTAGTTCTGAGGTTTGGAGGCTTCATTGGGGTTGGATGCCTCCGGCGGGGATATTTAGGAAAAGAAGATTAAGTGCGGGCGCGCATTTGGCGAGGGTTTTGGCCAAAGCGGGCGCGGAAGGCGTGGTTGAAGGCAGCAGGGCTGGCAAAGCCACAGCGCAGGGCAATGTCTTGCATGGAGTGGGCAGTGTCTCGGACCAGCCGCGCGGCGCTTTCAAGGCGCAGTCCGCGATAGGCCGTGCCCGGCGCAAGGCCGAGCGTGCGTGTAAATCGGGTTTCAAGCGCGCGGCGCGAAACGCCGAGTTGCTGGCAGAGACGCGCAATGGGTAACGGGTCTTCGACGTAGGCTTCCATCAGGTCAAGCGCGCGGGCGACCAGCGGGTCGCGCCGCTCTACTCGGGCGCGCGACATGAGCGGTTGGCGATCAGAGCCGCCGCGCGCGGATTCATAAATGAACACCCCGGCAACTTGTAGTGCGAGCGGCTGGCCATAACGGGTGCGGATGAGATCTAGCATCATATCCATCGCTGGCGCGGCGCCGCCGGCTGTCATCCGGTTGCCGGAGATGACAAAGCGATCAGCGATCACCTCAATTTCGGGATGGGCGGTGGCGAAATCCTCCAAATCCTCCCAATGGGTGGTGGCGCGATGTCCGTTTAACAGCCCGGCGCGGGCCAGCACCCATGGCCCGGCCTCGACCCCGCCAAGTGCAGCCAGGCGTGGCGCGAGGCGTTGCAGGTGGCGCAGGATTGGGGCGGTGGCGTGGATGGATTGGTTGAAGCCGGAAATGACCAACAGCATATCGACCGGGCCAAGCGAGCTAAGCGTTCCGGCGCTGCCCACATCCAGCCCGCAGGTTAGTGTGGCTGGCGCGCCGGTTGGCGTGACGATTGTCCAGTTAAACAGCGGGCGGCGGGCAAAGCGATTGGCGGCGCGCATTGGGTCCAAGGTGCTGGCCAGCGACATCATCGAGCTTTCAGGCAGCAGTAAAAGCCCGACTGTCAGGGGTGCCTCGGAAGCTTGGAAGACTAAATTTGCGCGTTTCATCAAGTATAATGCGTAAAAGATAAATTATCTGCGCGCAAGGCGGCGATACTGAGGCTAACAGATTGAGAGGATTCCCATGCCATTGACCATGACCAAAGACGTTTTCATCACTTGCGCCGTAACCGGTTCAGGCGGCACACAAGACCGTAGCCCGCATGTGCCGCGCTCGCCCCAGCAGATTGCCGAGAGCGCGATTGCGGCAGCCAAGGCGGGGGCGGCGATTGTGCATTGTCATGTGCGCGACCCTGAAACCGGCAAGCCAAGCCGTGACCCCGGTATGTTTCGCGAAGTGACCGAGCGGATCCGCGACAGCGACACTGATGTGGTGCTGAACCTGACTGCCGGAATGGGCGGCGATTTGGTGTTTGGTGATGTTGAAAAACCACTGCCACCCGTGGCCGGCACGGATATGGCCGGGGCGAGTGAGCGGCTGGAGCATGTTGTGAATTGCCGACCCGAGATTTGCACACTGGATTGCGGCACGATGAATTTCGCCGAGGCTGATTATGTGATGACCAACACGCCAGGCATGCTGCGCGCCATGGGTCAGATGATGACAGATTGTGGCGTTTTGCCCGAGATTGAGGCCTTTGACACCGGGCATTTGTGGTTCGCCAAGCAGCTGGTCGAAGAGGGCATTCTGAAATTCCCCGCCCTTGTGCAACTGTGCATGGGCGTGCCTTGGGGCGCGCCGGATGACCTGAACACCTTTATGGCAATGGTGAATAACGTGCCCGCAGGTTGGAACTGGAGCGCATTTGCGCTAGGCCGCCATCAGCAGCCCTTTGTTGCGGCCGCTGTGCTGGCTGGGGGCAATGTGCGTGTGGGTCTAGAGGACAACCTGTGGCTTGGCAAAGGCAACCTCGCCACCAATGAACAGCTGGTAGAAAATGCTGTGGGCATTATTGAGCGGATGGGTGCACGGGTGATTGGCCCGGCTGAAGTGCGCCAGAAACTGGGGCTGACCAAACGGGCGCCAATGTAATGCGCTGGGCCTTTGGCCGAAACCGATGAAGATTACATTTACCAAGGCTTTGCGCCTACGCGTTTTGAACGCCGCGCGAATAGGGGAACATAATGACTAAAGTTGCGGCAATTATTGGTGGAGGCGTTATCGGCGGTGGCTGGGCAGCGCGGTTTTTGTTGAATGGCTGGGATGTGCTTGTATCTGACCCCGACCCAGAGGCCGAGCGCAAGATTTCTGAAGTGCTGGCCAATGCGAGGCGCAGCCTGCCCGCCTTGGCCGATGTGGCCATGCCCGCCGAGGGCAAGCTGAGTTTTGCCAGCAGCATTGGCGAGGCTGTGACCAGTGCTGACTGGATTCAAGAATCCGTGCCAGAGCGGTTGGACATCAAGCACAAAGTGATGGCTGAAATTCAGAAATATTGCCGCGCCGATGCTGTGATCGGCTCGTCCACCTCTGGCTTTAAGCCCAGCGAATTGCAGCAAGGCGCGGCGCGTCCGGGCCAGATTTTCGTCTGCCATCCATTCAACCCAGTCTATCTTCTGCCCCTGATTGAGGTTGTGCCTTCGCCAGCGAGTGACCCCGCCATCCGCGACAATTGCGTCGCCACGCTTACTGCGCTGGGCATGAAACCTCTGCTGGTGCGCAAAGAAATTGACGCCCATATCGCCGACCGGTTCCTTGAGGCTGTGTGGCGCGAGGCGCTTTGGCTTGTCAAAGACGGCATCGCCACGACCGAGGAAATTGACGATGCCATCCGCTTTGGCTTTGGTCTGCGTTGGGGGCAAATGGGCCTGTTTGAAACCTATCGCGTGGCTGGGGGCGAGGCCGGGATGAAGCATTTCATCGCGCAGTTCGGTCCCTGCCTAGCCTGGCCATGGACCAAGCTGATGGATGTGCCCGAACTGACGGATGAGTTGATCGACATGATCGCCAGCCAATCCGATGCTCAATCGGGCATGCATACAATCCGTGAATTGGAACGTATCCGCGATGATAACCTTGTCGGCATGATGCGTGCGCTGAAGCTGAACAAATGGGGCGTTGGTGCCTTATTGGCCGAACATGACGTGCGGATGGGCCGAACAGCCCCCGGTGCTGGTCTTGTTGAAACCCAAAACCGCCAAGTGCCGCAAAGCTGGACCGACTATAACGGCCATATGAATGAGGCGCATTATCTGGAAGTTTTCGCAGCAGCGACAGACCGGATGATGGAGATTATTGGCGCGGATGCAGCCTATATTGCCGCTGGAAATAGCTATTTCACTGCTGAAACCCATATCCGCCACATTGACGAGGTTCATGCAGGTTCTAACATTCGCGTTGAAACCCAAGTGTTGTCGGGCCAAGGCAAGAAACTGCACCTGTTTCATACGATGTATGACGGCGCGCGCCTGTTGGCTACGGGTGAACATTTGTTGTTGCATGTGAACCTTGAAACCCGCGCGACCAGTGAGCCTTTGCCGACGGTCGCCGCGGCGTTGGCAAAATACGTCAACGCTCATGCCAACCTGCCAAAACCTGAAGGTGCAGGGCGTGCAGTTGGCCAGCGGCCATGAGCGCGCGCGTAGTCATCACGGCGGGCGGTAACGGCATCGGGCTTGCTATGGCGCAGGCCTTTGCTGCCAATGGTGCGCAAGTTTGGGTGACCGACGCAAACGCTGCCGCAATTTCGGCGCTGCCGGAAGGTATTCGCGGCAGCGTGGTTAACGCGGCTGACGAGGCCCAAATGGCCACGTTTTTTGCCGAGGTCCAGCAGGCTTGGGGCGGCTTGGATACGCTTTGTGCAAATGCCGGCATAAAAGGCCCAACAGCGCTGATTGAGGATGTGGACCTGTCAGAGTGGCGGGACTGCTTTGCGGTGAATGTCGAAGGTGCATTTTTGGCCACAAAATACGCCATCCCACTGATGAAACCGCAAGGCGCGGGCGCGATCATCTACACATCGTCAACCGCCGGTATGTATGGCTATCCCCTGCGCGCGCCCTATTCCGCAGGCAAATGGGCTTTGCACGGGCTGATGAAAACTGCGGCGATGGAGTTGGGGCCACATGGTATTCGGGCCAATGTGATTATGCCGGGCGCGGTTGAAGGCCCCCGGATGGAAGCTGTGCTGACCGCTGAAGCCACCCAAAAAGGCATGACGCGCGACCAAGTCTACGACGGCTATGCAGCAGGCACATCCATGCGCAGCTTTGTGCACGCGCAAGATATTGCCGCAATGGCCGTGTTTTTATCCAGCGATGGCGCAAGGCGCGTCTCGGGACAGATGATCGCCGTAGATGGCCACACAGAAAACCCAGACCCAAAGGTGTAAGCGATGGATTTCGGACTTAGCGAAGAACAACAAATGATTGTCGACACAACGCGCGCCTTTGTGGAGCGCGAATTGTTCCCGCATGAGGCCGAGGTTGAACGCACCGGACTTTTGCGTATGGACTTGGTGCGCGAAATTCAAGCCAAGGCGATGGAGGCCGGCCTGTACGCGGCTAATATGCCCGAGGAGGTCGGCGGTGCTGGGCTCGATACACAAACTTGGCTGCTTTATGAAAAAGAGCTGGGGAAGGCGAATTACGCCCTACATTGGACCTGTGTCGCCCGCCCATCCAACATTCTTCTGGCAGGTTCGCCTGAACAGCGCGAGCGGTATCTGCACCCCTGCATTCGGGGTGAAAAATGGGATTGCCTTGCGATGACTGAGCCCGGCGCCGGGTCGGATTTGCGCGGTATGAAGGCCAGCGCACGCGCGGATGGCGATGATTTCATTCTGAACGGCACCAAGCATTTCATCAGCCATGCCGATATAGCCGACTTCTCCATCGTCTTTATGGCCAGCGGCGAAGAACAAACGCCCCGCGGCCCCAAAAAGCTGATCACTGCGTTTTTTGTGGATAAAGGAACACCGGGGTTTGAGGTGCGCGACGGTTATCGCAATGTCAGCCATCGCGGCTATACCAATGCCGTGCTGGAGTTTAACGATTGCCGCCTGCCCAAATCAGCCGTGCTGGGCGAGGTGCATAAAGGGTTTGAAGTGGCCAATACGTGGCTGGGTGCAACACGCCTGCAAGTGGCCGCCACCTGCTTGGGCCGCGCAGAACGCGCCCTTGAGCATGCCGTCGCATATGCGGCGGAACGCGAACAATTCGGCCAGAAAATCGGCAAATTTCAGGGCATCTCCTTCAAGTTGGCCGATATGGCCATGGAACTAAAGGCTGCAGAACTGCTGACCCGCGAGGCCGCATGGAAATTTGACCAAGGCTCGGTGACCGAATCCGATATGTCGATGGCCAAGCTCAAGGCTACAGAAGTCCTCGCAATGATCGCAGATGAAGCCATCCAAATCCATGGTGGCATGGGGTTGATGGACGACCTCCCGCTGGAGCGGATATGGCGCGACGCGCGTGTGGAACGTATCTGGGAAGGCACGAGCGAAATTCAGCGGCATATCATTAGTCGCGAAATGCTTAGGGCGCGGGGCGCTTGATAGCTCAGATGCCTCCGGCGGGGATATTTATAAAAAGAAGATGTAACGATATGTTAACCGTGCTTGCTCAATCTAGAAAAGCGGTACAGGCGGGGACGCCGATGGCCGTAAAAGGAGACGATGCTCTGTCCTCAACATGGGGGCAGGGCATTGCACCATTCTTCTTTTCAGAAATATCCTCGGGGGTCCGGGGGCAGACGGCCCCCGGCTTGGACCAAGGTGCAGCAGCGTGACACGTGATCTGCAACGCCTGTTTCGCCCGCGCCATATTGCTGTTCTTGGCGGCGGTTGGGCTGCCAATGTCATTGAGCAATGTTTAAAAATGGGTTTTGAGGGCGAAATTTGGCCCGTTCATCCTAGCCGTAAAGACATTGCCGGGATTAAGTGTTTTGCCCGCTTATCTGACCTGCCTAACGGGCCAGACGCGGTATTTCTGGGCGTTAACCGCCACGCTAGCATCGACATCGTGCGTGAGCTGTCTGCGATGAATGCCGGCGGTGTGATATGCTTTGCGTCAGGTTTTACCGAAACTGGCGAGGCTGATTTGCAGGCTGAACTGGTAGCCGCTGCGGGCGATATGCCGTTGCTTGGCCCCAACTGTTATGGAGTGATCAACTACTTGGATGGGGCGCTTTTGTGGCCAGACCAACATGGTGGGCAACGGGTTGAACGCGGCGTTGGGCTGATTTCTCAAAGCTCCAACATCATGATCAACCTAACTATGCAAGCACGTGGATTGCCGATCGCCTATGTCGCTTGTGTCGGCAATGCTGCGCAAACCGGTATGGCGGCCATTGCCGAAGGTATGATGGCCGACGATCGTGTGAGCGCGATTGGCTTTTATATTGAAGGGATCGGCGACGCCCGGGCTTTTGCTGAAATGGCAGCGAAGGCTCGTAAGGCTGGCAAACCTTTGGTCGCGCTCAAATCTGGAAAATCAGATTTGGCGCAAGCGGCTGCGGCAAGCCATACGGCGTCTTTGGCCGGTGGGGGCGCTGCTTCTTCTGCCTTTTTGGCAGCCTGCGGTGTGGCCGAAGTTGATGAGCTCGACGTATTGCTGGAATCTCTCAAACTGCTGCATATGTTCGGCCCATTGGCTGGCCGCAGGGTAGCGTCACTGTCTTGTTCGGGCGGCGAGGCTGGCTTGGTCGCTGACCTTGCACGCGATTTGCCCCTTGATTGGCCCCAACCAAGTACGCATGACGTGTTGCGCGAAATTCTAGGTCCGATTCCGACCATATCTAACCCACTGGATTATCACACCTTTATTTGGGGTGATGCCGAGCGGATGCAGGCAACTTATGCCGGTATGATGCAGGGCGGTTTTGACATCGCAATGTTGATTATCGACTTCCCGCATGAAGGGCGGTGTTCCAACCACGCGTGGGAACCCGCAGTTGACGCTTGGCTTGCAGCAGCAGCGCAAACGGGTGTCCCTTCGTTGGCGGTTACAACCTTGCCCGAAAATCTAAGTGAACGGCGGGCTACGCAGTTTATGGCAGCAGGCGTTGCCCCAATCCTTGGTTTGCGCACTGCGCTTGAGGCGATTGTAGCCTGCGCCACCATTGGCCTTGCGGCGCGTGACCATTGGGCTCCGCTAGGTGCGTTGGCCGCCGCGCCGCTTGTGATGTTGGATGAAGCAGGGGCTAAGGCGCGTTTGGCGGCTGCGGGCATATCGGTGCCGCAAAACCTAGTTATTCGCAATTGCGCTTTTCAGGCTGCAAGCTCACTGAAAGGGCTATTGGCGCTAAAATCTTTGGGCTTGGCGCATAAATCGGAGGCCGGGGCGGTGAAGTTGGGCCTTGTGCCTGCAGCTTTGGCCGCGGCTGCATCCAACATGCCCGGCCAGTTGTTTCTGGTCGAGGAGATGGTGGACGGCGCCGTCGCCGAGGTTCTGATCGGCGTGCGGCGTGATCCGGTATATGGGGCGACATTAACGCTAGGAATGGGCGGGGTTGCTGCTGAATTGCTGGGCGATACCCAAACCCTCATATTGCCGGCCACGCGGGATGATATGCGCGCGGCACTCGGCCGACTAAAACTAGCACCATTGCTAAGCGGGTATCGTGGACGAGCAGCGGCTGATATTGAGGCGGCATTGGACACGGCGCTTATCATGTCCAATATGCTGATTGATGACGCCAGAATCGAAGAAATTGAAGTCAACCCGCTGATGTTGCGCACGCCCGGTAAGGGTGCTGTGGCAGCGGATGCGGTTATCTGGATACGACAGGGGGCAATATGACCGAGACACCGGTAAAAACGCGGCGCGAGGGCGGCATTCTTGAAGTGACGCTGGACCGGCCCAAGGCCAATGCGATTGACCTTAAAACCAGTCGAATTATGGGTCAGGTTTTCATGGATTTCCGTGATGATCCGGCCCTGCGCGTTGCAATTTTACGTGCCGAGGGTGAGAAATTTTTCTGCCCGGGATGGGATTTAAAAGCCGCTGCGGATGGTGATGCGGTGGATGGAGATTATGGCATTGGCGGGTTTGGGGGCTTGCAGGAACTTGGCAACCTTAACAAACCCGTAATTGCGGCTGTGAACGGCATTTGTTGTGGCGGTGGGCTGGAGCTTGCGCTGAGCTGTGACCTTATTCTGGCTAGTGAAAACGCCACATTTGCGCTGCCTGAAATCCGCTCTGGCACTGTGGCAGATGCCGCAAGCATTAAGCTGCCAAAGCGCATTCCATACCATGTAGCCATGGATCTACTGCTGACCGGACGCTGGTTTGACGCCGATGAGGCGCTGCGATGGGGTTTGCTGAAGGAAATCACCACGAGCGAGGACTTGTTACCCAAAGTTTGGGATATAGCGCGGCTTTTGGAATCCGGTCCGCCGCTGGTATTTGCGGCGATCAAGGAAGTGGTGCGGGAAGCTGAGGATATGAAGTTCCAAGATGCGCTTAACCGGATTAGCAAACGCCAGTTCGCCACTGTCGATAAGCTGTATTCGTCCGAGGATCAGCTGGAAGGCGCGCGGGCATTTGCCGAAAAACGCTCACCCGTCTGGAAGGGGCGCTAAGTACTGTCGCACCGCGTTACCCCGATTAAAATCGGGGCCGCGGCTTGGCGGTGGCGGCGCGGCAAGTTCAGCCGTGCTGAAACCTTGTCCCCGCGCCGCGTTGTATTGTTGCTCTTTTACGCTGGCATAAAAGTCAGTGCGACGCCGTTGATGCAGTGGCGCTTGCCTGTTGGGGCTGGGCCGTCATTAAAGACATGGCCCAAATGCCCGCCACAGCGGCGGCAATGTTCCTCGGTGCGGCGCGAAAACAGAGTATTGTCTTCTTTGAAACCCAATGCATTTGGCAGACCATCCCAAAAACTTGGCCAGCCAGTGCCGCTGTCATATTTGGTTGCCGCATCAAACAGCGGCAAATCACAGCCGGCGCAGTTAAATGTGCCTGCGCGATGTTCATTTAAAAGCGTGCTTGTGAATGCACGCTCGGTTGCTTCTTGGCGCAACACGGCAAATTGTTGCGGCGTCAGGCGGGCGCGCCACTCCTCTTCACTCAGCATAATTTCAAAAACACCCTCCGAGGCGCTTAACGGCAGGCCGCTCGCAACCGCCAGTCCACCCAAAGCTGTTGCACCTAAAAAATAACGGCGATTCATGACAGTTCCTTTCATTCGTTTGGCGTCATTATTAAGGCCATTGCGTCGGGTTCGCACCACAACTCTACTCACATTCTTGCGATGTTGAATCTTGAAGTATTCTGCGATTAGAGCGAAGATTTAATAAATTTTTCTTGAGGATCTATGCCGACATCCCGTCGCCAAAATGTTGAATGGCCTACATTGGGTCTGATCATAGTCTGTTATGCAGTCTGGGGGGGTGTCGTGTTTGGTGGCTGGCTGCCGGTTTGGTTGGCTGTGCTCATCCTTATCCCCATGATTACGTTGCATTCTTCGCTGCAACACGAGGTGATACACGGGCACCCTTTGCGCTCAAAAACCTTATCAGCGGCGCTGGTTTATCCACCTCTCGGCCTGCTTATTCCGTTTGAGAGGTTTCGTGATCAGCACCTGCACCACCACCTCGATTCGCGGCTGACCGACCCCTATGACGACCCGGAAAGCAGCTATCTAGACCCGTTTGTTTGGGCCAAGTTGCCCTCGCCGCTTAAATTTCTGTTGAATATTAACAACAGCCTGTTGGGTCGGATCGTGCTAGGTCCAGCCTTAGGGCAGTATGCATTTATGGCCGCAGATTTTCGAGCCATTTTGGCCGGGAATCGCGCCGTGGCTTGGGTTTGGCTGCGTCACTTTACTTTGGTCAGCGTTATCATATGGCTGATTGTCAGTTTTAGCGCCCTGCCATTTTGGGCCTATTTTCTCGGGGCCTATGCCGGGCTTTCGCTGCTCAAAATCCGCACATTCCTTGAGCATCAGGCGCATTTGCGGGCATCAGGGCGCACGGTGATTATTGAGGATCGTGGCCCGCTGGCGTGGTTGTTTTTGAACAATAATCTACATGCTGTGCACCACGCGCACCCCAAATTGGCTTGGTATCGGCTGCCTGCGACCTATCTTGAGCACCGTGAGCACTTTTTGCGCCGAAACCACGGGTATTTTTATGCATCCTATTTGGCCGTGTTTCGCGCCTATGCGCTGCAAAGGAAGGAGCCGGTTCCGCACCCGTTAATGCCAGAATGATCGCCAGTCTGCCCATGTATGATTGGCCGCATCGCCGGGCAGCGAATGATGCCTTATGGGCACATATTGCCGAGCATTTGCGTGGTTGCGGCCTGCACGCGCCCAAGAAATTATCACGACCAACCGATATACACCGCCATTGGCGGCGTCCAAGCCTGCTGCTCAGCCAAACTTGTGCGATGCCTTATCGGTTGGGGCTGTGGCAATGGTGTGATGTGATCGGAACGCTTGATTACGGGCTGCCGGGTTGCGCGCCGGGGCAGTATTGCTCAGCGATTATTGCCCGCGCCGATGATCCACGCGAAGCGCTTTCACAATTTGCAGGTGAGGTGCCGGCGGTGAACGCACCAGACTCCCAGTCGGGTTGGGCGGCACTGAACCATGAGGTAATGAGGGCAGGTATAAAACTGGCAGCACCGGTTGTTACGGGTGCACATGCAGGCTCAATTCGTGCCGTTGCCATTGGCGAATGTACGCTTGCCGCGATTGACGCGGTAAGTTGGGGCTTAGCCGTTGAGTCAATGCCGGAGGCGGGAAGGCTGAAAGTGATTGCACGGTCCGAACCATCGCCCGCTTTGCCGTTTATTACGGCCCGCGGGCAAGATATAACAGCGATACAGGCAGGCATGGCGGCCGCGTTTGAAGCCCTGCCAAATGCGCTGGCGGTTCAGTTTGGTGACTGTCGCTTTTTAGCCAGAACAAATGAACTTTATCGCGCAGAGCCTTGGGAATGAAGTAATGGCGCCGTTTGGAATCTGCACTTATGAAACCAGTTGTGGGTTGAAATGGCGTTTTTATCCCAATAAATGTATACTTAACGAACAATTAGAGCCAGCAATCGATGTCGGACTATTTGTTGTAGTACAGGCTGACTAAATGCTCGGACTCAGCGAAAAACAACCATCTGGCGGTTAACGTCGAGGCTAGATGTAACAGAATTACAATGGCTGCC
>Ga0102812_10002235_pt1 | contig 13091 bp, 11 predicted proteins | sample ColrivemetaGS713_FD_79334 | JGI IMG/M metagenome (GOLD analysis project Ga0102812, IMG submission 79334) | Estuarine microbial communities from the Columbia River estuary - Flood tide ETM metaG S.713 | ecosystem: Environmental > Aquatic > Marine > Intertidal zone > Estuary | place: USA... | reverse complement strand
ATTGTTATATCTGTAGCGGGTTAATCTTCTAAATTTAGCGTCTTTATAAAAAGTATATCCACCACCTGTATTTGAAGTTAAAGAGAAAAAATCTTCATTCCCAAGGTAATTAATCCATGGGTAGGGTGTCTTTGGGTTGGTGATCACATATTCTCTACGAGCATCATCAAAATATCCGTATTTCATGTTTTTTTAGTTTTTTATTTTTAAATATCTTAAAGGATTATTGTTGTGGTTAGTAACAATATTTTATCCTTTATATTCAAAAATGTAGTTGGTTTATTATTTATTATAAACTGGTTTATTTTATTAAAATTATTTATTTTGAGTTTTATAACAAAAATCGTCAACTTGCATTAAAATATTATTCAAAAATAATCAACCCCTTAAAAAAGTACTGATACTTTTTTGTCTTTTGTTTATTCTATTTTAAAAACAAAACATATCTCCTATTTGGTTTTTCATGAATCATTCTATCTATGGAATCGAGTTATAACCCCAAAAAATATGTACGAATTGTACTTTTTTTAAATGAAACAACACAATTGAATATATATTCAATTGTGTTGTTTTTTTGTTCATTCATTCTATTTGAAATTATTATTTCTCCCAAATTTTCTCCATTTCTTCCAACGTTTTCCCTTTGGTTTCAGGAACAAATTTCCAAACCAATACCATTGCCAATACACCCATTACACCATAAATCCAATACGCAAAACCGTGGTTGAATTTTTCTAATAAATACGTGTTTTTATCCATCATTGGGAAAGTCCAAGACACCAAGTAATTAGAAATCCATTGTGCTGCTACAGCCACTGCCAAAGCTCTTCCACGAATTTTATTTGGGAAAATCTCAGACAATAATACCCAACAAACAGGTCCCCAACTCATAGCGAAACTAGCTACATAAATTAGCATAAATACCAATGCGCCCATTCCAACAGATTCCATAAAGAAAGTTGTTCCTAGAGCAAACATTGAAATTGCCATACCAGCTGCTCCAATGATCATCAATGGTTTACGACCAAATTTATCAACCGTCATAATTGCCAATACTGTAAACAATAAATTTACAGCACCTACAATAATAGTTTGTAATAAAGCTATGTCAGTTCCTGATCCCATACTTTTGAAAATCTCTGGAGCGTAATACAATACGACATTGATTCCTACAAATTGCTGAAAAACAGACAATAACACACCAATTACAATAACGGTCATACCAAAAGAAAATAATTTCCCTGAATGACTTACTACCGTATTTTGAATGTCGGCCAAAATTTTCTTACCTTCTTCAATACCATTCACTTTAATTAAAACATCCAGCGCTTTTTCTGGTTGTGATTTTAACACCAAAGATCTTGGGGTATCGGGCACAAAGAATAACATAATTAAAAATAAACCTGCTGGAATTATTTCTGAAGCAAACATCCATCTCCAACCTACTGAATTTAACCACGTATCGTCACCTTGTTTTGCAATGTAATAGTTTACAAAATAAACGATTAACATCCCAAATATAATGGCAAACTGGTTCATTGAAACCAATTTACCCCTGCTTTTTGCAGGTGCAATTTCAGCAATATACAAAGGCGATAGCATAGATGCTAGTCCAACACCAATCCCACCAATAATTCTATACACAATAAATGTGTAAATAAAAGTATGATCGGCTTCACCTATTGGTTTCACCAACATTTCAGGCATTGCAGAACCTATTGCTGAAAACAAAAATAAAATTGCTGCGAGTATTAATCCATTTTTACGACCTAATTTTTTACTGATAATTCCACCTGAGATCCCTCCAATAATACAACCTATTAAGGCACTTGAAACAACAAATCCCAATCGGGCATTTGCTTCCATTTCGCCCAAACCAAAAGGCAATACGAAAAAACGCTCTAAAGAACTTACAGTTCCTGAAATTACTGCAGTATCATACCCAAAGAGCAATCCTCCTAGTGTTGCTACGATGGTTAGTTTTAATAAATAACTAGAATTTGTTGCGGTTGCCATATTCTTTTAAAGATTAAATATATTGGTTAATGATATTTTCGAACAATTCTTGTTTACCACTTTTTAATGATAACTCTCCGTTTTCTTGTGCGATTTTGTATAAATCTTGCATTGTTAATTTTCCTTCTTCAAAAGCTTTTCCGTTTCCTGAATCAAATGAACTGTAACGTGCTTTTCTCAATTTATCATAAGGGGATGAAGTGATAATTTTATCAGCAATTAATAAAGCTCTTGCAAAAGTATCTGCACCACCAATATGTGCATGAAAAATATCATCTATATCTGTTGAATTTCTTCTGATTTTCGCATCAAAGTTTACTCCTCCACCTTGAAGACCTCCTGCTTTTAGGAATACCAACATGGCTTCTGTTGTCTCTTGAATGCTATTTGGAAATTGATCTGTATCCCAACCGTTTTGGTAATCTCCTCTGTTTGCATCTAAACTCCCTAACATCCCTGCTTTGGCAGCAGTTTCAATTTCGTGTTGAAAAGTGTGTTGTGCTAATGTGGCGTGGTTTACTTCAATATTCATTTTAAAATCTTTCTCTAAACCTTGTTCGCGTAAAAACCCAATAGCCGTTGCACAATCAAAATCGTATTGATGTTTCATTGGCTCCATTGGTTTTGGCTCAATAAAGAAATTTCCTTTAAATCCTTTTGAACGCGCATAATCACGAGCCATTCTTAAAAACTGCCCCATATGGTCTAATTCTCTTCCCATATCCGTATTTAATAACGACATATAACCTTCACGTCCTCCCCAGAATACATAGTTCTCACCTTCTAAGGCGATAGTAGCATCTAAAGCCAATTTTATTTGTCCACCAGCACGCGCCACAACATCAAATTCTGGATTTGTTGAAGCACCATTCATATAACGCGGATTTGAAAAACAGTTGGCTGTTCCCCATAATAATTTGATGTTATTTCCCTTTTTTTTCTCTTGTAAATACTCAGTTATAATAGCGACTCTTTTTTCTTGCTCTGCAAAAGTTGCACCTTCCTGAATTAAATCTGTATCGTGAAAACAGAAATAATCAAAGCCCATTTTACTAATAAATTCAAAAGCGGCATCTGCCTTGTCTTTTGCTGCTTGAATTGGGTCTGATGATTGATCCCAACCAAAATTTTGTGTTCCTGGTCCAAATGGATCGCCTCCTTGACCACAGAATGTGTGCCAGTAAGCAATGGCGAATTTAAAATGCTCTCGCATTGTTTTTCCCGCTACAACCAGATTAGGATTGTAATATTTAAATGCAAACGGATTGTCTGATTCTTTTCCTTCAAATTTAATTTCTCCAATACCTTTAAAGTATTCTTTGTTTCCTAAAATTGCCATTTTTAATAATTTTTAATTGTCATATTGTTTTTCTATATCTTGTTTCCAAAGCTCATAAGCTTCTGCATATGCTTTTTTATCTTTTAGCGGATGATAAGTCATCACATGTTCATTGTCTGAAAATGCTTCATCAAAAGTTTTAAAGTCACCTTTACTAAAACCTGCAGCACGTGCTGCTCCAACAGCGCCTGTAGTGTCAATAATATTAATATCGGTATCTACCAGTGTTGCAATAGTGTTTGAGAATATTTCTGAACGAAATAAATTATCATTACCGGCTCTTATTGCTGATAAGTTCACTCCATCATTTTTTAAGATATCAATTCCATACACAAATGAAAATGCAATCCCTTCTAAAGAAGCTCTTAATAAATGAGATTTATTGTGTTTGTTGAAGTTTAAATTAAAAATACTGGCACCTGTGTTTTTACTATTTAGCAAGCGTTCTGCGCCGTTTCCAAAAGGTAGAATTCGCAATCCATCAGATCCAACTGGTACTGAAGATGCCAAATTATTCATCTCATTATAAGAATCGGTAGCTGCAACAACATTTTGTTTCATCCAACTATATTGAATCCCCGCACCATTGATACACAATAACTTTCCAATTCTTGGTTGTTCAGTGGTATAATTTACGTGTGCAAAATTATTGATTCTGGAACTTTCTTTGGTGTCCGTACTGTCTGTAATTGCATATACAACGCCCGATGTTCCTCCTGTCGCTGCAATTTCACCTGGCTGAAAAGCATTTAATGACAAGGCATTGTTTGGCTGATCTCCTGCTCTGTACAACACCGGAATTCCTTCAGGCAAACCAATTTCTTCTGAAGCTTTCTTATTGACTGTTCCTTGATTTGAAAATGTTGGAACAATGGTTGGAATTAAATCGGTGCTAATTCCCATAAATTCAAACAACCAATCTGCTGGTTTGTTTTGTTTAAAATCCCACATAACCCCTTCTGAAAGTCCAGAAATTGTAGTCGTAACTTCACCTGTTAATTTCATTGCAATAAAATCTCCTGGCAACATTAATTTCGCTACTTTTTCAAAAACTGCTGGTTGATTTTCTTTTACCCATTTTAATTTTGAAAGTGTAAAATTACCAGGCGAGTTTAATAAGTTGGAAACACATTTGGCTTCTCCAGCACCTTTAAAAGCTGTAGCTCCAATTTCAACAGCCCTGCTATCACACCAAATGATAGATGGTCTTAAAACTTCCCGGTTTTTATCAACTACCACCAATCCATGCATTTGATAAGCGATTCCAATACCTTTTACTTTATTAGCAGCAACGCCTGTTTGTAACAATAACTTTTGGGTTACTTTACAAATATTTTTCCACCATAAATTAGGATCTTGTTCTGCCCAGCCTATTTGTTCGGCAATAATTGCCATTTCCTGTTCTGGATATTGGGTAATTCCTATTGATTTTCCTGTACTTGCTTCAATCAAAGCTGCTTTAACTGATGAACTTCCTAAATCAAATCCTATGTAATACATATTTTTATAATGATTCTCTAATTGTCAATGTTGTTGGCACATAACATTGCATTGGCTTGTCATGTGTAATAAATTCAGCTGCTTTGGTCCCCAATGCTTTAAAATCGGTTGAAACAACTGTAATACCTTTGTAAATAAATTTTTTCATAGGCGTTTCATTGTAAGATAAAAATCCAACATCTATACCAGGCTCAAAATCCTTATCTCTGCATTGTTCCAAAAATGCTCCTAAAATTCGATCGCTCACACTTATATAAGCTGAACCCCTTGCTATGTTTAGATTTTTGGTATTTGTAATAATTTCATATTTAAAGGAAAAATCTTTACAAAATTTTTCAAAAAACACAATGGTTTCTTTGGTGTGATTTGTAAAAGTTGGATATAAAAATTTGATGTCGTTATACTTTTTAAATAAGTCTGTAGCACCAGTGAGAGCATCATAAAAAGCTTTTCCAAAGTCTTGAAAAACATAATTATTTTCAGGTTTGCAATGCACATTCCAATCAATTAACAACAATTTCTCATTTGAAATTTTAGAAACTATTGAAGGCACAGATTTATGATCAAAACCCATAACCACATATTTGTAATATTTACCACCACTATTGGTAATTATAGTTTTAAAATTATCGATATTATAATGATGAAACTGAACATCGGTTATAATATTATCCGATAAATTATTAATGAAAGAATGATATAAAACTTCTTTATAAGCTTTAAACGTATCTAAAACCAGCAACACTTTTTTAGTTTCACTTGCCACATAATACCCTTTATTTGGTACAGATGCTACTACTCCATTTTCTTTAAGTGTTGAATATGCTTTAAAAACCGTATCTCTGGATAAATTATATTCTTTACAAACGCTATTTACTGAAGGTAACACATCCCCGATCACCAATATATTTTTTGAAATAGCATCATTTATATTATTAACCAATTGCTGATATTTTGGAATATCACTGTTGTGCTGAATACTAAAGGTAAAATTATTTTTCATTTCTAATGGTCTGTTCTGTTGTGGTATGTAAAAATAATAAAAAAATGTATTTAAATAAATTTTACTAAAAAGATTTTTATAAAATGGCATTTAAATATCGGAAGCTGCTTTTTAACATCTGTAAAAGAAAAAGCCTGTTGTGTAAATTAAAAAACAACAATGCTATATTTGAAGCTAAATACTGACTAATAAAAAAGGATATAATCTTAAAACTACCCTTTAACAAATTGTTCTAAAAACTAAAAAACAACAAGTAATTAATATTAACGACACTAAGTGTCGTATTAAAATACTTGTAAGCAAGTTATATTTGTACTGTAATTAAGAAAAAAATAGAAGATTTTTCATAAATAAAGTTTGGTTAGTTTTTAAACTGCTCAACACTTAAAGTGTTGAGCAGTTTCTATTTTAAAAATATAGTTATGCAAAAAAGTTTACAAGATTTCGATATGCTGATTTCAAAAATATAACCAACAAATTGTTTAGAATGTAAAACCCTACTTAAAAAGTTTAATCATTAATACATCATGGCTAGCTATTTCTGCTTTTAAATTACTTGCCGTATCTCCCAAATTTTTATGGTTAAATAGATCTCTTATTTTATAATTTATTTTTTTTACTTCTAAATTTTTATTATTAAGATTATCACCCATATCGTGCTTTTTCCAATCAAAATTAATGGTAGTCAACTTATCTCCCATGTTTACAAAAGTAATTGCCCACTCATCATTTGCCAAGGGTTTAATCCAAATTTCAAGTTCATTTTCATTTGAAAAACGAAAACCTTGAATACCTAACTTATCCTGATTCACTTGAATCACTTCTATATTTGAAAGTGTTTTAATTGTTTCACTTGATGCCATTCTTAGGTCGTTCCCCATAATTAAAGGTGAAGCCAACATGGTCCACATTGCAAAATGACTTCTATCTTCAGCATTGGTCATTCCATTTCCTACCTCCATCATATCAAAATCGTTCCAATGCCCTGGTCCCGCTTCTTTTCGAATATCCTTTCTCATATCGATAATTTTCCAAACACCCGATGATGACCAACTCCCATGACCAATTTCACAATCCCAACAATTAATAATATCTCCTGTTACTCTCCACAAATGCCCAACATCTTTCGCCCATTTCCAAGGCTCATTATCTCCCCATTCACAAATACTAAACACCATAGGTCTATTTGCTTTTTTAATGGCATCTCTCATGGTTATGTAAGCTTCTTCTGCATTTAATTTATCCGTATTACACCAATCGTATTTTAAATAATCTATATCCCAAGCGGCATACATCCTTGCATCTTGATATTCATAACCACGACTTCCAGGATAACCGGCACAAGTTTGAGAACCTGCACAATTATACAATCCAAATTTCAAGCCTTTTGAATGAATATAATCTGCCAATGCCTTCATTCCATTTGGAAATTTTATAGGATCAGCTATTAAATTTCCATCAGCGTCACGGTCCTTTGCCATCCAACCATCATCCAATACCAGATACTCGTAACCAGCATCTTTTAGACCTAATTCAATAAATTTATCGGCGATATCTTTTACTAATTTTTCATTAATATCGGTCCCGAAAGTATTCCAACTATTCCACCCCATTGGAGGCGTCAATGCTAAATCGTTGAATTTTTGAGCATTGCAATTTACTCCTATAAAAATAAGCACGATCAAAAGGTAATTTTTCATTTTTTTATTCAAAAATATAGTTGGTTTATTATTTGCTGTAAACTTTTTTTATTCTTTAAACTATTCATTTTAAATTTAAAAAAAGCATCAACAACTTGCATTAAAATATTCTTCAAAATTAAACAACAACTTAAAAAAGTATTGATACTTTTTTGTCTTTTGTTCATTCTATTTTAAAAACAGCTACTCTCTTAATCCCAAAATACATTGATGAAATTGTGACCCAATTTGTGGTTTTAGTATTTAAAATAATGAAAATCATCAATAAAAAGTAGACTGATTTTATAATTCTATAGAGAATGTTTTCAAAATCTTTAAATTTGAAAAATGAATGCAAATTGTGTGCATCTGGAAAATAAAAAAGGGCTCCAATTTCTTGAAACCCTTACCCTCATTCGTGGAGAAGATGGGAGTCGAACCCACTACCTCTTGACTGCCAGTCAAGCGCTCTAGCCAGATGAGCTACATCCCCATATTTATTATAAATTCCCTTTTAAAACTAACAAAGGAATTCTACTTTCAAAATCAACTTTTTTAATGGTGTTTTGTTCCAAAAGACGAATCAAAAACCCCCGTTTATTTCTTATAACACATAACATATCAGGGTTAATTTCAATTAGATGTTCTAAAATTCCTTGATAAACTGTTGCATTTTCACTGTTAAAAACAGCATCAGCTATTTCTTCAAAGTCTTGATGTAATGAATTATCTTCCAAAGAGTTATTTGGTGTAATGACATGTAATAAGTTTACTTTGGCTTTGAAAAGAGCCACAATATCTTTCAATGGATTTAAAACGCCTTCTTTTTTAATCAATCCTGAACGCAACCCTAATAAAATTGTATTTATTGGCTTAAAAACATACCCTTTTGGCACAATTAACATCGGCAATTCAGTTTGTTTAATTAACCCACCAACAACTTCTCCTAAATAAATTGAAGAGTCAGAAGAAGATAATTTTGCAGAAGAAATAATTAAATCAACATTTAATTCTTCACAAGCTTTTTTAATAATATCGATAACATCACCCTTAATAACCGCAGATTTTATTTCAATTTTTTTTGAATCTACCTGAGATAAAATAGCAGCCAATTCCTCTTTTGCTTCTTTTTCTAAAATTGCATCAACATTTTTAAGGACTCCTGTTGCTCTTGCAGAAGAAAAAACTTGAATCACATAAATTTTAGCATTAGAAATAGTTGCAAAATCAATCGCATACTGTAAAGTATTGACAGATTTTTTGGAGCTTCCTATAGGAACAAGGATGGTTTTCATATTGTAAATTTTAACAAATATATATTAATTTATTAACATTCTACAATTAAAAAAAGCTCCGTAACAAAATTGAAAACGAAGCTTTTTTATAATTATATTAACTTCTAATATCTGTAGTATTCCGGTTTAAAAGGTCCTTCAACCTCAACACCAATATATTTAGCTTGATCTTCACGCAAAGTTTCCAATTCAACACCAATTTTGGCTAAATGTAAACGAGCCACTTTTTCATCTAAATGTTTTGGCAACATATAAACTTCATTTTTGTAAGCTTCACGGTTGTTCCATAATTCTAATTGTGCCAATGTTTGATTTGTAAAAGAATTACTCATTACAAAACTTGGATGACCTGTTGCACAACCTAAGTTTACCAAACGACCTTCAGCCAGCACAATAATTTCATTTTCACCTATGGTGTATTTATCTACCTGAGGTTTGATCTCAACTTTTGTATTTCCGTAAGTTTTATTCAACCAGGCCATATCAATTTCATTGTCAAAATGCCCAATATTACAAACAATTGTTTTGTCTTTCATCGCTTTAAAATGACGTGCTTGCACAATGTCTTTATTCCCAGTCGTGGTAATTATGATATCTGCATTTCCAATAACAGTTTCTAGTCTTTTAACTTCAAAACCATCCATTGCGCCTTGTAATGCACAAATTGGATCAATTTCGGTAACTGTAACAATAGAGCCCGCACCTTTAAATGAAGCTGCTGTACCTTTACCAACATCACCATAACCACAAACAACTACACGTTTTCCAGCCAACATAATATCTGTTGCTCTACGTATTGCGTCTACTGCACTTTCTCTACATCCATATTTGTTATCGAATTTCGATTTTGTAACCGAATCGTTTACATTAATTGCTGGCATTGGCAAAGTTCCTGCTTTAACTCTGTCATATAATCGGTGAACACCTGTCGTGGTTTCTTCACTTAAACCATTAATTCCCGCAGCCAATTCTGGATAACGATCCAATACCATATTGGTTAAATCTCCACCATCATCTAAAATTAAATTCAATGGTTTTCTATCTTCACCAAAAAATAAGGTTTGCTCAATACACCAGTCAAATTCTTCTTCACTTAGTCCTTTCCAAGCATAAACTGAAACTCCTGCAGCAGCAATTGCAGCAGCAGCTTGATCTTGTGTTGAAAATATATTACAAGAACTCCAAGTTACCTCAGCACCCAAATCTACCAGTGTTTCAATTAAAACAGCAGTTTGGATAGTCATATGTAAACAACCTGCAATTCTTGCTCCAGCTAAAGGTTTTTGCCCTTTAAATTCCTCTCTTAAACTCATTAACCCCGGCATCTCAGCTTCAGCTAATTGAATTTCTTTACGCCCCCAATCTGCAAGATTGATGTCTTTTACTTTATATTTTACGTAAGTTGATGTTTCTGTACTCATATTTATTAAATTTGCTTTTTAACTTTAACAACTAGTTAGTATTGTTTTAATATTTTGCAAAAGTACAAAATACATTTGAGAAACTAAATGCCTTTATACAAAACCATTAAACCAAATAATCACACGACAATTTATGTGTGGAAAATAGAAGAATCTTTTGATGCATTAATTGAAAATATTCAATTAACTGAAAAAAGCCAACAAAGATTACTTTCAATGAAAAGTGAATTGCACCAACGTGGATTTTTAAGTATTCGCCATTTATTAAAAGAAGCTGGTTACACTGACTTTGATTTGTATTATAACGGCAATGGAAAACCGCACTTAACCAATGGAAAACATATTTCAATTACACACTCTTTTACTTTTTCAGCAATTGCTATTAGCGAAAAAGAAGTGGGTATTGATATTGAAAAAAACAGGGAAAAAATTAAAATCATTCAACATAAATTTGTGAATTTCGAGAGTGGTTTTATTCATAAAGGTGATGACTACATTCAGCAATTAACAGTTATTTGGGGCGCTAAAGAAAGTTTGTATAAAATTTACCCTTATGGGGGTTTGACTTTTAAAAATGATATTGACATCAATTCGTTTCAAATGGCTGACAAAAAAACAACTGGTTTTATAAAGGTGAAAGATTGGGAAAAACAATACGATATTGGTTTTGCACAACTGGATAATTTTACTTTGGTATATGCTTTAGAACCTTCCAATAATGACTAAATCCGTATTAGATTTCATACAAAAAGCTTCAAAAAAAGGTGAAAAATTATTGGCTATCTTACTAGACCCTGATAAAACTTCTTTGGAAGAAATCCCAAGCATTTCAAAAAGAATAGAAAGTCTGAATGCACATTTTATTTTTGTTGGCGGCAGTTTTGTTGAGAATGGTATTACCAACATTTTTGTTCAAAAATTAAAAGAAAACACACAAATTCCAATTGTTTTGTTTCCTGGAGATTATTCACAATTAACCAATTATGCGGATGCTTTATTATTTTTATCGCTCCTTTCAGGAAGAAATCCAGAATATTTAATTGAACAACAAATAAAATCTGTGCCATTTTTAAAGAATTCTACGCTGGAAATTATTCCAACTGGTTACATTTTAATCGATGGCGGTACACAATCATCAGTTTTAAAAGTCAGTAAGACCACTCCTATTGCTCAAGAAAATATTGAACTGGCAGTTTCAACCGCAGTTGCTGGAATGTATAAGGGTAAACAACTCATTTATTTAGAAGCTGGCAGTGGTGCAAAAACAGTTGTAAATACCCAATTAATTTCTGAAGTAAAAAAAAATATTACCATTCCATTAATAGTAGGCGGAGGCATAAAATCAAGAGAACAATTAAATAACGCTTATAAAAATGGTGCGGATTTGGTGGTAATTGGCACTGCCTTTGAAAACAATATAGATTTATGAACGAGCTGTTAAACTTTTTTACTGAACCTTATCAAACTGCTAGCACACTTCATATTCTGTTAGAATTAATAGCGGCAATTTTTGGGGTTGCAAGTGTTTTATACGCTAAAAAAGAAAATATTTTAGTGTTCCCTACAGGCATTGTAAGTACCGCAATTTATGTTTATTTATTAGCTCAATGGAATTTATATGGAGACTTAATTATCAATATTTATTATACCATTATGAGTATTTACGGTTGGATTATATGGAGCAAAATTATTGATAAAGAACAACACCATATTCCAATTACAAGAACCAATTTAAAAGATAAACTTAAAACTTTAGGTATATTTATTTTTACTTCCATTTTTGTGATTGCTGTATATCGTTATTACAATGTAATGCCAAACCATTTAAATTTCGCTGAAAGTGTAAATTACGCCTATACAAATATGGTTTCAGGGAATTTAGAGAATTTTAGAAAAATAACACCCTTTTTAGACACGTTTACAACAGGAATATTTTTTGCCGGAATGTGGTTGATGGCAAATAAAAAATTAGAAAATTGGATATTTTGGGTTGTTGGAAACCTTGTTTCTATACCTTTATACTTTGTAAAAGGTTTTGGATTTACAGGAATTCAATACACCATATTTTTAGTATTAGCCATTTTAGGATATCATTCATGGAAAAAGCGCTTAAACAAACAAAAGCAAATATTGTAAGAGTCGTATTGTTTGGTCCAGAAAGCACTGGAAAAACAACACTATCTAGCCATTTAGCACGCCATTACAATACTGTTTGGGTGCGTGAATATGCTCGTGAATATTTACAAAACAAATGGAATAATGAGCGCAAAACGTGTGAAAACTCCGATTTAATGCCCATTGCTTTTGGGCAAATGAAATTGGAAAATGAATTGTCCAAAAAAGCCCATAGAATATTAATTTGTGATACTGATTTATTAGAAACCAAGGTTTATTCTGAAGAATATTATGGCGGTTTTGTAAATCCAAATTTGGAAACAGCCGCAATTGCAAATACCTACGATTTGTATTTATTAACTTATATTGATACCCCTTGGGAGAAGGATGATTTAAGAGATAGACCTGAATTGCGTTTGGAAATGTTTAATGCTTTTGAAAGCGCCTTAAAAAAATACAACAGACCCTATATTTTATTAAAAGGTGATAAAAAAACGCGTTTAGAAATTGCCGTCAAAAAAATTGATGAAATTTTAAATTCTAAAACCAATTTAGACAGTTTTTCAAAAATATGATTGCTGAAAATCTTATAAAAGAATTGAATTTTAAAGCAGTTAGAAGCAGCGGTGCTGGTGGACAACACGTAAACAAAGTTTCTTCAAAAATTGAGTTGTATTTCGATTTGCTAAATGCTGCTGAATTGACATCTGAAGAAAAAGAATT
>Ga0102812_10002230_pt1 | contig 13112 bp, 10 predicted proteins | sample ColrivemetaGS713_FD_79334 | JGI IMG/M metagenome (GOLD analysis project Ga0102812, IMG submission 79334) | Estuarine microbial communities from the Columbia River estuary - Flood tide ETM metaG S.713 | ecosystem: Environmental > Aquatic > Marine > Intertidal zone > Estuary | place: USA... | reverse complement strand
GCTGAATCGGTGATTGTCGGTGAGCCTTCGATGATGAAGGTCGTGACCGGGCACAAAGGCGGCTCGGGCTTTATGGTGCATGTGCACGGGTTCGAGGTGCATTCCTCGCTCGCCCCCTACGGCGTCAGCGCGATCCACGAGGGTGTGCGCCTGATCCACTGGGCCAATGAGCAAAACGAGGCCAATGCCCGTGCCACGCCCAGCGAGCTGGCCGCCCCGTTTGACCCGCCCTATTCGACGCTGCATGTCGGCGTGATCAGCGGCGGCACGGCGCATAACATCACCGCCAAAGATTGCGAATTCCTGCTGTCGGTGCGCGCGGTGCCGGGCGACAGCGGTTGGGATGGCAAAATGTTGGCGGCAGCGGCGGCGATTGAAAAAACCATGCAAGCCGTCAAACCCGAAACCTCGATCGAGATGAAACCCGTGTTTGGCGTGCCCCCATTGTCGCCCGAAAACGGCGGCCCCGCCGAGGTTCTGTCACGCCGTTTGACCGGCGATAACGGCACCCATGTTGTCAGTTATGGCACCGAGGGCGGGCAATTTCAGACCCGTGGCTATTCGGTCGTCGTCTGCGGCCCCGGCGACATCGCCCAAGCACACCAGCCCGATGAATTCTTGACGCTGGAACAATTCGCGGCGGGCCAAAGCTTTATGGAGCGGCTGATCGACGATCTGACTCAGTGACGCAGCCCCCTTGCTCGTAACCACGATTCGGGTCACCTTCACATGTGTAGCAAACAGGAGTCTCCGATGCCCGTCCGCAACCGCCTCGCCGAAATGCACCCCGAAATCACAGCCTGGCGGCACGATCTGCACGAGAACCCGGAACTGCTGTATGATCTGCCGCGCACCAGCAAGATTGTGGTCGATAAGCTCACAAGCTTTGGCTGCGACGAGGTGGTGCCGGGGATCGGGCGCTCTGGCGTGGTGGGCGTTATCCACGGGCGCAAACGCGATTCCGGCAAGGTGATTGGCCTGCGCGCCGATATGGACGCGCTGCCGATCTTAGAGATCACCGGCCTCGATTACGCATCAAAAACCGTTGGAAAAATGCACGCCTGCGGCCATGACGGGCACACCGCCATGCTGCTGGGGGCCGCGCAATATCTGGCTGAAACCCGCAATTTCAACGGCACCGTCGTGCTGGCTTTCCAACCCGCAGAAGAGGGCGGGGCAGGTGGCAAAGCGATGGTCGATGACGGGTTGATGGACCGTTGGGGCGTGCAAGAAATCTACGGGCTGCACAATATGCCCGGCTTTCCGGTCGGCCAATTCGCGATCCGCGAGGGGGCCTTGCTGGCCTCGGCGGATGAATTTGAGATCACTGTCACCGGCAAAGGCGGCCACGCGGCCATGCCGCACCAAGCGATCGACACCACGCTCGTCGCCAGCCAAATTGTCGTGGCACTTCAATCCATTGTCGCGCGCAATATCGACCCGCTGGGCAATGTTGTGGTGACGGTTGGCAGCTTTCACACCGATAGCGTGGCCTCGAATGTCATCGCCCATGAGGTCAAACTCAAGGGCACCGTGCGCACCCTCGACCCGGACCTGCGCACACTGGCGCAAGAACGGATCATGGCCCTCGTGCCCGCCACCGCCACGGCGTATGGCGCCACCGCCGAGGTCGATTATCAGCTCGGCTACCCGGTGACCGTGAACCACCCTGAGCAAACCAAATTCGCCGCCGATTGCGCCGAAGAGGTCTCAGGCTCAGTGATCCGCGACGTGAAACCCGTCATGCCCGCCGAAGATTTCGCCTTTATGCTCGAAGCCCGCCCCGGCGCGTATATCTTCATGGGCAACGGCGACACGGCCCAGTGCCACCACCCCGCCTATAATTTCGACGACAGCGCCATTCCCGCCGGGTGCAGTTGGTTCGTCACGCTGGCTGAACGCCGGATGCCCTTGGAGTAACCCATGCCCGTCAAAAACCGCATTGCCGAATTCCAGCCCGAGATCGCCGCGTGGCGGCACGACCTGCACGCCCATCCCGAATTGCGCTTTGATTTGCCGCGCACCACCGCCAAAGTCGCGGGTTTGCTGCGCGAATTCGGCGTCGATGAAGTCACCGAAGGGGTCGGCCAGTCGGGCATTGTCGCCGTGATCAAAGGCCGCAAAACCTCGTCTGGCCGGGTCATCGGCTTTCGCGCGGACATGGATGCGCTGCCGATCCATGAGGCCACGGGCTTGCCCCATGCCTCGACGGACGCGGGCAAAATGCACGCCTGCGGCCATGACGGCCACACGTCAATTCTGCTGGGCGTGGCAAAATATCTGGCCGAGACCCGCAATTTCGACGGCACCGTTGTTTTGGCGTTCCAACCCGCCGAAGAGGGCGGCGGCGGTGCCCGCGCGATGGTCGCTGATGGATTGATGGACCGCTGGAAGGTCAATGAAATCTATGGGTTGCACAATATGCCCGACCTTCCTGTCGGCCAATTCGCCATCAAACCCGGCCCTTTGCTGGCCGCCGCAGATTTCTTTGAAATCACCGTGCGCGGCAAAGGCGGGCATGGCGCGATGCCGCATCAGGTCAACGATACAACCCTCGCTGCCGCCGCCGTGGTCATGGCGCTGCAACAGGTCGTGTCGCGTAATGTGCCCGCGCTGAACCCGGCGGTCGTCTCGGTTTGCGGCTTCGCCACGGACACGATGGCGCACAATGTGATCCCCGATTCCGTCCGCCTGACCGGCACCGTGCGCACCTTGGACGTCGAAACCAAACAGTTGATCGTCACGCGCATTGCCGAAATTGCCTCGGCCACCGCACTGGCTTATGGCGCGGTCGCAGAGTTGGATTACCGGGACGGCGTTTTGCCGACGATCAACGCCCCCGAGCAAACCACCTATGCGATGCAAGCCGCCGAATCCGTGGCGGGCACGGTCAAAACCGATATCGAACCCTCGATGGGCGGCGAGGATTTCGCCGATATGTTGGCCGTGCGCCCCGGCGCGTTTATCTTGCTCGGCAATGGCCCCTCAGCAGGGCTGCACCATCCGAAATACGAATTCAACGACGAGGCGATCCCCGCCGGATGCAGCTGGTTCGCCACGCTCGCCGAGCAACGTTTGCCGCTCGCAGATTGACCTGAAAACAGACTGAACTGAAAAGGAAATCCCATGCCGGTCAAAAACCGTTTCGCCGAAATGCTGCCCGAGATCACCGCGTGGCGTCGGGATTTCCACGAGAACCCGGAATTGCTGTTCGATGTGCACCGCACCGCCGGGATCGTTGAAGAAAAGCTGCGCGAATTTGGTTGCGATGAGGTCGTGCCGGGCATCGGTCGCACCGGGGTCGTGGCGGTCATCAAAGGGCGTGCGACGGGGTCTGGCAAGGTGATCGGGTTGCGCGCCGACATGGATGCGCTGCCGATATTCGAGGCCACGGGGGCCGAGCACGCCTCAAAAACCCCCGGCAAAATGCACGCCTGCGGCCATGACGGGCACACGGCCATGCTGTTGGGGGCGGCCAAATATCTGGCCGAGACCCGCAATTTTGACGGCACGGCGATCATCATTTTCCAACCCGCCGAAGAGGGCGGCGGCGGCGGCAAAGTGATGTGCGACGACGGCATGATGGAGCGTTGGGGCATCCAAGAAGTTTACGGTATGCACAACATGCCCGGCCTGCCGCTGGGCCAATTCGCCATCCGCGAGGGCGCGTTTTTCGCGGCAACCGACACCTTCACCATCAAAGTCGAGGGTCGCGGCGGCCATGCAGCCAAGCCTCATGACACCGTCGATACCACGGTCGTCGCCGCGCAATTGGTTACCGCGCTGCAAACCATCGCCAGCCGCAACCACGATCCGGTGAAAAACCTTGTGGTGTCGGTCACCTCGTTCCGCACCGAATCCGAGGCCTTCAACGTCATCCCGCAGCATGTTGAGCTGCGCGGCACGGTGCGCACCATGGATGCCGAAACCCGCGACATGGCAGAAATCCGCATCAAAGCCCTGACCGAGGGCCTTTGCACGGGCTTCGGGGCGAAGGCCGACGTCACCTATAATCGTGGTTACCCGGTCATGGTTAACAGCCCAGAACAGACCGCTTTCGCCGCAGAAGTCGCCGAAAAAGTCGCCGGAGCTTGCCACCCTGCGCCGTTGATTATGGGCGGTGAGGACTTTGCCTTTATGCTCGAGGAGCGGCCGGGGGCGTATATTCTGGTCGGGAATGGCGACACGGCGATGGTGCATCATCCCGAGTATGATTTTGACGATAACGCGATTCCAGCCGGGTGTAGCTGGTGGGCCGAGATCGTCGAGAATCGCATGCCCGCCTAAGCGCAGCGTCGCGGCCCGTTACTGGGATTTGTCGCGGTTTTGGCGCTGGGTGGTGATCGCTTGCTCGGTCAATTGCTCTAAGACCGCCGCGCGGCCAAAGGCTTTGGCGGCGGCGGGTTTTTGGCGCAAATAATCCGCCGTTACCAAAGCCAATTGCTGGTTGAGCCGTCGTTGCTGGGCCTCGATCCAGCGCCGATGGGCCAATCGCGCGTTGATCATCGAGGCCGCCATGCGCGCGCTTTGCCCCTCGATGGAATCCAGCGGTTCCTCGGTGCTTTTGAGCGCGTTCAACGCGGTTTGCAGGCGCATCCGAGACTGCGCCACCGTGGCCAGTTTCGCCAGTTCCGCATCCTTTTTCATCGACGAGAGCAGCTGCAGTCGCGCCAAGGTTTTCGTGTGTCGTTGGTCCATCAATACCGCTTTCTTGCGCGCAACCGCATGGCTTCTGCAAACCGGATCGCGGCGGCGACGGCGGCGTAATGCTCTTGTGTGATTTCGTCGCCGATCCGGGTGGTCGCGAATAGCGCGCGCGCGGTGGGCGGATCGGAATGAATGGGCACGCCTGCGTCCTTGGCGACTTCCCGGATCCGAGCGGCGATTTCATCCGTACCTTTTGCCACACAAACCGGCGCTCCGGCGCTGCCCGCTTCCCAAGATAGGGCGACCGCGTAATGGGTCGGGTTAACCACGACAACCGAAGCCTTTGGCACATCGGCCAGCATTTGGTTGGTGGCAATTTCATGGGCACGCTGGCGGCGCTGCTGTTTGATATGGGGGTCACCCTCGGAGGCTTTGTGATCTTCGCGCAATTCTTGGTGGCTCATGCGCTGGCGGCGATGGTGGTCGAAAATCTGCCGCAAGTAATCGAGCCCGCCGATGGCAACCATCACCACGACAACAATCGACATAAATTCCGCGATCAGGCTCAGCATCACGGCGCTGATCGGGCCGGGGCCTTGGCTGAGCCCCGAAAGCAAAAGCGGCATGCGCGCCAATAAGAAGAACCACAAGATCGTGCCATAAATGCATAATTTCGTGACACTTTTGGCGAATTCCACCAAGCCCGTCGGCCCGAATTTGTTCTTTGCATTTGATAGCGGCGAGATACGCGACAGTTTCGGCGCCAGTTTTTCCGGCGCAAATACCAACCCCTTCAGCGCGAACAGAACGGCAAGCGCCAAAAAGCCGGGGATCACCGCCACCGGAGCCAGCGCAAGCCCGACTTGGCTCAAGATTGTGCCGCCAAATGCCGTGCCACCGCCCAAAAGTGCCGGGCCGATTTCCTCTGCGCGATTCAGCAACCCCATGCCGATGGCCCCGATATGGGGTGGCAGCCAACCGCCCGGTAGGAGCGCCAAGGTTAACATTCCCGCCGCCCCCGCCGCCGCTGTCAGGTCGGCGGTTTTGGGCAATTCACCACGTTTTCGCGCTTCGTCCAGCTTTCGCTGCGTGGCTTCGTGTGGGCGGTCGGCGTCGCTGTCTTCCCCGCTCATTGCTGGATCACCAGCGCTGGGTCGGATATCATCGCGGTGAAAGCCGTATACCAGACCCCGACCATCAGTGGCGCGGCGATCAGCATCAACACCAGCCCGCCAAAGGTTAGCGCCGGGGCGCCGACAAAGGCCACCATCAGTTGCGGCATGGCTTTGTTGATGGCTCCCAACGCCAAATTATACAGGCCGGACCCAATGACAAAGGGTGAGGCCAGAGTAAAGGCGAGGGCGAAAGCATGGGCGACACGCGCGGTGCCCCATTCGGCCAGAGCGGACGGATTCGGCCATTCGCCGCTGGGAAAGATGTCATAGGACATCACCAACAGGGCGGCCAAGCGCTCAGGAAAGCCCATCACGACAATGACCGCCAGCCCGGTGACGACCAAGATCTGCGAGAAGGCGGGTTGCGGGTCGACGCCCGCGCCGCCGAACGCCTGTGAAAGCGACGTGGCTTGGGCGGCTTTGGTGCCGGCCATTTGCAGCACCATGACCATCAGGCGCAAACCGATGGCCAGCGTCAGGCCGATCAGCGTTTCGGACCCAAGGAACAGTGCGGCCGAGATGGGCGAGGCGGGCACCGACGGGACAAACTCGGCGACGGCGGGGGCGACGACAATGGTCATGGCCAAGGCCCCCACCAAACGCACGCGGGCCGGGACAACACGCTCGCCGAACACCGGAAGCAGGGTGAAAAACGCGCCGATGCGGGCAAAGACGAGCCCCGCTGCGGTTAACCATGTTCGCCCTTCCTCCATCATCGACGCAAGCGCCATCATAAGGTCTGGGGTCATGCGGCGACCTGTCCGACAAGGGCTGGGCGCGCCTCCATGCCGATTTCCTCAAACGCCAGAACTGGGGCCGAGACATCGCGCGCCGCCATGACGGTTCGCAAAAAGCGCCGACGCCGGGTCGAAGTGACAAGCGCGGCTTGTGTGCCGTTTTCCGACAGCTCGGTGAAGGTCTCTGACAGCATTGACGCGAGGCGGCCGAAGGCATCTGGGGGTAGGGCGATATCGGTGCCGCCGCGTTCGCCTTCGACCTGATAGCGGGTGAAAACATCCTCCCATTCGGGGGCCAATTGCACCAAGGGCAGCGACCCGTCAGGCCGTTTGAGACCGGCAACCAGTTGGAAGCCCAACCGCTGGCGGACATGTTCACAGACGGATTCAGGCGAGAGGTGCTGCACCCGCAATTCTGCAATAGATTCAAGGATAAGCGGCAGGTTTCTCACCGAGACGCGCTCATCGAGCAACAGCCGTAACACCGCCAGCAGCGTGTCGATTGGCACTTTGTCGGGGATGAGTTCGTCGATCAAACGGCGGTTCGCCTCAGAGCGGCGGTCATCCGACAGGTTGGTCATCTCATCGAGCATGCGGCGCAGGCCGCGAAGGCTGAGCAGTCGGGCGAAATTGGTTTTCAGCACCTCAAGTAGATGCGTGGCCAAGACTTCGGCTGGGCCAACCACGGTCAATCCGCTGAGTGCCGCCGCTTCCTCGTCTTTCGCCGCGATCCAGCGGGCGGGTGCGGCATAAACCGGCTCTTTCACGTCGATGCCGGGCGGGCCGTTGGTTTCCTCATCGGGCAACAAGGCCAAGCGGCGGTCGGGGATCAATTTGTCGCGCCCTTGCTCGACCCCTTGGATCAGGATTTGATATTCGCCTTGGTTCAGACTGGGGTCGTCGGTTAACCGAATTTCCGGCAGAATGAGGCCAAAGTGGCGCGCGACGTGATTGCGCATGTTCATGATCCGCGCGTCGAGGCCCGTGGCGGGATCGAGCACCATCGGCACGAGGTCGGGTGAGAACGTGACGTGGATTTCGTCCAGATCCAAGACATCGCCAAGCGAGGTTTGGCGGGGTGCGACGACTGGCGTTTCGTCCACCACCGGCGCTTGTTGATGGCGGCGGGCGAAATAGGCGGCGGCTCCGAGGATGGCCGCGCCGACGACAAAGGGCACGAAGGGCAGGCCGGGAACCAGCGCGAACATGACCATCAAGAGGGCGACGGTGATCAGTGCCGCGGGGTGCTTTCCGAGTTGCGCAAACAGCGCCGTGTCCGTCGCTCCGATCGCCCCGCCGCGGGCCAACAACAGGGCTGCCGCCATCGAGATGACGACCGCGGGAATTTGGCTGACGAGGCCGTCGCCAATCGTCAAACTGGCATAGGTTTCAAAGGCTTCACCAATCGGCATGCCATGGGCCAACACGCCCATCAAGAGGCCGACAACGATGTTCAGGATCGTGATGAGCAGGCCTGCAACGGCATCGCCTTTGACGAATTTCGACGCACCGTCGAGCGAACCAAAGAATGTCGTTTCGGCTTGGTCGCGCTCGCGGCGTGCTTTGGCTTCGGCATGGGTGATCGCGCCTGCCGACATGTCGCTGTCGATGGCGAGCTGCTTGCCGGGCATCCCGTCGAGGGCAAAGCGTGCGCCGACCTCGGCCATCCGGCCCGCGCCCTTGGTGATGACGATGAAATTGACGATCAACAGCACGCAAAACACGACGACGCCCAGATAGACGCTGCCGCCCATGATGAAGCTCGAGAACCCTTGGATCACCGAGCCCGCCGCTTGCGGACCGGTGTGTCCCTGACCGATGATCAGCCGCGTGCTGGAGACGTTCAGCGACAGGCGCAACATCAAGGACGCCAGCAAGACCGTTGGAAAGATTGAGAAATCCAGAGGCCGTTCGATGAACAATGTCAGGGTGAACATCAAAATCGCCAGTGCGAACGAGGTCGCGAGGCCGATGTCGAGCATCCATGGTGGCACCGGCAGGATCATCATCACGATGATCGCCATCAGTGCGAGTGCCAGCAGAATGGTGGGTTGAAACAGTTGTTTGACGGAAAATGTCATGGGCGGAGCGCGATCAAAGGGGTTGTCTGTTGCATGTTGACGGGCACCAAAGAGGCCCCAGAGGCGGTTCCGGTGAACAGTGACGAGGGCGGCGTTCGGGGGGTTGGGGCCGTGGACATGACCACGGGCGCGTCCGAATCCAGCGTCGCGCGCATTTCGCGAAACCGTGCGCGGTAGCGGCTATTATAGCGTGGCGTGCGCGAGTGATAGGCCCCGGCCGCTGCCTCCCATGAGCCGAATTCATCGTGCAAATTCGCCAAATGCCGCGCGGCATACCGTGCGGCGGTCATCGGATCGAGGATCTCCTCGGGGCTGGCGAATTCCGCGCCGTGCCAGCGCAGATTGATCTGAAAGCACCCCAAATCAATGCTGTTTTGCCCCCGCGCGAGGGTTTCGTGCAAGAACGCCAGTGCCGCAGAGCGATCAGCGAACCAATGCCCGCGCCCTTCGGTGTTTGCCGCCCAAGGCCAGGGCCGCAGCCGTCCATTTTGCTGACGCCCGGTTTCTGTCAAGGCAATAGCCTGCAACACATCCACGGGCACACCGGTTTCACCGGCGGCCCGATTTGCCGCAGTTTCGCACAAGTCAGCGCGTGCCGAAGCCGGTGACGCCAACAGCGTCATCAGCACGGCAAGTATCAAGCGAGAATTCTTCATCGCATCCGTCCATTAACTATAGCGCACCCTAAGCCGCCGATGGTTGACGAAAGGTTAGCGCGGGCTAGCTTCTGGCAAATACTTCGTGCGCGCCCCTCTGCGCCGGGAAACAGCGCTGGGAATTTTTCGCCCTCTTGGTCGAAACATGCTAGATGGTGCGAATTCGATGATTCCTGCCCGGTTTCGGTCGGTTCCGCTTGACACCGGGCGCGGGGTGAAAATGCTAAGGGGCAGTGACCAAGATGGTCCGCCCCCCTACCAACGGCGCCTTCGGGCCGCCCTCAGACAATGGAACCGGCATGTCCCTTGCCTTGATCGCGGCTCTTCCTTTCCTCGGGGCTTTGCTTCCCGGTTTGATGATCCGCTCTGGCCGCAATACCTGCGCCAGCGTGACCTTCGCGGTGACGGCTTTGGCGTTTATCGGCCTCTTGCTGAACGCGCCTGCTGTCTTCGGCGGCACGGTCATCACCGAGCATTATGAGTGGCTGCCGTCACTGGGCTTGAACGTGAATTTCATGCTCGACGGGTTGGGGTTCCTGTTCGCCCTGATGATCCTTGGCATCGGCCTGTTGATCATCCTTTACGCGCGGTTTTACCTGTCGAAAAACGACCCGATGGGCAATTTCTACAGCTATCTTCTGCTGTTCCAAGGCGCGATGGTTGGCATTGTCCTGTCGGATAACATCTTGCTTTTGCTGATCTTCTGGGAGCTGACATCGCTCTCGTCCTTCCTGTTGATCGGCTATTGGCGCCATCTGCCTGAGGGCCGCCAAGGCGCGCGTATGGCGCTGACGGTCACGGGCCTCGGCGGCTTGGCGATGATTGGTGGCATGTTGATTCTCGGCCAAATTGCCGGGAGCTACGACATCAGCGTGATCCTGACCCAAGGCGAGGCGATCCGCGCGCATGACATGTATCTGCCTGCGTTGATCCTGATCCTGCTGGGCGCGTTCACCAAATCCGCGCAATTCCCGTTCCACTTCTGGCTGCCGCACGCGATGGCCGCGCCGACGCCGGTGTCAGCCTATTTGCACTCGGCGACGATGGTGAAAGCGGGCCTGTTCCTGATGGCGCGGCTGTGGCCGGTTTTGTCCGGCACGCCCGAGTGGTTCTGGCTGGTCGCCGGGGCCGGGTTGATCACGATGGTGCTGGGCGCGGTGATTGCGCTCTTTAAGGATGATCTCAAGGCCTTGCTGGCGTTTTCGACGGTCAGCCACCTTGGTTTGATCACCATGCTGCTGGGCTTGGGCACCGAATATGCAGCCAAGGCGGCGGTGTTCCACATCATCAACCACGCGACCTTTAAGGCGGCCCTGTTCATGACCGCAGGGATCGTCGATCACGAGGCCCACACCCGCAATATCCGCCTGCTGGGCGGCTTGCGCAAATTGATGCCGGTAACCTTTATGATCGGCACCGTGGCGGCGCTGTCCATGGCGGGGATTCCGTTCTTTAACGGGTTCCTCTCAAAGGAGATGATGCTTGAGGCTGCGTGGGACACCGGCACCGTTTTTGCCGTTATCGCCACGCTGGGCGCTGTGTTTTCCGTGGCCTATTCGATGCGGTTCATCTTTCACACCTTCCTTGGCCCGGTGCGCGACGACTACCCCAGCCACCCGAATGATCCGGGTTTTGGCCTATGGGTCTCGCCAGCGATTTTGGCGGTGATGGTGGTCGTGATCGGCCTCTTTCCGCAGCAAACCGTCGGGCAGTTTGTCGAGGTTGTCGCGGGCGCTGTAACCGGCGGGCATCCGCATGTGCATATTGCCCTTTGGCATGGCGTGACGCCTGCATTGTTCATGTCGATCATCGCCGTGGCGGGCGGTCTGCTCCTGTTGTCGATGCAGCGCGGCCTTGCGCCGATGTGGGACAATGCACCCCGGCCCGAAGCCAAAACCATCTTTGACGCCATCGTGGAAAGTGCTGCGAAACTGGCGCGTTGGATCACCGATACCCTGCATGACGGCGCGATCTCACGCTATCTGACGGTGTTTACCGTGGTCGTCGCGGCCTATGGCCTCTGGGCGTTTATGGGCGGCACTTTCACCCCCGGAACGCGGCCCATGTTGCCGGTTGGTCCGGTCGAGATGATCTTCTTTGTCCTTGTGATCGTGGCCTCGGCTGGGGTCGTGACCGTCCACCGCAGCCGGTTTTTCGCGCTGATCGTGATCTCGATCTGTGGCTTGGTCGTGTCGATGACCTTTGTGCGCTTCTCGGCCCCGGATCTGGCGCTGACCCAGCTTACCGTCGAGGTCGTCACGGTGATCTTGCTGCTGCTGGCGCTGAATTACCTGCCCAAGCAATCGCCGGTCTTGTCCAGCACGGGCAAGCGGCTGCGCGACGGGGCGGTTGCCCTGATCGCGGGCGGCGGCATTGGCGCGCTGGCCTTTATCATCCTGACCCGCGACCTGAGCCTGCCAACGATTGCCGATTACCATGTCGCCAATTCCTATGTGGGCGGCGGGGGCAACAATGTGGTGAACGTGATCCTCGTGGACTTCCGCGGCTTTGATACCATGGGCGAGATCACCGTTCTGGGCATCGCCGCCTTGGTGATCTACGCGATTGTCGAGGTGATCCTGCACGGCCCGGCCTCGCGCCGGTTGCTGAACTGGGTGCCCGATATGCCGCAAGCCTATGACCGCCACCCGCTGATGATGGTGGTCATGACGCGCCTTGCGCTGCCGATTTCGCTGATTGTCGGCGTGTTTATCTTCCTGCGCGGCCACAACCTGCCGGGCGGTGGCTTTATCGCCGGGCTGGTCGTGGCGATTGCGTTCTTGATGCAATACATGGCCTCGGGCTTTGCGTGGGCGCAGGAACGCCAGCGCTATGATTATCACGGGGTTATTGCCTCGGGTGTGATGATCGCGGTGCTGACCGGCACCGTCAGTCTGGTGCTGGGCTGGAACTTCCTGACCTCGACGGGCGCCTATGTGAACATCTGGCCGCTCAACGAAATCCACCTCGCCAGTGCCGCCGCCTTTGACCTTGGCGTGTTCCTGACCGTGGTGGGCGCGGTGATGTTGGCGCTCGCCAGCCTCAGCCGCATTGGCCGCCGCGCGGGTGAGGGCGTGAACCTGACCGCAATGGATATCGACCCGACCGCAACCGATGATGAGGATCACTGACATGGAGCTTCTTGTTGCGATCTCAATCGGAGCGATGACGGCGGCAGGCGTCTATCTGATGCTGCGCCTGCGCACCTTTCCTGTGGTGCTGGGGCTGTCGATGCTGTCCTACGCGGTGAACGTGTTTATCTTTGCCTCGGGCCGTTTGGTGATCGATGCCCCGCCGGTTATTGGCGCGGCCGACACCATGACCGACCCGCTGCCGCAAGCCTTGGTGCTGACGGCCATCGTGATTTCCTTCGGGATGACCGCCTTGGTGGTGATCCTTTCGCTCAGCTCATATCTGAATGCCGGGACCGACGTGATCAATATCGAAAAACCGGGCGAACAGCCCGAAACCGGACGTTAAGGGTATGAGCATGGAGCATTGGATCGTTGCCCCCATCATCATCCCCGCTTTGATCGGGCCACTGATGGTTTTGACGATGCGCCACGACGCATCGCTGCAACGCATTGCCGGGTTGGCCTCGGCAGTGGCGCTGGTGGGGATCACCGTGGCGCTGCTGGTTGCGGCCAGCAATGGCGACGTGGAATCCTATGAATTGGGCAGTTGGCCCGCGCCGTTTGGCATTGTGCTGGTCCTCGATCGGCTCTCGGCTTTGATGATCACGCTGACGGCGGTGCTGGGGCTGGTGATCTTGGCCTATGCCTCGGCCACGGGCTGGGACCAGCGCGGGCGCAATTT
>Ga0102812_10002229_pt1 | contig 13115 bp, 15 predicted proteins | sample ColrivemetaGS713_FD_79334 | JGI IMG/M metagenome (GOLD analysis project Ga0102812, IMG submission 79334) | Estuarine microbial communities from the Columbia River estuary - Flood tide ETM metaG S.713 | ecosystem: Environmental > Aquatic > Marine > Intertidal zone > Estuary | place: USA... | reverse complement strand
GTTTGGCGAGGACCAAGCGCGCTATCTCGTGGCGTGCAGCTTTGATGCCGCAGAGGCTTTGATGGTTGTCGCCGCAAACGCGGGCGTCGCGCTGCAAAGCGTCGGGCATTTTGGCGGCGACAGCGTCTCAATGGGAGGCAGCACGGCCAAGCTTTCCGAACTTTCTGCGCTCTATCGGTCATCCTTCGCCAGCGCGATCGAATGATTTCTTGGCGGAGGTGCCCTGCGCGCCTCCGCCAAATGCTTCATAGCGCCTCAATCGCTGGAAAATTCGTTTTTTAACTTGCCGCCGTGATCGCTGCTGGGCAAAAATCAAGCATGGCCAGTGTCCCCTCTTTTACCTCTGATTGCGCGAACTGTGTCGCGCTGTGCTGCGTGTCGTTTGCCTTCGACAAAAGCGAAGATTTCGCGATCGACAAACCGGCCTGCACCCCCTGCCCCAACCTGACAGATGACAACACCTGCGTCATTCATGAGACATTGGAGGCCGACGGATTCTCGGGCTGCGCGCGCTACGACTGCCTCGGCGCGGGTCAACGCGTCACACACGAGGTGTTTTCGGGCCAAAGCTGGCGGCATTCACCGGAGCTGATCACGCCCATGGCCAACGCCTTCGCTGCCCTGCGCGTCGTGCATCGGGATCTGGAATTGTTGCTGGCGGCGCGAAACCTCACCCTGCCAGCCCCGGTTGCCGCGGAACGCGACACTTTGATTGAAATCTTGGCCCCTGACGACGGCTGGTCAGCGCAATCGCTGCAAATCACCGTAGAAACGGGGCTGAGTAACCGGGTTTCCGGATTCTTACGGGGCCTGCGCGCCTTTGTTTGACGCCTGCGCCCACTTGCACGCAGCCCGCGTGAGAATTACATCTAACGCAATGAAATTTGGAGATTGCGCATGGCCATTACGCTGACAGAACTCGAAACACTGCTGCAGGCCTCTTTTCCGAACGGGAAAGTCACCGTCACCGACCTCGCGGGTGACGGCAATCACTACGCCGCCGAAATCATCGACGAGAGCTTTCGCGGCAAGAACCGGGTGCAGCAACAACGCGACGTTTACGCGGCACTCAAGGGCAAGATGGACGGCGCCAATGGCGAATTGCACGCATTGGCATTGACCACGAAAGTGCCTGAATGAACTGGGTTTGGTTCTTTGGCATATTCGGCGCCTTGGTGGTCGCAATCGTTGCGGCGACTAGAATTCGAGCCGGGTCGTCACGCCGCCAGGGAACTGCGCCCGGATAAGGTTAAACCGTGATGAACGCCAATATCGGAGGACACTACGGTACTTCCAGCCGCAGTTGGCATACCCCGAATGATCCGCAAGCCTACGCAAAAACTTTTGTGCCAAACCACAAAAACAAGGACTAACACATGACCGACTCAAAAAACCAAATCGACCAAACGGTAAAAGCCAATGACGTTGTGCTGTTCATGAAGGGCACCAAGACCACGCCGCAATGCGGGTTTTCCAGCCGCGTGGCCGGGGTGTTGAACTTTATGGGCGTGGATTTCGCCGATGTGAACGTGCTGGCCGATGACGGCATCCGTCAGGGCATCAAGGATTACTCGGATTGGCCGACGATCCCGCAGCTCTATGTCAAAGGCGAATTCGTCGGCGGCTGCGACATCATCACCGAGATGACCTTGTCCGGCGAGTTGGACCAATTGTTCGAGGCCAAAGGCGTCACATATGACAAAGACGCGGCTGAGAAAATTCGCGAAGCGAACGCCTGAGTTTACACTGAATTGAAATGACAAAGGCCGCCCGGTTGGGCGGCCTTTTGCTTAGCAATCAACGCCTTGCCTTAGGCACTATCTTCGATCTGATCCGCCAGAGCCTCGGCCCGGGCCGCCAATTCTGACAGCTTTTCAACCGCAGCCGCCGGAACCGCCGCGACCTCAACCCGCTCCCGTGGGGCGGCGCGCAGACGCTCGATTTCCGTATTCGCTTGGCTCAATTCTTGCTCGAGCGCCCGGACACGGTCCTCGGCCCCGGCCGTCTTGTCCGCCAGCATCAGTCCCGACATCAGCAGCATCCGCGACTCGGGCAAACGACCGATCTGGTCGATCAGCGTGCGCGCCTCGGTGTCGAGCATCTTCGCAGCGGCCTGCAGATATTGCTCTTCGCCCGCCTGACACGCGACCTCAAAACCCTTGCCGCCAATCTCGATTGTAACTTCTGGCATCCGCGCCTCCTGTTTATCGCGCTTCAGCCGCGAGAAGCGGCTTCAATTCGGCCAAGATTTCTTCCATCTCGGCCATTTCTGCCCGGCGTTCGGCCTGCAAAGCCTCCAACTCCGCCGAGATCGACTTGTTGATCAGCGTGGCATCCGGGAATTCTTCGATCTGCGCCTCACGCAGGGCCGTATTCGACCCCATCAGCTTGGAATTGGCCTTTTTCAGGCGCAGCATCTCAAGGCTTTGCAGATCCAATTGCTCGGTCAACCGGGCCAAACGGCGCTCTAACTGCGCAATTGTAGTTTCCTGACGCTGCTTGACTTGATGAACCCGCTCACTGAGCTGCGCATTCGCCGCACGCTCTTTTTCCAGCGCTTCGCGCAGGCTGGTGATCGTCGCCGTCTGTTCAGGATCGGGGCCGATCTCAGGCCGTGCGCCAAGGCCAAAGACGGACCCGCGCGAAGGCTTCGCCGACACCGCGCCCTTCTCAAGACGTTGCGCTATCCGGTCCAGAGCCTCTGAAAGCCGTCGTTCAACCGGGGCTAGGTCGCTCATCCATCTCTCCTCACGCGCGCCCGCAATCTCGACGCGAATCATTACGCGCATGCTTAGCGGGTCGTTTTAACCATAGAATACGGTGAAAACTCCGGCTTTCCAACCGATCCTCGTCCCTCACGCTTGAACTCGGTCCCCAGCCTGCTATGACGCCTCGAAACCTCCTTTAATGAAGGATTGCTGCTTTGGAAATTGCCACTCTTCGCGCCGAACACCCCGAACATTGGCGTTTGGCCTGCGCCATTCGTGTTTTGACCCTCGACGCCGTCGCCGCCGCCAACTCGGGCCACTCGGGTATGCCGATGGGCATGGCCGATGTTGCGACGGTACTGTTTCAGAACCACCTGAAATTCGACGCCTCGGCACCCGATTGGGCAGACCGCGACCGGTTCATCTTGTCGGCGGGCCATGGATCGATGCTGATCTATTCGCTGCTGCATCTGACGGGCTATGCCGACATGACGCTGGAGCAGGTCAAGAATTTCCGCCAGTGGGGCGCGATCACGGCGGGCCACCCGGAATACGGGCATGTAAAAGGTGTCGAGACGACAACGGGCCCACTCGGTCAGGGGATCGCCAACTCGGTTGGTTTCGCCATGGCAGAAGAGCATCTGCGCGCGCGCTGGGGGGCAAAAATCCAGAGCCACCACACCTATGTCATCGCCGGCGACGGCTGCTTGATGGAGGGCGTCAGCCAAGAGGCGATCGGCATCGCGGGCCGCCACAAGCTGTCGAAACTGATTGTGCTTTGGGATGACAACGGCATTACCATTGATGGGACTGTGGCGCTCTCGGATATCACGGATCAACGCGCACGCTTTGCCGCCTCGGGCTGGGATGTGTTCGAGTGTGACGGCCATAATCCGACTGATATTGACCGCGCGATTACGGCGGCCAAGGCCAGCCCGCGCCCGGCGATGATCGCCTGTAAAACCCATATCGCATTGGGATCATCAGCGCAGGATACCTCGAAGGGCCACGGCGCTTTGACCGACGCGCAACTGATCGCAGACACCCGCGCAGTTTATGGCTGGGACAACGGCCCGTTCGACATCCCCGCCGATATCAAAGCGGCATGGGAAGCTATCGGCGCCCGCGGCACGGCGGAACGCGCCGCGTGGGAGGGTCGGTTTGCTGCACTTTCGGCCACCAAACAAGCCGAGTTCGCGCGCATCTTCGCCCGCGACCTGCCAGCACGTCTGCCCGCCGCGATCCGTAAGGTGAAAAAGGCCGCGATTGACGCGCCCAAGAAGATGGCGACCCGCTCAGCCTCTGAAGCCGTGTTGAAAGCCATCAACCCGATTGTCACCGATACGATGGGTGGTTCGGCGGATTTGACCGGTTCGAACAACACCAAAACCGCCGATATGGGCGTGTTTGATATCGACAACCGTGGCGGTCGTTACGTCTATTGGGGCATTCGCGAGCACGGTATGTCCTCGGCGATGAACGGCATGGCGCTGCATGGCGGGGTTCGCCCCTACAGCGGCACATTCATGGCCTTCACCGATTACGCGCGCCCGGCGATGCGCCTCAGTGCGCTGATGGGGATTCCGGTGGTCTATGTGATGACCCACGATTCGATTGGTCTGGGCGAAGACGGCCCGACCCACCAACCGGTCGAGCATCTGGCGATCTCGCGCGCGACGCCGAATACGCTGGTTTTCCGGCCCGCCGATCTGGTTGAAACCGCCGAGGCATGGGAACTCGCGTTGAACCAGAAAACGACGCCATCGGTGTTGTCGCTGAGCCGTCAAAATCTGGCCCCGGCGCGGACCGCGCATACGTCGAAAAATCTGACCGCGCAGGGTGGCTATGTTCTGGCCGATTCCGAGGGCAAGCGTCAGGTGATCTTGATCGCGACCGGGTCCGAGATTGAAATCGCGCTGCAGGCTCGTGAGGCTTTGCAGGCCGAGGGGATCGGCACGCGGGTGGTTTCGATGCCGTGCATGGAATTGTTTGCCGATCAGCCTGAGAGCTATCGCAAGCGGGTTCTGCCTGCCGGGCCGATCCGGATCGGGGTGGAAGCTGGCGTTCGGGCCGGTGGTTGGGATCGCTGGTTGCTGGGTGAGCGCGCTCGGAAATCGGATTTCGTCGGCATGAACAGCTTCGGAGCTTCGGCCCCGGCTGGGCGTCTGTATCAAGAATTCGGGATCACCGCCGAGGCGATCGTCGCCAAGGTAAAAGCTTTGATGTAAGTCACCGGAAATCGCCAAAATTAAGCGCCGTCCCGAAAGGGGCGGCGCTTTTGATTTCAGCGGCGCGTTCGTTGATTTGGGGCGGAATGTGGGCGGCGGCCCACCGGCGCGAAGGGGCTCGATGCCCCTGAGCGCCGGCTAACCTCATAAAAAGCGTCCCACGGTTTGTCCCACGGTGGGACATTTTCCAATGTAAGAGAAATCAAAGACTTAGCTTGCAGCGTTTACCAAGCCTTAGGGAATTAGTCGCCGCGTCAGAGGAATTTCCGCTCGTCCAGCGCCTTCGCGATCTCGGATCGCACCAGCTTTCACACCTGTTGCGTCACCCGTTCGCCAAGCTGACCATGCAACTCTTCCCGCACGATCTGGGCGACCAATGCGCGCAGCATATCTTCGTCAAAGACATCCTCTTCGACGTCGTCTTCAACGTCAAAATCCCCAACCTCATCTGCGGCTTCATCTGAAACCTCATCTTCGGCCATCGCAGCGCGTGCGAGCGCCCGGTCAAACGCGGCATCTTCGGTCTCGGGCAAGGCGAACGTGATGTCCTCGACCGCTGTTGTGTCCGTCGTTGGCAGAACGGGTTCTGGCAGGACGGATTCTGGCACGGGCTCTGGCGCAGCCTCAGCCACGGCCTCAGTGACGGCCTCAGTGACGGCCTCAACCGGCGCTGAGGGAGCGATCGCTTGGTCATGGGGCAATTCCACCGCTGGTTCTGGCACCACAACCGGCTCATCGGCAATCGACTCATCGGCAATCGGCGCAGGTTCAGCGGAAACAGGCGCGGGCTCAACGAAAACCGGTGCTGGCTCTGCAGTGTCGGCGCTGGCGCTGTGCTTGAAACTCAACCGGCCATAGAGATCGGTCACATTCGACGGACGCGGCGTGTCGGACACGCTGGCCTCGGCCTCCCAGCCTTCGCCGCTGGCCGAGACTGCCGCCTCAAGCTCGGCGATTGTGGCCTCGAGCTTGCCGAAATCGGGTTCTGGAAGGGACAGGGTTTGCGCGACAGACGCGAGGGTTTCCGCCGTCGATACGGTCAAGTTTTCCCCTGCGTTTTCAACGGATTCTGCGCCGGTATTAAGGTGAAGTTTTGGCTCAATGCTTCCGTCGGCCCGTGGGCCAGAGGCATCCGCCCCCTCGGTCAGCACGGGCACGCGCGTCCCGGAATTCGAGGCCTCGGTCGCCGCGACCGCTGCCGCCACTGCCGCCGCACTCACGCGCAATTCTTCGGTCAGAATCAGACGCCCCGCCTCGGTTGGTCGCGTGCCTTCTTGCGCAACCAAACGCCGGATCGACGTCAGAACATCCTCGATCTCTCGATTGGTCATCGCTTCTGACATGTATTCACCCTTGCCCGTTTGACGCGCAGGATAACCCCGGACGAGGTTTGAAACAACTGCCGATCAGGGCTCAGAGCCTTCAGGCCGCAGGAAACGCCCAAGAATGCGATCCAAACGCCGCCCCTGTTCAGAGGGGGTTTCGCGCGGGCCTTCGCGGCGCAGCCCGGCGGAATAGGCCTCGACATCATAGGTGGGAATGCCCAGCCCCAAGGCATTGACGGTCATTTGCCCCATCGTATTCAGCAACGCATAGGCCGCCGTTTGCACCCCAGCCGAGGCCAAAATCCGTGATGAGCGCGCATCGAGCAATTCTTGCTCTGCGTTCAATAAATCCAGCGTGGTGCGTGAGCCCAGTTCAACCTCGGCCCGGACGGCGTCATAGGCGGATTGCGTGGCTTCGATTTGCAGGTCACCCGCCGCCAGACGCGCCCGCGCGACCTGGAGTTGCGCCCAATTCGCGGCCACCGATTGCTGAACGATCGCCACCGTTTGGTGCAAGCCTGCACGCTGCGCCTGCCCTTGGGCGACGCGTTGGCGTTCAACGGAATTGAGCCGCCCGCCATTATAAAGCGGCACGGCATACCGCATCGACGCCGTGACATCGCTGGTGCTGCTGTTGATGAACGGGGTTTCGGTCGCCGAGAGTTCCGCCGCAATGCCGCCCGTCACAGTGCCATAGCGCTGCAACCCGGCGATCTCGGTCATGATATCCGCCGCGGAGACCTGATGCTGCGCTTGGGTAATCGCCGGGTGATAGCGGCGGGCGATGTCTTGTGCCGCGGCGAGGCTGCCGGGCAAACGCGGCAGGCGCGGCGGTTGCGAGAGCCCTTGTGGATAACGTCCGACGACAAGATTATACACTTCGCGCGCGACCGCGACATTGCCGTCAGCCGCCGCCAGCGACGAGCGCGCCGCCGCCAGTCGTGCCTCGGCGATGGCGACATCGGTGCGGGTCGAATCGCCCAGCTCGAAGCGTTCGCGTGCCGAGCGCAATTGCTCAGAGATCACCGAGACGCTGTTGCGCTGCAATTCGGCGGTCTGCAATTCGCTAAACAGCGACAGATAGGCTTGGGCGGCATCAAACAGCACGTTTTGTTCGACGACAATGAGGCCCGCGCGGGCCGACAGCACCTGTTCGCGCGTGGCGTCGATGGTGCGGTGGCCGCGGCCAAAGTCGTATAAAGTGGCCGTGGCGGAGAGTTGGAAACTCAGGTGCAGCGACGGATTACTGGCGGTATTGGTCAGCGCTGTGGTGATGAATTCAACGACCGGGCCGATTGCGGCGATGGCCTGTTGCGTGTCTTCATCCGTGGCCCGCAGCAGGGCGCGGTTTTGTTCCAGCAGGTTCGAGTTGCGATAGGCAGAGGCCAGCGCATCGGCCAGCGTATCAGCGTGCAGGGGCAGAACTGCCAGCCCGCTTAACGCGAGCCCAATAGCAGCGGATCGGATCCTTAACAGAACGCTCATGCGCCCTCCAATGCTGGTCTTGGCAAACACCCCCCCGGGCTTCACCCTGTTTGCCGCCCGGCAAGGACGGCGCGTCGTTACAGCGCGAAGCTGTGTTCAGCGGAAAAGCCCTCGAGGATCGGAGCGCCTGCGTTGAAAATGTCGCGCCACCCGATCACTCCGGCATGCTTAACACCTAAACGCACCGTGCCAAGCGTTCCGTCGAGGAAAACCGCGCAGACGTGTCCGCCCTCTTTCAACTGGTCGCCAAGCGCCTTGGGAAAGGTCTCGATGCCGCCTTGGACGATGATCGCGTCATAGGGGCCGTGGGCCTGCGCGCCTTCGGCGGCGGCACCACGCTCAAGTGCGATATTGTTGATGCCGATAGCCTCGAACGCGGCTTCGGCGTCATCGGCAAAGCCCGAATCAGGTTCGATGGCGACAACGGCTTCGGCCATCTGCGCGATAACCGCGCTGGAATAGCCTGTCGCGGGGGCCACATCGAGCACCAGTTGGTTCGGTTTGATGTCCAACGCGTCGAGCATCTTGGCCAGAGTGCGCGGATCAAGCAGCACGCGCCCCTCGCCCAAGTCGAGGTTTTCGCCAATATACGCAGCCTCTGCCAGAGCACCGGGCGCGAAACGTTCACGCGGGATGGTCAGCATGGCTTTGATAATCGGCAGCTTTGTCACATCAGACGGGCGCACCTGAGTATCGACCATCGTGGTCCGGCGAGCAGCAAAATCAGGCATCATCAAGCTCCGTCTGGGTTCGTCGCACTCTCTTGCCACAGGCGCGGGGGCCATTGCAATGGGACCAATGGCTCTGACCGCGAACCATGATGAATGCGGGTTTATAGGTCACGCTGATCGCCTAGATTTCGTGGCTCACCCGGCGGCAGGCACAAGGATACCGCGTTGCACGGCCGGACGGGCCATGAATCGATCATACCACGCCGGGACATTGCGCAACTCGGACCAGCCGACGCGGTCTTGGGCCTTGTAATGCGTCACAAGCGTGCGAATCCAAGGACCGATGGCGATATCGGCGATGGAATAGTCCCCCGTGACCCAGTCGCGCCCCTCAAGTTGGCCATCCAATACCTTCAAAAGCCGCGCCACCTCGGCACGATACCTCTCAGCGGGACGCGGATCTTCGATGTCTTTGCCGCCGAACGCGTGAAAATAGCCCATCTGCCCAAACATGGGGCCAACCCCGCCCATCTGCCACATCAACCATTGGATTGTTTGCCAACGACCGACCGGATCTTGGGGAATCAATTTTTGCGTTTTATCAGCCAAATACAACAGCATCGCCCCGCTTTCAAAAAGCGCAAACGGTTCACCGCCCGGCCCGTCGGGGTCAATCATCGCGGGGATTTTATTGTTCGGGTTCAGCGACAGAAACTCAGGCGTGAACTGATCGTCATCGGCAAAACTGATTAAATGCGCCTCATAGGGCAGCCCGATCTCTTCGAGCATAATACCCAGTTTCACGCCATTCGGAGTCGGGCGCGAATAAAGTTGCAGGATGCTGGGGTCCTGCGCGGGCCAACGGCGATTGATCGGATGATCGATACGTGAGGTCATGGCGGCTCCGAAAAGATATCTACAAGATTTACCTTGATTTAAAGAGGCAACACAGGTTTATGAGCGCGTTGATTAAAATCAGCTTCACGCGGGGCCTTCAAGGCGGGAATGGCCATTAGTCTCCGCGACAAAAAAGCGTACGTCAAAAAGGGAATGGTGACATGCTTAAAGAATTCAAGGACTTCATCGCGCGCGGCAATGTTATGGACATGGCTGTGGGTATTATCATTGGTGCGGCTTTTACCGCCATCGTCGCCTCGCTGGTTGCAGACCTGATCAACCCGATCATCGGCCTGTTCACGGGCGGTTTGGACTTTACCAACAATTACTTCGTGCTGTCCGGTGACGTTGCTGAAGGCGCAAGCCTTGAAGCAGCCCGCGAAGCTGGTGCCGCAGTCTTTGCTTATGGCTCGTTCCTGATGGCTGTGATCAACTTCGTGATCATCGCTTGGGTCGTGTTCATGCTGGTCAAGTCGGTGAACAAGGTCAAAGAGGCAGCGATCCGCGAAGAAGCGGCAGCCCCTGAAGCACCGGCAGCACCCGCTGGCCCGACGCAAGAAGACCTGTTGGCAGAAATCCGCGATTTGCTGGCCAAAGGCAAAAAGGCCTAATCTGGTCTGACACTGCTTGAAACGACAAGACAGGCCCCCGTCGCGGGGCCTGTTTTTTTATCGCGAACGGGAAGACGGGGGCCGATCAAAGGGCCCTTTTTAGACTGGTGAGAAGACGGTGTCGCCCATGGCCCAATGCGCGCGCAGATCCGCAACGGTGGCCGGGCTGTTTTTGCCAGCGTGCAGCGCCAAAGCGTCGCCACCGATCAAAGCCGCAACGCGCCACGCATCTCGCGCCGCCGCGCAAGCCTGCGGCCCTGCCCCCAACATTTCCTCGATACCGCCCGCTGCCAGTGAAAACGGCAAGGCCACCGCAAGGGCCGGAAGGAAGGAATTTTGATCAGCAAGTTGGTCGGCGATCTCGACCGCTAAGGCCCGCGCCGTCCCTCCCTCAACCAAAAGCCGTCGCACGACGGTTTCGGTCAGAGCGTCAATCTGATCGGCACTCCACACGTCTGGCACACCCCTGCACCCAGTCGCCACAACAGGCGACCGACCGACTCTTACACTAAAGGTTAACGTTCGTGAACCTTATGATGTTTATGCGGGACGAGATGTCTCAGTTTTTGCTGGGGTTTCGTCCTCGACGGGCGGGAAATCGCGCACGCCGCGCGCCGGGCCTTCGGCGGTGAAGCTGGCCCAGCCGGTCCCCTCGTGCGGAGTTGGCAGGGCGTCGGGCGTTTCGCGCTGGTGCAAATGCACTTTGGCGATAAACAGCGCCGAGATTGGCGAGGTCAGGAATAAAAACAACGCAATCAACAGCTCATGCGTCGAAATGCGCCCTTGGGTGGCGTAGAAAAACACCATCGAGGCCAGCAATGTGCCGCCAACCCCCAGCGTTGTGGCTTTGGTCGGCGCGTGCAGGCGGGTCATCGCGTCGGGCAGTTTGATCAGCCCGAACGAGCCGACAAGCCCAAAGAGGCCAGCGATAATAAGGAACACGGAGACAGTGATTTCGGCCCAGAATGGCATAGTGTCGCCCCCTTATTCGATGATGTCGCCGCGCAGAAGAAAGCGGCAATAGGACACGGTCGAGACAAACCCCACGAGGGCAAACAGCATCGAGACCTCGAAATAAATCGCGGTGCCCTGCCAGATGCCCAGCAAAACCAGCAAGGCGATGGCGTTGATCGCCATGGTATCGAGCGCAAGGATGCGGTCGCTTTTGTTCGGCCCCATGACGACGCGCCACAGGTTCATCAACAACCCCAGCGAAAAACAGGCGATGGCAAAGGTCAGCGCGAATGTGATCATTCGAAGATCTCCTTGAGGCGCCGCTCGTAGCGGGATTTGATGTCGTCGCGCACGCTGGCGGGATCGGGGGCATGCAGGCAATGGACAAGGATGGCGTGCCCGTCCTCGGCCAAGTCGCAAGACACGGTGCCGGGCGTCAGGGTGATGGTGCTGGCGAGAACGGTGATCGCCTCAGGCGTGCGAATGTCTAGCGGGACGCAGATCCACGCCGGTTGCAGTTTGCTGCGCGGCTTAAACAGCACGATCAGCGCCACCTGAATATTCGCCACCACGATGTCATAGAGCACGACAAGGATATAGCCGACGATGCCAACCGGGTTTCGCAGAGTTGGCATTTTTGGCCAATACGGCTGGGTGATCATCGGCACAACGATGCCCAAAAGCGCCGCGAAGACGAGGGAATTGATCGCCACCGAGTTCACCAACAACAGCCAGACGCCAAACAGCGTCAGCGACAAAAGAGGATGGGGGAGAAAGCGCGCGCGCATGTCAATGTCCCTCTTGGGTGGCGGTTGTGCCGTGATCGGTATCGGTATCGGCGGTGCCATGCGCCGGGGCGTGGGCGTCGTTATAGGCGGCCATGGCCTCGGCCTCGGCGGCGGCGCGGGCGATACGCTCGGCCGGGGTGCCCATAACGGCGTGGATATATTCGACCGAGTTGAACAACTGTGCCGCTGTGGATTGCGTGTAGCGCGTGACCGGACCGGCAAAGACCGTCAGCGCCACGATCAAGCCCAGCATGACCCCTAAAACGCCCAGCGCCCAGCCCGAGGTTGACCCCGGCACGATCTGGAACCCGTCTGGTGGCGGGGCTTTGGCGTCGTGGGGCTTCCAAAACAGAGCCGAGCCTGCCCGCGCGAAACCGACCACGGCGATCAGCGAGGTTGCCAGCACAAAACCCCAGCCCCAGACCCACCAATCCTGCGCGCGGATCGCGTCGAGCACCAGCAATTTGCCGATGAAGCCCGACAAAGGCGGCATCCCCGCTGCCGCAATTGCCGCCGCAAAGAACAGCACCGAGATCAGCCCGGTGCCCGGCATCGCTGCCTGCCCCGCAAGCGCCGAGTTCCCGCGACGGGCGCGCACTTGATCGACGATCAGGAACAGTGATGCACCCGCCAATGTGGAGTGAACCGTGTAATACAAAGCCGCCGAGATCCCGGCCTCTTGGAAGGTGGAGACCGCCAAAAACAGCGTCCCCATGGAGCCGATTGCCGCAAAGGACACGATCCGCGCCAGCGTGCGACCGCCCAGCACGCCGATCATGCCGACAGCCAGCGTCAGCAAGGCGGCGGGCATCAGGACATCGGCCACCAAGCCGTTCATCGCGGGCAAGGTATCGGGGAAGATCAGCGTATAGACGCGGATCACCGTATACGCGCCGACTTTGGTCATCACCGCGAACAGCGCCGCGACGGGTGCCGGGGCCAGCGCATAGGTGTTGGGCAGCCAGAAATGCAGCGGCAACAGCGCGCCTTTGAGCACAAAGACCAGCAGCAACAGGGCCGCTGTGACCCGCACCAAGGCCTCATCGCCCTCGGGCAACAGAACCGCGCGCTCGGCCAGATCGGCCATATTGAGCGAGCCGAACACCGCGTACAGCGTGCCCAGTGCGAACAGGAACAGCGTCGATCCGGCGAGGTTAAAGATCACATATTGCACGCCCGCGCGCAGCCGCATGCGCCCGCCTGCGTGGGTCATCAGGCCATAGGAGGCGATCAGCAGGATCTCGAAGAAGACAAACAGGTTAAAGATGTCACCCGTCAGCATCGCGCCGAAGAGGCCCATCAATTGGAACTGAAACAGCGCATGGAAATTGCGCCCGCGCTGGTCCCAGCCCGTGGCCGAGGCATAGGCCAAGATCACCAGCCCCAGCACCGCCGTCAGCGTGATCATCAAAGCCGAGAGCCGATCGAGGACCAGCACAATGCCAAAC
>Ga0102812_10002228_pt1 | contig 13116 bp, 12 predicted proteins | sample ColrivemetaGS713_FD_79334 | JGI IMG/M metagenome (GOLD analysis project Ga0102812, IMG submission 79334) | Estuarine microbial communities from the Columbia River estuary - Flood tide ETM metaG S.713 | ecosystem: Environmental > Aquatic > Marine > Intertidal zone > Estuary | place: USA... | reverse complement strand
CCTGAATAAATCAGATATGTAAAGAAACCAAATAAAATTCTAGGTAATACTGATACTAATGGATTTAAAAAGAATACTGCTGTTGGACCTCCGTAGATGGCCGCAGCTGAGATACTTCCTATCCCAAAAATTAATCCAAGAGTTATTGCAACTCTTCTTCCCCCAAAGATAGCTCCAATAATTACTGGAATGTGGACGATTGTAAATTCAATTCCTGAATTGAATCTAATAAATCCCCATTGTCCCCATGGTGAGGGTACTAAACTTAGGAACAAAATCATTGCTCCAAAAACTCCTGCTAGAGTCATTTCTCTTACTCTGTCATTTTTCATTTTTCTCTCCTTTTTAGGCCTTTACAGGTCCCGTAATTTGATCTATGTTTAATTTCTATTAAACGTTTCTTTTGATTTCAGCAACTTTATCATTATTTAACATTTTGATAATAGTGTATACCATTTTTTTAACTTCTTGGTAATCATCACTACTAATCATTGAAGTTGTTGAATGGATATAACGTGCTGGCATTCCAATTGTAGCTACTAGTACACCGTTTCTAGACAGTTGCACTTTAGCTGCATCAGTTCCACCCATTGATTTGTAATATTGAAACTTAATATTGTTTTTCTCTGCTTCTTCTATAATAAACTTTTTCATACCTTGGTGCATGATTGCACTCGGGTCATAAAATCTTAATAAGAATCCCTCACCTATATTACCACTAATATCATCTCCACCAAAAGAATCTGCACATGGTGAACAATCAACTGCGATAAAAACATCCGGTTTAACAAGGTTTGCTGCTGTTTGTGCTCCTCTTAATCCAACTTCTTCTTGAACAGTAGCACCAACATATAACTCACAATCAATATCTTCTTTTTTAATATCTCTTGCAATTTCTAAACTCATTCCACATCCAAAACGATCATCCCATGCTTTACTAAAGAACTTTTTACCATCTTTAGATACAGTATAGTTATTATGAGGGATTACTTGTTGTCCAATTTTAACTCCAAGTTCAACTGCGTGTTCTTTATTATCAGCACCGATGTCAATTAATAAATCAGTGAATTTTAACTCTTTTGGCGCTTCTTTGCTTCCTCTAGTTAAATGTGGAGGTTTTGATGCTGTAACACCAGGTATAACTTCTAAATCATCAGTATAGATATTAAAATGCTGTGATAAGAACACATTCCCATGTACTCCTCCTAAATTAGTAATCTTTACTAATCCAGTTTTATCAATACCAGTAACAATTGCTCCAACTTCATCCATATGTCCGGCAACCATTAATTTTGGACCTTTTGATCCTTTATTAATAACTCCAAAGATAGATCCTAAACGATCTTCAATTATTTCTTCAACGAAAGGTTCTAAGTTTTTTCTCATATAATCTCTTACAGGTTTTTCAAAACTAGGTGCTCCAGGTAAATCTACTAAATCACGATATAATTTATCCATTGTTATCCTCCTTGAATGTTGCTGTTAGTTTATTTATTTTGTTTCCTAATTTACTAAATCTTTCTTCAAACTCAGTCATAATGTTACCTTCATAATCACTATTATGTAAATCATAATTAACATACTTCATATCCATTGGATAATTCAGTACTTCATCAACCGAATAATCAAAAAGAGGTTTATTATCAGTTTTAAAATGCAATTCTTTTCCTTTAATCAAAAGCTTTTCATACATCGATAAAAATCTTTTATTTGTTAATCTTCTTTTAGCATGTCGATCTTTCGGCCACGGATCTGAAAAATTCAAATAGATTCGATCGATTAAATGATGATCAAAGATCACACTTAAATCAGTAGCATCAGTTCTTATAAGCATTAAATTAGGTAATGGATTATCGATTACCTTTTCTAAAGCTCTAACTATAACACTATCAAATCGTTCAACACCAATATAATTAATGTCCTTATTATTTTCTGCTAGAGTATATATGAATTGTCCTTTACCCATTCCAATTTCAAGCTGGATTGGATTATCATTCTTAAAAAGAGATTTTAAATCAATAAATTCATTATCTAAGTTATCAATTATGTATTCTCTGTGTTTCGCTATTAAATCTTTAGCACCATGTACTTTTCTTAATCTCATACTATCACCATTCACATTATAACAAATATAATAAATATTTAAACAAAAAAGACTCAATCAAAAATAAATTTATTGAGTCTTGTTTTTCTATTTCTTTATATAGTACCCTAATCCAACTGTTTTTGGCCCTGCATGAGCTCCAACTACAGCAGTTAAAGGTAAAGATATAACATCTTTTAACCTAGAATCAGCATCCATTAATCTCTTTTTAATATACTCACTAGTTTCAGCGTTATTAGCGTGAATAATAAACGGTAATACATTCTTTCCTCTAGTCTCAGCATGATAAAGTTCAATTAACTTTTCTACAGCTTTTTTAAAGGTACGAATTTTTTCAACAGTATCCACTTCACCATCTTCAATTGTTAAAACAGGCTTAATCTTCAAAGCATTACCAATAAACCCACTTGCATTACCAATTCTACCGTTTTTAACAAGGTAAGTTAAAGTATTAACCGCAAAATAAATACGATTATTTTCTTTGATATAGTTAAGAGTATCAAAGATTTCTTCAAAATCTTTTCCCTCTTCAATCATTTTTGATGCTTCAAGCGCCATAAGTGCTTCAGGATAAGCTAGAGTTTTTGAATCGAATACTTTTACTTCCAAAGCATCAACCTCGTTAGAAGCCATAATTGCAGCGTTGTATATCCCACTCATTTTTTTAGATATTGAAATAACAATTGCCTTAGTATATCCTTCTTTCACTAAATCCTCATACATTTCAACCATTTTACCAACTGGATAATAACTACTCCTTGGAAAAATGCTTTTATCTTCTTCTAATCTTTTATAAAAATCATCAGCACTAATATCAACATAATCTAAATATGTCTCATCTCCTAAATGTAGCGCTGATCTAAACGTTTTAATATCATATGGATGATCAATATAATCAAGGCAAGCATTAGAACATGCTATAACCGCTATTTTTTTCTTCATTTTCATCATTCCTTTCAAATCTATTATATCAAAAAAATAATTAATTTCACATAAAAAATACAGATTAGAACTCTAACCTATATTTCGTTTATTTAGTTAACTGATAAATTGCTTCCATGTAGATTGCTGTACCTTTAAGTAAGTCCTCAACATAGATATGTTCATCAACCTGATGAGCTACATCTTCTCTTCCTGGCATCGCTGGTCCAAAAGCAACTGCTTTTGAAAGAGCTCTGGAATAAGTACCTCCACCAATTGTCATTAATTTAGTTTCTGTATCACCAGTATATTTAATATAAGCATCATGTAATGTTTTTACTAAATCATCATCTTTGCTTACATAATGAACAGGCATATCACTATTTACTTTGTATTTAAAGTGATATTTAATCACCGACGCATTTAAATTAATAAAAGCACTATCTTTATCCCATCCAATAGGATAACGGCAGTTAACACCAATTTTGAACGTTTTTTTACTATACTTAAATACACCAGGATTCATCGTGAAATCTTTCATTTCATTATCAAAATAATTAATATTTAATTTATCTCCTAAATGATCAAAAGCAAGATATTCAATAATGTACTTAATAAAATCATTTTCAATATTTTCATTTAAAAAAGTAGCTAATACAAATGCAGCATTTAATCCTAAACTTGGTTGCATTGCATGTGATCTTTTTCCATATACAATATATTTGCCATTTTTATATTCACCTTTGAACCCATTATAAGATAAAAAGGATTTAAATTCACTTTGTAAATCGATACTTAACGTACAAGTTGCTTTATCAGGAACTACATTTAATCTTTCACCAGAATTGAACGTTAATAGTTTTGTATCTAACGTTTTACCAGTAATATCAAATGATAGAATTCCTTTTTCAGCATATATTAATGGGAAACAAGCATCAGGTGCAAAACCAATTTCTGGCATTTCTTCTGTTTTAAAGTATTCTGCAATACCTCTCCATGCTGTTTCTTCATCAGTACCCAATATTATTCTAATTCTTTTATTAGGCATAAACCCAGATTCTTTTAATAATTTTAGAGCAAAATATGCGGCCATAGTTGGACCTTTATCATCTTGAGAACCTCTAGCATATAATTTACCATCACGAACAACTGGGTTAAACGGACCATGTGTCCACCCTTTACCAGTAGGTACAACATCTAAATGGCAAAGTACACCAAGTATCTCTTTCCCTTTTCCATATTCAATATGTGCAGCATAATTATTAACATTCTTCGTAATAAACCCATCATCTTTTGCTAAGTCTAGCATAAACTCCAGACTATCTTGGATGTCTTTCCCAAAAGGAAATTCATTATCGGGATTAAACTCTTTTAAAACACTTGGAAACTTTAATAGTTCGATAGTTTTGTTAAGTATAAGATCTTTATTTTGCAATACTAATTCATAAAAATCCATATAATCACCCTCTCTAGTTATATACATTACCATTAACGTAAACCTTTGACAATACTATTTTACACTTTAACGTGGCAAAATAATACTAATTTGGCTATATTTATTAGAAAATGGTATAATATTGATATTAATTTGAATTATAAACTTTATTCACAAATCACTTGACATATGAGCATGTATTCATATAAAATAGATTGAACATTTCAAAGAGGTGACTATTATGATAAAAAAAGTTATTATGAAGAATCTCATATGTTCTAATTGCGCAGGTAAAATCGAAAAAGCGCTAGCACAGTTGCCATATATTAACTCAGCTAGTTTCAATTTTCCAAATCAAGTTATGTTAATTGATGCAACAGATGAATATGATGATGACAAAGCAATAGGGGAAATCAAGGAAATAGTTGATTCTATAGAAGATGGCGTAGATACTTACTCTTACGATAAAAGACATTTTATTGAAACAAAAAAGAGAGTAGAAAACTACAATTCATTCTTCATTGGAATTGGTTTATATATAATTGGATGGCTAATATTTAAATTTGCACCACAAATCGAATTTAGTACAAATTCTGATATTGTTGGCTTCTTATTACATGGGAATTTTAATCAAGACGGCGTGCATATCCATCACGTCATTTTTTACTATTCTATCCCTGTTTATTGGATTGGGTATTTCTTTATAGCTTATAAGATATTTAGAAAAACACTTAAAGGTATTAAAAGAGGCGAAATCTTCAATGAAAATCTCTTGATGTTCATTGCAACATTTGCAGCAATGCTGTTAGGTGAGTTCTTCGAGGCAATATTAGTACTTATTTTCTACACTGTCGGTGAGTATTTACAACATCGAGCTGTAGATAAAAGTAAAAAAGAAGTTTCTAGTCTTATTGATTTAAAAATTGAATATGCAAATGTAAAAGAAGACGGTGTCGTAGTTATAAAAGACCCAATGTCGATTAGAAAAGGCGATATACTAGTTGTTAAACATGGTGAAAAAATCCCTGTTGATGGTACTATCATTACCGGTTCTACTTCTCTTAATACATCTGCCTTAACAGGTGAAGCTAAATTATCACATGTAAAAATCGGTGATTATATATTAAGTGGAAACATTAACGTTGGTAGTTTAATTGAAATTGAAGCATCAAAAGAATATAGTGAATCAACAATTGCAAAAATTATTGATTTAATTGAGAATTCAACAAACCACAAGGCTAGAACTGAAAATTTTATAACGAAATTCGCAAGATACTATACTCCTGCTGTAACGATTGGAGCACTACTATTGTTCTTAATCCCTACAAGTTACGAGTATTTCACAAATGCACCAGTGGTGCATTATGAAGAATATATGTATCGCGCTGCTACTTTCTTAGTGATTAGTTGCCCATGTGCACTAGTACTCTCAATCCCATTATCATACTTTGCTGGAATTGGAGCAGCTGCTAAAAACGGAATATTGTTTAAAGGTAGTACGTTCTTACACATGATAACAAATGTAGATGCTATAGGAATTGATAAAACTGGTACATTAACACACGGTAACTTTACGGTTTCAGAGTTTACAAATGATGAAGTATTTAAAATCGCTGCAAGTGCAGAGGTTTTCTCGAATCATCCAATTGCTCAATCAATAGTAAAACAGTACGAAGGAGATTTATATCAATATACAGATATTGAGGAAATCCCTGGTTTAGGTCTTGTTGTTAAAACTGAAGCTGGAACAATACTTGTTGGAAATAAAAAATTATTGAGCAAACACAAAGTAAGAGTTAGAGACAAAAAGAATATGCTTGGTTCAAACGTATTTGTAAGTAAAAACGGACGTTATCTTGGTAAAGTAATCGTTAGTGATCAAATCAAAGATTCAAGTGTTAACGTAATTCAAAGACTATCTAAAAGTCACAGTATAACGATGTTAACTGGTGATAATAACCTAATAGCAAAAAGTGTAGCAGACTCATTAGGTGGTATTGATTATCGTTCAGGATTGATGCCTGAAGATAAAGTAAATGCCTTTAATGAAATTGAGACTAAAAACCTAAAAATGTATGTGGGTGATGGAATCAATGATGCACCACTACTTAGAAATGCAGACATTGGAGTTGCAATGGGTAACGGTAGCGAAATAGCGCTAGATGTTGCTGATGTAATAATTATGGGTGATGATCTAAATTTACTTGAAAAAGCATTTACAATCGGACATAAAACAAAACTAATAGTTTATGAAAACATAATCCTATCATTAGGAATAAAATTCTTGTTCTTACTACTTGCTGGTTTTGGATTAAGTAATATGTTAATGGCAATATTTGCTGATGTAGGTATAACATTAATTGCAGTAATGAATAGTTTAAGATTAATATATTCTAGGAGGAAGCCAGATGAGCGAAGAGAAAGTTAAAAATGTAACTGATACAGTAAACTTATTTAAGATATTTAGTGACTATACTAGACTTCGTATTATTGACAAGCTAATCGTCGGAGAATTTTGTGTACAAGATATTTCAGATGATCTAGAAACAAGCCAATCAGCTATATCACATCAATTAAGATTACTAAGAGATTTAAATGTCGTTAAAACAAGAAAACAAGGAAAACAAGTTTTCTATAGTTTAAAAGATGATCATATTAAAGAAATATATGTCATGGGATTTAGCCATGCAACTGAATGCGATTAAAAAGGTTGATTTTCAACCTTTTTCTTTTTAGTTGTTTTAATTACAAAATCAAGATAAAATAATATTAATGAGGAGGAGAATAATGAAATTATTTAAAAAAAGAAAAATCCAATATTTTTCATTTTATGGTGGATATGTCTTGTTCATAATACTTAATGGAATACTATATGGTCAATACGATTTTATCGATACTACTTACGAATACATTTTCCCTCTGTTGTTGGTAACAATATTTGTTAGTTTTGCATCATTTCTAAGTACAATATTTTCTTCAGAAAAATATGAGGATTTCGAATATAAATACTTATTGATTATGCATGCAGGGTACTTTGTATTCGCAATGATTTTATATCGTATTATATTTTGGTATTAAAAATAAAACTCAAGCAAATTTGCTTGAGTTTTTTTATTTGTTTAATTCTATTTAGTGCATAATTAATGCGTATTTTTTCTTTCCTCTTTTAATAACTGTAAATTTATTCCCAATTGCATTATCTTTACTTACAATAAATTCCAAATCGTTTTGCTTTTCTCCATTAACGGCAACAGCATTGTTCTTAATAAACTCTCTTGCTTCCCTTTTACTTGAAGCAAGTTTAGTTTCTATCAACGCATCAACTAAATTTAAATCCTCAGTCATATTGAAGGATGGGACATCTTTGAATCCGTCAGCTATTTCATCAATGCTTAAGGCTTTGATATCCCCACTAAATAGTGCACTTGAAATTCTAACAGCTGATTCATACGCTTCTCTTCCATGAACTAATACAGTAAGTTCCTCAGCTATTTTCCTTTGTGCCAAGCGTTGATGTGGTGCTGATTCAAATTCTTTGATAACTGCTTTTGTTTCTTCTACACTCATAAATGTGAATTTCTTTAGGAAACTTACGGCATCTTTATCAGGAGTATTTATCCAGTATTGGTAGAATTCATATACTGAAGTACGGTTTTTATCTAACCAAATTGCACCACCTGCTGTTTTACCAAACTTAGAGCCATCTGCCTTTGTAAGTAACGGCCAAGTAAAACCATAACCTTTGCTTTCATGTCCTAATGTTTTTCTTATTAACTCAAGGCCAGCAGTGATGTTACCCCATTGATCTTGTCCTCCAATTTGCATTTTACAGTTATAATCCTTGTATAATTCCATAAAATCTAAAGATTGGATAATTTGGTATGAAAACTCAGTAAAACTGATTCCATTATCTAATCTAGATTTTACACTATCTTTACTCATCATATAGTTAATATTAAAATGCTTTCCGATATCTCTTAAGAATCTAATTACATCATATTCTTTAATCCAATCATAATTGTTTACAACTTTAGCCGTAGGCAATATATTAACTACTTGCTTCGTTATTGCTGCTGCATTACTCATACTTGTATCAAGTGTTAATAACTGTCTTTCACTACTTCTCCCACTTGGATCACCAATCAATCCAGTTCCTCCACCAATTACTAAGATTGGATGATGTCCTCTGTCTTGTAATCTCTTTGAAACTAAATATGATATCAAATGTCCTACATGCAGACTATCTGCAGTTGGATCTGCTCCAACATAGAACGTTACTTTTTCGTTTTCTAAAAAATCTCCAATACTTGGATCTGTAACATCAAAAATTAAATCTCTCCATTTTAATTCTTCTAATAATCTCATTTCTCTTTTCCTCCTATAATATAAAAATCGTCCCTAAACAATATGTTTAAGGACGAAATAATTTCCGTGGTACCACCTTAGTTCTGAATAAATTCAGCACTCATTAAAGATAACGGGTTTACCGTCTCTACTTTTCATAGAGAAGCAATTAAGGTGTATAAGTATCGTCCATTCTTAGTTTTCACCAACCACTAAGTCTCTTTAAAATGTCTTTAATACTTTCTTCTTAATTATTGCTATAATGTTGTTTTTCTTAATACTATTGAATGAGGAAGTTTAACAACTCTCTCTTTTAATTCTTCATTAGTCATAAGTTTAGTTAATTGTCTCATTCCAACTGCTCCTAAATCATAAATTGGAACATCTACACAAGATAATTGTGGTCTTGCTAATCTTGCATATTTTGTATTTTGGAATCCTGCAACACCAATGTCTTCAGGTATTCTAATATCGTTTTCAAAAGCTACATTCATAAATGAAATTGCAATTGAATCACGTACTGCAATAACACCATCAACTTTATTTTCTTTAAAATATTCGTTGAAGTGTTCTGTATTAATAGAAATTCTACCAGAAGTTCTCATAATTTTTGATTCTAATCCAGCTTCTTCAATTGCTTTAAGATATCCAGATTCTTTTAAATCATTAACCATATACTTTCTTACTGTAGAAACCATAAAAATGTTTTTTCTACCTTCTTCAATAAGCTTTTTAGTAATTTCATAACCAGCTCTTTCATAATCAATTGAAACAGATGGAATTTCATCGTCACCAGGGTAGAATGTATTTGTAAGAACAATAGGTATTTGATAATTATTTTTTACTTCTTTTAAGAAGTGATATTGTTCTTCATTAATCTCATCATTAAGATATAAAATACCATCTACTTGAGCAGCGATAATTTCTCTTAAGATATCCTCTTCACTAGCATCTTCACTTTCCAAAATATAAAGTAAAATCGAGTATTTATATACACGAGCGATATCTGCAATTCCGTTCATCATTTCAGCAATACTTGCTCTTCCCATATCAGGAACAACAACTGCTACTGTTGTAGATTTACGACTTGCAAGTCCCTTTGCAAAAGCATTAGGTTTGTATCCTAATTCTTTTATTACGCGTAATACTCTTTCTCTTGTCTCTGGTTTAACTTTTTCAGGATTATTAATTGCTCTTGAAACAGTCGCAAGCGAAACTCTAGCTGCACCAGCTACATCATAAATAGTTGCTTTACTCATATTTAGCACCCTCTTTCATCACAATGATTATAACATAGATGAAAATGTTTTCAATATGAAACACCGTATTTTATGAAAATTTTCATTAATTTGTGCAATTTGCATACTTTTTAGTGTGTTATTTTCATAAATCCATAAAAAAACACCATCTTAACGACGGTGTTTTCATAATTATCTACGTTCTTTAATACGAGATTGCTTCGCAGAAAGTCCTCTGATGTAGAATAGTCTTGCTCTTCTAACTTTACCTAATCTTAATACATCGATTTTTTCTACTAATGGTGAATGGATTGGGAATGTTCTTTCAATTCCGATTCCGTATGAAACTTTTCTTACTGTGAAAGTTTCGGCGATTCCTCCACCTTGTCTTTTGATTACTAATCCTTCAAAAAATTGGATTCTTTCTCTTGTACCCTCTTTGATCTTTACATGTACTTTAACAGTATCTCCAGCTCTAAATGAAGGTGCATCAGTTTTCTTGAATTCTTGAGTAATGTCGTTTAATAATTGCTGAGACATAGTATCACTCCTTATTTTTTTTACATTTGCTCATAAGGATTTCCAAAGCGGAGCATATGTTGTTTAGATTTAACAGCTAAATTAGTATATCATAGTAAAATAATAAAAGCAAGGATATTTAGTTTATTTATCCTTGCTTTCTTTAAGTTGATTTTCATAAGCATCAAATAGGTCTGGTCGTCTTGTCTTAGTCCTTTTAATCGACTGTTCGAGGCGCCATTTTTCAATCTTTTTATGATCACCACTAACAAGAATATCAGGAACCTTTTTACCTTCAAAATCTCTTGGTCTTGTATAGTGTGGATGCTCTAATAAGATATTGCTAAATGAATCATTTAAATGAGATTCATCTTTTCCAATCACGCTTGGAATAACTCGTGTTACTGAATCAATTAATACCATGGCAGCAAGTTCTCCACCTGTTAATACATAGTCACCAATTGAGATTTCAATATCAAAGTAGTCTCTTATTCTTTCATCATATCCTTCGTAATGTCCACATAAAATAATAATGTGTTTTTCATTAGACAAAGAATATGCTTTTTCTTGCTTTAACGTTTCACCTTGTGGAGAAACCATTATTTTAAGAGCTTCCTTGTATCCTTTAATATTAGTTAAAGCACTATGTATAGGCTGAATGTTTAATACCATACCTGCTCCTCCACCAAACGGAGAATCATCAACTTTATGGTGTTTATTATCAGAATACTCTCTAAAATCGATAATATTTACTTCAACAGTTTTTGCTTCTATTGCTTTTCCTAAAATTGATTCTGTTAAAAAACCTTCAAACATCCTTGGGAATAAAGTAAGGACGTCTATCCTCATAGTAATCCCTCCCAATCTTTGATAATGATTTTGTTTTCCTTTTTGTTAACTTCTTCTACAAACTCTTTTTGGAATGGAACTAAAGCATTTTTCGTACCTTCCCTTTTGATTACAAGCATTTCTCCTTGTGGTACTTCCATAACATCAATACATGTCCCAACGAATTCGTCATTGTAAACATCCATACCAATTAACTCAGTAAAGTAAAATTCATCATCTTCAAGATCGTGTACGTATTCAGTAGAAATAAACAGTTCTGAACCTTTGAACTTTTCTATTTCATTTATGTGTTTAAATTCTTCAACATCAAGTAACTCTATTCCTTTTTGAGTTCTAAATTTAGTCACAGTAACTTTGATGTTTTCACCTTTAAAATTAATATAAAGAATATTTCCTGTTTTGTATCTTTCATCTTTAAAATCTGTAAAAGACTTTACTTTAAAAGTCCCTCTTAAACCATGAGTATTAACTACTACTCCTATTTTAACTAATTCCATAATTGCACCTCTACTTAGCAAACATTATTTTTTCTGATTGGAAAAACTTATTTAAAACAAATATTAATATACTCACATAAACAACACTAGATCCAATCATAATAAAGAATGTAGTTGCTGTAGTTTCAAATGTAAGTATTGATATTATAATATGTACTGAATTGTATATTGGTACTAAATACATGATAGGGTTTTGATTTGCTTCCCCACTCATCAATGTGCTTATCCCTACTACAATACTAACAAAGTAGAATGGCATTATTAATAATGATGCTTCTTTAATAGTTTTTGCATAAGCACTAATACAGCTGATTACGCCAACTATTACTAATACAGTTGCTAATAGAACACTAAACAACATTGCAAACTCTGCTGGGCCATATATTGCTATACTCAATTCATTTGATTGTAATAGTTTTGGTAAACTAAAAATGATACCAATAAATGAACTTGTTGCACTAAACAATGAAATAACACTTAAGCTTAATACTTTTCCAATAGCAATTTCACTACGTTTAGTAGGTGTTACTAATAAAGTAGCTATTGTTCCTCTTTCTTTTTCACCAGCTATACTATCTGGTCCTATACTCATCGCAGCACTAAATAAGAACATAATGATAAGCATTGGTAACATTCCTGCGAACATTTGTCCTGATGCTTTTTCTTCATCAAATATTTGATTTTGATTATCATCAAATCCAATATTTACAGTGAATGGATTATAAGAATCTCCAAATCTTTCAATTCCAATTTCTGTTGCATGATATTCTAAAGCTCCTAGTATATTGTAGTAGGCATCTCTAGAATAATTTTCTGAAGGATTATAATAGATATCAACATTTGGTAGTGTATCAGTTGATGTCTGATAATCAGTAATTAATTCATTAAAGTTATCAGGAAATTTCACAATCAAATCAGCATCACCTGTAAGTAACATGTTTTCTAATTCATCTTGTGTATAATCTGATACGTCAATAAATTTTGGATCATCATATGCTGCATAAAGCATTGCTTTAAATTCTGTTGTCATATTTTCTTCATATACAACCATATTATGTGCTTCTGAGTCTTCTATCTCTCTTTCCACAACTCCACCAATAAATGAATACATCAAGTATATCGCAAGCCCTGGCAAGAATATTGAAGTAAAGATTAAACGTTTATAAATCATTACTCTATAAAACTCTTTTTTAAAGATTGTTAATACGT
>Ga0102812_10002225_pt1 | contig 13120 bp, 13 predicted proteins | sample ColrivemetaGS713_FD_79334 | JGI IMG/M metagenome (GOLD analysis project Ga0102812, IMG submission 79334) | Estuarine microbial communities from the Columbia River estuary - Flood tide ETM metaG S.713 | ecosystem: Environmental > Aquatic > Marine > Intertidal zone > Estuary | place: USA... | reverse complement strand
TGATTATTTGACGGGCTATAGGCCCGTCTTTTTTTTGCACAGGGATGTGCTTATGCTGCGGGCGCATGGATGCGCAAGAGCAGTATTTGACGAGGGATGTGCTTATACCCTGAAGGCCATGGACAGATATTAGCTCCTGCAATATCGGTATACACGACATCCCTGTCGCAAATGGCAACGAGCAGTATTTATCTATGATCCTGCTCAGGGAGCATATCGCTGAAGTGCAGGATCAAACAGCTAAAATTAACAGAAAGCTCTATTTCCTTATTACCTGAGAATTAATTATTCAACGCGCGGGACTATTTTCTGCTTATAATCATTGGCATGGAAAATTCCAGTATTCCACGATGCACCCCTTTTGTAGAGTCCAGCCCGCTCTGGTCGCGCGTGCCATCCCGTGATGAAGATGGTAAGCCCTACAGTGATTTCATGATGCTCATCCCAGGGCTGAAAAAAGAGAACGAAGCGGCGGTGGAAGGGTATCTGCTGAAAATCCGTGAGAGCCTGCTCTCGTTTGAAAACGTGGTGGTCTATGTCGACCTGAATATCCGACTTAACCTGTTGTGGGTTAGTATAAAGCCGGTGCCGGGAATAACCCGTCATATGGTCGAGGCGATTCAATGCAATATTCCACATGCCAGAGTTATAGCCGGAGACTTCAACCCTGACATTTTAAAAGACCGGCCTTTGTTTGACGGCTGGTTAATCGGTTTCCGGCGTCAGCTGAAAAAAAACATTCAGCTCATCAGCACTAAATTAAAGCACGATACTGAAAAGTAAGATTCGTTTCAGCCCTCGATTAAGGCTCTGCATTGCTGTATCTGAAATCGTACCTGTTCAGGGGCGGTTCCGCCGGTAATGTTGCGTGCATTGACCGAGCCTTCCAGGGTTAATACATCAAACACATCCTGTTCGATGCGTGCATCAAACTGCTGTAACTCCTGCAGACTGCACTCGGACAGATCTTTTCCATGCTGAATACCGAAGGCTACGGCGGTGCCGACCACTTCGTGTGCATCGCGGAACGCAAGTCCCTTTTTCACCAGGTAGTCGGCCAGATCGGTAGCAGTGGCAAAACCCTGCAGAGCTGACTGATACATCGCATCCTTGTTGACCCTGATATTGGGCACCATATCAGCGTATGCACGCAGGCTACCCAGTAAAGTATCCAGCGTATCAAAGATGGGCTCCTTGTCTTCCTGGTTATCCTTGTTATAGGCGAGGGTCTGGGACTTCATCAGTGTGAGCAGGCTGATCAAATGTCCGTTCACGCGTCCGGTCTTACCGCGTACCAGTTCGGGGACATCCGGATTTTTTTTCTGCGGCATGATGGATGAACCGGTGCAGTAGCGATCCGGCAATACAATGAAGTTAAACTGGGCAGAGGACCAGATCACCATTTCCTCCGCCATGCGTGAAAGATGGGTCATACAGATAGCGGCAGCGGCACAGAATTCGATGGCAAAATCACGGTCACTGACGGCATCCAGTGAGTTTCGCGAAGGTGCGCTGAACTCCAGCAGTTCGGCGGTGTACTGACGATCCAGCGGGTAGGAGGTTCCTGCCAGTGCGGCAGAGCCAAGCGGCAGGATATTGATGCGCCTGACACAGTCACTCAGGCGGTCATGATCGCGCTCGATCATTTCAAACCAGGCCAGCAGGTGATGACCAAAGGTAATCGGCTGGGCGACCTGTAAATGGGTGAAGCCGGGCATGATGGTATCGGTATGGCTGCTCGCCAGATCCAGCAGGCCGTTTTGAAAGTCACGCATTAGCTGCTGGCAATGTTTAATCTGTTCACGCAGGTAAAGGCGAATATCGGTGGCAATCTGATCGTTACGTGAACGACCGGTATGCAGTTTTTTACCGGCATTGCCAATCAATTGCGTCAGACGTGCCTCTATGTTCATGTGTACGTCTTCCAGCTTGACCGACCAGATAAACTGATGGCTCACGATTTCCTGCTCAATGGTAGACAGACCGGTTTCGATGTCCTGCAGTTCCTGAGCCGTTAATACGCCTATTTTCGCCAGCATTTTAGCGTGTGCCCGGGAGCCCTGGATATCAACCAGTGCAAGCCGTTTATCAAAATTAATCGAGGCCGTAAAGGCTTCGACAAAGGCATCTGTCTGCTCCTGAAAGCGGCCGCCCCACATGCGTGAGTCTGTTTGTTTTGTCATCGATATGTCCGGTTAAAAGTAATTGGTTCACTGTCTGCAATCCTGTGAGATTGGCAGAATCGTGTATGCTTGCATTGACGGCTACCGTAAATCAAGGCGTTTATGACAAATAATAATTCCAACCCTGAGCTGGCACCGGCTAAACAGAGTTATCTGCCGGATTTCTGCCATGCTGAAACCAATCTGATACTGATTCTGGTGCTTGAGCTGATCGCGATCGTACTGTCGATTGTGAGTGCGCCGGCTATCAGCAGTCTGACCATTCACCTTGCTTTAATGTCGCTGTATATCCAGTGGACCGGCTTATCCAGTGCCGCGCTATTATGCTGGTTAGGTCGATCCGGGGTATTTGACAGTACGCTCAAGGCAACGCTGTGGAGTATTCTGATCGTATTTGCGCTGAGCCTGGTCATGGCCACGCTGGCCTATCAGATTAATGATCTACTCAGGCTCGAACTATTCAGACAGCAGTCTCTGGGGCTGGTCATCATTCAACATGTGTCGGTGAGTCTTATTCTGTATGGACTGGCACTGCGTTATTTCTATGTGCAGTTTGCTGCCAGAGCGATGATCAAGGCGGAGTCGCATGCGCGTTTACAGGCTCTGCAGGCACGCATACGACCACATTTCCTGTTTAACAGTTTAAATACCATCGCCAGCCTGACCCATGCCGAGCCGGATAAGGCGGAGCGTGCGATTGAAAGCCTGGCTGAACTGTTTCGGGCCAGTTTAAAGTCGGAAACCCAGATCAGCCTGAAAGATGAAATTGAATTAACGCGTGATTATATTAGCCTTGAGTCGTTACGTCTGGATCAGCGACTGCGGGTGAAATGGGATATTCAGGCTGACACTGAATCCCTCACAATACCTGCGTTGACGCTGCAGCCGCTGGTGGAAAATGCGATCTACCATGGCATCGAGCCGTTACAGCATGGCGGCGAAGTCAGTATTGTTGTGTTGCAGAAAGAAGACCTGCATATCCAGATAAGCAATCCGATACTTAAAAATGCATCACAGCAGCACCGTCAGGGCAACCAGATGGCGCTGGATAATATTCGTGAACGGCTAAGCCTGAGCTATCAGGGGCGCGCAAAATTTTCACATCTTGTAGAAAATGAACTATATAAAGTAGACATAAAAATTCCTCTAGACATTAAAACAAAAAAACTTTAATACACGGATAGCCACGGTCATTAATTATGAAAATACTCATTGCGGATGATGAAAAGCCGGCCAGAGACCGATTACAGCGGTTACTGGTGCCACTGGCGGACTATGAAGTGGTTGCAGAGGCTACAAATGGTAGTGAGGTTCTTACCCTTTGCGAACAACTGGAGCCGGATATTATTCTACTGGATATACGCATGCCGGTGATGGATGGGCTGGAGACCGCGCGCCACCTGTATAGCCATAAAAATCCGCCCGCGATTATTTTTACAACGGCTTTTTCAGATCATGCTCTGGAAGCTTTTGAAACCCATGCGGTTGATTACCTGTTAAAGCCGGTCAAAATGGATCGTTTGCGGGACTCGCTGGCTTCCTGCGTACGTTTGAATCGGGCGCAAACCCGCGATCGACTGGACGAGGTCGGCCTGCAGGGGTCGAGAAATCATATCTGTGCGCGCGTACGAGGGAATCTAATGCTGATTCCGCTGGAAGACATCTTTTATTTTCATGCAGAGCAGAAATACGTCACCGTACGTCATACAGGGGGCGAAGTGCTGATCGAAGAGCCGTTGAAAGCACTGGAGCAGGAGTTCGAAGAACAGTTTATTCGCATTCACCGCAATGCGCTGGTCAGGCTGGATAAGGTTGCCGGAATGAAAAATAATGTGGAAGGGCATCAGGTTTTTTTTAGCCAGATCGATGACCGGATGGAAGTCAGTCGCAGACATTTGTCCTCGGTACGCAAGATCCTCAAAAACCTTTAACACGTTCGTGCACTGATTGACCCGAAAAGCTGCAGTTGCCAGTTTCCGATTGTGCAGAGCTGGCATATAATGCGGCGCATGAAAACATCACTCAAAACATTAAGGATCGCCACCCGCAGCAGTCCACTCGCACTTTGGCAGGCCGAAGAAGTCAGTCGCCGTCTCAAAGCCCTTTATCCCGAGCTTGATATCCAGCTGGTTAAAATGACCACCAAGGGTGACAAAATACTCGATGCGCCGCTGGCCAAGATTGGCGGAAAGGGTTTGTTTGTGAAGGAGCTGGAGGCCGGCATGCTGGCCGGCGAAGCTGACATTGCGGTGCACTCGATGAAAGATGTACCGGTTGAGTTTCCGCCGGGTCTCGAACTGACATTGATCATGCAGCGTGAAGATCCCAGAGATGCGTTTGTATCGAACAAATATGCCAATCTGTCAGCACTGCCTGAGAATGCCGTCGTTGGAACATCGAGCTTACGTCGGCAGACCCAGATCAGGGAAAAGCATCCGAGTATTAAACTGGACTGGTTGCGCGGGAATGTAAATACACGCCTGAAAAAACTCGATGATGGAGAGTATGACGCCATTATCCTGGCGGCTGCCGGGCTAAAACGTCTGGGCTTCGAGTCGCGTATCCGTGCTTTTCTGGAGCCGGAAGAAAGTCTGCCAGCGATCGGTCAGGGAGCGATCGGGATTGAATCACGTAGCGATGACGCCGCGGTCAAACAGCTGCTGGCGCCACTCGGTGACGTAGACACAAGTCTGCGGGTCGAAGCCGAGCGTGCCATGAATGAAACCCTGAGCGGTGGCTGTCAAGTGCCAATCGCAGGTTATGCGGTGCTTGAAGGTGATCAGCTCTATCTGCGTGGACTGGTTGGTGAGCCGGATGGAAGCAGGGTGTTACGTGCTGAAATTCGTGGGCCTTCTGCGCAGGCGCGGGCTCTGGGCATAACTCTGGCGGAAGATCTGCTGGCTCAGGGTGCTGGAGAGATACTCGCAAAACTGCATGAGTAAACATTCGCTGGTGTCGTCATCTGCTCATAAAATCCAGACCTGCCTGGTGACGCGTCCGGCTCACCAGTCAGCACAGCTGAATGCAATGCTGACCTCAGCGGGCCTCTCGGTTATTAACTTTCCTACCATAGAGATTCAGCCAGCACCGGCAACGGCTCAGCTGAAAGGCTTAAACAAATCCATTGATTCCATCGATATCGCATTATTTGTCAGCCGCAATGCAGTCGATTATGCGTTCCAGTATCTAGATCCGGGCGCTTTGCCCGAACGGCTGTTGCTAGGCGTTATTGGTAAGGGAACCTGGCAGGCTCTGCAGCGACATGCCCTGGCTTCCCATATTATTCCTGCACAAAACTATAATAGTGAAGGGCTGCTCGCTTCGCAGGTTCTACAGCAGGTCAAAGGTAAAAAAATTGTTATCTTTCGTGGGCAGGAAGGACGTACTCTGCTGGGCGACACGCTGCTTCAACGTGGTGCCAGAGTAGAGTATTTAGAGGTCTATCGACGCGCGCTACCGGATTATACGGAAGATTATTTTGCCGGATTATGTGGAGGCGTTTTTCCTGATCTGGCGATTTTTACCAGTGCCGAAGGCTTGATCAACTGTTTCCAATTGCTGAATGAGTCACAGGCGCAAAGGCTGCGCGAACTCCCCTGGGTTTTGATCAGCGAAAGAATGCGTGAAACTGCCCGTAAACTGGGACATAATGCCGATATAATTATCGCCAGCAGTGCAAGTGACGAAGGTATCTTTGAGTCACTGCAGGAGTGGCAGCAATCACAAAACTGAATCATCATTCATGAAACAGATTACACAGAAAGAACAACCTGAAAAATCCGAGCCGGCATCAGCCGAAGCAACCTCTGAAGTTGAATCTGCGCCTAAAAAGCGAGGCTATCTGCTGGTTCTGATACTATTTTTTATAGTTGTCGCCGGTCTCGCTGCTGCCGCCTATCAGGGCTGGATACTGTTTAATAACTATCAACAGCAGAATCAGTCCCGGCTGGACGAGTTGCAATCACAGCTGGATCAGCGAGCCTCCAGTGCTCAGCTTGAAAGCAGCATCAGCAGCCTGCGCCGAAGCATAGATCAGACCGCTAGCCGTCTACCTGCGGTCGAGCAGGGCCAGCGTGATCTAATTAAATCGGTAGAAAAACTGTTTGCGCTGTATGCGCGAGATAAAAATGGCTGGAAACTGTCCGAGGTAGAATATCTGATGTCGGTTGCCCAGCATAAGCTGATTCTGGAATCCGATTTTGAAGGTGCTGCCAGAACATTAAATGCCGCCAGTGAGCGTATTGCTGAGCTGGCTGACCCCGGTTTATTACCGGTCAGAGTCAGGATCAACGAAGAAATTACCCAGCTGAAAACCCGCTCACGACCCGACCTCGTCGGCATGACCCTGACCCTTTCGCGTCTGGCCCGGCAGATTTCGACCCTGAAGCCAGGCTACAGGCCAAAGCCTGAAGAGCAGGCCGAGCCGACACCAGCGCCGGTTGCAAAGGCTCCTGCGGATATGACACGTGAACTGGATAAAAAACTGATTGAGTTTATGACGTCACTGGTCACTATCAAAAGTGCTGAGCCTAAAGCAAAGCCCGTCGAGCAGGTTATGATTACTGATGTGCGTGAACATCTGCAGGATAACCTGAAGTTAACACGCTGGGCTGTACTGGATCGCGATGCAACCCAGTATCTGAAGTTGATGGAGCAGAATGTGAATCTATTCAGCCAGAACTATGATCTGGAAAATGCCGCGAATGCTGATTTTTTTCAGTCCTTACAGCAGTTGCAGAAGTCCCCGATACATCCCGATCTACCGGACATCACCGTGTCGTTAAGACTGTTGAAGGAAATCCAGACCAGAAGGGAAGCGCCCGTACCTGCAACGACGAATTCACCGGAGGCGAACAATGGTTAAGCTATTTATTGGTCTGCTGATCATTGTTATCGCGGTATTACTGGGCGTCCTGTTCGTAAAGAATGATCCTGGTTTTGTAATGATCCGTTATGGCGAGTTTTCACTGGAAACCAGTCTTGCTTTCGGTGTGGTCGCCGTCGCTGCTGCCGGGGTTGCGCTCCAGCTCCTGTTCAGAATCCTGCTCGCGCTCTGGCGTCTGCCGAAAACACTGGCCAGGCAGGCAGAAAGGCGTCGTATCGATAAAAGTCGTAAGCTGTTAAACATGGGCCTGATCGATCTCGCAGAAGGGCGCTTTGAACAGTCGGAAACGAAACTATTAAAGCTGATTGAATATGCCGAAAATCCGTTACTCAACTATCTGGCAGCAGCCAGAGCCGCACAGAATCTTAGCAAGTACGATCAGCGCGATAACTACCTTAAAGCTGCCCATGAAGTGAAGCCTGAAGCAGAGATTGCGATCGGTGTAACCCAGGCAGAGCTTCAGCTCACCTCAAACCAGACCGAAAGAGCACTGGCAACCCTGACCCATCTTCGTAGTCTGGCCCCGCGCCATGATTATGTGCTGAAGCTACTGGCAAAGGTCTATTTTCAGATTGAAGAATGGGCATTGCTGTGTGACTTATTACCTGAAGTGCGTAAAAAGAAACTGTTTAAGGATGAACAGATACAGCAGATGGAGGCTAAAGTCTTCACTGGTTGTCTGAGTGCAGCAGCTGGTAAGGAAGGTGAATCGCTGGAAAAGACCTGGAATAAGATACCAAAAACACAGCAGGCCAATGCCTCACTGCTGTTACATTTTATCAACCTGCTCAGTCAGAATAAAAATGCCAGCCGGCGTTGCGAGCAATTACTGGTTAAAGCAATCGATCAGAAATGGGACACCCAGTTGATCAGTTATTACGGTAAGTTGCAGGTTGAGGATTCCGGTGCCCAGCTGGCAACCGCTGAAAAGTGGTTGCAGGATTATGGCTCCAGTGATGTATTACTGCTAGCGCTGGGCCGCATCTGTATCCGACTGAAGCTGTGGGGCAAGGCGCAAAGCTATCTGGAGGCAAGTATTGGTGTCAGGCCGGGTACTGAAAGCTGTCTGGAGCTAGCCAACCTGCTAAACCGCAAAGAGCTAAATGAAGCGGAGGATGCCTGCAAGTATTACCGCCAGGGTCTGGAGCTGTGTCAGCCTGAGTTAGAAATAAACCACTAAGCAGGGCCAGGTGTACCAATTAGCCCTAATCTAAGCACTGCCATTATTGGTGCATTCTCGGTTAAGCTCGGATCATGCCGAACCGCGTAAAAAAATCTAAAAAATCTCTCAGTGAACTAGTTTTCGACAACCGCTTCAGTGCTCGGCTGCCCGCCGACCCGCTACGCAACAACAGCCGCCGACAGGTAAAAAATGCCTGTTTCTCCTGGGTTGATCCCACCGATGCAAGCAATCCTGAACTGGTCGCGCTGTCAGCTGAAATGCTCAACGAGCTTGATCTTGATCCCGATACTATCGATCACCAGCAATTTCTACAGGTGTTTGCGGGAAATCAGCTATTACCCGGTATGCAGCCTTACGCGATGTGTTATGGAGGGCATCAGTTCGGAAACTGGGCCGGACAGCTAGGTGATGGACGTGCGATTATTCTTGGTGATGTGATCAATAATAATGGTCAGCGCTGGAGTCTACAACTAAAGGGGGCAGGTCCGACCCCTTATTCCAGAACAGCGGATGGTTATGCGGTGCTGCGTTCATCGGTCAGAGAGTTCCTGTGTAGCGAGGCGATGTTTCATCTGGGCGTTCCAACCACACGAGCACTGAGTCTGGTGCTGTCCGGTGAAAAAGTGGTCAGGGATATGTTTTATGACGGACATCCTGAGTACGAACCGGCAGCCATCGTATGCCGGGTTGCCCCCAGCTTTACCCGCTTTGGAAATTTTCAGATACTGACTGCCCAGAATGATATTGAAAATCTGACCCGACTGGTCGATTACACCATTGAAACAGACTTCCCGCATCTGGGTACACCCGGCAGCGCGGTTTACCTCGAATGGTTTAACGAGGTTTGCCGGCGTAGCGCCTATATGGTCGTGCACTGGATGCGTGTCGGTTTTGTACATGGGGTGATGAATACCGACAATATGTCGATTCTGGGGTTGACCATAGACTATGGCCCCTATGGCTGGCTGGAAAATTATGATCCGGACTGGACCCCGAATACCACCGATGCAAATGGACGCAGATACCGTTTTTCGAATCAGCCACAGATCGTGCAGTGGAACTTACTGCAGCTGGCCGAAGCTATCTATCCCTTGATCAACGATGCTCAGCCGCTGGAGCAGGCCCTGCAGGGTTATAATGATTATTACCAGCAACAGTTTCAAAAGATGATGGCGACCAAGCTTGGTTTTGAGAAAAGCTCTGAAGCGCTTGAAAAGCTGAGCCGTGATTTACTCAAACTGCTGCAAAAAACCGAAACCGATATGACCCTGTTTTTCCGGGCTCTGGCCTGTTTTGATCTAGTTGAGGCTGATGTTGAAAACGGAGTATGGCTGCATGGTGTATTCGATATAGCCTGGTATCGGCCCGAACAGCTGGATGCCGGGTATCTGACGGAATTGACAGCCTGGCTGATGCAATATAGAAAATGCTGTATTTCAGTAGCGCTCAATGAGGTCGACAGAACCCGGCGCATGAACAGTGTGAACCCCAAATATGTACTGCGAAACTATCTGGCGCAGCAGGCTATAGATAAAGCGGGTCAGGGTGATTATTCGATGGTGCAGGAACTGCTTGAGGTGCTCAGAAGGCCCTACGATGAGCAACCGGAAAACGAAATTTTTGCCGAAAAAAGGCCGGAGTGGGCACGCCATCGTGCAGGCTGTTCGATGCTTTCCTGCAGCTCATAAAAAAGAGAACTTTTTATCCCATGCTGCGTGACATTATCACATTCTAATATAATAAATTACTGTATATTCTCGTCCATTGTTAATCTTTGAATGAGACTTTAAATATGAAAAAATCAGTAAGTTCTATCCTTGTTGCATCTGCCTTAGCTATTTCCAGTCAGGCTGCAGTAGCCTCCGGCTGGGAATTTTTCCCGGTGCAGAATGATGACTACCAGTTCGCTCCTCAGTTATCAGTTGTTGGCGGAACCATGGAACCAGCAGATGGTGATAGCGGTTCTATCAGTGGCCTGGAGCTGGCGATTAACTGCCCGCTGGTAAAGGCACCGAATGGTGTAATCCGTCAGCAGATCAGTTTTACCAGCTACGATGAAAACGGCGTTGAAATCCAGTCTTTTGAGTTGAACCCGCATTATCAGATCGATGTTGCGCAGGATGTAGCCTTCGGTTTTGGTCCTGGATTCGGTTATCTGACCGCCGATGGCGCTGGTCTGGATGATAGCGCGATTACACTGCAGGCTGGCGCTACCCTGAGTTACACAATGGGTCAGGTTGTAATTGGTGCCGAAGCTCGTTATCAGCTGGCTGTGAACGATATGAAAACCAGCACTGGCGCAGATGTGGATCTGGACAACACCCGATTTATGCTAAAGCTGGGTTACAGATTCTAATCCACCGCTTTTTCTGTAAACTCAACGGCCCCGCATTGCGGGGCCGTTTTTATCTGGGCCTCCCGAATGCTCTCTAAAGCAGTCCGCGTTCAGAAAAACACACCACATCATCTCCAATGATCAGATGGTCAAGCACACGTATATCAACCAGCTCCAGCGCCTGGGTCAGGCGCCGGGTGATCTGAATATCCGACTGGCTGGGTTCAGCTACACCGGATGGATGATTATGCGCCAGAATGACCGCGGCTGCGTTATCGGCCAGTGCCTGCTTGACCACTTCGCGCGGATACACGCTGGCACTACTGATGCTGCCGCGAAACAGTTCGCGGAACACAATCACACGATGTTTGTTATCCAGCATCAGACAGGCGAATACTTCCTGTTCATAGTCACGCATCAGTGAATGCAGGTAATGACGGGTCTGCTCAGGGCTGTTAATCGACACTTCACGCTTAAGGGTTTCGCCAAGATGGCGTCTGGCCATTTCCAGTACCGCCTGTAACTGTGCATACTTGGCAGGACCAAGCCCCCTGTAGCTGCAAAAATCGGATTGGCTGCTGGTGAGTAGTGATCGTAATGAGCCGAAGTTGCTGAGTAAATCGCGTGCAAGATCAACAGCCGATTTACCCTTGATTCCGGTGCGTAAAAAAATGGCCAGCAATTCCGGGTCGGACAGGCTGCCAGACCCCTTTAATAATAGTTTTTCGCGCGGCCTTTGCTCGGCGGGCCAGTGAGTGATTGGCATAACATTCCCTTGTTTTTTATTCCTGAAGAACCTGTAAAATAGAGCAAATGAGTGACTTGCACAATAAAAAAATACTGCTGGGCGTGAGCGGAGGTATCGCGGCCTACAAGGCAGCGGAGTTCGCCCGCCTGCTGATCAAGCAGGGTGCCAGTGTGCGGGTGGTGATGACCGCAGCGGCACAGGAGTTTATCCGCCCGCTGACATTTCAGGCGCTGACCGGCAATAAAGTATACTCCGAGCTGTTTGAAGCGGACGCGCAAAATGCGATGGATCATATCGACCTGGCCCGCTGGGCCGATCTGCTGGTGATCGCTCCTGCCAGTGCCAATACGATTGCCAAACTGGCAGATGGTTATGCAGATAACTTGTTACTCACGATTGCGCTGGCAACGCAAAGTAGAGTTGCACTGGCTCCGGCGATGAATCAGCAGATGTATCAGAATCCGGCGACGGCAGATAATCTGGCGCGCTTACGTGACCGGGGCATCGCACTATGGGGTCCGGATGAAGGGCTACAGGCCTGCGGTGAAGTCGGGCCGGGCAGAATGCTGGAGCCGGTGGCGCTGTTGCCGTGTATGCTGAAGGTTTGTCAGCCGGGTCGTCTGTATGGCCGTAAAATCATGATCACTGCTGGGCCGACACGGGAACCGATCGATCCGGTTCGTTACATTTCGAATCGCAGCTCCGGCAAGATGGGCTACGCACTGGCACAGGCTGCGCTGGATGCCGGTGCCATAGTCACGCTGGTGAGCGGTCCTGTGTGTCTGGCGCCACCGTCATCGGCACGCTTGCTAAGGTGCCAGAGTGCTGAAGAAATGTACCAGCAGGTGATGTCCGAAATTGCGGAACAGGATATTTTTATAGCCAGTGCTGCAGTGGCCGATTACCGGGTAGACACCATAGCCGGCGAAAAGATAAAAAAGTCGTCCGAGCAGATGCAGCTGTCACTGATTAAAAATAAAGATATTCTGGCAGCCGTTGCCGGGCTGGATAACAGGCCGTTCTGTGTCGGGTTTGCCGCAGAAACCAGTAATCTGGAGCAATATGCGCTGTCTAAACTGGATAAAAAGAAGCTCGATATGGTGGCTGCCAACCGGGTCGATGATGCGCAGTCCGGTTTCGATGTTGACTTCAATGCCTTAAGTGTTTTCTGGAAGGAAGGTGCGCAGGAGCTGCCACGTCAGAGCAAGACACAGCTTGCAATAGCGCTAGTTGATTTGATCGCACAACGCTTTGAACTCACTGTTTAAGCCTTACCGGAAACCGCTCAACATAAACCGATGAAAAAAATTCAGCTAAAAATTCTCGATCCACGGGTGGGCAAGGAATTCCCCCTTCCGCAATACGCCACCGATGGCTCTGCCGGGCTCGATCTGCGTGCCTGTATCGATGCTGAAATCTGCATCCAGCCGGGGCAGACCGAACTCATTCCAACCGGTATCGCGATCCATATTGGCGACCCGTCACTGGCCGCCGTGATACTGCCACGCTCCGGGCTTGGGCATAAACATGGCATCGTATTAGGCAATCTGGTGGGGCTGATCGATTCGGATTATCAGGGGCAGCTGTTTGTCTCAACCTGGAATCGAGGGCAACATGTATTTTCATTAAAACCGGGTGAACGGCTGGCGCAGCTGGTATTCGTCCCGGTGGTACAGGCCGATTTTGATCTGGTCGAAGAGTTTGATCAAAGCGACAGGGGTGAGGGTGGTTTTGGCCATTCAGGAACACATTAAAGGTAAATAAAATTATGACTGATAAATTAAGT
>Ga0102812_10002219_pt1 | contig 13137 bp, 14 predicted proteins | sample ColrivemetaGS713_FD_79334 | JGI IMG/M metagenome (GOLD analysis project Ga0102812, IMG submission 79334) | Estuarine microbial communities from the Columbia River estuary - Flood tide ETM metaG S.713 | ecosystem: Environmental > Aquatic > Marine > Intertidal zone > Estuary | place: USA... | reverse complement strand
ATAGCAGCTTTCAAAGTATATCCTTTTCCTATCATGTTCCCAAGAGTTCTATTTCTACTAAAAGAAGAATAACATGTAACTAGCAGATCACCTAAGTACTCGGAATCATTAATATCTCTATCGGTTTTATATATTTTATAAACAAATTTTTTCATTTCTCGAACACAACTACTAATTAAAACGCTTTGAAAATTATCTCCGTATCCAAGGCCATGACATATTCCAGCAACTATAGCGTAAACATTTTTTAACATTGCAGCATACTCAACGCCCATAGTATCCTTAGATACTTTAACATTAATATAACTTGACATTAGAGAATTAGCCATTTCTTGTCCGTTTGACCCATTTTTACACGCGACAGTTAAGTAAGATAATTTTTCAAGTGCAACCTCTTCGGCGTGACAAGGGCCAGTAATAATTCCAATCTTTGAAAAAGAAATTTCGTAAAATTTATTTAAATGCTCACTAACGATTAAGTGGGATTCTGGGATAACACCTTTGAGTGCTGAATAAAGTATTTTTCCTTTAATAAGATCACTTATTTTCTTTAATTCTGTATCTAAAAAAGGAGATGGTATCGCTAAAATGATAATATCAGATTTAGAAGCTGTTTCTCTTATTGAAGAACTTGGATTTATTTTTGATTTATCAAAAACTACAGATCTTAAATATTTGTAATTTCTACCTTTTTTTTTTAAATAAAGAACATCCTATTCATTTCTTATATACCAGTTAACTATATTATTATTTTCACAGAGCATCTTAACTATTGCGGTTCCCCAACTACCCCCACCAAGTACAGCATATTTATTATTCATATTATAAAGATTAACAAAATTTTGTGAACTCACTACTTAATTTAAAATTAAATTTATTAAATAATAAGGTTAAATTTTTAATAATTTGGTTTACGCTCTCTTGGTTTTAAGGGAGCGTTTTTTATAACCAAATTTCAAAAGGGATTGAAAACAATATTAATAATAATCCAATTGAGTAAAATACTCCTATTCTAATAAATCTTTTATGATTAGTTTTTGCTTTTTTGAATAGAGACCATCCAATTGTAATAGAAAGTACTCCCAAAATATTTAACAAAGGATGCTGAAGTAAATAAAAAAAATATTGATCATTTTGAATTATTTCCTCAAATCCGTTGTTCCACCATTTAAATTTAGGAGATACAAAGTACAATATAATCCCAATTGCAAATTGTATGTGTGAAAATATTAGTGCAAATAATGTTATCCTTAAGTCTAAAGGTTTAAAGATCTTGTTTAAGTAAGCGCTAAAGAAAGATCTTAGAATAGTATAAAATATAATTGTAATTGTTAAAATAGCCCATAATGAATGTAATTGTAAAACCCATTCAAAAATTAAATCAAGACTCATAGTATTTTATTTATTCTTTTAAATATGTATTTAAAAATCACTCGCTTTCAATAAAGATTTTGTATAATCATTTTCAGGATGTTGAAATAAAAAATCAGTTTCATTAAGCTCTATAATTTCTCCCTTTTTTAATATAATTAATCTATCTGTAAAATATTTTATTACCGATATGTCGTGTGATATAAATATAAACGTAAAGTGGTATTTCTCTTTCAAGTCACTGAGCAAATTTAAAATTTGAGCTTGAATTGAAACGTCCAATGCAGAAACAGATTCATCACATATTATAATTTCGGGATTTAAGGCTAAAGCCCTTGCAATAACAATTCTTTGTCTTTGGCCACCAGAAAACTGATTAGGAAATTTATTGTAATCACTTTCGGATAAACCTACCTGATTTAAAAGTTCTAGCGCTCTAAATTTCATTTCGTTTTTAGAATTAAAAACTTGGTGTGAAATCATAGGTTCTATTATTGAATTTCCTATTGACATTTCCGAATTTAATGATGAGTAGGGGTCTTGAAATATTAATTGAATTTTTTTTCTAAATACAGAATTAGGAATTTGCTTTATATTTTTATTTTTAAAAAAAACCTCTCCATCGTCAATTTTAACAAGCCCTAAAATAGATTTAGCTATTGTAGATTTTCCAGATCCAGATTCTCCTACAATTCCCAGCGTTTCACCTTTGTAAAGATCAAATGAAATATCATTTAGAATCTTCTGATTTTCATATGAGACCGCTAGTCTATTAATCTTTAAAACAGGTTTTTTACTGTAAATTTTTAAATGAGCGCTCTCTCTTTCGACTTTTGATATTATCTTGTTTTTACTTGTTTTATAAGTGATTAGTCTATTTGGTCTATTGTTTTTAGGCGGAGATGAGTTTATTAAATGCTGAGTGTACCTTTCTTTAGGTGAATTAAAAATTTCATAAGTATTTCCGTATTCAACTACTAAACCTTTTTTCAAAATAATCAAATTATCAACAAATTTTGAAACTAATTTTAAATCGTGAGATATAAATAGAACACTCATTTCATACTCGTTTTGTAAAGATTTAATTAATGCGATAATGTCATTTTTTACAAGACTATCTAATGAGGTAGTAGGTTCGTCAGCAATTAATAGTTTGGGTTTGCAGGCGATTGCTATTGCAATCATAATCCTTTGCTGTTGCCCGCCACTTAGCTGATGAGGATACTTTTCGAAAACTAACTCAGGGTTTTTTAATTGAACCTTTTTGATAAGCTCTAGAGATTTTTTTTTAGCGATTTTAGTATTAATTTTTTCATGAGTAGTAAGTATCTCAGAAATTTGATCACCACATTTCATGCTTGGATTTAAAGAACTCATTGGTTCTTGAAAAATTATTGAAATTTCTTTTCCTCTAATTTTTTGATAGTCTTTATTGGATAAAGTATTTAAGTTATTTCCGTTAAAAATTATTTCTCCTTCAGATTTCAGGTTTTTGATGTTTATCAGATTCAAAACAGATAACGCTGTAAACGACTTTCCGCTTCCAGATTCTCCAACTAATCCTAAAACTTCATTTTTTTTTATTTCAAAAGATACATTAGATAAAATAATTTGATCACCTATTTTGACAGTTAGGTCTTTGACAGAAAGAAGAATTTGGTCATTCATAATCAAATTTTTCACTTTCGAGCATGACTAAAGCTTCTTTCAAATAAATATCAAAATCTTTTGGTCTATCATTGTTTTTTTCAAGATTTTTCTCACCAAGTCTTACAACTATAATATTCTTATTTGGAACAACAATTACGTATTGACCCAATATTCCTCTCATAGCAAAAAAATTATTTTCATTAATTTTCCCTAGCCAAAATCCATAACCATATTCAGGACTTTTTTCAAACCTGGGATTAATAGATTTAGCTACAAAAGAAGAGTCTAGAATTTGAATCCCATTCCATTTTCCAAAATCTTTATAAAGTTTTCCAAATCTTGCAAAATCTCTAGCATTGGAATTAAAACAACAATATGCTTTTATGCTTTTATTTGTATTACCGTCAATTTGCCAAAGCGCATTGTTTTCAAACCCCAAAGGCTCTACAAACCATTCTTGTACTAAAGTAGATATTTTTTTTTGAGTAGCCTTTTCAATAGTCATCGCTAAAAGTTGTGTACTTGCACTATAATATTTAAAGCTTTTCCCAGGCTCTTCAATAATAGACCTAGATTTTATAAAATCGTTAAGTTGACTGGTGATGTAAGACTTTGCTGTAACTCCGAAAATATCTGAATAGCTCTCGTCCCAATCTAATCCTGAAGACATACTAGATAAATCTCCTATTGTTAAATCTGCAGCATAACCCTCTGAATAACCCTCAACGTAAACCCCGACCTTATCATCTAAACTTTCAAAATAGCCATCTCCTATAGCTTTCCCCATTGTAGCGGATACTATACTTTTTGCCATTGAGAAAGAGTTGCTGTAAGAATTCTGATTATAGCCTTTATAATATTTTTCGTGCCAAATGGAATCGTTTTTTATTATTAAATAGGCTACTGTTCCAAGTTCAGTATGAATTTTTTTTAAATTTTGAGTTTCGGGTTTAATGTTATAATTTTTGTGAATTGGCCAAGGCTTGGGATTATTACTTTTAGATATTTCAATATTTTCAAAATATTTATAGTCTGTAATATCAGCTTTAGTTCTTTGGATTTTGTAGACCGTACTAGCCAACTCCGACAAATAAATAATTTCAGAACTAAAGTTGAGTCCGACAAGAGTTATGACTATAGCGATTATTAAGCCAGCTTTATTTTTAAAGTTTTTCATACACTACTAATGTATGAAAATTAAGAAATTAATTTTATTGCATCTTTTGCAAAGTATGACGCTATCATATTTGCACCAGCTCTTTTCATTGAGATAAGTTGTTCCATCATAACTTTATCATGATCTAGCCAACCTTGTTTAGCAGCAGCCTTAAGCATGGAGTATTCTCCACTAACTTGATAAATTGCTATAGGAGAATTTATCTCGTTTTTTAAATCTCTTAAAATATCTAAATAACTTATTCCAGGCTTAACCATTATAATATCAGCACCTTCTTTAATATCTGTTTTTGCTTCGATTATTGCTTCTGATCTATTATGGAAATCCATTTGATAAGTTTGTTTGTCTCCAAAGCCAGGTTTTGAATCCAAAGCATCTCTAAATGGACCATAAAAACCGGATGCATATTTAACTGCATAACTCATTATTCCAGTATCATGTAAGCTGTTATCTTCAAGTATTTTCCTAATAGACAAAACTCTTCCGTCCATCATATCACTTGGAGCAACAATATCTGCTCCAGCTTTAGCATGACTTAAAGCCATTTTAGACAATACATTATTGGTTTGATCGTTAAGAATTTTATTGTTTTTTACAATTCCATCGTGACCATAATTAGAATAAGGGTCTAAAGCGACATCAGTCATAATTGTCATTCCAGGAACACTATTTTTGACCTCTTTTATGGCTCTTTGCATAAGGCCATTATCATTGACAGCTTCGGTTCCAAAATTATCTTTTAAAGAATCTTCTACTTTGACAAACAATAAAACAGCTTGAACTCCTATAGACCATAATTGTTTAACTTCTTTTTTTACAGTATCTAAACTAAATCTAAAATAATTAGGCATTGAAGGTATCTCTTCTTTTAAATTATTTCCTTCAATTATAAAAAGCGGAACAATAAAGTCATGAGGATGTATTGATGACTCTTTAATTAAATTTCTTAGAGATTGTTTTGAACGAAGTCTTCTATTTCTATTTAGTGGATACATATTTTTAATTTAAACCCAATTTTTTGGAGATTCTAATATTTTGACAAGCTTTTCTTCATTACTATCTTTGGCTGGATTAAAATCATAAGCCCATTTAACTTTTGGAGGCATACTTATTAAAATACTTTCAATTCTACCTTTAGTTTTTAATCCAAACAAAGTTCCTTTGTCATGCAGAAGATTAAATTCAACATATCTTCCTCTTCTAATTTGTTGCCAGTTTACGTTAAGTTCGTTAAATGTTTCGTTTTTTCTTTTTTCAACAATTGGAATGTAAGAATTTAAAATACATTGCCCCATCTCTTTTATGAATGAAAACCATTTATCCACCGACATTTCATTATTTTCTCTACAATAATCAAAAAACAATCCACCAACACCTCTAGCTTCATTTCTGTGAGAGTTCCAGAAGTATTCATCACATTTTTTTTTATAATTATTATAAAAACTTAAATCATACTTGTCACACGAACTTTTGCAATTTGCATGGAAATGAATAACATCATTTTCAAAAATATAATAAGGAGTAAGATCAAGACCCCCACCAAACCAACGGTCTTTTAAAGCACCATTATTATAGAGTTCAAAGTATCTCAAATTAGCATGAAAAGTAGGAACCATCGGATTTTTAGGATGTAGAACAATACTTATCCCACATGCATAAAAATCAGAATCTTTAGTATTTAACATCGTTGACATTGACTCAGGAAGTTTGCCATGAACTTTAGAAACATTAACTCCGCCTTTCTCAAAAACATTGCCATTTTCAAGAACCATTGTTAGACCTCCTCCTCCTTCAATTCTAGACCAAGAATCTTTTTTAAATTTCCCTAAACCATCAACCTGTTCTAAGGAAGATATTACACTAGCTTGAAGAGAATCTATATATTTAGAAAAGACATTTTTCATTAAGCAGAATAATTTTTAATAGTTTCTACAAAAACCTTAACATTATCAACAGGTGTATTTGGAAGTATTCCATGCCCTAAATTTGCGATATATTTATCTTTTCCAAATTCCTTCAACATTTGAGTCGTCTGTTTTATAAGTTCTTTTTTAGGCGAAAACAATCTGCTTGGGTCCAAATTGCCTTGTAGAGTAATATTGTTTCCTGATAAATAGCGGGCATTTCTAGCTGAACACGTCCAGTCAATCCCAAGTCCAGAAGCACCAATTTTAGAGTATGCATTTATGGAATGCCAACATCCTTTTGGATAGATTATAACAGGTTTAATTTCTTTTAAGGAAGCTGTAATTTGTTCTATATATGGAAATGAAAAAATTTGATAATCTGAGTGAGATAGCACTCCTCCCCATGAATCAAAAATTTGTATTGCATCTACACCTGCTTCTATTTTCTTTTTTAAATAATCTATAGTAATTAAAGTTATTTTATTTAAAAGCATTTCAGCAAGTTCTGGATTTTCAAAACAAAAGTTTTTGGCAATATCAAAGTTTTTTGAACCACTTCCTTGGACCATGTAGCATAAAATTGTCCATGGAGATCCTGCAAATCCAATTAAAGGAATATTTGCAGGAAGCTCTTTTTTAGTCATTCTAACCGCTTCAAAAACATAGTTTAACTTTTCTTCAACATTTTGAATATTTAAATTAATAATATCAGATTTTTTTTTGATAGGATGTTCAATATATGGCCCAAAATTATTTTTCATTTCGACATTAATTCCCATTGCTTGAGGAATTACCAAAATATCGCTAAAGATTATAGAAGCATCCAACCCAATTTGTTTAATAGGCATTAAGGTTATTTCGGTAGCTAATTCAGGCGTTTGACATCTGGTAAAGAAATCGTATTTATTTTTTAAAACCATGAAGTCTGGCAAATATCTTCCTGCTTGTCTCATAATCCATACAGGAGGTCTTTCTACACTTTCTCCTTTAAGAGCTCTTAAAAATAGGGGGGTTTCATTATTAATCATTATTAAATAATTTGATTGTTTTGTTAATTACATTTTCAATTGTGGGTACATTACAACTTAAAACTTTGTCTGAATATTTTTTAGCATAATTTGAAGTTGTTTTACCAATGCATATGCAATATGAATCGTTCAGTAAATTATTTTTCATAAAGCTTTTAATTCCGCTTGGACTATAAAATAATATTGCATCAAAAATTTGATTATGCTTTATGGGATTTGCTAAATTTTTATAAGTTATTAATTCTTTTAATTGTATATTTTTATTCTTAAAAAAATCAGAAAATTTTTCGTTTTTAATTTGACTTCTACAAAAGATAAATTCTTCATTTTTTGCTGTTTTTGATATAAAATCAGCCAAATCAGACGAGTTTTGAGTCATTTTAGCTATTTTTTGCCCTTTTTTAATTAAAAGCGATTTTGTGTTTTTGCCTACACAATAAATCTTATTAAAATATTTGTTAATATTTTTATTTGTTGAAAAGATTGATTCAACAGCATTTTTGCTTGTAAATATCCAACTTCCGTTATGCTCGGGAAGATTAAACTTTAAGGGATGTATGGAAATGAAATCATCATGAAAGAAATCAAATTTTGAATCATTGAAAAGACATCTTAAATCTTCACTTAATTTTTTAGTAGAAAGAATTTTAATTTTTTTCATTTTCTTTCTTTAGTTCCCTGAGAATTTTTTCACCACCATTTTTTAAAATTTTTCTAAATATTTTTTTACTTGCTTCCAAGTCGCTAGAATCAAATGTGTCTTCTACTGTTGCTATATTTTTTGAATCTAGAGAGGAAACACTTGCTTTAAAATAAAGTTTATTGTTTTCAATTTTTGCAAATGCTGATATTGGAACAGAACAACCGCCGTTCATTAATTTTAAAAATTCCCTTTCTTGACTAACACAGTGAAATGTTGAATTACATGAAATTGATCTAAGCAAATTATTTAATTCTTTTTCATTTGATCTGGATGTTATAGCTACAGCTCCTTGCGCTGCAGATGGAATCATCCAGTCTAATATCATCTTGTTTTCTAATGATATTGATAATCTGTCAAGGCCTGCCTTTGCAAATATTGCACCGTCCCAATCATTTTTTTCAAGTTTTTTTATTCTAGACTCAACGTTTCCTCTGAGAGATACAATTTTATGATGAGGATATTTATTAAGCCATTGTGTTTTTCTTCTAATGCTGCTTGTTGCAATCGTAAGGTTTTTTTTGAAATCGATATTTTTGCTCTTTAAAACTACTATGTCTTTAGAGCTAGCTCTTTTAAAGACACAGTGAATAGATAAATTTGCAGCTAAATTTACTGGAACATCTTTATAACTATGAACAGCTATATCAATTGTGTTATTAAGTAAAGCTTGATCTAAACTTTTTGTAAAAATTCCGCTGACCCCAAAATCATATAAAGGTGTAATCTGGTTCACATCTCCCTCAGATTTTATTTTAATTATTTCACACTCTATTCCTAGAGTTTCGATTTTTTTTTTAGCATAGTTAGCTTGCCAAAGAGCTAGTTTGCTTTTTCTTGTGCCAATTTTTATTTTAGAAATCATCGTGATTAAGTTGAAAAATTGTTTTTATAGATTCCAATTCTTCTTCAAAATCATCGCTGTCTCTTAAATGATTAGCAACTTGGTTAGTAATTTTTTGAATTAAGTGTTCAGAGACTTCTTTAACACTTGTATCATCAAAAGAGGATGTTTTTTTCTTAAGAATATTGATTTTATTTTCTTGAATTTTTTTTAATTTTATTTTGAGAGCGTTTACAGTTGGAGCAAATTTTCTAGTTTCTACCCACAAATAATAATCTTCCGTTATTTCTTTAATTATTTTTTCAGCATTAGGGATGAATTTTTTTCTGTTTTCTAATGTTTTATTTGTAACCTTAGAAAGGTAATCTAGGTCTAATAAATTTATATTTTTAAAAGAGCCAAGCTTTTCATCAACATTTTTGGGTACTGATAAATCTAAAATAGTAAGCGATTTCGATTTCGAGATCATCTCGCTAATTACGGTTGGTTTGTTGGAAGCGGTAGCTACAATTAAAATATCAGTTTTAGAGACTTGCTTATTTAAATCTGAAATGTTTTTTACTAATACTTCAAATTTACCAGCAATTAATTTTGCCTTTTCTTCAGACCTGTTTATTAGAGTTATATGTTTATTTGAGGTGTGTTTGACCAAATTTTCACAGGTATTTCTTCCAATTTTACCTGTGCCAAACAAAAGAATTTTTTTTGACTTTAAATCTGAAATATTATCTAATATATATCTAACAGCAGCATAAGAAACTGAGGTTGCGCCGGAGGAAATTTTCGTTTCGTTTTTAATTCTTTTGCTTGCGTGCTTGACCATGTTGAATAATCTTTCAAACGACGGATTGACAGCATTCAATTTTTTTGATCTTAAAAAACTATTATTTAGTTGAGCAATAATTTCAAAATCTCCTAAGATCTGACTGTCTAGTCCAGTTCCAACTTTAAAAATATGATTTACCGCCTCTGATCCTCTTAAAACATAACCATACTCTTTAAAATCTTTAATTGAGCCACTTGAATATTTACAAAGTAATTTTATTAGTAAATTTGTATCGAAAGTTGAAGAGTATATTTCAACTCTGTTACAAGTAGAATTGACAATTAAATTATCTATTCCTAATTTTAATGAGTCTTGAACAAGAAGTTTGGATTGGTTTAAATTTAAACTAAACATTCCTCGAACAGATGCATTAGCATTTTTATAACTTATACCAATAACATTAAATAAAGGGGCTTTCAAATAATCAATTATTTTCAATGTAAAAATAATATTCGATTTAATTAAAAAATAACGCTACAGGTTCTATAAATAACTCCACAAGTTTTTTATTTCAAAGAGTAGTCACATAATGTATTTTTTTTATATTTTTACAGAAGTAATGTTGAATTTAAACTGATTTAATTTAGAACGCTTCTAAATTAAAAAATTTATTTAAATGGATTTAAAAAATATCGCAAAAGGAGCTACTGAAAGCTTTACAATAGATGATGGACTAATTTTATTAAAACAAACTAATGATAATGAGTTTGAATCAAATTTTAATTTCAATATTGGAAAAGATTATATTCAGTTTCATTTTTGCATTAAAGGTTCATCTAAATTTTTGTTTAACCAAGGATCTTATATTTTCAATGTGGATAATGAAAATTCAATTCTTTTATATAATCCAAATAAAGAATTGCCAATAGATCTTTTGCTTTATAGAAACAGTCAGGTACTTTCAATATTAATTTCAATTAAAAAATTCCATAGTTTATTTTCTAATCAATCAGATCAAATTTCTTTTCTGAACAATGATAACATTGGAAATAAACTCTATAAAGAGAAAAAAATTGGCCCAATGATTGCTATTATAATCAATCAAATGTATCAGCAATCTTTAAATCTAACTATGTACAAATTGTATTTAAGGGGAAAAGTTTTCGAACTCATGAGTTTGTATTTTAGTAAGGATAAAGAAATGGATATAGAACAATGTCCATTTTTAGCTGATGATAATAACATAAAAAAAATAAAAAAAGCAAAGGAAATTATTATTTCTAGAATGATTGAGCCACCAACGCTTGTAGAGCTTGCCAAAGAAGTTGATATAAGTCTAAAGAAATTAAAACAGGGTTTTAAGCAAGTTTATGGAACTTCTGTTTTTTCTTTTTTAATTGATTATAAAATGCAAACATCCAAAAGATTTTTATCTTCAGGGAATTACAATGTTAATGAAGTAGCTCTTAAAGTGGGTTATAGCACAGCTACTCATTTCATAAACGCTTTTAAAAAAAAATTCGGAACTACACCAAAAAAATATCTAATGTCAATTTAATTATATGAAAGGAGCTTTACTAATTAATTTAGGTTCACCTGATAGTACAGAAACTAAAGATGTAAAAAAATATTTAAAAGAATTCTTAATGGATGAGAGAGTTATTGACGAACCATTATGGTTAAGAACAATCTTAGTTAAAGGAATTATTTTGAACTTTAGACCTAAAAAGTCTGCAAAAGCCTACAAAAAAATCTGGTGGGATGAAGGATCGCCCTTAATCGTTCTTTCTTACAGACTTTTAGAAAAAGTAAAGGAAACAACATCTATTCCAGTAGCTCTTGCAATGCGATATGGAAAACCTTCCATTCATTCAGGTATTAAAGAATTGGTTGAAAAAGGAGTAACAGAAATTTTACTTATACCCCTTTATCCACAACATGCAATGGCATCAACTGAAACTATTTTAGTTTTAGCTGAAAAAATTAAAAATGAATTTTTTCCTCAGGTTGAATTCACCAATTTACCAGCTTTTTATAATCATAAAGATTATATAAGAGTCCTTTCTAATTCAATCCAAAATCATTTGAAAAATAAAGAATGGGACCATTTGCTTTTTTCTTACCACGGAATACCAGAAAGACACATTAGAAAAACAGACATTACAAAATCACATTGTAAAATTGATGGTAGTTGCTGTAAGAAAACATCACCTGCACATCAATTTTGTTACAGACATCATTGTTACGAAACAACCAAACAGGTTGCTGAATATTTGGAGCTTAAAGAAGGGACATATTCTAGTTCTTTTCAGTCCAGATTAGCAGGTCAACCATGGCTTAAACCATACACTGATAAAGTTGTAGAAAATTTTGCTCAAACAGGAACAAAAAATCTTGCAATCGTTACTCCTGCTTTTGTTTCAGATTGTTTGGAAACTTTAGAAGAAATTGGAATGGAAGCAAAAGATGATTTCATTGAAAAAGGTGGCGAAAAATTTCATGTAGTTCCTTGTTTAAATGACGACAAAGAGTGGGTAAAGACTTTAAGTAGATGGGTTGATGAATGGGCAAATATTGAATAATTAATATACAGTTTGGAATATTTTAATTACATAAAATCGTTACATATTATCTTTGTAATAACATGGTTTGCAGGACTTTTTTATATACCAAGGCTATTCATTTATTTCATAGAAGCATCAGAAAAACCTAATCCAGATAAAAAAATTTTAATGGATCAGTTCTCAGTAATGATGAATCGTTTATGGTTTATAATAACATGGCCATCGTCAATATTAGCAATATTATTTGGACTTTGGATGATTGTTTTAGTCCCAAATTGGTTATTTGAAAACTGGATGATAGCCAAGCTAGTGTTTGTCGCAGCGTTAGTTGGATATCAATTAAAAACCCATTTTATTTTAAAAGAATTACAGTTAGGAGTAATAAAATATTCCTCTAGTTTTATGAGAATGTGGAATGAAATAACTAGTGTTATATTAGTATCAGTAGTATTTTTAGTAGTTTTAAAAAACAATATAAATATGCTAAAGCTTACTCTTGGCCTAATAATATTTATAGTTTCTTTACTGATTTTAATAAAATTGTATAAAAAATTTAGAAGTTGAATAATAAATTAAATTTTAACACGAATTTATCTCTAAGAGCAAGAATTTTTTTAGCTATGACAGTAATAGTTGTAGCTACTTTTGTTTTGATATCGCTGATTACAATTCCGCAATTTAAAACACAATCTGAAAAGTATCATTCAAAAAGATTAGAGAGAAAAGAAGCTCAAATTCAACGTAGTATTGCATATTTTTCTCGAGAATCTGAATCTCAGTTAAATCCGAAAAAATTAGATTCAATTTTGAGTGAAAAAATTTATCAAGTCTCAGATGTTCAAAGTGTCAAGTTTAGTATATATTCTTTGGACGGGAATTTAATTAATTCTACGTTGCCTAAAAACGATATATCATTTATAAACAAAGAGCTTTTAACTAAAATTCTTACTCAAAAAGATTCTAAAATTATTCAAATTACTCAAAGAGAAAATGCGCAATATAGATCATCTTTTTCTTTAATTTTAGACGATAATTTTAATCCACTTTGGATTTTAAACCTTCCTTATTATGATGATGATAATTTAAATTCATATGAGTTGGACTCTTTTCTTATAATACTAGGTGAAGTT
>Ga0102812_10002215_pt1 | contig 13155 bp, 12 predicted proteins | sample ColrivemetaGS713_FD_79334 | JGI IMG/M metagenome (GOLD analysis project Ga0102812, IMG submission 79334) | Estuarine microbial communities from the Columbia River estuary - Flood tide ETM metaG S.713 | ecosystem: Environmental > Aquatic > Marine > Intertidal zone > Estuary | place: USA... | reverse complement strand
TACGACAGGTCGGTGTAGATCGAGGTGGTGGTGGTCGCTGTGAAATTAACCCTCGGCCTGGCGGGTGCACTGGTGGTGCTGGTGATCTTCCTGTTCCTGCGCAACTGGCGCGCGGTGCTGATTCCGATCGTGACCATTCCGGTCTCGCTGATCGGCGCGTTCGCCATCATGTACATGCTCGGCTTCTCCATCAACATTCTCAGTCTGCTGGCGATGGTGCTGGCCATCGGTCTGGTGGTGGACGATGCCATCGTCATGCTCGAGAACATCTACCGTCATATCGAAGAAGGCATGCCGCCCTTGCAGGCGGCGTTTAAAGGCAGCCAGGAAATCGGCTTCGCCATCATCGCCATGACCCTGACCCTGGCCGCGGTGTATCTGCCCTTCGCGTTCTCGACTGGCCGCACCGGCAAGCTGTTCATTGAATTCACCCTGACCCTGGCCGGCGCCGTGCTGGTCTCGGGCTTCACCGCGCTGACCCTGTCGCCGATGATGTGCTCGAAACTGCTGCGCCGCGAAACCGAGCACGGCCGTTTCTATCTGTGGGGCGAGCGCATGTTGGCCGCGCTCGATGGCACTTACCGACTCGTTCTGGCGCGTGTGCTGTCGCTGCGCAAATTGGTGGTCATCGGTGCCGTGGCGGTATTCGCCGCCGCCGCACTGCTGTTCACCTTGTTGCCGAAAGAACTGGCGCCGCAGGAAGATCAGGGCCTGATCATCGGCTTCGCCAGTGCGCCCGAAGGCGCCACAATCGACTACACCGACGGCTATGCCAAACAGATGGAAAAGGTGTTCGAGAACGTGGTCGAGCGCGACCGTTCCTTCGTCATCGTCGGTTTCGGTGAAGTCACTTCCGCCATCGGCTTCGTCGGCCTGAAGGACCGGGATGAGCGCGCGCGCACCGCGCAGCAGATCGCCGGCAGTCTTTTCCCGCAGTTCATGGGCATTACCGGGCTGATGGCGTTCCCGGTCACGCCGCCGCCGCTCGGCCAGAATGATTTCGGTCAGCCGGTCAGTTTCGTGGTGCAGACCACCGGTACCTGGGAAGAACTCGATGGCACGGTCAAAAAACTGCTGACCAAGATGCAGGAAAATCCGCAGCTGACCAATCCGGATTCCGATTTGAAATTGAACAAACCCGAGCTGCGCGTGCTGATGAACCGCGACAAGATCGCGTCGGTCGGTACCGATGTCGGCACGGTCGGCCGCACCCTGGAAACCATGCTTGGTGGCCGCAACGTGACCCGCTTTAAGAAGGGTTCCGAACAGTATGACGTCATCGTGCAGGTTGATGACGGTCTGCGCCGCACCCCGGAAGCGCTGGCCAATATCTACGTACGCGGCAGCGACGGTCTGGTGCAGATGAGTAATCTGGCAATGGTATCGGAAACGGTAGCGGCGAAGGAACTCAACCACTTCAATAAAATGCGTTCGGCGGTGATCAGTGCCGGCCTGGCGCCTGGCTACTCGCAGGGCGAAGCACTGAGCTGGATGGAAAATGCCCTGCAGCAGGTGGCGCCCGGTTCCCAATACGATCTGAATGGCCAATCGCGCGAGTACCGCGAGTCCGGATCCAGCACCGCCGCGATGCTGCTGCTGGCGCTGGTATTCATTTATCTGGTGCTGGCCGCGCAGTTCGAGAGCTTCATCGATCCGTTCGTGATTCTGGTCTCGGTGCCGCTGGCGGTGTTCGGTGCGTTCCTGTGTCTGGTGCTGCTCAATGCCGGTGCCGGACTGGGCCTGTGGAATGCCACCGGGTCCTGGAACATCTACACCCAGATCGGTGTAGTCACGCTCATCGGTTTGATTTCCAAGCACGGCATCATGATTGTCGAATTCGCCAACCAGCTGCAGGAGCAAGGCAAGAGTAAACTGGAAGCGGTGGTGGAATCCGCCACGATGCGACTGCGTCCGATTCTGATGACCACCGGCGCGATGGTGCTCGGTGCGGTGCCGTTGGCGCTGGCCTCGGGTGCCGGCGCGGAAGCGCGTCACCAGATCGGCTGGGTCATCGTCGGCGGTTTGAGCATCGGCACCGTGTTCACCCTCCTGGTGGTGCCGGTGGTGTATTTACTGCTGGCGCGCGATCACCGCCCTGCGGCGGCGTGAGTCAATCACCCCGGTAACGACACCCCGACGTACAGGTTTCGTGCACCCACACTTCGCTCAGCGCCGGCAGGGCCGGTTTCAGTTCGTTCCAGATCCAGCGCGCCAGATTCTCGCTGGTCGGGTTTTCCAAGCCGGGCAAGTCGTTCAAGTAGTGATGGTCCAGCCGCGCATAGATCGGCTGGAAGGCCGATTTGATGTCGGTGAAATCCATGATCCAGCCGGTGTGTTCGCCGGGGGTGCCGGCCACGAACAGTTCCACCAGAAAGGAATGGCCGTGCAGACGCGCGCACTTGTGCCCGTCCGGCACGTTCGGCAGACGGTGGGCGGCTTCAATGTGGAATTTCTTGTAGATTTCCATGCGGCGGACTGCTCAAATGACCGCCGATAGCATAGCATTAAAGCCCCTTATGCCCCTTTGTGCCGGAGCCCCGTGATTTCCTTCGAGCAGGCCCTTGCGGCCGTGCGCCAACGCGCCCCCCCGCAACCCGATGTGATGCTTGCGGCCGATGCCGCAATCGGCCATGTGCTGGCCGAAGACCACATCGCGCCGGAATCCCTGCCGGGCTTCGACAACGCCGCCATGGACGGCTTCGCGCTGCACGCCGTGCATCTGTCGCTGCCACCGGGCACGCCGATTCCCCTGCACGGCGTGCAGGCCGCCGGCGATGCGCGCTTTACACTCGGCGCTGCCGCCTGCCGGATCATGACCGGTGCCGTGGTTCCCAACGGCACCGCCACCGTGGTGCCGGTGGAAGAAGCCACGGTGCAGACCGCCGCCGATGGCACACAGACCTTCGTGTTGAACGCGCCTGTCAGCGCCGGACTGCACATCCGCCGCGCCGGGGAAGACGTGCCGGCCGGAACGGCGGTGCTGGCAGCCGGTACGCGCCTACAGCCGCAACACCGGATGCTGCTGGCCGCCTTGGGAATAAGCGAAGTGCGCGTGCGTGCGCCGGTGAAAGCCGCCGTGCTGTGCACCGGCGCCGAACTGGTGGACGATAACGCCGCGCTGGCCGATGGCCAGATTCGTAACAGCAACGGGCCGTATCTGCGGGCCACGTTGCCGGCCATGGGCGCGCAAGTCGGGCTGTATCGCAGTGTTCCCGATTCCGCCGCTGACTATGCCGAAGCCGTGCGCGCGGCCGAACAGGCCGGGTGCCGAATCATCCTCAGCACTGGCGCGGTGTCGATGGGTGTGCATGATTTCGTGCCGGAAACGCTGCGCGCGCTGGGCGCCGAGCTGGTGTTCCACAAACTGCAGTTGCGCCCAGGCAAGCCGACCCTGTTCGCGGTGCTGCCCTCGGGCGCGCTGCTGTTCGGCTTGCCGGGCAACCCGATGTCCTGCGCGGTGGGTGCGCGCTTTTTCGTGCAGGCCGCGCTGCGCCAGATGCAGGGCCTGCTGCCGGAAGCACCGCTGCGCGCCGTGCTGCAGGCGCCGGTACGCAAAAAACCGGGCTGGACCCTGATCCAGAAAGCCGCGCTGGCGGTCTCGAACGACGCCCAACTGCAGCTGCGGGTGCTGGCAGGGCAGGAATCGTTCCGCATTCAGCCTTTCGCGCAGGCCAATGCCTGGGCCGTGCTGCCGGAAAGCGACACCGATCTTGAAGCCGGCCGTGTGTTGGATTGTTACCCGCTGCAACCGGCGCTCTCGGAATGGCCATGCGTCCCTGCATCGGCCTGATCCTGGCCGGCGGCCGCTCAAAGCGCATGGGCGAAGACAAAGCCCGGCTGCCGTTGGCGGATGGCGATCTGCTTGCTTGGCAAGTGGCGCGTTTGGCGGATTGTTGCGATCGGATCGTAGTCAGCGGCGATTACCCCGAATACGAGGCCGTGCCCGACATGCTGCCCGGCTTGGGCCCGCTGGCCGGCTTGCATGCGGCCGCGCTGCGATTCCCGAATGCCGCGCTGTGGGCGCTGCCGGTGGACATGCCCGGCCTGCGCTCGGAACGCCTGCAGACGCTGCGCCAGCAGGCCGAGCCCGCGTTTTATGGCGACTCGCCCTTGCCGGCTTGGTTTCCGGATACTGATGAATTGGCGGCGGCGATTACCGCCATGCTGGCCGCCGCGCCGCGCGAACTGTCCATCCGCCAGCTGCATGCGCGCCTGCAGAGCTGGGCCTTGCCGGCCCTGCCGGCCAACGAGCAGGCCAACCTCAACACGCCCCAAGACTGGGCCGCCTTCACTCAGGCCTTGGCCGCGCCATAAAAAACCCCGCCGAAGCGGGGTTTCTTGATTAGTGGTTCAGTGCGTAGAAGATGTGGTTGCCGATGGTGTAGCGCCGGCTGAGTAGGTTCGACCACTTCGGGGCCACATAGGTGGCGTGGAAGAACAGCACGTTGTCGCGTTCGGCAGCCATGGCTTTGCGGGCGGCCAGTTTGGTTTCCTGGCTCACCGGGGTATGCAGGGTGGCATCGTTGCCTTTGTACCAGGAGAACTGCTTCTTCTGCTTGACCACGGCGCACACGCTTTTCGGGAAGGCCGGGGCGGCCACGCGGTTCAGCACCACATTGCCCACGGCCAGCTTGCCGGCCAAGCTTTCGCCTTTGGCTTCATGGTGGATGGCTGCTTCAAGGCAGCGCACTTCGGCGGGGGGTAAATCAATCATGATTTGCTCCTTGACGTCTTTGGGTTTTCACGGGGGAGCCAGACCCGGCAAATGAAGCCGGTCGGTACTGGCGGGGGTGCCGCGGACTGCGGAGGGCACCAAAAATTGGGGTAGCGGCAGTTCGGCCGTTGCGATAAGTAGATGTATTTTGATGGTTTTTTGCTGAATGGTAGATGAAGTAGGGTGTTTTTTGATCACTGAAACTGAACGGTTTTTCACCTTGAGCCGGCTTTACGGGCGTAGGATTGGGGGTACTGTACTGATTCCTGAGGGAAAACCCATGAAAACCCCGATTGCGCTACAAACCGCTGTTTTGGCCCTGGTTTTGGCGGTTCCGGCCGCTGCATTTGCCGGCGAAGCCAAGATGAGCCTGCAGAATCCCGATAAATTCACCGATATCGAGCCCGGCAACGGCACCAACAAGAGCTTCCGCAAGGGTCTGGAGCGGGCCTTCACCGAGGAGCTGAGCAAGTCGGCCAATGCCCTGCCGGCCGGCCAGACCCTGGAAGTCACCTTCACCGACATCGATCTGGCTGGCGAGGTGGATCCGGTGGAGATGCCGGGCGGCTACCAGCTGCGCCTGCTCAAGGACGTCTATTTCCCCCGGCTGGAATTCGATTACCGCGTGCTGGATGCGACCGGTGCGGTAGTTTCCGAACAGAAGAGCGTGGAGTTGAAGGATATGGCCTATCTGTCCGGCCCACGGGCTAGCACAACCAGTACCTCGTTCTATTACGAAACCCGGATGCTCAGAGATTGGTTCAATAAAACCATCCTGCCGAATGGGCAGTAACAAAAAACCCGCCGTGAGGCGGGTTTATGTTTGGTGGCTATGGGTGGACTCGAACCACCGACCCCAGCATTATGAGTGCTGTGCTCTAACCGGCTGAGCTACATAGCCGAAACGTGACAAGGGCACTATTTTCGCGGTTTTCGCCAGCTCTGTCAATGATTTGGCTACCCCTGCCAAAGCAGGGCGCGGCGCAGGGCTTGAGGTTACGTATAGAGAGGCGGCGGCCATGGGTGTCGCGCTTGTGGATTGCCAAGCGCTGTGGCAGTCTTAAAGGCAGTAGAATTTTCAGGAGTTCCGGTCGTGATAGATCCGGACGGTTACCGCCCCAATGTTGGCATCATCCTGATGCGTGCGGACGGCATGGTGTTCTGGGCCCGCAGGGTGAACCGGGATGGTTGGCAATTCCCGCAGGGCGGCATGAACACCGACGAAACCCCGCTGGAAGCCATGTACCGCGAGCTGGAGGAAGAAACCGGCCTACAGTCGCATCATGTCGATGTGCTCGGCGCCACGCCCGGCTGGCTGCGTTACCGTCTGCCGCGGCGCAGCATCCGCAACCACACAAAGCCGGTGTGCATCGGTCAGAAGCAGGTCTGGTTCCTGCTCAAGCTCACTGCCGATGAATCGCAGGTGCGTCTGGACGTGACCGATACCCCCGAGTTCGATGATTGGCGCTGGGTCGATTTCTGGTATCCGGGTGAGAACGTGGTGCACTTCAAGCGCGAAGTGTACGTGCAGGCCCTGCAGCTGCTGTCACCCATGGCGCGCGAACTGGCCGGCGAAGCCGGTGTGCCGAGCCAGGTCGGCGACCGTCTGTTGGAAAACCTGCGCACTCGAAAACTGGCGCGCGATGCCCGCGGCCGGGCCGAACGCCAGGCGCGCAAGTCGACCTGATCAGGCGATGAGGGCGGCCAAGGCCGCCTGTACCCGTTCGAACTCGGCGGTGATGCCGGCACCGGCCTGCAGGGGGGCATGGATGTCGCCGCTGCCCGCGCTTTTCTCGATGGTTTTTGCGATGCTGGACAGTGCCAAGGCGCCGAGGTTGGCGCTGGACGATTTCAGTGTGTGCGCCGGCGCCACCAGCGCCTGGCAGTCACGGTTATCGAGCGCGCTCTGGATCTGGTAAATCAGCTTCGGACTGTCTTCCAGGTAGATGCGGATCAGGCTCTGGTAATCGCTGCCCATCATTTCCTTGAGATCCTCGACGATTTTCATGTCGAGTGCCGGCAGTTCCGCGGTGGCCGTTTCGCGCTGCACTACCTGCGGCGGAACACCGGCAATCGCCGGTGCTTCGACGGCCTGTGTCTCGCTGCGGCGCATCATCCATTTCACCATGATCTGCTCCAGGAGTTTGTGGTCGACCGGTTTCGACAGGTAGTCGTCCATGCCCGCTTCCAGACAGCGCTGGCGATCCTCGGCCATGGCGTTGGCGGTCATCGCTATGATTGGCAGACGCGGCAGCGCGCGTTCCGCTTCGATCCGGCGCCAGGCCCGGGTGGCCTTGTAGCCGTCCATCACCGGCATCTGGCAGTCCATCAGCACCAGGTCGAAATCGTGCTTTTGCTGCAGCATGTCGAGCGCGATTCCGCCGTTTTCGGCAGTCATGCAGTCGAAATTGGAAATCTGAATCAGGCGTTTCGCCACCAACAGATTGACCGGGTTATCTTCCACCAGCAGCACCAGCCCGCGCGAGCTTCCGGGCACGGACTGCAGATCGGCCGGCAGGATGTTCACCGATGGTTGCTGTTCATGATAATCGGACGACTGCAGTTTGTTGGCGGTACTGGCCAGCAGGCGGTTGAGTTCCGTGAACAGGTTCGTCATATCATTACTGCGCACGAGCACTCGGCTTCGCGAGTTTTTGACTGAATTTGTAAGAATAGTATCAAATGGTTTCAGGATAGCAATGCGCAATGTACTGAAAGCAGAGTTGGAAAGAATCTCATCCTGCAGTTGTAATATGCTTTGCTGACCAGTGTTGAGGTCAAGAATAAGCAAATCAAGAGCTGATACTTCTGCATCAATGACAGACTCTCTAAGGATTTTTCTGGCCTCAAATATAGTGGAAATATTTCTGAGTTGAGCGCCAGAATCAAGATTATATTTTTCAATTTTTTCGGTCAGTATTGGGTCGTTTGAGATGAGTAAAACATTAGCTCTTTTTAACTCATTTGCAGGATCATGACTATCGCCAAGCGCTTTTAAGATAGGAACTTCGAACCAAAAAGTGGATCCCTTGCCAGATTGCGAATCAACACCGATCTGGCCAACCATCAAGTCGACAATTCGTTTACAGATGACTAGACCGAGACCGGTGCCGCCATACAGGCGCGTGGTCGAGGCGTCAGCTTGGCTGAAAGCCTTGAACAAACTACCGGAATTTTCCGGTGCGATGCCGATGCCAGTGTCTTTCACTTCGAAGCGCAGGATGTGATGCTGGCGGGTTTCCGATTTGGCCTTGACCGAAATGGTCACGGCGCCCTTGTCGGTGAACTTGATGGCGTTGCTGATCAGGTTGCTCAGCACCTGGCGCAGACGCACCGGATCGCCGCGCACGGCCAGCCGCAGCGAGGGATCCAGGTTGGCCTGGATGACCAGATGTTTGGCATCGGCCTGGCTCTGGAACATGCGCATCACCGAGTTGACCACGTCGCGCAGATTCATACCGGTGGTTTCCAGCTGAAGCTTGTTCGCTTCCAGTTTCGAGTAATTGAGAATGTCATCCACGATGCGCTTCATCTGGCCGGCGGAACTGCGCGCTGTGCTGAGGATATCGGTCTGGTCCTTTTCCAGATGCATGGTCGACAGCAGGTCGAGCATTGGAATTATGCCGTTCAGCGGAGTGCGGATTTCGTGACTCATGGTGGCTAGGAATTCACTTTTGGCCATGGCCGCCGATTCGGCGATCAGCTTGGATTTATTCAGTTTGCATTCGAGGCTGCGCAGCTTTTCCAGCTCGGTACGCAGATCGGTGACTTCCTGCACATGACGTTCGGTGGTTGCTTCGGTTTTAACGATATGACGCTGATTTTTTTTCATGCGGTGCCAGAGCGCGGCTACGAACGATAACGACAACAGTGAGCTGATGACCGTGACGTTGAGCCAGACCGGTTCATTTAGCCACAGGCTGATGCCCGAGGAAATCGCCACGCCGGCGGCCGAAGCCAAGGCCAAGGCCAACCAACGGATGAGCGTGGATTGTTGCGGGCGTTCGCTATCCAGGCTCATCTCAGAGCACCGACTGGTCGAAGCCGAACTCGAGACTGCTATCGGCCGATTGCACCAGGTTGCCCTGAATGAAGTCGATGCCGCTCATCCACAATGCCGCGGCGCTCTGGGCATCCTCCACCCGATTGCCGATGACTTGGATGCCGCGGCGGTGCGCATTATCGACGAGTAACTTGACTCGGTCGCGTGCATCTTGGCTGCTGATTTTGGCGGTCAGCTGGTTATCCAGCCTGACGTACTTGATTGGCAGGCTGCCGAGCAGATCCGGTTCGTCATTGCGCGGGTTGTAGCGGTTCAGGCAGAACTGTACGCCATCGGCGCCGAGGCTCTGGCAAATATCCTCGATCGATTTCTGGTTGAGTAGAACGTCAGCATGTTTGATTTCGATGACCAGGCTGTCCTCCCGAACGCCGTAGGCTTTCAGTAGATTATTCAGCCAAGCCGTCTGACCTTCAGTAAGCAGGGTAATATAGGACTGGGTGACAAACAGCCTGATCTCTTCGCCGGCTACCGCGCGCTCGCTGATGGTGGACACTGCGTGGGTCAGCGACCAGCGGTCGAGCTTGATGATCAGATTGCTTTTCTCGGCGATGTGGATAAACTCGGCAGCCGGAACAATGTTGCCGTTACCGTCGGTTAGGCTTAGCAGGAACTGGAATTGCTTTTCTGCGCCGCCGGCAAGCGCCACAATCGGCTGATACAGGTGCGACAGACAGCCATTGCCATCGCCGTTTTCCAGCAGTGCGATAATCGATTCCTCGCGCTGGACTTCCGTGCTCGATTGCGGCCTGTAAACTAGGATGCCGGTGGCGTCGGTGCGGGCGGTAAGTGCGGTGCGTTCTGCGGCATTGATCAGGATTTCGGTGCTGCCTTTGCCGTCTTTGAAGGTGCAGATGCCTATATGCACGCGGAACTCGACGCTTTGCCCCTGTATTTCGAATTTCTGCCCCATGATGTGGCTGCGCAGCTTGCCGGCCTGAGCAGCCATCGTGGCTTCAGCGGTGTCGCCCTGATACAGTAGTACGAAGGTACCGTCACCGAAACGTGCAACCGGTGCTGGCTGGCTGATGTCGGCGAGGAAGGAAGAAAACTCATGCAGCAGATTTTCCAGCGCGCTCAGGCCGAGGCGGTCCTTCAGCAGATTGATGCCGTTGAGTTCGATGAAGAACAGGGCATGGTCGTTTCGTTCGATGCGTTGCTCAAGCAGCGCGAGCATATCAAAACGGCGGATTAGTCCAGTTTTATTCAGGTTGCGGCTAGAATCGCTGCACAGCGCCCGGTGCCGTTTGATCCTATTCTGCACCACCGCGATTAGCCGGCGCGGACGAATCGGCTTGCTGAGAAAGTCATCGCCGCCGGCTTCCAGAGCGTCAATCTGCTGGCCCTCGTCGGGCTCACCCGACAGAAATACGATCGGAATATTCTGGAACTGCTCGGACTGGCGGATCATTTCGGTCAGTTCGATGCCGCTGGCCTTCGGCATATTCAGATCCATCAGGATCAGATCGGGTTTGAACGATTCGATGTGGTCGATCAGGTTGTCGACTTCCAGCAGCACCTTGGTGATGATTTCTGCATTGCGCAGGACGCCTTCGGCGAACATCGCCTGCGAGCGGTCGTCTTCGACGATCATCACGCGGTAGCACTCGATTTTTCCGAAACGCAGAATCTGGTCGACCTGGGCGATCACTCCGCGGGCATCGGCATCGCCGCTGATGACCGCATCCATCATTGCGAAGCGTTCTTCGGCGGTATCGGGGTTGGCATCGGCCGGCAGTAGCTGTATGGCGATCAGGTATTTCGGATGCTTGCGCCGGTAATCGCCGATTATGGAGCCGATTCGTAGCACATCCTCGGCGAATTCGGCATCGATCAGCAGCAGATCGGCCGGAATCGCCTGCAGCACTTCCGCCAGTTGATCCGCGCTGCCCAGCAATTCCAGATCGACACCGGCCTGCTCGAGTTGCAGTTGGATTTCCTGCGCCAGCGTGCCGTGTTTGGTGAGGTGTAAGATGCGTTGATTGCAGAATCCGTGGCCGGCCGCGGTTTTGTTGGCCTCGTTAATGGGTGCCATGCTGGCAGGGGCCGCAGTATCGAATCCGCGGGGCGTTGTTGGGGGTTCGGCATTTACTGCCGTCGGCGGTCCGGTCCCTGCCGGAAGGCCGAGCGGTGCTTTGGAAGCAGGGTGGTGGTGGTCGATCATCTGCGGCTTGCCATTGTCCGTTTGCGCGCGTTTTGCGGCCGATTCTTGAGCGTGCCTAACGCTTATTATGCACGCAAAATCAAGCCTTTGACAGCCCCGAGTCGACGGGAGCGGCCGCGCCGGGCGGGAACCGCTATAATGATGGGGGTAGTCTGCGCCGGGAGTCACTGCCATGGCGGTGCAAAACAAAAATCTGCCTCGCTTTTCTATCGTCAGCCAATCGCCCCGTTTCAAGGGGCTTGCCGTCTTGCTGGGCGGGCTCTGGCTGCTGCTGGCCTTGGCCTGGGTTTGGCTGTTCTGGCGGGGTCTGCATTCCGATGCCGGGCAGCTGCGGGAACAGCGCGATTCGGCGATTGCCCAAAGCGAAGTGCTGAAAAACAACGAAGCGCGCCTGAAGCAGGAGTTGGCCAACGCCAAACGTGCCGAATTCATCACCCGCAGCGCCAATAACCAGATCCAGGAGTCCCTCGCTGATAAAGACGAACAGATCGCCGGGCTCAAGGCCGATATGGATTTCTACGAACGCCTAGTCGGTTCCGGCGGACGCCGGTATGGCCTGAGCGTGCATAACGCCGAGTTCACGCCCAGCGCTGGCAATGTATGGCATTACACCATCACCCTGACCCAGAACATCAACCGCGGCGGCTTGACCTCGGGCCAGATGCGATTCACCGTGGACGGCGTGTCCGGCGGTAAACTGAAGAGTGTGGAGTGGCCGCAGCTGCTGCAGAAACCGGGTGCGCCGGCACAGGCCTTTTCCTTCCGCTATTTCCAGCAGATCGAGGGCGATGTCATGTTGCCGCCGGGTTTCATCCCGCAACGGGTGCGGGTCAGCGTCAGCGGCACTTTCGGCAAACAGGATCAGCGTTTCGACTGGACGGTCAGCCGTCCACCCGCAACGCGGGGAATTTAATTTTTCATTCAATTTAGTGATGGAGCGTCATCGACATGTTGGGAAGTAAAAAAGCAAAACTGTCCGCGAATGGATCGGACAATGCGGAAACCCTGATCGGCCGCCATGTGGTGATCCAGGGCGACATACTGTTTTCGGGTGGGCTGTTCATCGACGGCAAAGTGCTCGGCAAGGTCATCGCCGAAGACGGCGCCGACTCGCTGCTGACCCTGGGCCAGAACGGCATCATCGAGGGCAGCATCAACGCGCCGAAGGCGGTCATTTCCGGCCGGCTGACCGGCGACATCCACAGCCGCGAGCGCATTGAACTGACTGAAACCGCCCATATCCAGGGCAATATCCATTACCGGTTGATTGAAATCACCGCCGGTGCCACCGTCAGCGGGCAGTTGATCCATCAGCAGACGGCCGAATAACCCCATTCCGAGGTGTAGTCCATGAGCGAACCGACCTACCAAACCCTTGCCGCCCCGCTGAGCCTGACCGCTTCGGCCGCAGCCAAGGTCGCCAGCTTGATTGCCGAGGAAGCCAATCCTGAACTCAAGCTGCGCGTGTATATCAGCGGTGGCGGCTGCTCCGGATTCCAGTATGGATTCAGTTTCGACGAACAGACCGATGCCGATGACCTGGCGGTGCAGCGCGACGGCGTGACCCTGATCGTCGATCCGCTCAGCCTGCAGTATCTGATGGGTGCCGAAGTGGATTACCGCGAAAGCCTGCAGGGATCACAGTTCGTCATCCGTAATCCCAACGCCAAAACCACCTGCGGTTGCGGCAGCAGCTTCTCGGCCTGATGCGCATTGCCGATTTCGCGTTCCGTCATCCCGGTCTGGACCGCGCCGAACCGATGCGAACGCATCCGGCCGAGTTGGATGCGGCCTGGGCGGATGCGCGCCTTCTGGTTCTGAATCAAAAAGGCGAAGCCTGCTGTTACAGTGCATCTGAAATTTACTATCCCGCCACCAGTGTCTCTTTGCGTCGTCCGGAATCGGCGACCTTGCTGGGTTTCGATGCCGGTCAGGCTACCTTCGCCTTGCCGCTGGATGCGGTGGCGCACACACCGCATGAAGTGATCGGCATCCGCGCCGCGGCCGTGCAGTGGCCGGAAATGGATGCCGCCATCTTCGCTCAGGCCAAAGCCATTCTACATTGGCAGGCACAGTCCAAATTCTGCGGCCGCTGCGGGGGTTTGCTCGATCTGAAAACCGCCGGCTACAGCGCGGTCTGCGGCGGCTGCGGTCTGGCCAGCTATCCGCAGACGCATCCGGCCACCATCATGTGCGTCAGCGACGGCGAGCACCTGC
>Ga0102812_10002212_pt1 | contig 13162 bp, 20 predicted proteins | sample ColrivemetaGS713_FD_79334 | JGI IMG/M metagenome (GOLD analysis project Ga0102812, IMG submission 79334) | Estuarine microbial communities from the Columbia River estuary - Flood tide ETM metaG S.713 | ecosystem: Environmental > Aquatic > Marine > Intertidal zone > Estuary | place: USA... | reverse complement strand
TCTGGCGTTTTGAAATCGAGAAAGATTTTGCGGTAAAGAACGTGGCGGACTATCCAATATTTTTGCCATCTAGCGAAGCGGTGTTGGAGAACATCTACGAGCTGGTTCTTGAGGGGCGTCAGTTAACTCGAGTGACTGACCGTCACCTTAACTCAACAAAGTTTGAAACCAAAGGGTCTCCAAGTTCGTACGCGATCTACCAAGATACATCGGTTCGATTGTACCCTACGCCAGACGCAAAATATTCGTTCCGTGGCTGGGGCGTACTCAAGACAAAGCTGACTGCGACAGGAGTAGAGGACTGGATTTTTGAGTCTCACGGTCGCTGTATTTCTTACGGAGCTATAGCTCAGCTTTCCTCGGTTCCGGGCAAAGAGTGGACCAATCCCGAGTTGGCCAACTACTACCGTCAGAAATTTTCAAAGGAAGTAGACGACGCGAAGGGGAGAGACTACCGCCGCGTAAGCACGCGCGTCCAAAGTCAGAACTTTGAAGGACGCCGTAGGAGGGCATAATGGCTACATCGTTTAACTACGTTCAAGGTGACACTGGCCCTCAGATTAGGCTCTCGTTCACTGATGAAGACACGGGCACACCTACTAATTTAACCGGTGCGACAGCAACGTTGCATTTCAGAGCAGCGGGTGAGCCTACCGTTTTATTTTCCCGGCAGCTTTATATCGACGCTGATTCCGCTTCCAGTGGCGTAGCGATCTTGCAGTGGAACACAACGGACCTCGATCAAGACGCCGGTACTTATGAAGGCGAGATTGAGGTTGTTCGGGCAACGGGGCTTCGCGAAACAATCTTTGAAGTCATCAAGTTTAGAATACGCGAGGACTTTGCATGATACTCAAGTCCGCAGTCTTAATTAGTGCGTTAAAAGTTGCGTTTTCGCAGCTCAAGACCACTATGTCTGCTGCGGAGTATCAGAAGTTATCGGTTAAAGTAGAGGCTGGAAACTTCCTGCGCTACTCTGTGTTCTTTGACGACGCGGGCGTAAGCGAAGCCTCGGCTCTCGCGTTCTTTAAGACCTTTACCGACAACACCACCGTGGCAGAAATTGCGGCTCGCGCTTTTACCAAAACACTAGACGAAACGGGTTACGCGGCGGACGAACCGGCGTTTGCCCTAACTAAATCTCCTACTGAAATAGCGAATGCGACTGACGTCTTTGTGCGCAACGTTGCTTACAACCGCGCCCTTGCCGACGCTGCTGCTTCTCAAGATTTAGCTTCTTTAGGTCTTTCCCGACCGGTCGCCGACTCTTTGGCTATTACAGACCAAGTTTTAGCTTACATATCAGGTAAAGGTTTTGATGAAACGCCTACAGCGGCTGACGCGTTAAATTCTTTTTCTTCGACAAAACTACTATCGGACCAAGTCACCGTTACAGACGATTTAGACGGGACGGCGACGCCGTTAGACGACCAAGAAATACAGTTTGTTAAGGTCAAAACGAACAGCGCCTCCGTTAGCGACTTGATATTTTTGTCCACTGGTTTTGTTCGAGCCTTTCTGGAAAGCCCCGCGTTCACAGACGACCAAGTCTTTGGTGTCGGGAAACTTCCGTCCGAAACGACCTCTGCTACCGACGCGGGGTCACTACGAAGTCATAACTACTCCGACTTCACCTACTTTGCGGAAGATTTCGTCGGTGCTTCCCGAACATTTACTTAGGAGATCGTTATGATTAACGAAAACTTAAAGCTCTCTGGTCAGCTTAATATCGTCCTAAAGGACAAGGCCGGAAACGTAAAAGAAACACGTGAGGTGAAAAACCTAATTGTGAACGTGGGTCTAGCGTACATTGTCTCTCGCATGAAGGACGCGAGCGCCAACGTGATGTCTCACATGGCTTTGGGGTCAGGAACTACTGCTGCCGCAGCAAGTCAAACAGACTTAGTTACTTTGCTGGGTAGCCGTGAGGCACTGGACTCCTCCACGATCTCTGGCTCGAACAACGAAAAGCTCGTCTACGTTGCCGCGTTTGAGGCGGGGGACGCGACTGGCGCTGTTACGGAGGCAGGCATTTTCAACGCAGCGACGAGCGGAACTATGCTTTGTCGCACGGTGTTCGGTGTAGTGAACAAGGCATCTGACGATACGTTGTCAGTCACTTGGACCATTACTTTGGCGGCTAGTTAATAAGTTAGGGGTGCATCATGGCTACTATTGTAACACGATCTGGCAAGGGTTCGCCCCTGACTAATAGTGAAGTTGACGCGAACTTTTCTAATCTGAACACCGACAAGGTGGAAGCAAGTAACAATTTGAGCGATTTGGCGAACGTTGAAACGGCTCGAACAAATCTGGATGTCGACCAAGCCGGAACCAGCTTGGCTATGGCGATAGCACTGGGGTGATACATGGCAAACACATTTAAAAATTACACGAGTGCCTCGGTAGGCACATCACCCGTCACAACTTACACAGTCCCCGGTGCTACAACCTCAGTCCTGATCGGCTGCACTGTAGCAAACACAACGTCAAGCTCCATCGTAGTCGATGTGCAAGTGGCTGGTGTTTACTTAATCAAGGCTGCTCCTATCCCTACAGGGTCATCTCTGTCAGTCCTCGATGGTAAGGTAATCTTAGAGACCACAGACACGATTGTTGTCACATCTGACACAGCATCGTCAGCAGATGTAATCGCAAGTGTACTGGAGCAAACATAATGGCGGGATATATCGGTAAAGGTAAATCGGTTGTCAGTGTAGCCAGTTATACTAAGGCTCAGGCTGATGCTGAGTTTGTCAGTGACCCTAACTCTGTCATTACTGTCAGTGGCTCTAATGTTGGGATTGGGGTTACTCCTGTATCTTCTTGGGATACTTTTACAGCATTGCAAATAGAAGGCTCTGCGCTTGGGGGTTTGGGGGATAACAACACAATCCTTGGTAGCAACCTCTACCACGATAACAATGCCTTTAAATACATAGGTTCAGCCGCTGCAAGCCTTTATCAACAGAGGCTTGGTGAACATCGGTGGTATGGTGCTGCATCAGGAACAGCAGGTAATACTGCAAGTTTAACGCAGCATATGACCCTCGACAGCAGCGGTAACTTGCTGGTGGGGACTTCCAATCAAAACTGGCAGACAGAGGAAGGAATGCGCTACTTTGCTGGCGACAGTTTAGTAGTGACACGTTCCTCAGCCACACCTTTTAGCGTAAACCGTTTGACGGATGATGGTGATCTTGCAGTGTTCCGCAAAAACGGCACCACTGTGGGGAGTATTGGGACTTTTCAAGATGACTTGACGATAGGCACTGGAGATACGGGCTTTAAGTTTTCTGATTCTGGTGACGGTGTAATGCCTTTTAATGTGTCAACAAACGCATTTAGAGATGGTGCTATTGACTTAGGACATTCAAGCGTTCGCTTCGAAGACATCTACGCCACCAACGGCACTATTCAAACATCTGACCGCAACGAGAAGCAGGACATCGAAGTTCTCTCTGATGCTGAAACTCGTGTAGCACAGGCTTGCAAGGGTCTACTCCGCAAGTTCCGCTGGCAGGATGCTGTAGCTGAAAAGGGTGACGATGCCCGTATCCACTTTGGTATCATTGCACAGGACTTGCAGGACGCCTTTGCTGCTGAGGGCTTGGATGCTGGGCGCTACGCCATGTTTATCTCTAGCACTTGGTGGGAAACACAAACTGAGGTTCCTGCTGTTGAGGCTGTAGCTGAAGTGCTTGACGATGACGGTAACGTGGTCACTGAAGCTGTAGAAGCCAAGGACGCCTACACCCGCACGGACACATATGAGACACAGGCAGAAGCACCAGAGGGAGCAACAGAACGCACCCGACTTGGTGTTCGTTACCCCGAGCTTCTCGCATTTATTATAGGAGCTATGTAAATGAGTAAGGCAAGAGACAACGCTGACGGTGGCGCAAAAGAGCTTCCAGATCTAACTGACTGCACGGTGTCGACTTCAGACCCAGCAGTAAACAGCAATCCTACGTCGGGTGTAGGTCATGTTTGGATTAATAAAACATCTGGAGAGCAGTATGTATTAACTGATGCTACGGCCGACAATAACGTATGGACTAACGTGGGCGAGGGAACAGGCGCAATCCAACCTGTGCAAGAGCATCTTATTGTTAGTCAAGCTAACGAAAGCAACACTAACGTAGATATTACTGGAACGTACACAGTACCTGCTGGCCCCAACACGATTACCCTTTTTGGGGTCGCTGGCGGGGGTTCTTCGGCCTATGGCGAAGACAATGACCACGGTTCTTCCGGTGGCGGCGGCGGTGCAGCAAACATATCGGGCTTTACTGCAAGCGTAACTTCTGGAGATGTAATTACTTATCAAATTGGTTCTGGAGGTAGTACCCCTACGGACACGGGTACTCTACCCAACCCCCCAAGGTCGCTTTCTGGTGTTGCTGGTGGTGAGACTTGGGTAAAGAAAAATGGGTCTTACATTCTACGTCTTGGCGGAGGCGCTGGGCCTTCTTCTGGAACGTCTGACTCTGACCACACAGTTTCAGCATTAGGAGGGACGGTAATCACAGGAACAGGTGTTGCTGGTGGGGCTGGCGGCAGGGGCGCTTTTAGAAATTCTCACAACGCCGACAATGCTTCAAATGTAACCAATGCTCCAACTGGCGGCGGGGGCGGTGGGGCGCACGTTAGTCAAAAAGTAGGTGGCAATGGCGGAACAATTACCGTCAACGTCTCGTCTGCAACCGTTGGCTCTAACACAATTTCTTTTGCCGGTTCTACTATTGGCTACTCAGGTCAAGATAAAGTCAGCGGCGACACTCGACCTTACACAAACGCATTTCACGCTGTAGGTGGCTTTAATGTCGCCGCAGATAACAACACCGGAGCAGGTGGTGGCGCTGGCTCAGGAATAAAGCCAACAATCAATAGCTCTGCTTACACCCTGTTTTACGGCGGCGGCGGTGGCGGAAACAGAGGCAACACCAACGCTCAAACAACCGAAACCGTTGACGGAACAGCTAGAAATAGTGGCTCAGGCGGTGGCGGGTTTTTGATCGCAATAGTTACTGCTGAGTAGGAGGACATCATGTCAGGATACATAGGCACACAGCCAGTACCACAGGCTACACAAACCCGTGATGCTTTCACAGCAACAGCAGGGCAGACTTCTTTCACTACGTCAGGCTATACGCCGGGCTTCCTTGATGTCTACTTGAATGGCGTGAAGCTGGCGGCAGCAGACTACACAGCATCTAACTCAGTAGATGTAGTGCTTACTGTAGGGGCTGCACTAAACGACATCCTTGAGGTCGTGGCATACACCACGTTTGAAGCAGCACAAGCATTTAATCAGGCCGATGGTGGCTCCGCTGCATCTGTTTACACAGCAGCACAATCTATAAATGGAGGTACAGCTAGTGGCTGATCTAATTCAAATCCGCCGTGACACGGCAGCTAACTGGACATCCAGTAACCCTACGCTTGCCCAAGGTGAGTTAGGTTTGGAGACAGACACCAGTCAACTCAAAGCTGGCGATGGGTCAACCGCATGGTCGAGCTTAGGCTACTACGATCTTGGTGGTCTTACCGATCCCGCCTACACAGGCACACCTGTAGAGGACACCTATGCAATCTCTGGCACATCCTATGCTTTAGAGCCAAGCAACGGCTCCATCCAGACGCATACTCTGACAGGTGCTACAACGTACACTGATGCCTTTTCCGCTGGTCAGGCTATCACCCTGATGATTGACGATGGCTCTGCCGCAACGATCACATGGCCCACGATGACTTGGGTCAACAATGCTGGTGCTGCACCTACGTTGGCTACATCCGGCTACACAGTCATCACAGTCTGGAAGGTCGGAAGCACACTTTATGGTGCATTGGTAGGGGATGGAACCTAATGCTAAGTCAAAGAAGTATAGGTGCTGCGGGTGGTGGAGTAGCATTACCCTCGGACGATCTGTTCAATACAGTATCGTTCCTGTCGCATTTTGACGGGGCAAATAACGGCAAAAATAACGTCTATGACGATAGCTCGTCAAGCAACCACACGATCACAGCCAATGGGGATGTAACCCAAGGCAGCTTCGGCCCGTTTGCACGGCCTGATGGTAAGTGGTCTGTGAGCTTTGATGGAAGTGATGGTCTTAGTTCTTCCGCAAGTACTGATTATGAGTTTGGCACAGGTGATTTAACTGTTGAATATTGGGCTTACCCCACTGCGTCTGGTGCCATTCAAAACATTTTGGACAACCGAGCGGAGGCATCTGGTTGGAAACTAGGTCGAGATGCTTCTAATCAATTCCAAGTGTATAACGAAGTTACCTCTTCATACTTATTTGAAAGCGGCACTTTTCCAGAAAATGCGTGGTCACATTTTTGTTGGACACGGGCAAGCGGCGTAAACAAATTCTTTATCAATGGGGTTCAAAGTGGCAGCAACGTCAGTGACAGCAGTAACTTTAACAGCAATAGTTTAAACATTGGCGTTCAACATGCTGGCAACACTCAATATTTTACAGGCTACATCACTTGTTGTAGAGTTATAAAAGGAACGGCGGTTGAGCCTTCTGGTGTCCCAACATCTCCTCCAACAGCAGTAACCAATACCAAACTTCTTACCTGCCAGAGCAATCGCTTTGTTGACAACTCTACGTCAGCGCACACGATTACAACAATTGGCAACCCTGCCGTATCCGCCTTCGGCCCCTTCCTGACATCTAAGGTTTATGACGCAGGGGTGAATGGTGCGAGTGCTTACTTTGATGGGTCTGGGGATTATTTAGATGTTGCCAATAGTTCTGACTTAGTTCTAGGTACTGACGATTTTACAATTGAGGCTTGGGCGTATCCAACGACCTACGATACAGGCAATGCCAACATCATTATGCAGCGAGTCAATGGCGGCAGTAACAATGGCTGGCTTCTTGGGATTTCATCTGGAGGTCTGTGGCAATTCTCTACAGGCGCAGCAGTCATCAAAAGAAGCACGGCTTCTGCTGGAATGAACGAGTGGACACATTTAGCCGCAGTAAGAAACGGAAGTTCTTACAATTTCTTTGTAAACGGGGTATCTGTCGGAACCTCGACCACCATGTACAATTTCACAGACACTACTACTTTTCAATTAGGTTGGCAGAGTAGTTTTGCAGAATTTACGGGATACGTTTGCGATGCCCGTGTCATCAAAGGAACAGCGGTCTACACCAGCAACTTCACCCCACCCACAGCCCCAACTACAGCAATCACCAACACCAAGCTGCTTCTAAACATGTCAGACGGTCAAGCGATTGACAGCACAGCGCAAAACAATCTGACGTTGTATGGCGATGCTAAGATCAGCAATGCTCAGAGTAAGTTTGGTGGTACTTCTGTATATGTGGACGGCACTGATCTTGTTCGAACAGGTATCAACCCTAGTTTTGCATTTGGTACGGGTGACTTTACTATAGAGGCTTTTGTTTACCTAACTGCAATCAATCAATATGACAATCTTTTTGATATGCGTTACTCAGGAAACACAAATCACATAGATATTTATTTTGATGGAAGCCCTTTGCGTCTGAGGTATTTTGTTAACGGTGGAGAGAGGTTTACCTCTGATACTGAAGTTTCATTAAATACTTGGACGCATTTGGCACTGGTGAGATCAAACGGCACGACAAAGCTCTACCAACAAGGAAATTCAGTCGGCTCATATAGTGACGGTACTAATCTTCTTGCAGGACAATTACATCTTGGCGGCAGGTACTCTAACGAAAACTTTGCTGAAGGGTACTTTGACGAAGTTAGGGTGTCAAATACTGCCAGATATACCGCAAACTTCACACCGCCAACCGAAGCATTCGCAGACAAAGGACAGTAATTATGAAGATCGCAAGACTAGATGGATCAACGGTTGGTGAGATAGCTGACCACAAGACACTCTTTCCAAACGTGTCGTTCCCCAGCACAGGCCCAGATGCAGATTGGCTGGCGGCTAATTCATGTGCCGAGGTCGTAAAGTTTTTGGCTTTCGATAGTGCCACGCAGCGCAGCGATCCTGCCGACCCATATCTTGATGGCGGCAAGGTTTACACACGCCGGGTGGTTGACCTATCGGCTGACGAGCAAGCTGCAATAGTTACGGCATCCAACGATGCAGCGGCTAAACGCAACCGCGCGGAACGTGATCGGCGGTTGGCCGAAACAGATTACTTGGCTCTGTCCGATGTAACCATGTCAGCCGAGATGGCCACATATCGTCAGGCGCTGCGCAATATTACAACTCACGACAACTGGCCTAACCTTGTTTATCCTGACATGGACGGCAGTGGTGGCGACTGGCCTACGAAACCTTAGATAAATATGTTAACACGTAAACACAAACCAAAGTAAGGCTTTGTTAAAAATGGAAATGGACGCTATTTTGAACATACTTTTCGGGGGCATCATCGCTGGCATCGGCTGGTGGCTAAAGACGCAGCGCGAGGAGCTGGATCGTCTCCGCATTTTGCTCAACAGGACTAGAGAGGAAATAGCCAAGGAATACGTTACGAAGGCGGACAGCTCTGAGGTACTTTCTCAGATAATCAATAAATTCGACCGCCTTGAAGAAAAAATAGATCGACTGATGGAGCGGTAAAATGGACCCGGTAACGTGCATAGCCGCCGCCAGCGCTGCGTACAAGGGTATCAAGAAAGCCGTGGACTTTGGCAAGAGTGTTCACGAGATGTCTGGAACCATATCACAATTTGCCAAGGCCGCGTCTGATCTCGATTTCTTGGAGAAAAAGTCACAGAAACCGCCGCTTTATAAAATGTTTAGCGACAACGAGGCCAACGCCTTAGAGATATGGTCGCAAAAGCAAAAATTAGCTGAATATCGCGAGGATTTGCGAAGCCATATTTCTTGGCATTACGGACCAAGTGCTTGGAAAGCCATAGTAAAAATTGAGGGCGAGCAACGTAAACGCCAGCAGGAGTTAGTATATAAGAAGCAAGAATTTATAGACAACTGTATCAACTGGGCTGTTGGGATCGCGCTACTGCTTGCTGGGTTTGGTTCGCTGGTCGTTGTTTTGTTTTTCTTAGGAGTTAAGCATGGGAAATGGTGATGAGGTTTTTGGTTTGGTTTATGTTCACTAACAACAACATAGAAAGTTATCAGCTCAATCAGTTTTCAACCGAGGTTGAATGCGCCGAAGCTCTTGAGGAGGCACAGGTGCTAATAACAAACAGCACAACAGTGGTTTACTGCTTTGAAGTTATGCCGGAACAAAAAAGGTGATTACGTTGTGTACGATAAAAACGGACGGGTCGTGATTATAACCCACCACAAAACGCACGCGATTAACTACGCAAGGAGTTTGAAAGATGGCAGATAAACCAATAAGGAAGACGACCGGCAAGGGCGGGAACTACCGAAAGACTACGTCTGGTGCGGGCATGACTAAAAAAGGTGTAGCTGCACACAGACGCGCAAACCCCGGTTCTAAGCTAAAGACTGCGGTAACAGGCAAAGTTAAAAAGGGAAGCGCCGCTGCGAAGCGTCGTAAGTCTTATTGCGCACGATCAGCAGGTCAGATGAAGCAGTTTCCTAAAGCTGCAAAAGACCCAAACTCTCGTTTACGGCAAGCTAGAAAACGGTGGAAGTGCTAATGGCAAATGCGAAACCAACAAATGCAGCGCTTTGGTCAAAAGCTAAATCTGCGGCTAAAGCAAAGTTTAAAGTTTACCCGTCTGCATATGCTAACGCGTGGGCAAGTAAGTGGTATAAATCTAAAGGCGGCGGCTGGAGCGGCGGCAATAACAAGGTGGCTAAAAGTGGCAAAAGCAAAAGCAAAAAAGCCTAGTGCCAAAGGCGGCTTGGGCAAGTGGTTCGGCGAAGAGTGGACGGACGTCAAGACAGGCAAAGCCTGTGGACGCAAATCGGCTAAAGGTAAATCCAAAAGGCCGTACCCCGCTTGTCGCCCTAAAAAGGTTGCGTCGAAGATTTCTAAATCGGAGGCGTCGAAGAAGACCGGTTCAAAACGAGTGAAGTGGTCAACAACTGCAAGTGGGAAGAAAAGGAAATAACATGGCCTATGGTAAAACAATGATGAAAACTAAAGGTAGAACAGCACCGTTTAAACCGTGCGCGTCCTGCAAATCAAAAGCAGCCTGTAAAAAAATGGGCCGTTGCATGAAAAAGTCTAAGAAGTAGACATTGGCAGCGAAATCGGTCACTATGTGTTAACACGTAACTAAGTGTTGAGGTGCAAGGATGCCAAATGAATTTGATCTAAACGGTAATGGCGAGATTGATCCAATCGAACATGAGATCATGTTAGAAGATCGCCGTCGTCGCATGGAAGACGCTGACGCCAAACGCGACGCTCAACGTCGAATGACGTGGTTCGCCTTGGTCGGTATGATCCTCTATCCGTTTGTCATCCTTGTAGCTGCTCTGGCAGGTCTCGACACTGCTGCAAAACTTCTGACTGAGATTGCTGCTGTGTATGTGATCGGTGCATCGGGCATAGCCGCTGCTTACTTCGGGTTTAATGCGATGGAGTCCAAGAAATGATACAGGCACTGATAGGTCCGGTAGCTAACCTTGCGGGGTCTTGGTTCCAAGGCAAAGCTGACAAGAACGCCGCAGAGGCCAAGCTCAAGCTGACCGAAGCGGAAGCCAAGTCAAAGATTATGTTGTCGAAGCATACGAGCGTTGCCGACTGGGAGCGTCTTATGGCGGAGGGGGCGAAGTCCTCATGGAAAGACGAGTGGTTTGTAATTGTCCTGTCTATCCCGCTAATTTTAGCGTTCATCCCCGGTGCAGAAGGCTGGGTAGATCGTGGGTTTGAGCAACTTTCCAAAGCGCCGGATTGGTATTTTTATTCGTTAGGTATCGCAATAAGCGCCAGCTTCGGTGTCCGAGGTGCGCAGGCTTTGTTTAAGAGGAAGTGATGGAAAATCTTAAATTACCTATAGCCCTTGTGGCAGCTATGGCTGGGCAACTCGCGGCTGGTGTGTGGTGGGTATCTCAACAGGCGTCGACCATATCAGGTCTCGAAGAGACTGTCAGTCAGCTTGGATCTCGCATGGCTATCGAAGACAACATTAATCTTAAACGCGATGTGCAGTCCAACTCTGAAGAAATAGAAGATGTTTGGGGCGACGTTGACGATCTCTGGGATGAACACGCAAGTCTGGCGAAGGCGATTAACGAGATTAATAAGATCAAGCAACGAATTGCGCTGATCGAGAATGATTTAAAGTACATTGGCCGTGACCATGATGGAATGTTGAACCGGGGTGGGGCGATGGAATGAAATATCTAAGCCGAAGTGCGCAGTGATGGAGAACTGGCAAGCAATTCTTCTTCTGATGGTAAGCGTAAATACCATTGTTAACTGCTGGCGTCTTAAACTGGAGATGGAAAGATGAATAAGAACTGGGAAGCGTTTTTTGAGATGCTAATAAAGCACGAAGGTGGATTTACTGACGACACTAGGGATTCTGGCAACAAGAAGGGTGATGGTCACGGCAATGTGGGCAGTACCATGTTGGGTGTTACGGCGTACAACTGGGCGCGGTACACAGGCAAACCTGCCCCAAAAGAGGTTATGCGCGAGCTAACCAAGGCTGATGTAAAACCGCTCTACAAGAAAAACTACTGGGACGCGATCAAAGCAGACGAGCTACCTTCGGGCGTCGACGTCAGCTGCGCGGACCTTTGTGTGAACGCGGGACCGGATCGAGCCGCCAAGATATTACAGCGCGTAGTAGGAGCCACTGCTGATGGTGCCATCGGCCCTAAAACTATCGCAGCGGTACATGACTTCGACGGAGAAGCAATTCTGCACAAATATTACAGCGGGCGCGAAGGTTTTTACCGTGGACTAAGCGACTATAAAATCTACGGAAAAGGTTGGTCGCGCCGCAACAAGGAAACCCTTGAAAAAGCGCTGGCGCTTCTTGGAGACTAAAAATGGCGGTGTTCTCTATAAAATCATTTGGCGGCATAGCTCCTGTTGTCCCCCCGCGTTATCTTGCAGATAACCAAGCTCAGACAGCCATGAACTGCCCTGTGTTTCGAGGGAGCATCCAACCCATATCCGCGCTAGGCAGTTCTGTTGCGTCTCTCGACAAGACAGGTACGATCAAGTCGATCTACCGTTTTGGGCAAGATACTATATCCGACAGCAACTACTGGTTCCACTGGACCACAGACGTCGACGTCTGCCGCAGTCAAATATCGGGTGATACTTCGGAGTGGACATTCTTTACGGGCGACGGTGCCCCCAAAGCCACTTACAACACCTTGGCTCTATCGGGTGCGGGGTATCCTACAGCTTCAAGGCCGCTCGGCGTTGCTGCGCCAAGCTCCGCACCCACGGCGACAGCTAATTCGTTTTCTGGCACCGATGGCGTATTAGAAACAAGGGTTTACGCACTAACATGGGTAAATAAAGAGTCTGGGTTTGAGTTCGAGTCCGCACCGTCAGCTGCCTCTAATTCTGTGGACGTTCGCCCCGGACAAACCGTCTCCCTTACTAACTTAGCAGCGGCTCCCGGCGGCGAATATGTTGTTACCCATAGGCGAATTTATCGAGCAGTTGCGGGTGTTTACCTATTTGTGGCAGAAGTCACTGCTGCTACTGCTTCTTACACTGACAGCGTCGAGCCGGACAGTTTGGGCGAAGAACTGCCTACGCTGACGTGGACAATACCACCAGATACGCTCAGCGGTCTAACAAACCTACCTAATGGCATGATGGCAGGGTTTACTGGGCGCGACGTTTACTTCTGTGACCCTTACCACCCCCACGCTTGGCCGGAACAGTACGTTCAAACAGTAGACTTTCCCGTCGTTGGGCTAGGCCGTATGGATACTACCCTCGCGGTCCTAACCAAAGGAACGCCGTACTTCATTCAAGGGACGCACCCGCTTAACATGTCGGTGGTAAAAGCTGATATTGAGCAAGCCTGTGTTTCTAAGCGCAGCATTGTTAGTTTGATGGGCGGAGTATTGTACGCTGCCCCCGATGGGTTAATGTTCCTCTCCCCCGGTGGATCGCGCATCGTCACCGAGAACTTATTTGATTTTGGGCAGTGGCAAGCATTTTTTAACCCGTCTTCCATTCACGCTTACCAACAAGACAACCAGTACATCGCGTTCTACAACAACGGCTCGCAAAGTGGTGGGTTTATCTTCGATGTGCGCAGTGGG
>Ga0102812_10002211_pt1 | contig 13165 bp, 9 predicted proteins | sample ColrivemetaGS713_FD_79334 | JGI IMG/M metagenome (GOLD analysis project Ga0102812, IMG submission 79334) | Estuarine microbial communities from the Columbia River estuary - Flood tide ETM metaG S.713 | ecosystem: Environmental > Aquatic > Marine > Intertidal zone > Estuary | place: USA: Columbia... | reverse complement strand
ATAAAAAAAGTAAAGAAAATATTAGAAGTTGTCTTTCCATAATCTTAGTGCTTTAAAAATTTCCTTAGTTTCTTTTAGTGTATTAAATTTGGTAGAAATATTTTCTTGAACTTCTTTACTATCACATCTTAAAAAAGGATTTGTTTTAAGTTCTGTAGATAATAATGAAGGCAGTGAGGGAATTCCTTTTTCTCTTAATTTTGTAACTTCATTATATCTTGAAAGTATATTTTGGTTAAATGGTTCAGCTTCTTTTGCAAATTCTAGATTAGACAGGGTATATTCATGACCACAGTAAATCTTGGTCGTATTTGGAAGATTTTTTAACTTAATTAATGATTCATACATTTGTTCAAATGTACCTTCAAAGACTCTTCCACATCCTGCAGCAAATAATGTATCTCCGCAAAAGAGTACTGGATTTCCATTATTTTTAGAATAATAAGCTATATGATCAAGGGTGTGTCCAGGTATTTCAATTATTTGAAACTCGATACCAATAATATTTATTTTATCTCCATCCCTGAGTTTTTTGCTGATAGTCTGAATATTATTATTTGGACCAAAAACATCAACAGGATAATAAGAGGTTATTTCATCAATCCCGCCAGTATGGTCAAAATGGTGGTGGGTAATAAATATAGCCTTTAAATCTAGTTGATTTTTATCTATATGATTAATAACATTTGAGCTTTCTCCAGGATCAATTACTATTGACCCTTCATTAGTTGTCACTAACCAAATATAATTATCTGTAAATGCTTCAATTGACTCAATGTTAACCATAAGGGAATTCTAAGTTAAATTTATGAAAACAGTAAATATTTATACCGATGGTGCCTGCAGAGGCAATCCTGGTCCAGGAGGCTGGGGTGTTCTTATTGAGCATGGAGAGATTAAAAAAGAACTTTATGGTGGAATGAAGGAAACTACCAATAACCAAATGGAATTACAAGCAGCTATAGAAGGACTAAAGGCTCTTTCAGAACCTTGCATAGTGAACTTAACTACTGATTCAAAATACGTCATGCAAGGCATTACCTTATGGATTAGTAATTGGAAAAAAAATAATTGGAAGAACGCTGCAAAAAAAAATGTCAAAAATAAAGAGTTATGGGTTGAATTAGATAAATATCAAGATAAACATGATGTAAGATGGCATTGGGTAAAAGGACACTCAGGACATGCTAAAAATGAAATAGCGGACCAGCTAGCTAACAAAGGTATAGAAACTCTTTAATTATGGCCAAAAAATATATTATTTTAGATACTGAAACAACTGGACTAGAAGTTTTGCAGGGCCATAGAATTATAGAAATAGGTGCTGTCTTAGTAAATGACAGAAAAAAGTCTAAAGAACATTTTCATACCTATCTAAACCCCTCACGATTGATAGACGAAGAGGCATCAAAAGTGCATGGCATTGTGAATGAAGATCTTCTTAATAAGCCTTCATTTGATGAGATTGCTGAAGAGTTTTTAGAGTTTGTAGATGGATCAACATTGGTTATTCACAATGCTGCTTTTGATGTAGGCTTTTTAAATAATGAACTTAAATTAGCTTCTTCTAAATATCCTATGCTTCAGGATATATGTGAAATAGAAGATTCTTTAGCAATTGCAAAAGATAAATTTCCTGGACAAAGAAATTCTTTGGATGCACTTGCTAATCGTTTTGAAATTTCAAACTATGACAGAACTTTTCATGGAGCACTCCTCGATGCTAATATTCTTGCCGACGTCTATATGATGTTAACAGGTGGACAAAGCAAGTTTGAGTTTAGCTCTAATAGTATGAATTTAAATATCCAAAATAATGATTCTGGAAATAAAATATCTAAAGATGGTCTTAATTTAAAATTAATCAAAGCCGATAAACAAGATTTAAAAGAGCATGAAATAAGACTTCTTGATATTGAAGAAAGGAACTCTGTTAGAACATTGTGGAGAGAAATACATTGAAAAAAGTTGTAACAAGATTTGCACCAAGTCCAACAGGAACTCTTCATATCGGAGGCTTAAGAACGGCATTATTTAATTATGTATATGCAAAGAAATACAAGGGTTTATTTTTAATTCGTATTGAGGATACTGATAAAGCAAGATCCACCAAAGAATTTGAAAAAAATATTTTAGAAAGTCTTAAATCAATTGGCCTTTCTCCTGATAAAGATCCAATTAATCAATCTTTAAGAGGGGATATATACAAAGCAGCCGCACAAAAAATTGTTGATTCAGATCAAGCATACTATTGTGATTGTTCAATTGAAAGATTGGATAAGATGCGGGCAGAACAACAATCATTAGGTCAAAAACCTCAATATGATGGCAAATGTAGAAATTTAAATCTTAAAAAATCCGATAATACTGTCTTAAGACTAAAAACTCCTCTTGATGGCGAGGTTGTTGTAAAAGATTATGTTAGAGGAGATATAGTATTTAATAATTCTGAACTGGATGACTTAATAATTTTAAGGAGTGACGGTACTCCCACTTATCACTTATGTAATGTTGTAGATGACTACGAGCAAGGGGTAACAACAGTCATCAGGGGAGAGGATCATATTAGTAACACGCCAAGACAAATTCATATTCAAAATGCGCTTGAATACCCTAACCTTGAGTATGCTCACTTGCCCTTGGTTCTTGGTCCAGATAAAAAGCGGCTTTCCAAAAGGCATGCTGCAACAAGCCTAGAAGAGTATAAGTTAGAGGGTTATTTAGACTCAGCTATTTTAAATACTTTGGCAAGATTAGGCTGGTCTCGGGGAGACAAAGAAGTATTTTACATGGAAGATCTCATAAGAGATTTTAAAATAACTGAAATTCAAAAAGCTGGAGCTATTTTTGATATTACTAAATTAGATTATTTAAATACTCAGCATTTGGCAAATCTAAATTTAAATCAACTAATTAAATTTTTAACGCCATTTTTAGAAGAATTAAATATAGATCTTGAGTCTCATGCAAAAAAAGAATTTTTGATAATGTCTATGCGCTCTTCTGCATCTACATTGAAAGCTATTGCTCAAAATTTAGAATGTTATTTCAAAGATATAAATGAATATGATCAAAAGGCAATAAATAAGTTTCTTGGGGGCTCATCCAAAATTCTTTCAGATCTTAAGACAAGACTATCTAAAGTCGATGATTGGAATGAAACCACTATAGATAAAATTCTACAAGATTATAGAGAAGAAGAGGGACTCAAAGTGCCCATGGTCAATCAACCTTTGAGAATTGCCATGACAGGCTCTACCAATTCACCCTCTTTGGGTTTAACACTTTCTTTATTTCATAAAGATGAAGCTATTAAGAGAATTGATAAGCTTATAAGACTTGTTGAGATAGATAATTAAAGAAATCGTTGCATTCATTCCTAACAATATCTTTTTTAATTGCATATATTGTGTATAAAAAGTTTTCACCAAGAATATTTGAAATAGTTACTCGTTCTTGATTTGCTTTCTTGCAGGTATTTTCATCTAAGATCGAGATTCCTAACTTGCTATCAACTAGGGACAAGGCTGAGTTGTAAGAATCTGTTTTTATAATGGTATTGATCATAATATTCTCATTTTTAATATACTCACTAATGCTTGATTTTTCATAAAATGAAAGCAGGTTTGTTACTTCGATAAAAGGCAGATGAGATATATCTTTTAAATCTATGTCATTACTTAAATGATAAGATTTTGGTGATACTAATTTATGCATACCTCTTTTGAGAATAGTAGATGTTGTGTTAGATTGTGGTTTTGAGTTATAGCATATTGTTAAGTCTATTTCTGGTTTATATCTATCTTCAATCAAATCAATACTGTTTAAGTTAATGAGATTAAATTTAACTTCAGAATTTATTTTATTATATTTTTTTATTATCTGAGGGATAATGCTATCTGCAAGAGATGGAGTTGTCCCAATATTAATGTAGTCTATAGATCTTGTTTTATAAGTATTAGCTATAGCATTAAAACTCTTTAACTGACTATGAACAACAGAGGCATGTTCATATAAATCATCTGCCTCGATACTTGGAATTAACTTCTTTCCTTCTCTCAGAAATAACTTGAAATTTAAATTTTTTTCAATAACTCTTAATGTTTTACTTACAGAAGGTTGAGAAATCTGCAATTTTTTTGCAGCAGCTGTCATTGAGGAAGTTCTATAAACCTCATAAAAAATTTCTATTTGTTTTGCTGATAACATCTATAACCTTTGGTTATTATTATACTAATATAATAATAAAATTTATGCTAGACAAGAAAATGCATAGAGCTATATACTTTGTAGGATTTATTTAATATATATGGGGAAAATTTCATGTTAAAAAAATTTTTATTTCTATTTCCATTGGTTATAAGTGTTTATTCTTATGCCCAAGAAGTTGAACAAGATGAGGCTGATGTTGAAGAGGTTGTAACAGTTGGTTCGCAAATTAAAGGTGCTACTATTACTGGACTACTTCCAGTTACTGTAATCACAAGCGAAGAGATAGATCAAATGGGCATTGAATCAGGCTCTGATTTAATTGAATCAATTATTTCACAGGGTGAAAATACATTAAATGAGGATCAAGATAGCACTGTATTTAGTGCACGTGGTGATAACTCTGGCTTTAACTTAAGAAATTTTGGAGTAGGCAATACTTTGACATTGCTTAATGGAAGAAGAATGGTGAATACAGCTGGCTATAATACTGATTTTGTTGGCGGGTCTGTTGTTCCTGTTAAATCTGTAAATGCAAATGAGATACCTGTTGGAAGTGTCGCAAGAGTTGAAGTTCTAAGAGATGGAGCTTCTGCTATTTATGGTGCAGACGCAGTAGCTGGTGTGGTTAATACAGTTCTAAGAGATGATTATGATGGATTAACTGTAAGGACTAAATTTACAGCTTTTGATCATTTTACTGAAGAAAACTCTCAATTAAATATCACTTTTGGGAAGGATTTAGCTGATGGCGTCACTAATATTAATGCAAGCTATACATATTATGACGGAGGAGCTAAATTTGCTCGTGAAGACCCAAGATGGTTGGCTGGTAATGCAATGCTCAATGAATATATTGACTTTTGGAATCTTATACCAGGAGGAGCAGACTATTCAGATGATGGTGCATCTAATCCTTATACAAATGCTTCATCGCAAACTCCGTGGGGCAGATGGATACCATTAGATGGACATGAAACGGCTTGGACGATATACCCTATTGATATAACTGCTTATCCACTTGGTATGTTAGGAACAGATGGTGAGCCTTTAATGTATGACAGGAGAAGTAAATGTCAAGAAGTCTCAGCTATAGGAATTGGCCCTGATGGAGCTGGAGTTTCTCCTTTAAACTTATGTATTGAAGATTCAACAAGTAGTAATAGAATAAATTGGAATCATGATAGACAAGCATATTCCTCAAAAGATAGACATAATTTATTTATATATATTAATAGTGAGTTTATGGGATATGAAACTTTTTCAGAAATTGGATATTACACTGCTAAAAATACTCGGCAATTATATGGTTCATCAACTCTGGGTACTAATGCTGTAAGTAAAACTCAGTCTCTTATTATTCCAGAAACCAATCCGTATTTAAGAAAGATATTTGATTATTATATGGCTTGCCAAGATGATAGCATCTCTTCAAATTTAAATTATACAACTACACCTGATAACTGTACTTTAGGCGGTTCATCATCCTCCAAATCAGACCTTTTTAATGATAGTTATAGTACTTATGGTCCAATGGCTGCTGGTTATTTTAGATTCCCCAATCTGAGAACAAACACTACTGAGCTTGAAACAATAAGACTGCTTCAAGGTATAAGAGGAAGTTTTAATAATTGGGATTGGGAAAGTGCTATTTTATACTCAAAAGCAACTTCAGATGATTATACAGATGGCAGAGTTGCAATGGATTTATTAGATTATGGTTTATCAAAAACAGACGAAACTGCAATCAATCTTTTTGCTGGTGGAATGGAGGGTATGAACCTTGAGCAAGCTTTAATAACTGTAAAGAGATCTCAAGAGACTGCTCTTAGCATGATTGATTTTAAAATGACTAATGCAAATATTGGTGATATAGGCGCTGGTCCAATTGCAATGCTGGTTGGTGCAGAGATAAGAAATGAATCCTTTGATGATGACCTTGATGACAGACTTGATGGAACAATTCAATGGTATGATCAAACTGTTTGTACTGCTGGAGAAGGTCGTGGATATGATGCAGCTACAAATTCAATCACTTATACAGTTGCACCTGTTTGTAGTTCTGATATAACACCAACATATGTAGAAAGAGGTACAGGTAATAGTGATCAAACTTTCGGATCAGAGGAGGGAACTTTTCCATTTGCTTCTGCCGTAGCAATGTCAAGTCCACAACCAGACTCTAGTGGTGACAGAACTACATCTTCTTTGTTTGTTGAATTACAAATACCAGTTTTAGAAAATTTAGATGCACAAGTTGCCATAAGACATGAATCATTCTCAGATGTAAATTCTGCAACTGTTGGAAAAATTGCATTGGGTTATTATGTAAATCCAACTCTATCTTTTAGGGGTTCTGCGTCAACCACATATAGAGCTCCAAATTTAATTACTGTTAATTCTCCATACATTCCTAGAAATAGTAGTTATACAGATGCTCTTGGTTCATATCTTGGAAACGGGTTTGATGTAGGTGCAATTAATCCAGATACTGGAACATTATATCCCGAGGATGAAGAGCAAGTATATTGGGATATAACTGCTTATAAATTAGCGGCATCAGTCGGCAATCCAGACCTAGAGTCTGAAGAGGCTGTAAACAAATCATTTGGTTTTATATATACACCATCTGATAATTTAATTATTACTGTCGATAAATGGTCTATAGCTAAAGAGAAAACTATAGGTATTTTTGGTGCTGAAAATAATTCTGCATATGATTTACTATTAAGACTTGATGGCTCATGTGAGGGTAATTCTGCTGTTATTAGAGGTAATGCTCCAAGCCAGGCTGAGTGGGATCAATATTTTCCTGATACTAATTTGTGTCCAGCAGGACAAATACTTAGGATTGAAGATCCATTTATGAATCTTGATGATAGATATATATCAGGTACAGATTTCTCTCTATTTTTTGATAAAGAAACAAGTTGGGGTGATTTTGGTTTTAGATATCAATCATCAATATTAGATAAATTTACTCAAACATCTTCTGGTCCAGCAGCTGAAATTGTTGCAGCTGACGAAGCTGGATTATTTGCAAATACGTCTGTCGATGTTACTGGATTTGAATCGCTTTTAGGTGTAAATGCTGTTCATAAGAAAAAAGGTTTTTATTCTTTTAGCTTTAAAAGAGGTGACTATACAACGACTATTAGAACAAATTTTAAAAGTGGATTTGAATATCCAAGTTCAAGTAAATCTGCTGGCACATCAGGTACATATTGGGAGGAGTGTTATCAATGTGATTCACCTGTAACCTTAACAGATTCTGTATATTGGCTTCGTGCTATGTCTACAACTGATTTATCAGTAGCCTATAAAACTAAGCTTAAAGGTAATAGATTAAATGCTAGATTTACTGTAAAAAATATATTTGATGAAAGAGCCCCAACTGTTGATAAAACCTATGGTTATTGGATGGGAGCACACAATGACTTTGGTACATACTATAATTTAGATGTTAAATTCAGATTTTAAGTTTGGTTAATTAATTTAAAAAGGGAGTTTTTTGGCTCCCTTTTTTTTAAAGGCGGTAAATAAAAATGAACGCATATAGAAAAAAAGGTTTTTTAATTGGTGTATTTGTTTTTTTGATGCTGTTAATTCTGCCTATTCCAAACGGATTAAATGCTTCCGCATGGTCAGTTGCGGCTGTTGTAACATTAATGGCTATTTGGTGGGCAACTGAAGCAATACCAGTTCCTGTTACAGCACTATTGCCATTAGCCTTATTTCCTTTGCTTGATGTAGTTTCCTTTAAAGAGGCTGCATTGCCATATGCAAATCCAAATATTTATCTTTTTTTAGGGGGTTTTATGTTAGCTCTTGCTATTGAAAGATCTGGACTACATAAGCGTATGGCACTTCATATGATTATTGCTTCTGGGTCAGATGGGTCAAAGCTGATCGGTGGTTTTATGATAGTTGCTGCGTTGATAAGTATGTTTGTAATGAACACATCTACAACATTAATGCTTTTACCAATTGGCTTAGCTGTATGTTCTGTTGTAAGCACAACTATTCCTGGTATTAGCTCTTCTGAAACTAAATTTTTTGATACCGCTCTAATGCTTGGTATTGCTTATGCAGCTACCATTGGTGGGATGTCTACGCTGGTTGGAACTGCCCCAAATATCGTCTTTAGTGCCTTTATGCAAGAAACTTATAATGTTGAAATTTCAATGTCTGATTGGATGACATTAGGAGTTCCATTAGCTGTCATTATGCTTTTTTCTGCATGGATTGTTTTAACAAAATTTGTATTCCCAACCTCATTTGTTACAACTAATGAGACTAGAACCTATTTAAAAGAAATGCTCTTAGACTTGGGACCTCTTTCAAAAGATGAGATTAAAATTTCTATTATTTTTGCATTAACGGCACTTGCATGGATCACAAGATCTATTATAGATAACTATGAGATGCTTAGTGGATTAACTGATGCGGGAATAGCTATTATCTCTGCTATTTTATTATTTATTATACCTTCATCCTCCCATAAGGGTGAGCTCTTAAATTGGGAAAAGAGCAATGAGCTGCCATGGGGCCTCTTAATTTTATTTGGAGGAGGGCTTTCTATTGCTGCTCAAATTAATTCAAGTGGTCTAGGGGTATGGATTGGAGAGAGCCTAAGTGTTTTGGGATCAGTTCCTCCAATATTCTTAATCTTAGCAGTAGCAGCATTGATTATTTTCTTAACTGAAATAACAAGCAATGTTGCAACTACCTCAACCTTTTTACCTGTTTTTGGAGCAGTTGCAGCAGGTATTGGAGTATTGCCAGTTTCGCTTACTGTTCCAGTGTGCTTGGCTGCAAGTTGTGCATTTATGCTACCGGTAGCAACTCCTCCAAATGCTATAGTTTATGGTTCTGGTAAATTTACAATAGCAACAATGATGAAAGCAGGATTTTTATTAAATATTATTGGTATCTTTGTAGTAACTTTGTTTGCTTACTTTATAGCTCCACAAGTTTTTTAATGCATGCTTTGAAATTTTATCTAATATTTTTTCTTTGTTTATTAGTTGAATCTAGAAGTTATATAGATTACGAATCACCCTATCATCCAGTCGTTGGAACAGAAGGCATGGTTGTTACTCAAAACTATTTATCATCTGAAATTGGAATTGAAATTTTAAATAAAGGAGGAAATGCAATTGATGCTGCTGTAGCCGTTGGTTTTTCCCTAGCAGCTACTCTTCCAAGAGCAGGTAACTTAGGCGGTGGTGGCTTCATGCTAGTTTACATTAAAAAAATTGATGAAATTTTTTTTATAGATTATCGCAGCTCATCTCCTCTTAACTCAAATTTAGAAAATATATTCAATCTGATAACTGATACAAATACTAAATTAGAATTATTGCCAAATAGTTTTGATAAAAATAAGTATGAACTTGTTAATACTGGTTATAAAGCGCCTGCAGTACCTGGAACTGTTGCAGGTTTGCTTGAGGCACATGAACAATTTGGAAAACTTACACTAGAAGAAATTTTACAACCTGTTATCAAGCAAGCGACTGATGGAGTCCCAGTTACCTATGATTTACGTAAAGCAATTGAAAGCACTCCTAGATTAAAATCTGATAATGAATCAAGAAAAATTTACTTTAAAGATAACAAACCATTAAGAGAAAGTTCAATTTTTATAGTACCTGGTTTGGCAAAAACTATCTCTTTAATTGCTAAAAATGGTAGAGATGGTTTTTATAAAGGTGAAACCGCAGATAAGATTATTACAGCAATGAATAATAATGGCGGATTATTTTCAGAGAAGGATTTAATAAATTATAAACCCTATATAAGAAAGCCAATCTCAGTAAATTATCGAGGTAATAAAGTTTATACAGCCGGACCACCCTCTGGAGGTGGTATTACTCTTTTAACAGCCTTAAGAATTTTAGAACAATTTGATTTATCTAAACATGAAAGCAATTCAAGTACGACATATCATCTTATTTCAGAGGCAATCAGAAGAGGTCATAATAATAGATCTAGTGAAGTTGGTGATCCACTTTTTTACAATGTACCTGTCAACAAATTGCTTTCTAAAGACAGAATAAAGGAGTTATCTCAAAGCATTAGCTTAAAGAAAGCTAGCAAAGCTTCAATAATCAAACCTCTTCAGATTATTAATGAAAGTAGAGATACAACTCACTATTCTATAATAGATTCTGATGGTAATGCTGTATCTAATACTTATACTCTTGGTGCATCATTTGGTTCAGGTGTAACAATTCCTGACACTGGTATTTTAATGAATAATCAAATGAATAATTTAGTATATCAATCAGGAGATGTTACAAAAGTAGGGAGGAGGGTAAGTCCAGGAAATAAATTTCAACCCGGCAAAAGACCTATGAGCACTATGGCACCTGTAATGGTGTTTGATAAAAATAACCAATTATCTTTAATCACAGGCTCTCCTGGTGGTTCTTATATACCTGCTGCTATATTAAGAGTGGTTTCTGGTGTAATTGATTTTAATTTGCAGATAGGCGACGCGACAATGCTTCCGAGAGTTCATAAGGATTGGCCATATATTGGGCTAGATTATGAAAAAGCTATTAGCTCAGATGTTTTGTTCAAATTAAATAAAATTGGTCATAAAACAGAGGCAAACAAGACAATGGGAAGTGCCCAAAGTATTCATATTGTTGACGAGATAAGATATGGTTTTGCTGATTTAAGAAGACCAAATTCTGGTGCTGTAAAACAGCATAATAATTAATTTACGTTTCTATTTCGTTCAAAGGCATTGCTGCAGTATTAAATCCAGCATCAACATAGGTAATTTCGCCCGTAATTCCACTTGCATAATCAGAGCATAAGAAGGCCGCAGCATTACCTACCTCCTCAGTTGTTACTGTCCTACCAAGAGGTGCTCTTTCTGAGTGTTGAGTTAGCATTTTTCTAAAATTTTTAACTCCTGATGCCGCAAGAGTTTTGATTGGCCCAGCTGAGATAGCATTAACTCTAATTCCATCCCTACCCATAGAGGCTGCTAGAAATCTTGTATTAGCTTCAAGACTAGCTTTGGCTAAGCCCATGACATTATAGTTTGGCATTGTTTGAAGAGATCCAAGGTATGTAAGTGTCAGCAGAGATGAAGATTGATTCAGAAATGGTTTAGCCGCTTTTGCAAGAGCAGTAAAACTATATGAGCTTATATCATGTGCAATTTTAAAACCTTCACGCGTTGTAACATCTACAAAGTTACCTTTTAATTGATCAGCAGGTGCAAAACCGATTGAATGAACTAGTCCATCAAAAGATTTCCATTTTTCTGAGATTAACTGGAAACAGTTATCAATTGATTGATCATTTGCTACATCACACTCTACTAGGACTTCAATGCCTAGACTTTTTGCAATTGGCTCAATATTTTTTAGTAATCTCTCATTTTGATAGGCTAAAGCAATCTCTGCGCCATGCTCTATCATACTTTTAGCTATACCTGTTGCTATTGAAAACTTATTCGCAACTCCAAATATAATAATTTTCTTATCTGTTAATAACATATTTTTAATAATTAATAATTGACAGTTATTTTATTCTATTTAACTAGTGAATAAATTTTTATTTTTAAATTTTTATTATCTTTTATTCATTGACATACCAAAAAAACAATAACACAATGAATTTATATATTATTAATATATATAGTTATATAAGATTATTTATAGCTATATAAGATATAGATATATATATAAGAATTATAAAAATAAAAATCTAGGGGGTTTTTTTATGTTTTCAAATTATTTCAAATTTTTAGCAGTATTCACTGTTGTCATTTCTGCAAGCTTTCTTAGTGCAGATGATACAGGCGCACTTAACGTTACTGTTGTTGATTCAAATGGCAATGTTGTTGAGGGAGCAATGGTTTCTGCTAAGACTTCAGAAAGCTTAAGAGGTGCCTCAGGATCAACCGGTTCCGATGGTTCTGTTAAGTTAAGTTTTTTAGATCCTTCATCTAAATATGTTATAAGTGTAAAAGCATCTGGTTATGCATCATCATCTGCTAATGCTATTACTGTTGTTTCTGGCCAGACTAGAGCTTTATCATTAATGGTATCTTCAGCTACTGCCGGTATTGATGATGTGGTGGTTATTGCTTCAAGAGAGGCTTTAATAGATACAACTTCAGCTCAACAAGGCCTTGACATCACACTAGCATTAACTGAATCACTTCCTACTGGAAGGAATTATCAAAGTTATTTACAGCTAGCACCAAGTGTTAAGCCTTCAAATACAGGAAATCCTTCATCTAAGTCAGGTGTGAACTATTCAGATGGTGGTGGAACAACCGGAAATTCTACAGATAATGTGTACTATATAGATGGAGTTAACGTTACTAACGTTAATTCTGGAACTGCTAACTCAAATTTGAACTCAGAGATTATTCAAGAACAACAAGTATTAACTGGTGGTTTACGTGCTGAGTATGAAGGTGGTACTGGACTTGTTTCTAAAGTAATTACCAAATCCGGTGGTAATGAGTTTACTGGATCTATTAATTATTATCTTCAAAATGATAGTCTTGTAGCTGATAACGATAATCTACCAAATAATACATATAGTAAATTTGATTCAGCCGTTACTTTAGGCGGACCAATAATTCAAGATAAATTATGGTTTTTTGCATCAATGCAAACTAAAGAAACCGAAATAGATGTATCTGATTTAGAGGCTGGAACTGTTCTAAGAAGCTCTACCGCTTCATCTGATTTAGGTTTTGGAAAATTAACAGCTCAAATTACAGATAATGATTTCTTATCTTTTTCATATTTTGATGATCCTTATGGCAGAGATGCTTCAACTTTAGCAACCACTCTTAATAATAGAGACTTAGCACTAGCTCAAGGTGGCTCAAATACTAATTTAACTTGGACACATTCTTTTGATAAAGGAGTATTGAATGTAAGTAAGTCTTCCCATGAAGGTGAATCAAGTACTT